>Ga0070686_100002034_pt1 | contig 11213 bp, 8 predicted proteins | sample KBSS23LmetaG_FD_65654 | JGI IMG/M metagenome (GOLD analysis project Ga0070686, IMG submission 65654) | Switchgrass rhizosphere microbial communities from Kellogg Biological Station, Michigan, USA - KBS S2-3L metaG | ecosystem: Host-associated > Plants > Roots > Rhizosphere ...
GGAAGGTTTAAGCGCGCTCGTAATATCGAAGCTGAAGCCGTCGTAGCCGCCCTGGTGCGCGCCGACTTCGGTGTTGTTGACCCAGACCTTTGCGTCCCAATCGACCGCGCCAAAATTCAGGACAACCTGTTTCCCTTTCCATTTCGCGGGGACGTCGAACGTGCGGCGATACCAAAGTTTATTCGTCGGGCCAACCGGCTTCATCACGCCGGAGAGCGCGGATTCGATGGGGAAGGGGACCAGGATTTTTCCATCGAACTGCGCGGGCTTTGCGGCATTCGTTGAAACGATTGCGTAATCCCAAAGGCCGTTGAGATTGAGCCAATCCTTGCGCTCCATTTGCGGGCGGGGATATTCGCGCCAGACGGTCTTCGGCTGAACATCCTTGGCCCAGCGCGTCATTAGCGGGCCTTTTGCGGGTTGCCATTCCTGGGCGGCAAATCCGGTGGCGCAAATAAAAACAAAAATCCCCAATCGCAAAATGCGTTTCATAAAGTGAACAGATTCCCCCAACTTCACCACAGCGCCTTGACTCTCGTCAATCCAACGCCGCCGGGAACTCAAAGGGCGCCCCCTGACTCGCTCTTCGCCAAAACACCGCGACCTCGGTTGGCGTTGGGAAAATTATTTTCCTATGGGGGCAAAGATCGGTAGAGTGAATGTCGAATGTTCAAGTGTTTGTTGACGAGTTGTCTCGCCGCAGGCCTGCTTTTGTCCGGGGGTTGTCGCCGGCGGGAGGCGGCTTTGTCGTCGGCGCCGACGCAACGGGAGGAGGCGCGGGCGGTAAAGACGGTGACGGCGGCGGAACGGGAAATCGAGCGGGTGATTTTTGCGAATGGGCTTTTGGCGGCGCACGATCAGGCTGCGCTCAGCGTGAAGGTGGCGGGGCGGTTGGAGGAGATTCCGATCGATGTGGGGTCGGTGGTGAAGAAGGGTGAGTTGATCGCGCAGATTCAGAAGCGGGATTGGGAGTTGAAGGTGCAGCAGTCGAAGGCAGCGGTGGCGGCGGCGCGGGCGCGGGTCGGTTTGCCGTTGGAGGGAAATGACGATGCGATCGATACGAAGGATTCGAGCGGGGTGAAGGAGGCGCGCGCGCAGTTGGAGGAGCAGCAGAAGAATCGGGATCGGATTTTGAAGTTGAACGAGCAGAAGATTTTGTCGCAGTCGGAATTGGAAACGGCGGAGTCGGCGTTTCAGGTGGCGGTGAATAAGTATGAAGACGCATTGCAGGAAGCGAATAGTCGCAAGGCGATGTTGGCGCAGCGGCGGGCGGAGTTGAATATTGCGGAGCAGCAGTTGGCGGATACGCAGGTGCGGGCGTCGTTCGATGGGGTGGTGCAGGAACGGAAGGCGAGTCCGGGAGAGTATTTGATGGAGGGGGCGTTGATCGCGACGTTGGTGCGGATCGATCCGATTCGGTTGCGGCTCGAAGTGCCGGAGCGGGATGCGATGGGCATTCGGCGCGGGCAGAAGGTGCGCTTCCATGTGGATGGCGACGACAATGCGTATGTGGGTGAGATCGATCGTTTGTCGCCGGCGATTTCGCAGGATAACCGGATGTTGCAGATCGAGGCGGACATTGCGAATGACGGGCGTTTGCGTCCGGGCTCTTTTGTGCGCGCGGAAATTTTAACGGCGAATGCGCAGGGCATCACGCTTCCGAAAAATGCGCTGATGACGTTCGCGGGCATTGAAAAAGTTTTCGTGTATGAAAATGGCAAGGCTGCGGAGAGGCGCGTGGCGACGGGGCGAATTTTGGGGAATGAGGTCGAGATTTTGAAGGGCGTGAAGGCCGGCGATATGGTGGTGCTCGATCCGGGCGGGATGCGCGCGGGGCAGCCGCTGGTGATCACGAAGGAATCGAGCGAACGCGCGGCGAACGGTCCGAACGGTTAGAAGGCAAGCATGCAGAAGCTCGCGGAAATTTGTATTCGACGACCGGTGTTCGCTTCGATGCTAGCGCTGGCGCTGGTGGTGGTGGGCGCGTCGAGTTACTTGAAGCTGGGCGTGGATCGTTTTCCCTCGCTGGATATTCCGACGTTGCGCATTTCAACGCGGTTGCCGGGGGCGTCGCCGGTGGAAGTCGAGACGCAGGTTTCGGATCGCATCGAATCGGTGGTGAACACGGTGGCCGGCATCAAGGAATTGCGGTCGATTTCGGGCGCGGGCAATTCGTTTTTGATGGTGACGTTCGAGCTGGATCGCGACATCGACATCGCGGCGCAGGACGTGCGGGATCGCGTGGCGACGATCGTGAATCAGTTGCCGCCGGAGGCCGATCCGCCGGTGATCGCGAAGTTCAATAATGACCTGGCGCCGATCATGAGCATTTCGCTTTCGGGCAATCGCGATTTTCGCGAGCTGTCGGAGTTGGCGGATAAAATTGTGCGTGTGCAACTCGAACGCGCGGAGGGCGTGGGCGAAGTCGAGTTGGTCGGCGATCTCGCGCGGACGGTGAATGTTTGGGTGGATGCGGATCGGCTCGCGGCGTATCAGCTTCCGATCACGAGCGTGAAGGAGGCGTTGGAACGGCAGAATTCGGCGATCCCGGCGGGGAATGTGACTTCGAAATTGCGGGATCAACCGCTGCGCACGCTCGGGCAGTTAACGGACGTGCGTGACTTCAACAATTTGGTGGTGGCGACGGTGCGCGGGTCGCCGGTGCGCGTGCGGGATATCGGTTACGCGGAGGATGGGACGCGCGAGCAGCGCACGTTCGCGCGTTACAACGGAAATCCGACGGTGAATTTGGAAGTGCGCCGGCAATCGGGCGCGAACACGATCGCGGTGATCGAAGCGGTGAAGGCGGCGTTCCCGGCGATTCAGGCGCAGTTGCCGCCCGATGTGAAGGTGGAAGTGCTGCGCGATCAGTCGCGGTATATTTACGAAGCTCTCGATGAAATCACGATTCACCTGATCCTGGGCAGCATTCTCGCGAGCCTGGTGGTGCTGCTGTTCATGCGCAATTGGCGCGCGACGGTGATTGCGGCGGTGGCGATTCCGACTTCCGTCATCGCGACGTTCGGGATGATGAAGGCGCTGAATTTCACGTTGAACAGCGTGACGATGCTGGCGCTGGTTTTGATGGTTGGGATTGTGATCGATGACGCGATTGTCGTGTTGGAAAATATTTTTCGGTGGGTGGAAGAAAAAAAGGTTGGCCCGTTCGAAGCGGCGCGGATGGCGACGGCGGAAATTGGTTTGGCGGTGATGGCGACGACGCTTTCGTTGGTGGTGATTTTTGTGCCGGTGTCGTTCATGTCGAGTTTGTCGGGACGCTTTTTGTTTCAATTCGGAATCACCGCGGCGGTGGCGGTGATGGTGAGTTTGCTGGTGTCGTTCACGCTGACGCCGATGATGAGCGCGCGGTTCATGCACGTGGAGGAGATGAAGCATGGGCCGGCGTCGCGCAAAGGTTTCTACGCGTGGATCGAAAAAACGTATCTGGCGATTCTGGCATTTTCGATGCGGCATCGATTGATGGTCGCGAGCGGCGCGGCGTTGATCGTGTTGTCGTCGATCCCGCTCTATAAAATGTCGCGCCTCGAATACACGCCGTCGAACGTGGACGAAGGCGAATTCGAAGTGAACGTGATCGCGCCCGAGGGAGCGAGCCTGGATGCGATGAAAAGCACGCTGGATGTGCTCGAAAACGATTTGCGGAAACAGCGCGGCGTCAAAAATATTGTGACATCGATCGGCGGCGGCGGTCCAAGTTCCACGATGAATTTCGGGCGCTTCTATGTGCAAATGCCGCCGCACATCGAGCGGACGGTGTCGGTGGGGAAGTTGTGGAATTCGTTGCGCAGCGGACATCCGCTCGCGGTGTTTAAAGATAATTACAGCCAGCGCGAAGTGATGCAGGAGGTGCGCGCGAAGTTCAAAAAGTACACGGATGTGCGCGTGCAGGTGAGCAATTCGCAATCGTTCGGTTTCGGCGGGCGACGTTGGGATATTGATTTTGCGATCCTTGGGCCCGAGCTGGAAACGCTGGGGAAAATCGCGGATGAACTGCGGCGGCGCGCGCCGGAAATTGGAATCATCGACGCGGATACGACGTTGAAATTGGACAAGCCGGAGTTGCGCGTGGTGATCGATCGCGAACGCGCGGCGGCTCTCGGCGTGAGCACGCGCGACATCGCGACGGCGTTGCGCATCATGGTCGGCGGCGAGGAAAAGGTTTCGCGTTATCGCGATCCGCAGGCGAACGAAGATTATTATGTGCAATTGCGGTTGACCGAAAAAGATCGCGCGGAACAAGGGGTGATCTCGCGTTTGTTTGTGCCGCGGCAGTCGGGAGGGCTGGTGCGTCTGGATAACTTAGTGCATATCGAACAGGGCGTCACGGCGTCGCGCATCGATCGATTGGATCGGCAGCGGCAGGTCAGTTTGCGCGCGAGCATTGCGCCGGGATTTGCGATGGCGGATCGGAATGAGGCGTTGAACAAAATGGTGGCGGAGATGCATTTGCCGCCGGGCTACTCGACACGCGTGACCGGAGCCGGCAGCGAAATGGAACGGACTTCGAAGGAATTTTTGTGGGCGTTTGTATTGTCGATCGCGTTCATGTTCATGATTCTGGCGTCGCAATTCGAAAGCACGATTCATCCGCTGACCATTTTACTTTCGCTGCCATTGTCGATTCCGTTCGCGCTCTTTTCGCTGTGGATCACGGGCAATTCGATCAATCTTTATTCCGCGCTCGGCATGCTGGTGCTGTTCGGCGTCGTGAAGAAAAATGCGATTCTGCAAATCGATCACATGATCAAATTGACCGCAAGCGGCATGGAACGACACGCGGCGATCATGCAGGCGAATCGCGATCGGTTGCGTCCGATTTTGATGACCACGCTGGCGCTGGTGGCGGGCATGTTGCCACTCGCGATCGGCAGCGGACCGGGCGCGGAGGAACGGCGCGCGATCGCGGTGATCGTGATCGGCGGGCAAAGTTTGTCGCTGTTGCTGACGCTGGTGATGACGCCGGTGGCGTATTCGTTTTTCGAAGAGTTGCGCGCGAAGTGGACGGGCCGCCGCGCGGGCGTCGAGGCGTCCCCGCTTGCGGAAGGAAGCGTCGCCGCCAAATGAGCGACCCCGGAATTCCGCCGATCATTGGCGCCGAGCCACCGGAGCCGCCGCCGTTGCTTCCGCGACCGCATCCAAAATGGCGTTGGGCGGTGCATCTGTTTTTGCTAGCGGGCTACGTGCTGGGAATCGGTTTGATCGGCGCAAAAAGTCATAACGATTTGGACACGGAAGTCGTCCTGCCAGGCAGCCTCGCGGCTCTGATGAAATTGTGCGCGTATGAAATGGTTTTCTTCGTGAGCATTTTTGCGCTGGCGCTGGTTTTTTCGAGGGCGCGGGCGAAGGAACTTTTTTTGGAATGGCGCGGCGGTTTTCGCCCGATTTTTTGGGGAGGGGTGTATTCCATCGGACTGCGGCTCGGGGTGATGATTTTGATGGCGATTCTTTTGGCTCCGGTCATCGCGACCAAGGGAACGAAGAGCGTCGAAGGAATGCGTCCGAAAATCGAAAAGGTCATCGACATGGAAGCGATCAAGGACCCGGCCTATTTGATTTTTACGCTGACGGTGGTGAGTTTTGTGGTGGCTGGATTGCGCGAGGAATTGTGGCGCGCGGCGATGATTGCGGGTTTGACGGGAATGGCTCCGGGAATTTTCGCATCGAAGCGCGGCCAGTATGGAGCGGTGTTGATCGCGGGAGTGATTTTTGGACTAGGCCATTTGCCGCAGGGCTGGGGCGGCGTGTTCTTGACGTCGCTGCTGGGCTTCGGGCTCGGCGGAATTATGGTCTGGCGCAAATCGATTTGGGAAGCGGCGATCGCGCACGGATTTTTCGACGCCACGAGTTTCGCGGCGTTGTTCCTCGTGGCTAAGTACGCTCCGTGGGCTCTCCGCGGCGGCCTTTAAATTTTTGCAGCAGGACGCCGAGGACATCGTGAACTTGCGGCACATGCAGCCAGGCGAGGAGCGAAAAATAAATCACCGTTGAAAGCGCAATGGGAACGAAGACTGCGCCAATCCGCCGCAGAATTCCGACGTGGCCGATCCATTGTTCCCAATATAGGCTGCTGATCCACGCGGCGACACCGGACGTAAAACCGACCGCGGCCATGCGCCCGAGCAATGAGGGAAGATCGCCGACCTGCAGCGTTTTGAGTTTGCGGCGAAGGCCATAGAGGAGGAGATAAATATTGAACGCCGCGCTGAGGGTATTGGCGATGCCCATGCCGCCTTCCTGCAAAACGGGAATCAAAATCATGCCGAACAAAATGTTGAGGCCCATACAAACGGAACTGATTTTCATCGGCGTGGAGGTATCGCCGAGCGCGTAAAAGGCGCGCGCGGTGATGTTCACGAGCGAAAATAAAATGAGCCCGGGGGCGAGGCATGTTAAGGCGAAGGAGGCACGATCGGTCGCGAGCGGCCCGAATTTTCCATGCTCGAAGAGGAGGCGAATCATCGGCTTCGCGAGCACGAACAACAAAATCGACGCGAGCAGATTGATGAACACCAAATAGCCGAGTGCGTCCTTGTACGTTTTTCGGAACTCCGTGAAATTTTTCTCGGCGGCCAAACCGGCGAGTGTCGGCAGCAAATAGGTGGCGAGCGAAATGCCAAAAATGCCCTGCGGAAATTCCATCAGCCGCACGGCGTAGTCGAAGGCTGCAACGACTTCGGGGCTTGTGGACCACGCGATGCTTTGCGTGATGAGGACGTTCAATTGAAACGCCGCGACACCCATCATGCCGGGAATCATTTTTGCGACGACGGTGTGGACGACTTCGTTGTTCCACGGCGAAATCCATTGAAAGCGAAAGCCTTCGCGATAGAGCGCGGGCGTTTGGTAAAGAGCCTGCGCAATCCCCGCGACGAGGACGCCAAATGCGAGCGCGTAAATTTGGGCGCTGAGCGTTTTGCCGAAGCGCGGCGCGACAAAAAGCACGCTCGCGATGATGACGATGTTCAACACCGCCGACCCCATCGCGGGCACAAAGAAATGGCCGCGCGAATTCAGCATGCCCATCAGCACGGCGGCGGCGCACGCGAGCATCATGTAGGGAAACATGATGCGGGAAAGTTTCAGCATCAGGCGCGTTTCGTCGTTGAGCCAATGGAAATTTCCAAACGCCAGCAACAAGGAAATGATGATGATGACGAGAATGCTGATCGCGGCGGAAGCGACAATGAGGCCGGACAAAACGGCATTCGCGGCGCGCCACATTTCCGTTTCGCCTTCGTTCTTTTCCTTGGCTTTGAAAATGGGAATGAACGCTGCGGTCAAGGCTCCTTCGCCGAGGAGACGCCGAAAAAGATTCGGGATCATCAGCGCCATTTTGAACGCGCCGGCGACCGGTCCCGCGCCCATGAACGACGCGTAAATCGTCTCGCGCGCCATGCCGAGCAAACGACTCAACAGCGTGGCGACGCCCATCGCCCCGGTGGATTTTAGCATTTGCGACACGCGCTTATTCGACGTTGGGATACGAACCGAGAATCTTCAATCGCGCGCAATCCCGTTCCAGTTGCTCGGCGGCTTTCGCGAGTTTCGGGTCCTCGATATGGCCGTCGCAATCGATGAAGAAAAAATATTCCCACTTTTTGCGCTTGTTGGGCCGCGACTCGATCTTGGTCATGTTGATGCGGTATTTGCGGAACGGCGCGAGCGCTTTGTGGAGGGCGCCGACAGAATGTTCCAGACCGATCATCAAAGAAGTGCGATCCTTCCCGGTCGGGGGGCTGCATTGGCGGCCGAGCACGAGAAAGCGCGTGGCATTGTTCGAATTATCCTGCACGTCGGACTCAAGAATTTTGATGCCGTATTTTTCCGCCGCCAACGAACTCGCCAGCGCCGCCGCGAATTTTTCTCCAGCCGCCAGTTGCGCGGCGCGCGTCGTGGAAGAAGTCTCGACAATTTCGACGTGCGACAAATTGGCCTGCAACCATTCGCGGCATTGCCCCAGCGGCTGGGGATGCGAATACAATTTTTTGATCTGCTCGCGCGGGCTGTTGCTCAAGAGACAGTGTTGAATGGGCAAAACGATTTGCGCGACGACTTTGAGATCGCTGTCCACGAGCATGTCGAGCGTGTGCGTGACGATGCCTTCGGTGGAATTTTCGACCGGCACGACTCCGTAATCCGCGCGGCCCTTGCTGACTTCGAGGAAAACGTCCGCAATGGTTTTTTGCGGAACGTAATTCAAACTGGCGCCGAAACGGCGAATGGCGGCCTGGTGCGTGTAAGTCGCTTCGGGCCCGAAATAGGCAATGATCATCGTCTTTTCGAGCGACAACGCGCTCGACATGATCTCGCGATAAATGGCGCGCAAGGAATCGTTGGTGATCGGGCCCTGGTTGCGTTTGCAAACGCGTTCGAGCACCGCCAGTTCGCGATGCGGCGCGTAAATTTCCTCGCCCGCCTTGAGTTTGATGTCGCCGATGCGCAAGACGTGCTCGGTGCGCTCGTTCAAAAGCTCGACGATCTTGTGATCGAGTTGATCGATTGCTTTGCGATGTTCGGCCAGGCTCATTGCGGTTTTTCTTCCTGCGGCGGTTCGGGAGCCGGGGCGGCGGCTGCTTCGGTTTGAGCTTCGGCTGTGACCGCCGTTTCCGCAATCACGGTTGTGTTCAAATCGGTCGGCGGCGCGGTGGCCAACCCGGGATCGACGGTCAACAACGACGGCGGCCGCTCCACCGGAATGCGCCGCAATTCGTCCGCCGCCGGCAAATCTTCGAGACTGCGCAAACCGAAATATTCGAGAAACTTCGAGGTCGTCTTGTACATCATCGGCCGCCCGATCACTTCCGCGCGTCCGGCGCTTTCGATCAACTCGCGTTCGAGCAACGTCGCCACCACGCCATCCACCGCGACGCCGCGAATTTGTTCGATTTCCGCGCGCGTCATCGGCTGGCGATACGCGATAATCGTTAGTGTTTCCAGCCCCGGTTGCGACAACCGGCTCGGACGATTCTTCTCGCCCAACAACGCCTTGAGCCACGGCGCGTATTCGGCGTGGCTGACGAATTGCCACGAGCCCGCCACGCAGACCAAACGAAAACTGCGCGGCGCGGCGTCGTAAAATTTCTCAAGCGCGGTCAAGGCTTCGATGACCGGCTCTTCCTTGATTTTTTTGAATTCCTTCGCGGCGGGATCTTCGCTTTTGTCCGCGGCTTCGTTCAGCAACTCGCGCAATTCGCGCACGCTCAGCGGCTTTTGCGACGCGAACAAGATCGATTCCAAGATTAAAGAAAGGTCCATGTTAAGTCGGTTCGGTGGGCGGCTCGGGTGTTGAGGGCGTTTCGGGTGGCGGCGCGGGCATTTCTTCGGCGGCCGGCGCGGGCGGCGGCATAACCTGCGGCGGAGCCACGGAAATCTGAATTTCGCTGAACGCCTCCGGTTGGAGGACGCGCAGGTGCTTCATGCGAATCAATTCCAGCAACGCCAAAAACGTGACCACAACTTCCGTGCGGCTTGTCGTGTCGGCAAACAGTTCGGAGAAGCGCATCGTCGGAACCTCTTTCATGCGGAGCATGAGCATCTCGATTTTTTCGCTGACTGTCCACGGGTCGGCGAAGACGTCGCGGGATTTTTCCTTTTCGCCGAAGCGTTTTAGAATCGTGTTGACCGCGTTGATCAGGTCGAAAACCGAAACATCGAGTCGTTGCGCGGCCTCGGGCTCGAATTCGATGCGGCCCGGGATGCGCGCGTAAATATTCTCCTGCTCGTGTTCGCGCGTCTGAAGGTGCCCGGCGGCGTCCTTGAATTTTTTGTATTCGACCAACTGCCGAATCAATTCCCAGCGCGGATCGTCCCCATCGTCCTCTTCCTCGACCACGGCCTGCAAATCCTTGGGCAGCAACTCGCGGCTCTTGATGTACATCAGCGTGGAAGCCATCACGAGAAATTCGCCCGCGACATCCAGGTCCAGTTCGCGCATCAGCTCGATATACTGGATGAACTGCGTGGCGATCTTCGTGAGATTGACCTCATAAATATCGACCTCCTCCTTCTTTACCAGATAAAGAAGCAGATCGAGCGGTCCCTCGAAAATCTCCAACTGAACTTTGTTTTGTTCCATCGACGCCGCGAAGACACGCCTCGCGGGAAAAAGAATGCTAGGGCCGAGCCGCCGCGCAAGTCAAACCGCGGATTTTGCGGAATAATAGAAAGCGGCTTGCCCCGTCCTGAGTCGGTGGTTAATCTTTCCCATCACACAAACCCGGACGCCCACACCGTCCATAACGTACAACCGACATCCGCATGAAGATCCTACACCTTGCGGCTGCATTGCTTGTCGCCACGGCCCTCCACGCCGCGGAAGCCAGGGACGATGTTCTCGTCGCTGCCAAACGACTGGCCGATGCGCCTAATTACACTTGGAAAACCGTCGTCGTGGTCCCGTCGGACAGCCAATTCCGCCCCGGCCCGACCGAAGGCCAAACGGAAAAAGGAGGAGCGACGCACCTCGCTCTTTCCTTTCGCGACACAAAAACCGAAGCGATCATTCATGGCGATAAGGGCGCCTTGACGAACGAGGATGGGGTTTGGGAATCGCTCGCTGAGTTGGAAAGCGCCGAGGGGCCGGGACGTTTTCGCGCGATGATGTTGCGGAATTTCAAGTTGCCCGCCAAGCAAGCGCAGGAATTGGTCACGGGCGCGAAGGAGTTGAAAAAGGTGGGCGACGTGATCGCGGGAGATTTGACGGCGGATGGCGCCACGCAATTCCTGACTTTCGCGCGGCGACCCGGCGGCGGGAGTAATCCGAAGGTTCGCAATGCGGCGGGCTCAGTGAAGTTTTGGCTGACCAGCGAAGGGGCGATTGCGAAATTCGAATTCAAAATCCAGGGCGTAGTCACGATCAACGGCGACGATCGCGAGGTCGATCGAACGACGACGGTCGAAATCAGCAAGGTGGGCGAAACCAAAGTCGCGGTTCCCGACGGCGCCAGGAAGAAACTTTCCTGAACTATTTTGGCAAAACCTCGCTGAAGAAGCGGAGGGCATTTCCGAAGAAGATCGCGTCGATGTCCGTGGGCTTGTAACCGCGCGCGCCGAGAATTTCTTCGAGCTTGTGGATGTCCGCGATCGTGTCGAGGTCGCGCGGCGTTTGTTCCGTGCCGAAGCCGCCATCGAGATCGGTTCCGAACGCGCAATGCGACGTGTTGCCCGCCATCTGGCAAATGTGATCGATGTGA
>Ga0070686_100002035_pt1 | contig 11211 bp, 7 predicted proteins | sample KBSS23LmetaG_FD_65654 | JGI IMG/M metagenome (GOLD analysis project Ga0070686, IMG submission 65654) | Switchgrass rhizosphere microbial communities from Kellogg Biological Station, Michigan, USA - KBS S2-3L metaG | ecosystem: Host-associated > Plants > Roots > Rhizosphere ...
ACAAAAAAAGGGCATCCCGCTGGACGCCCGAAGAGGGGTTCGAACAAAAGTGTTTTTTCTCCTTTTGTTTTTTTATGAATCAACTTCCTTTCAGAAGTGTCTGTGTACAAGAGTTAAGCTTTTACGCTTATTGCTTTTTTGAGTGTTCGGTATCTTGTAAAAAAATGAATATTTACATCACCTCCATGGTCCTGAACCGCGTTTTTGTTGCTGGTCACGCATTCAGATTAACCTTGTGAAAGACAGGGCCGGAGTCCTCACCTCCTCCGACCCAGCTTTTTATGTCCGAAGCGTCTCCCACTTGCACTTCGGACTTATCGCAGCGGGGTTGCTGCGATCCCAAAAGGGAGCATGCCACTACGTTTGAGTTCGCTCCCTTTTAAGCTTTCAAAAACCTTGCTTCCAAAACCTCTTTGGAGCATCGTGCCCTCAGTATCGCAATGGGTGTGCCAACGCGAAATGCCCTGTTTTATTGAGTTTTCTAAAATGAGGACTGTGAGATTTCTCGCGGCGAGCAGGAAACTGCGAGCTTTTTCGCGGAGATTTTTTACCTTGAGATCGTTTCTTTAACGACGGTCAGCAGATCTTCGGCGGTAAATGGTTTTGAGAGTGTCAAGGTGACATTAAGTTCGTGAAGCTCAGCCGCATGTTCGGGATTCTTCAGGCCGCTCATCGCAATCGCCCTGACGGTCGGGTCTATCTTTTTTAATGCTCTGATCAGGACAACGCCGTCCATGTACGGCATCGCCATATCTGTCAAAACGGCGGCAATATCCGCGGAGCGCGGCGCAAAGACTGCGAGGGCTTCGGTACCGTCTGCCGCAGTCAGCACCTTGTACCCGAATTGCTGCAGAGTGGCTTCGGTTATCTCGCGGATGCTTTCTTCATCATCAACCACGAGAATCAGTTCCCCGTCACCCCGCGGCAGCGAGCGAATCGACTTCTCCGTTTCCGCAGCCGGAATTCCTGTTACTGGTAGATAGACCGAGAACCGCGAACCTTTGCCCGGCTCGCTGTAGACGTTAATAAATCCGCCATGGCACTTCGCGATGGTGAGAGCGGTCGAAAGTCCGAGGCCGGTTCCCTTGCCGACCTCTTTTGTCGTAAAGAATGGATCGAAGATCCTCTCCTGAACGGCAGGCGTCATGCCGCCTCCAGTGTCGGAAACGGTGACGAGTACGTAGCTGCCGGGCTTTGCGTCGAGATTCATTCGCGCGTAGTTCTCGTCGAGGTGAACGTTTCTGGCTTTTATAGTTATCAGTCCACCCGGCTGCATCGCATCGCGCGCGTTGATGCACAGATTCATTAGTATCTGATGCATTTGAGTGGGATCAGCAGAGAGTGTCCAAAGGCCGGGTTCTATTTCATATTTAAGCGAGATCGACTTTGGAAGGGTTTGTTTCAAGACGCGGGCAAGATCTTTGATCACATGCTTTAACTGGACAGGAATACGTTCGCCCTGAAGACCGCGGGCAAAGCCGAGCACTTGCTTGATCAGGTCGGCACCGCGCTCGGCGCTTTGCTTGATCACATCCAGCCAGCGGGCGTCATCTGCGTCCGGCTGTTTAAGCTGCAGCATATCGGCCGACATCATAATGGGCGACAGAATGTTATTCAGATCGTGCGCGATCCCGCCCGCGAGAGTGCCAATTGATTCCATTCGCTGAGCTCGCAGTAATTGCTGCTCGGCAAGTTTTCGTTTCGTTATATCGGATCGGATCGCCGTGTACTGAAACGGCTTTCCCTGGGCGTCGACAAACGGCACGATCGTCGTATCCACCCAATAAATAGTGCCGTCCTTTGCCAGGTTGCGTAGTTCACCGCGCCAAACTTTTCCATTAGCGATGGTGGTCCAAAGATCCCTTATGTATTCTTTTGGATGGAAACCGGAGTTGATTATCCGATGGTCCTGGCCGATCAGTTCCTCGCGGCTGTATTTCGAGATCTCGCAAAACTTTTTATTGACGTACGTGATTCGTCCACGCTGATCCGTGGTGGCGACGATCGCCGATTCGTCGAGCGCGTATTTAAGATCGGTCAGTTCCTTAAGGAGATCCCGATCGGCTGCAACCGTTTGCGCTGTTATGTTGCTGGCGTTCACTAGACTGACTGATCAGCGGCGTCCGCATAGGTGCCCGACTTCTTTAATTTGTAGCGAAGCTGGTCGCGGGAGATATCCAAAAGCTTCGCTGCCTGGGTCAGATTTCCGTGCGTTCGTTCCATGGCCTGCCGCGCAAGTTCGAACTCGACGTTTTCAAGTGCGACTCCGTTTGCCGGCAGGATAAAACCGGAAACGCCGTCGATCCTTACCGATTCGCCGAGCTGCAGAAGATCGGCCGGGAGGTGCTCCGTGGAAACGAGATCGCCTTCTTCAAGGATCGACGCTCGCTCGATCACGTTTCGGAGTTCCCTAACGTTCCCGACCCAACTGTAGTTCTTGAATATGCGAGCCGTCTCCGGCGAAAGTCCTTTGAGTGGTTTACCCGCTCGCTTTCGGTTTGCGGCATCGATGTAAAACTGCGTTAAGAGGAGAATGTCATCGCCCCGTTCGCGAAGCGGCGGGATGTCTATCTGGATCACCGACAATCGAAAATATAGATCCAACCTGAAATGGCCGGCTTCCGAGGCTTGTTTCAGATTTCGATTCGACGCTGCGACGATCCGGATATCGAGCGGAAGATCTTTTAAGCCCCCGACCCGTCGAAAAGCACCCTCTTCGAGCACACGCAGAAGCTTTGCCTGTAGGCCGATCTCAAGCTCGCCGATCTCGTCGAGGAACACCGTTCCGCCCTGAGCCTGTTCGAAGAGTCCTTCTTTCTTCGCCTTGGCATCGGTGAAGGCTCCTTTTTCATAACCGAATAGTTCCGATTCGATCAGATTTGCGGGAAGGGCTGCACAATTAATTGCGAGGTAAGGAGCGTTCGCCCTCTCAGACGCAAAGTGTATCGCTCGTGCGAACAGATCTTTGCCAGTGCCGGTTTCGCCGTAGAGCAATATCGAGGAAACGTTCGACTCGGCCACTCGCCTGGAAAGCTCAATGACCTTTCGCATGGGCGGTGAGTCGCCGATTATCGCGTCAAATCCTTTTCCCCGGGTCCTTTCCGCCCGGGTTTGTTTGATCTCTCGCCTTAGTTCCTGAGTTTCGAGGGCATTTGCCAGTGTAACGCGAAGTTCTTCAAGCCTGATCGGTTTTCCAATGAAGTCATGTGCTCCGCCACGCAATGCGGCAACGGTGTTCGGAACGTCGACATTGCCCGTAACCATGATCGCTATCGATTCCGGCCTTTTTTCCTTGAACTCCGTCAGCAGATCAAGGCCCGAACCGTCAGGCAGATCAATGTCCAGCAAAACGACGTTAGGCTCTTCTTCGTCGAATACCTTGCTCGCCGCGGCGAAGGTACCAACTTCCAGCGCCTCGTAACTCCACGACTGTACAGCCTCGCGCAGCGTCAGCCTGATAAACGGTTCCTCATCGACAATCAGAATCCTTTGCTTCGGCAACATAAAACAACCGGTGCCTCACATTCTTTTTAGGCATTATAGCCCCGACCCGCGGAAAATCTCGCACTATTTGTGAAAAATAAACCAACCGAAATAGCGTCACACTCATATTTCCTAAAGATTTTGATGGCATAGCCCTTGCGATATGTAGTTGCGCGAGGGCGAAGACAGGTTCGCAAAGCAAGGTTCTTATGAGCAAAGGAAAACCAATTCGCGTTTACGATTACGTTAATAAGCCGTACGAGGACGTGCGGGAGCAACTGATCTGGATCGGCTTGGAGGTCTTCTATAAGGCGACCAAGACCGCGGCGGCGCAAGCCGGAAGCCTTAAGCCGGAACTACACGTCAATTTTGGGGAGTTTCGGCTAGGAGCCGACATTTCAACAAAGATCAACAGCAGTAAGGAAAGCGAAACATCGATCGCGAAAGGGCGCGTTACCACGATAGAGATTGAGTGGGAGGCGGCCAGAATGCCCCGCCTGTTTCCGATGATAAAGGCAGAGCTGTTGGTTTATCCGCTTACCTCCACTGAAACCCAACTCCAGCTGGAGGGTTACGTCGAACCACCTTTTGGCCTTCTGGGAAATGCGGTAGATGACATCGCTGGGCATCGAATCGCCGGGGAATCTGTCCAACACTTTATAACGGATGTTGCGACGTACTTAAGAAATCTTTCAGTATGCCGCGCCGATGGTGCGGAAACCGTGATATTGAACGCTGCATAACGCAGAGCAGGACAGACTGCTCTGTAGGCTTCGGCCGACAAATCCAGTCGCTAACACGCGAATGCGACCAGGGTCCGCCGTCGGCCGAAGCTTCAGAACTCGTCAGAAAACTCTAAGCCTTTGTCCAGCGCCATATATTAAAGTCCGGTATTGCCGCCGGTCCGTCTTTGATCTAGAATCTCAATGTTAGGTTTCGTAAATCAATCCTTTCTTAACAATCGATGACTATTTCTTTTTTGAAACCCACCAGGGTAAACGTGTACAAGATCGCCATTACTTCGGGGATAATGCTTTTTGTTTTGGGCTGGGCCTTTCACTTTGACCTGTTCAAAGTTTATGGTGCGACTTTCATTGCCCTGCCCGGACTGTGTGAATTGATCGTTGCGGCCAAGGCAAAAGGTTAGACAAGTAAAAAGAAAGGGCTGGACAACTCCTAACTCTTTGATTCTAATCGACACCCGGCATGATTCCAACATGCGACCCCTTGATTCGCAGGTATATAGCACGAGTTTTGACGTGTTACTCTCCGTGACGCTTAGAGTTACTTAGCTCAATAAATATCTGCTTTCTAGCCCAACCATTTATCGTCGCGATCTATTACGTTTTCTTCTGTTATAGCTAGTTCGGTTCCCCTATGGTTCCCATTGCGAAAAGAGGAAGGCTTTTAGACCTTCCTCTTGTTACGCTAACTCGTTGTTATTATTAAAGTTAAGATGGTACACCCGGCATGATTCGAACATGCGACCCCTTGATTCGTAGTCAAGTACTCTATCCAGCTGAGCTACGGGTGCTCAAAAAATGAATACTTAGACTACAAAGCCCGGAACAAACTGTCAAGGTCGATGTGTTGACATCCCCGCATCATCGCGCTGATCTGCGCAAAAATATCTCTTCGGTCCGTCATTAATTTTGAAAAATTGGAATAGCCGGCGTTTTTAGACTATTCTTAGGCAGCATTAAAGCTTCGCAACCTCCCCGGTTGCGATAAGCTCCTTCGGGAGCGGGCCTGGGCGGTGTGGGAGACGCCCGGGCCTTTTTGTATTTACGCTCAAAAACTTTATCTCCAAAACCGAAGAAACTGCGTAAGAATACGTACCAAATCAAGGGGATTTTTCTCATGTTCCTAATCTGCTACCTTGTTATTAAATTTGATTAGTTAAGCGGGTTACGGAAACGCTCGGGTGGTTAGAAAAGGGGCGGAGAAGTGTTTTTCCTCACATCGGTCGAGCAAGGACACGGGAGTTTCAGAGACCTAAACAGATCAGACTTTTCTCCCACCCCCACCATCCGGTGATAGGCAGCGGGGAGCGACTCACAAAGAAGCTCCCCGCATTTCTGTCTTATCAACACATCTATCCTTAAAAATAGCGAAAACCGCGGAACAACCCATTTTTGCTGGTTCGCGATCTTTCCGTCTTAGATGTAAAATCAATTCAGCATCAGATCCTGATTCATATACTTTAACCTATGAAAAACATTTTTCGGTTCCGCCGAAATGCATTTCTATATTTTCTACCCTTGATCTTTCTTATAGTCGAGGGGGCACAGCGGACGGCAGTCGGCCAGGACGCAGATCCCTCAAAACTGACGCTTGATCGGATCTATACGAAGTCTGAATTCAACGCGCAAAGTTTGGGCGGCTTCCGATGGCTAAAGACCGGCGATTCCTATGCAAAGCTCGAGCCTTCGAAAACTCTAAAAGGCGCGATGGACCTTGTTAGCTACGATGTGGCAACCGGGCAGCGAAACGTTCTAATAGCAGCCGAGCGATTGATCCCCAGGAGTGGTGAAGCCCAGCTCCAAGATAATGTAGCTCCGCCGCTCCAGATCCAGGGTTACGAATGGTCGACCGACGGTTCACGGATTCTGATCTACACCAACTCGAAAAAGGTTTGGCGGCTGAACACGCGAGGCGACTACTGGGTACTTGATGCGGTGAGGGGCAAATTGACGAAGATAGGCGGCGACGCCGAGCCTTCCACGCTGATGTTTGCCAAGCTCTCCCCGGACGGGACTAAGGTCGGCTATGTCCGGGAGAATAATCTCTATGTCCAAAACCTTGTGGACAACAGGATCATCCCGCTGACAACCAACGGCTCGCACACAATGATCAACGGCACCTCGGACTGGGTGAATGAGGAAGAACTTTACCTGCGTGATTGCTGGCGGTGGAGCCCTGATAGCAGATCAATCGCTTATTGGCAGATGGACGCCGAAGGCATCAAGGATTATCTGCTGATCAACGATACCAGCGACATCTATCCTACGATAACCAAAATCCCCTACCCGAAGGTTGGCACGGTTAACGCGGCGGTTCGGATCGGCGTCGTCAGTGCGAACGGAGGCGAGACCACCTGGATCAAGGCGCCCGGCGATCCGCGAGAAAATTATATTTCGATGATGGAGTGGGCCGGCAATTCGAGTGAGATCGTGTTTCAACATCTTAATCGCTTGCAGAATCGGGCCGACGTTCTGATCGCCGATGCGGCGACCGGAAACGTCCGAACGATCTTCACAGACGAGGACGAGGCCTGGGTTGACGTCAAGACGTCGGGCATGCGTTGGCTCGATGGCGGGAAGGCTTTCCTATGGATGAGTGAACGCGACGGCTGGGATCACGTCTACACGGTTTCACGTGATGGAGCATCCATCAAATTGATCACACCCGGATCCTTTGACGTCGTCGGCATTCAAGCGGTCGATGAATCGGGCGGATGGCTTTATTACATCGCTTCGCCCGAAAACGCAACCCAGCGTTATCTCTTTCGTTCTAAGCTCGATGGCGGCGGAACTCCGGAGCGGGTAACGCCCGCAAATCAGCCCGGCTGGCATACGTACAACATTTCGCCCAATAATCATTGGGCAGTCCATACGTATTCCAGTTTTGGCAAGGCACCAAAAACCGAATTTGTCGACCTCCTAGGCAAGACTCCGGCAAAAATGATGGTCGATAACATGGAGCTGCAGACCAAGATCGACAAGCTGCAAAAAGGCACGCAGGATTTCATCAAAGTCGAAATAAGTAACGGTGTTACGCTTGACGGCTGGATGATGAAACCGCCGGGGTTCGATCCGAATAAGAAATATCCGATCTTGTTCTATGTTTATGGCGAACCGGCCTCGCAAACCGTGACTGACAATTGGGGAGGTTCAAACTATCTCTGGTTCACAATGCTTACGCAGCAGGGTTACATAGTGGCGAGCGTCGACAACCGAGGCACACCTGGACCGAAAGGTCGTGGATGGCGTAAAAGTATTTACCGAAAGATAGGCGTGATAAGCTCGGGCGATCAAGCCACCGCGGTAAAAGCGATCCTGGCAAAGATGCCGTTCATTGATTCAAGCCGCGTCGGTGTTTGGGGTTGGAGCGGCGGCGGCTCATCAACGCTAAACGCGATGTTCCGGTATCCGGACATTTACAAGATGGGAATGGCGGTTGCTCCCGTTGCTGACATGCGGCTCTACGACACGATCTATCAGGAACGCTATATGGGTTTGCCCAAAGACAATCCCAATGATTACAAACAGGGTTCCCCGATCACGTTCGCAAATGGACTAAAAGGCGATCTACTGATCGTACATGGAACTGGTGACGACAACGTTCATTACCAGGGAACAGAGCTGCTGATAAACGAGCTCGTAAAAAACAATAAGCCATTCACAATGATGGCTTATCCAAATCGTACGCATGGAATTTTCGAGGGAGAAGGCACGACGCGTCACCTGTTCGAGTTGCTCACTCGTTACCTGCATGAGCACCTGCCGGCAGGTTAGTCCTATTTCAAGGGGGTGAGAAGATTCTAAATATCGGTCATCTTTACGATCTTAACCGTCAGAGTAAACGCAACAGACCGGTGATTGATCGAACCCACGAAGATCGAGTAGTCGCCGCTTTCCTCGAGCCCGACTTCGTACGTGCCGCCGCGTTCCTCGCGAAGCAAAACTTGTTGTCCATCGGCTCCATCGGTTTCTACTTTGATCCCGAGATTCGATGCCGGTGTCAGTGTAACAACCATCTTTTGACCAGATTTGGCTCGGACAACATAATAAACACCGCCGCTCCCGGTTGAAGCCTTAACTGTTGCCGAGCTTTTTCCCTTCTCAAACTGGATACGCGTTTGAGCCGACGCACTCTGAACGGCTGCCATAACTAACGCAAATATCACTATCGATAAGACTCTCTTCATTATTCCGTCTCCTCTTATAGGCTACTCGAAAGCTCGCCTAAAGAAAATTTGCTCCTCGGCCCCCGTTTCCGGTCTGGCGGCAAGATTAATCTTATGCCACACGGTTATAAGCTCCGTCTTGCAATGCCGTGGCTGTTCTTCGAGCTCAAACATCAGATCGCCACTCTCGAACTCGCTGTTGGTTCTGGGTTCGCCGCTACCCTCAACGCGCGGCATGCTCCGGTCATAGTAAAACTGGGCCTTTGTCGCCATCGTCTTCACCGACAACTGAAATCGACGTGTCGCCTCACCGTTTAAACCTTCCGAGTAGATTCCGATAAGCTTTCCATCGATTTCCTTCACTTCGAGGCGAAACCAATACGACCTACGCGTATCGAGGCTTTCCTCGTCGAACGTGTAAATGCCCTGCCAATGGTCTTCGTCCGTAGCCGCGGCACAAATCGATCCGCCCATCATGAGGATCAATAGGATCGCCATGACCGCGGCAGCGCACACACCAAACTTCTCCGAGCTGTTCCGAGCGTTCACACCTGATAAGCACATCCGGCGTTTTTATTTCGTGACCGTTCGTTCAAGCCGTTTTGTGAAGTTAGCTGGCGTTTCATCCTGTCGGAAACAAATGGGTTTATCGAAAGTTATCCGGACGGAACCGGGGGGTGCATAATAACGCCTACCTTGCTGTTTCAGTTCCCAAAGTCCCTCGATGATGACCGGTACGACAGGACACTGAAGACCGTCGGCTAATAGTCCAACACCTAAACGAAATGGCGCGATTTTCCCGTCCTTGGTCAACTCGCCTTCAGGAAAGATCAGAACATTAAACCCGCGGTCCATCGCTTCACCCGCAAAAGAAAAGCTCCTACGGAAACCACTAAGACGAGGCAATGGAAAAACATTAAAGAAGATGAGTGCTGCCCAGTATTTCAGAAAGTACGTTAGTCTTGTGAAAAACGGAATAGTCCGCTGCGGATGTCGAAATCCCTCGAGCATCTCGCCGTCCATTGCGATCGCCATCCGATTGCGAAAACGATGGGGAAGCACCGACATGATCAATGCGGGGTCACCTCGTGTAATATGATTTGAAGCGAATAGGATCGGGCCGTCAAGGTCGAATACATTGTCGAGTCCTTCAACCTTTGCTCGACACAAAACTCGCGCGACAGGATGGACAACCAGAGAATAAAGCACGATCCTAAGCCATCGACTTGCACCGTACAGCGGCCAACGCGGGTAGATGAAAGAGAATTGGGGTAGTTCCTCGGCACCCCTACTTTTCCGAACCCTCTCTTCAAGCTCAGCTACGGTCGTGTTCTCCGTTAGCGCGCGTTCATCAATATCGATCTGGTACCGGTCCTCAAGCGAGCTAATTAGTTCGACCCGCGAAAGGGAGTCAAGATTCAAGTCGCGAGTGAGCTTTGAATTCGCATTCAACGCGGATCCGGCGAGTCTGGAAACCAACTCCGACACGATAGATGTTGACGAAATCCTGGGCTCAGAGGAATTCTTCGAAACAAACTCGGCAATCTCCGATTTACGGACCTTTAGGGTTGGCGTACGCGGAAAATCTGGTTGCGGCCAGATCATCCACCGTCGGATCTGCTGGAAGGTAGCAAGTTCTCGGTTTGCCTTTTCGAGCGTCTCGTCCGCATCAGCTTCGGGATGAAGAATTATCGCCGCGAATGGCTCCGGCCCATTTGAGCCATCAACCGCGATCACCGCACTTTCTATGACTGCGTCCTGTCGATTCAGAACCGCTTCGAGATCTTCGGGATAGATATTCAACCCCGCGGCGGTCACTATCACATCCTTCTTCCGGCCTCTGAAATATAAACGCCCCGTGTCATCAACCGAACCTAAATCGCCCGTATGGATCCAGTCATCGCGCCTGTCAGATCCCCAGTACCCTTTTGACACATTCCCACCACGAACGAGTATCTCGCCATCATCGGCTATCCTTATTTCTTGTCCCTCAATTATTTGGCCCAGCGAACCGCGACGCGCAGAGAAGGGATTGTTAAGACTGATCAGAGCGGCCGTTTCAGTCATTCCGTAACCCTGAATTGCCGCGAAGCCAAGCTTGTTCCAGAATTCTTCCGTCGCGATATCAAGCGTTGCTCCGCCCGTTACAAAACCCATGAATTTGTAGCCAAACATCCGATGAACGTCTCGATGCGTCAGCCATCTCAGCACCCAGTTGCCGCTTTCGCCGCCTTTAGTTTCAAATTCTTGCTCAACCTTTCTCCTTAGGTTATCCAGTACTCTTGGAGCCGCTGCCAAGACGGCGATACTGTCTCGCTTTATCGAGTCAATGATCTCGTTTGGTCCAAGGTGATTTTGGAAAACCACTTCCGCTCGTAGAAGAGTCGGTATAAAAACGGCAAGGATCTGGCCGAATACATGACTAAGCGGCAGTGTGTTCATTATCCGGACGGGGTGCACAATGAATTCCCATCTGATGTATCGATTGATCACACGCTCGATAGGTTCAAGATTTGCGAGAAGGTTTTCATGTGTAAGTTCGACACCCTTTGGCTCGCCGGTCGTGCCGGATGTGAAGACGATCTCGATCATACGACTGGCTTCGATTTGTTCAGGATGAAAGGGTTCATCCGAGCGCTGGGCGAGTAAGTGAAAGAGTTCTTCGATCTCGAGTGTTGGTACGTCCCGAAGATTGACGCCGGATCTGTGGTTCTTGATCAGGAGCTTCGGCGTGGTCTGAACGGCAATTCGTTCAACGAAGCCTGATCCGCTTTGCTCGTCAAGCGGAACAATGACTACACCGCACAATAATGCCCCCC
>Ga0070686_100002039_pt1 | contig 11183 bp, 10 predicted proteins | sample KBSS23LmetaG_FD_65654 | JGI IMG/M metagenome (GOLD analysis project Ga0070686, IMG submission 65654) | Switchgrass rhizosphere microbial communities from Kellogg Biological Station, Michigan, USA - KBS S2-3L metaG | ecosystem: Host-associated > Plants > Roots > Rhizosphere ...
TGATGACACCAGAAGCAGGACCAAATGTCGATCCAGACGAGCATGTCAGCACAGACGTTTCGCACAAGATTGAAGGAGATCAGCCGCAGAAGGCTGAGGAAGGCCGTCTTGATGCGAACGACGAGTCGGAAATGCATAACTATCGCGTGCTTAGCCAGTACGCAGCGATTGACGGCAAGGCATATCACGAAGCCGATGGCAAAGGTGGGTACGGCGAGGTAAGGCTTAGCGGCGATTATGTTAAGCGGCTTCAGGATCACGGCATTCGACTTGTATGCCTTGACGATGAAGAGGCGAAGCCGGAAGATGATAGGAGTTACAGCGACAAGTAAGTCAGGTTTGTTGCTGTAAGTGAGTGCGTTGTTGCGGTGACCACCAGGGAACAGCAACGCACTCACCCCTTTGTGAATTTGTTGTGTGAGTTACACAATGGCTAAGGACAATAGCAAAGTCCATAAAGTCATGCATGAGTTTAAGCATGGCGAGTTGCATAGCGGTTCTAAGCATGGACCGCTTGTGATGAATAGACAACAAGCTATTGCTATTGCTTTGTCTGAGCAACGCAAGAAAGATGCAGGAGGCTACGATGACATGGGTGATTGACAAGAGTGGTGCAAATCCTACGGATAAGCCATTCGATCAATACAATCGAACGAATGCTGGATCACCTCTTGGTTCGGTCACGCCGCAATATGCTGGTGAGCGTGTTTTGGACACAACCAATGGCGTTTTGTATGAAGCCTTGGGTGTGACTAATAGTACATGGGTGCAGGTAACACCTTAGTAAATCATGCCTAGAACACTAAGAACAATTAGGCGGTTGACGAAACGCTCGCCATCAAAGAGTGTTGGTGGTGGTGGTGCGCGTTCGCCTATTATTACTTTATCTGCATCTAGCATCGCAGAGAATGCAGCAAATAACACTACGATTGGTAATTTAGCTGTAGCCAATGGCAGTGGCTCGTATGTGTTTACATTGCTAGATGATGCCAGTGGCAAATTTTCTATATCAACAGCGGCGTTGAAGAAAGCTGCTGCATTGGATTATGAGACAGCAACATCACACAACGTTACTGTTCAGGCCGACAACAGTGTAGACACGCCGATTACTAGAGTGTTCACTATTTCAGTAACGAATGTGTTGGAGGTTACGTTATCTGCATTAACACTTAGTGCAAGTAATATTGACGATGGTGCTGCTGAGGATACGATCGTCGGTTCAATACAAAATAAGTCAAGTGGGTCAACTATCGCTCTTATTGACTCAGCAGGAAGCAGGTTCAAAATATCTGGCACAAACATAGTTGCTGGTTCTGTACCAACAAACCATGATTTAGCATCATCGCATAGTATTACCATTCGCGAAACACATTCTGACGGTAATAACTCTCCGCGCGATACAATTTTAACCATTAACGTTGTCGCTGATCTTCTTGCTGCTGTTGGAGCACCAGAACTTACATGGGACACAGGTGGTGGAGACAATACACCGCAATTTACTGTGATAGGAGATTTGGTTCTTGGGGATGATCTAGTTTTTTACATATCAGATGACGTTGGATTTAGTTCACCGACAATTGCAACGGCAACAATTGATGCGACAGCGGACGCAAATGATACACTTGATTATGTCATAGGTCCGTTAGCTGATGGAGATTATTGGGTAAAGTGTAGAATTAATAGACCTGGGCATGTTGATGGTGATTTCTCGAACGTTGAGAATAAAACCGTTGCTCTTGGTGGTCCTACTGGCACGGTTTTTGATGATGCTACTTTGTCGCAACAATCACTAGATGCAACTAAGCTAATTACAACATGCACAGCCGGTAGTGGCGGCGGTGTTAATGGAGCGGAAACGCTTGTAACTCACGCAACGTCGAGTGGAGATAAGGTTTGGGTCGAGTTTACTATTGGGCAGTGTTCTAACGTTAATGGCACTGCTGTAGGACTTGTTGGAACTGCATACACGCCAGGCCAAGTTGGTGGTGGTGGCTGGATTGGTGGAGGCAATAACGGTGGTTCGCCTAATGTCAGTTTTGGTTATTGGAACGATGGACATGTTTATTGGAACGGCAGTCAGGGTTCGCTAATTGGTGTGTATAGTGAAGGGGATGTAATAGGATTTGAGTTTGATCTTACCGCTACAAATCATCTTGAAATATTCCTAAACGGTGTATCTGTTTATTCTGCTGGCATTCCTATAAATGGAAGCGATTTTGCTGTGGCTGCAAGTGTCAATGATATAGGGGATGTGGTAACGATGAATGCAGGTCAGAATGCACCAAACCACACTGTAACGTCCGGCTTTACTCCTTTCTAATGATTGTGTGAGTCACACATGCCAACGTTCACGAAGCATCTAAATACTGATTACACTCCTGATCCTACAGGTGTCGTGTCATCTTCGCCTGCCTTTGTTTCTGAGGGATTTCGCGATGATGCAGTTGCTTGGCAGAACCTAGGCAATGTAGGCCAAGCGCGACTTGATATAGATGCCGGCACATATTACATGACTGCTGGTGCTGAGGTAATGATTACACGCGGCATCAAGGATTGTTTGTATGTTGGCGCGGATCGTGATACTACTATTCTGACTGGCAAGGGTTCGCAAGGATTTGTCATTGGTGCGTTTGGGCAACGTGAGGACGGCATTGGGCACAGCGTTCGGATAAGAACAGCTAATTCTGGAACAACCACACTTGAAGCTATTGACACAGATGATTTAGAAAAGCTTCAAGAGGTTGATAACCCCGTTGTTGCTCTTACGTGTCTCGATCTGCAAGGTGATGGCTCGCCTGCTAATACGCATCTTTGCGAATACCCTCAAGTTTCGTCTTTGGCCTCATGGCCTTTTATTGAATTGACCGCATCAATACGAGATACATACCTAGAAACGTATCCACTTTATAATGCAGGAAGCGGCGGACAACCAGATCACGGTGGTCCCGCAACTTTGTTTGTGGTTGATCCTGCTATTGATTGTGTTCAAGAGTTTCAGAACCTTACGTTTGATCCTGGTGCAGCTCAGACATATGCACGATGTGTAAGTGTTACTTTTAGAAATTGTTTGTTACTCGGCACTGCTGCGTTTTCACCATCACAATCAAAGAATACATATTATTACGACTCAGAGGTGCCTGACGCTGATGTTGAGATTGATAAGCTGTGTGAGTTGTTGTATGCCGAAAACACTTTGTTTAACACACTTAACTTTCAAAGTTCTGCTGCTAATCTGTTGCATCTTGTTGACACAACAGTTACGACCAAAATCGAAGGTCTGCCTAAGAATGCTTTGATCGAGGGAGGTACGATTGAAAGCTTAGGTATTGGTGCGCATAGTTATGGCAAAACTTATAGCTTGACGGTGCAGTCTAGTGTAAACGGGCCAGCGATCATAAACGAGATACATACTAAAGGCGTAGGTACGGCAGTAAATTTAACAGAGTCCGGTTTTACTATGTCTGGTGGCATTATTATTATACCAAATACTTATCATCTTCCGCAGCCTTGGGCTATCCCTGGTTTGTGTCTATGGAGTGGGTTTAATTTTGCAGATGGCTCGTTTAGCATTCTGTCTGTCGAGCGTGATGGTGATGGCAACACACTTGTTACGACAGATCAAGAAGGTACATGGCCTGATATTCCTAACAGCGGCACAATAACGATTAGAGTACATCCTTGTCCTGATGTTACATTTGATGAGGATGTAACTGGTTGTGAATGGGCAGATGCGTTAGCGAAAGCGCCTCCACATAAACCACTAGGGTCTTATTGGGAACAGGAATATGTAAGCCCTGTTCAAGGCAGCTCAGTCAACGGACGCGTTTTTGGGTATATAGAACGCATCATATTTAATGTTACAGAAGCAGGAACAGGTACGTTTCGTTTTTGTGAATTTAATAATGCTATTGTCCATGGCGCTGACGGCACTACCATATCTGACTTTGGTCCTGTTGTTGATATGACGCAAACCGGAATAAGAATAATGGAGCCTGGAAGCACAACAGGTAAGGTTGGTAGCGACAGTAGAATGGATATTCCTAGTACAGGATACTGGTTTGCAAATCCTCAGTCGAGGCCATCGTTTAAGGATGCGGGTGCTTCTGGAAAGGTGACTATGATTATACAGACACGCCACGATGTCGCGGTTATAGGTCCGAATATCAGAACCTTCACTTGTAATTTTTCGTAGCCGTGTGACTCACACAGAGAAACCCGATGAAGCCCTATAATCTCAGAAAAGGTTCTCCGCAGTGGGATTTCTCACAGTCCCGTGCGAAGGTACAGGGCATGGCTGGATCGTTTGCGAATGGCAAATCGACTGCAATGATTATTAAATGCCTTCGCATTGCACGGGATTATCCTGGTAGCACAGGATTGCTTGGACGCTCTACATATCCGAAACTTAATGATACCTTTCGCAAAGACTATCTGCGTTGGTGTCCTGACAGTTGGATTAAGCGTCGTCCGACCAAAGACGACAACACACTGATTATGAATAATGAGTCTGTTGTACATTTCCGTTATGTTGCACAGCGAGGCAAGACAAGTGAAGATGGCAGCACAACATCTAACTTGCTGTCTTCTACATACGACTATATCGCCATTGACCAGCTAGAAGACCCTGAATTTGAGCACAAGGATTTTCTCGATCTTCTAGGTCGTTTGCGTGGTGAGACGCCATACAAGCCTAAGCTTAGCAAAGGCGAGAAAGAAGACCCAACCATGCCGCGAATTGGTCCGCGATGGTTTATGTTTGGCGCTAATCCTTCGCGTGGATGGTTGTATTCTAAAGTCGTGAAAGCTTATCACGATTGGAAAGAGCGTGGGATTTTTTCTGAGCAGCTACTTGTTGATGAAGAGACAAACCTGCCAATTATGGAATTGATTGAAGCAGACATATACTCGAACGCAGAGAACTTGCCGTCTGACTATATTAAAACACTAGAAGCTGCATACCATGGACAGATGCGTGAACGGTTCTTGTTGGGTCAGTGGTCTGCGTATGAAGGATTGGTTTATCCGCAGTTTTCTGAGAAGCGTAATGTTATTACGCGTCGTCAGGTGCTTAAGCATATTCAGTCATGTCTTAAGAGACACGTTAAGCTTCGTGTTTTGGAAGCTTATGATTTTGGTAACGTATCTCCTACTTGTTATTTGCTGGCCGTTGTTGACGATTGCGGCAGGGTGTTTATGTTTGATGGATTTTATATACCAGAGTTTCCATACGATAAGCACAAAGAAATGATTGATACGATACGATCTAAGTATGAGTGGCTTAATGTAACTGACTCTATTCTCGCCGATCCTGCGATATTCAGGAAGAGTGTTGTTGAGAAATACAAGACAGGCAAGTCTGTAGCTGAGTTGTTGCGTGGCGATGGTCTGTCTCTACGCGCCGCACAGAATGACATAGGTGCCGGTGTTGCTAAAGTATCAACATATTGGGCAGGGCGGCCTGACGTTGAGCATCCAGTTACAAGCGAGTCGAATGCGCCATTGCTTTATGTATGTGATGACATGACTTGGTACACTGACGAGATACTAAACTATTTCTGGAAGAAAAACCCGCATGGCGATCAGGTTGATGTGCCTATGGATCGCAACGATCATGCAATGGATGCTACTAAATATCTGTTGTCATATCTGCCAGAGGCAAGCAAGATTGTATTGCCAAAGGATGCGCTGCCTCCACAATGGCGGTTCTGGCATGAGGTTGACAATGACAGGTACAGTAGGATAGCATAGGAGTTAAATCAGATGCCGTGGATTAGCAGAATGCGCTGGCGTCTTCTTGAAAGCACAGTTGTAGCAATTCACATGCGACTGCGTGAAATGGAGGCTAGACTAATGGCGTCAATTAGTGACCTGCGAGACGAGGTGCGTGAACTGACTACGACCGTAGACAGTCTTGATACGTTCTTGCTTAAGTTTGGTGACCGTCTCAAGAACGCACAACAGAACGAAGACCCAAGTGTGTTGAACGGGCTTATCAACGAGCTACGGAATAATCGGCAGCGGATTGTTGCGGACATTCTTGCGAACACGCCGGAGGAAACTGCGCCGAAGGACGAAGAACCTGGTCCGAATACGCCTGAGACCAACCAACCCTAAGCAAATATCAGGTAGCCTTTACTGTGTGAGTCACACGGAGCAATTCAATGAACGATCAAGAAGCAGCGAAATGCATCGTTGAGGCTTATCGCCGTAAAGGCTACCCGCTCGATATGGGGATTGGCGAGGTAAACATTGTCAATATCGAGGGGATGAATGAGGACTGGACGCTTAACGCCAATACGCCAAATGAGTTTAACGATCTGCGTGTTGTGTTGTGTTTTGATAATGAGCGCAAGCCGTTCATTGCGTTTAAGGCAGAAGGCACAACTGAGCCAGGACGATACTGGACAGAACATCCAATGGATGCCAGAGGTGCCGCTCGTGTTTCGTTTGGGTATCATAAAGGTGCGTGGATTGTTGGACAGCACCATGCAGGATCACCAAATGCTCATGAGGCGCTTGTGCAAATCGGGCCTATTCATTTCACGCGTGATTTGAACAAAGACTTTAATCGTGCAGGTGACAAGGAATACTTTGACACTGTTGGCATTAATATGCATTGGGGATACGATCTTTCTAAGAAGGATTTGGGTACGTCTAGCGCGGGTTGTCTTGTCGTTCGCTCTCGTGACAAGCATAAGCAGTTCATGTCACTTGTGAAGCATGATCCTCGGTATGTTGACAGCACAGCATTTAGGTTCAGTACAGCCTTATTCGATGGACGTGAGGTTGTCACGAAGCCTGTTCTTGTTGATGCTGACCAAGGCAAACTGATTGCCCAAGAAGCTATTGACTTGATTGTAAATGCGGAGGTTGGCAGTAAAGCTGAATACGAAGCACGTTATGAGCATCCTGAGTGGCCTGGTGGACAATCAGGCATTACTATTGGTATTGGTTACGATGTGGGTGCTGGCGTAGCAAACAAGTCTCAGTTGTATTCTGATTGGGGGAGTGTATTAAAAGCTAATGAATTGTCTTATCTGCAAACAGCTATTGGTGTGACAGGGCAACGTGCGCAGGTTATGCTAATAAACTCGCCAGCTATTAGGAGCATTGTAGTCAAATGGGATGACGCGATGCATGTATTCGAGAAGGTAGACATTCCTCGCTGGTACAATACATGCAAGAAGGTTCTGCCGAATTGGGAGAAACTGAATAAAGACTGCAAGGGCGCTTTGTTGTCTCTTGCTTATAATCGTGGTGCGTCATTCAATGGTGATCCGACAAATGACAGACTGCGAGAAATGGTTGCCATTAGGCAGTTCATGATCTCTGAGAACTTTGCAGCTATTCCTGCACAGATCAGAAGCATGAAGAGGCTTTGGGTTGGTCATGGACTGGACGGGCTACTTACTCGTCGTGACAGAGAGGCAGCTTTGTTTGAACGTGGTCTTAACAAACCTAAGACAGCAGAGAGTGTAGGTGCTGGCACAGTTGTAGCTGGTGGCGCTGGCGCTGCAAAAGGCGCACACGATGCTGGATACAATTGGATCGTGATTGCTGGCATTGTTGTTGTGACAGTAATTGTCGCAGTCATGGCCTACAAAATGATAAACAGGTTACGTCGAACAGTTAACACACAGCCAGCCTAAGCCAGTGTGACTCACACAGGAGTAAGTGCGATGCTTCTCTGGTTCTCAGTTTTTCTGTTTCTAGTCACTCTCGTCCTGCTTTACGTTTACGTATTCAGGCCGTTGTTGGTCAGATGGGGTGCTGTACAGCCTCTACCGCCGCGTTACCAAAATGCAACTGACAGACTTGCTTCGTTTGTCCGTTGGTCATTCACAATGGTTTGGGGATGGATTTGTAGCTTGGCTGCTGCATCTTGGTTGTTCGCTCAGCAAGTAGCGGAGTGGATTGGTGATCCTAATACACAGGCGCAAATTCAAGCAGTGCTTGTAGATCATCCGGTTATTGTTGGTGTGGTGTTGTTGTTCGCTTCAGCCATTTTCATGGTTGGACGCTTTCGTACAGCATACACTGTGCAGGGGACCAAGACATGATTGGCTCTATTCTGCAAGAAGCATGGGACTTTGTTACAGGAAAGCTGTACGCGATATGGCATCCTGTAATGGAGTTTATGTTTATTGCTGAATGGTACGCGATTGGAGGCATTATAATCCTTTGTGTCTTCGTGATCTGTTTCTTTCTGCCGTTTACATGGCTTAGAGTTATCGGTGGGTGGATTTTTACTTTAGTTGTAGCTGCGCTTGCATTCGGCACGTTTGTGTTCAAGCATATGCGTGCTGAGGAAATGCAGCGAATAGCGGCGGAGAAGAAAAAGACTGTAGAGAAGAAAAGTGAGCCGTGGCGGCCATGGTAGATGATAGTGGCGACGACAAACAAGACGGCCTCTTTTATCCGCCACAGGATACTAATACTTGGCGTGTTTTCATGATGCGCGAAGTTGACGCGCTCGGCAAAAGGATAGATAAGTGCGTGACGAAGGAAGTCTTCGAGGCGAAAGTGGCTCCAATACAGCGAGTCATGTGGTTGATATTCTCTGTGGTCACGACGGCGCTCGTCGCAGGGGTATTGGCGTTGCTGTTCCAGTCGGGGAAGATTGGAAGATGAAGCGTTACAAACATCCAGCTACGTCTGTGCTAATTAATGTTGTGATGGCTGCTAATGTGTGCTGCATTGCTTTGGTTTTGTATTGGTGGTTTGCTAATACGTTTCTGCCGACTACGGAAATGCGCGACCCTATGGTGGACAAGACAGAATACACAGCCGGTGATGTAATGGAGTTTACAGCACATGTGTATCGTCATCGTTCTTGTAGGATTGAGTCTCGCCGGATTATGGAAAGAGAAGATGATGGGCGTGAGTATCTGGTGCAATTTGTTACTCAGGAGTTTCTAGCTGATGATCCAGTATTTCCTAGAGTTAATACGTTCCGCATTCCTATACCGATTGAGTTACGTTCGGGACGCTATGACATTTATACTAGGGTACGATACTTTTGTAATGGGTTGGACTTTATCATTCCAAGGTTCATGACTACGCCTAAAGTGAATGTTTACGTAACAGGTTCTGTGTGAGTCACACAATGTCAGATGTAACATACCAAGACCCGACGTTTAATCAGGAAGAGTTAATTCCTGAAGACAATGATCGTCCTTCTCGAAAAAAGAAGGAACAGGATCAGCCGTTGTATCAGATATACGAAGGCTCAAAGCTGCCTGTTGGTAAAGCTGTTGGGCCTATGTGGGAGAAGCGTATTCAGGCAGCCATTAATGCATACGCTATCATCTATGAAACATGGGAAGAGTGTTTTAAGTATTATAATTTCCATCAGCGTATGGAAATGCAGACTGAACGCGGTCTGTTTAAGCGTGGTGATGGTACTGAGAACGTTATTCATAGCAATATCAATATCACGTTGCCTGCGGTTTACAGCAAAAATCCAGACATTAGCTGTACGACAGTAGATGGTGATGACGAGCCGTTTTGTCAGGCGCTTCAAGCATTACTTAACCAGTTGCTTCGTCGTGAGGATCAGTTGAACGCCAAGAGCAAGGCAAAGCGTGGTACGGGCCTTGCACTGCTTACCAATTTTGGTATTCTGAAGATCGACTTTACGAAGAAAGACGACTCACGCGAGTTTGTGCTTGCTGAGTTGCAGAAGAAGAATGAAGAATTAGCCAAAGCCAAGAAACAGGAAGACGCAAATCGCATCTATGGCGAAATGCAGGCACTGGAACAGAATATGGAGGTACGCAAGCCTTCAGGTTTTGTAATGGGTAATACGCTTCCACACAATCTAATTGTCGATCCATATGCAGAACAGCCAGATGGTAATGATGCTGACTGGATGGCTGAGCGTGTATTCATTGAGACAAACGAATTAAATGCTCGATATACTCAGAAAGGCAAAGGCGAGCAAGAAGACTCGCGTGTGCTGGTTTACAAGCCCACACATAAAGCTGTGAGTGCTGAAGGACAAGCACAAGACGGTGGGATGAACCTTGTGTTGTCTGCTTTGTCATCAGAAGGCGAGTCAGGTAGTAGCACACCTGTTACATCTTATACAACAGATGAACGCCGTGCCTATATCGGCCAATACTACAGCGAATGCTATATGGTATGGGACAAGATATTCCGTCGCGTTTATCTATTCCATCGTGACGATTGGACGTGGCCGTTGTGGGTTTGGGACGATCCGTTGAATACCACGCGGTTCTTTCCGTATTTCTTTATCATGTTCTCGTTTAGCACAGGTGGAATGCTTAACGTTGGCGATGTGGCGTTTGTATTAGACCAGCAAGATCACATCAACGATATTAACAGACAAGCTACACGGATACGGCGCTCGGTGTTTGATTATTTTTTCTACAACAAAGATAAGATTGATAAAGACACGGCAGAGAAATTTATCAACGCGTTGCGTGGTGAGACTGCGGGTGTGCAACACGCCATATCGGTAAACGCTGGTGAAATGAAGATTGGTGATTGTTTTGAAGCGTTTGCGCCGCCTGCCGAGAAATATAAGGAATTGTTTGATAAGACTGCGTTGTACGAAGGCATTAACCGACAAACAAATACGTCCGATGCGTTGCGTGGCGTGCAGTTCAAAACCAATACAAACGTCGAAGCTGTTAATACTTATCAACAGTCGATGATGCTAAGTGTTGGTGCTAAGGTTGACTGTGTTGAAGACTGTATGACTCAATTATGTCGTTCTGTTGCAGAAATTGCCGTGCAGAATTGGGACAACGATGTGGTCGAAGGATTTATAGGCAAGAAGCTTGCTGCACATTGGCAACAGATGGACTTGGACACATTCCGTGCGACGTATACGCTTGAAATCACGCCAGGGAGCATGGAGAAGCCTACAAGCGTGTTCAAGAAGAAAGAGGCTTTGGAAATCACTCAAGCAGTTGGACAGTTTGCGTCTGCTGCGCCCGGCGCAACGTTGATGATTATGTTGAAAGTTCTGTCTAAGGCTTTCACAGATATTAATATTCGCCAAGAGGATTGGGATGCTTTGTGGCAAGAGGTACAAGCTAATTTGCAACGTGGCGACTCGACTGGTGCTGGTGGTGGTGCCGGCGGGCCTCCTAATGCAAATGCACAACAACAAAGCGAAGGACAACAGCAAGGCGGAGGTATTACTGCTGATGCTG
>Ga0070686_100002040_pt1 | contig 11182 bp, 10 predicted proteins | sample KBSS23LmetaG_FD_65654 | JGI IMG/M metagenome (GOLD analysis project Ga0070686, IMG submission 65654) | Switchgrass rhizosphere microbial communities from Kellogg Biological Station, Michigan, USA - KBS S2-3L metaG | ecosystem: Host-associated > Plants > Roots > Rhizosphere ...
AATACGAGTACATGGGCGATTACGAATTGATGCGCCTCGGCTTCCTGCTGGATCTCGGCCTCTATTATTTGGGAGTCGCCGCCCAACCTTACAAACGCGGCATGATTGCTTTGCGTGAACCGGTTTTTACCACGCGTCCTTCGGTTCCCATCTTTTATTTGATGCGCTGGTATAACCGGCGCCTGGCCGCCATCGCCCGAAGCCGGCGCGCTCGGGGCGTTTGGGGGAGGCGCAACGTCGGACAACGCTTCCTGTTTGGCGGCTACACCTTTGAACGCGCCAGCGCCAAACACATCGTCAAGGCCCTTTTCCAATACGCGCTGCTCGAATTATGTGAAGGCTGGAAAACCTGGCGCATCGGCCGCGCAAAACCAGCGCCCGCCGCGGCACCCGCCGCACCGGAACTGGAGGGTGAGGCACTCTACTAATGTTCACGAATTCAATGCGCGAAGGCTTGCTTGGGTGAATTCTCTCTTGGGTATGTTTAGGGCCGAGCGTTGAACGTTGAACGTTGAGCGTTGAGCGTTGAGCGTTGAACGTTGATTGAACGTTGAAAGTTAAGCCGCCTCAACAATCAAAAGGTGTGGGATTCCTGGGGCCCGAACAGGTCAACTTTCAACGTTCAACTTTCAACTTTCAACCGGGTGATCATGAGACACATCACTAGCCATCCAGCCCCGCCACCATTCTCCGCGGCATCGTTCCCAGCACGCGATCCCGATAGAAGTCAGCCAGGCTTTGGCGTGACGGATGCATCCCCTCCGCTGCCATCGCGGAAAGAATCCGTTCTTCCGTCATGATGAACCGATCCCGCCGATACAGCAGATAATCTCCGCGAACGTCGCTGGGGGTGAGATTGATGGTGACCAAGTTTGCCCCGGTGGCCAACCCGCGTCGATACCCGCTGCCCGGTCCCGCCAGGTTGAGGGCGCTGACGGCCGGGATCACCCATTCCGGACGCATCAACCGCAGCATCGCCATGCAATTCAGCGTCTCCTCGATATCCCCCGTGCGGCTGGCCGAAAGCGGCGTGGCTTCCCCGGGGATAAACGGACTGACACTACACCCGCTCAGCGGCAACTGCCGGGCCAAGTCAAAATTGGCCATCAACTGCTCGGGCGTTTGTCCCGGCAATCCCGCGATAAACCCCGAACTCACATGCCATCCGTTCCCGGCCAGCAACCGGATGTGCGCCACTCGTTCCTTCCATCGACCTGGCGCCTGCAACGAAGCGTAGAGCGCCGGGTCGGCCATCTCGAACTTAATGATGTATACCGTCGCTCCGGCTTGCTGCAGCTCGTCATAGAGAGACGCAGCCAATGTTCCCAGGCAGACACTGATGCCAAGGCCGGTTTCGCGCCGAAGAATCTGAATCAAAGGCAGGACAACTTCAGTGACGGCCCGCGGATCTTCACCCGTCTGGATGTTGATGTCGGTAACACTGGCGGGGCGATGATGCAGGAGCAGCTCAGCCAACTGAGCAAGATGCGCCCGGAAGCGGGAGAGGGTGCGATTGCCGCGGCGCATGCCGCAATAAGCGCAATTCTCCCGGCAGAAATTGGAAACTTCGACTACGGCGCGAACGAACACCTGGCGCCCGAACTGTTTGAGAGCGGTCGCAGCGGCGCGGGAGTGCAGCAACTCCTGCGTCTCACCTCGAGCGCTCAACCATCTTGCGTTGTTCCAGCTCGTTTCATCCGTCACGACCCCGAGTAAAAGGGGAACAGCCCTTTCGGCGCAATGCAAAACAACCAGCCGCCCCCCCCTGGACTGAGACTAGCCTTGACTTTGCCGCGTTGAGCCGCGCTACTGAATCTCCGCCTGCTGAACCATGCTGCCGCTCGCCCAATGCGCCGCCGTGCTCCCGTGCTTGAACGAAGCCGCCACCATCGCCCCACTGATTCAAGCCGTCGCCCGCCAACTCGTCGCGCCGCACGAACAGTCACCCGGCACGACCTCAGCCTCGCGCGTGCTCGTGGTCGATGACGGTTCCAGCGACAACACCGGCTCGCTCGCCCAAGCCGCCGGCGCGTTGGTGGTGCGTCACCCGCAAACGCAAGGCAAAGGCGCGGCGCTCCGCACCGGCCTGTCCCGGGCTCAACAACTCGGATTTACCTGGGCCTTCACCCTCGATGGCGACGGACAACATGCTCCTGAGGACATGGGCGCGTTTCTGGCCGCCGCAGAAAGGACCGGCGCACCTTTGATTGTCGGCAACCGCATGGCGCACGCCGCCCGTATTCCCTGGCTGCGCCGCCACGTGAATCTTTGGATGAGCGGGAATCTTTCGCGCCTGGCCGGCCGCTCGTTGCCCGACACGCAATGCGGTTTTCGCTTAATCCAGCTCTCGGTCTGGGCCGGTCTCTCTGTCGCCACGGATCATTTCGAGGTCGAATCCGAGATGTTGCTGCAATTTCTCGCCGCTGGGTTCCGGGTCGAGTTCGTGCCCATCCAGGTCATCTACAAAAACGAACAAAGCAAAATCCACCCCCTCCGCGACACGTGGCGCTGGTTCCGTTGGCGCCGCCAATGGGCGCGGCGCCATCGGGTTCCCCACGAACCTGACCCTGTTTAGCGCCATACCGGCAACCCGCCTTGGTCGAAATCGAATGGCTCGTCCGGCAGCTCGATTCACGCCAGCAGTTTGCTCTGCCGAGAGCTGCTACCTCGCCACCTCGAGTCTTGCCCCGGCTTCTGGCCATGCTTAGCTTTCCGCCATGAACGTCTTTGTGACCGGCGGCGCGGGGTATATCGGTTCGGTGTTCGTCGAGGAAGCGCTCAACGCGGGGCATGCGGTGACGGTTTTCGACAACCTCTCCGAAGGCCATCGTGAAGCCGTCGATCCCCGGGCGCATTTTGTCCATTCCGATCTGGCCGACGAGAACAAACTTCATGGCGCGCTGGCTCAAGCCAAGGCGGAGGCGATCGTCCACTTCGCGGCCAATGCCCTCGTCGGCGAGTCGATGACCAACCCAGGCAAATATTTCGGAAACAACGTGGCCAACGGCCTGAAGCTGCTCAATGCCGCCGTCACCAAAGGCATCGGGAAATTCATTTTTAGTTCCACCTGCGCCACCTACGGTCCGCCCGAGCGCGTGCCGATGACCGAAGAACTGCCCCAACGGCCCATCAATCCCTACGGCGAATCGAAGCTGATGTTTGAGAAAATCCTCCAATGGTATCACCAGATCCACGGGCTCGAGTTTGTCGCGCTCCGCTATTTCAATGCGGCCGGCGCGAGTCAAAAGTTCGGCGAACATCATCGCATCGAAACACATCTGATCCCCAATGTATTGAAAGTCGCCCTCGGCCAGGCTTCCCACTGCGAAATCTACGGCACCGACTACGAGACCCCCGACGGCACTTGCATCCGCGATTATATTCACATCGTCGATCTCGCGCAGGCGCATCTGTTGGCCTTGACCCCAAAGACGTGCGGCTTCTTTAACCTGGGCAACGGCGATGGTTCGAGCGTGCGGCAGGTAATCCAAATGTGCGAACAAGTGACCGGGAAAAAGATTCCTGCGGTGGAAAAGGCTCGGCGCCCGGGCGATCCCCCTCGGTTGGTCGCGTCCGCCGCAAAAGCTCAGCGCGAGTTGGGGTGGAAACCGCAGTTTCCGGCCTTGGAAGAGATTGTGGCCACCGCCTGGGCCTGGCACCAGCGGCATCCGACCGGCTATACGACGTAAACAGCTTCGGCCCCTGTTTAGCAGCAGAGGCAATACCCAGTCATCAATGACCAGGACCCAGTTACCAGTTCGACTTGTCACTGGGCACTTGTCACTGGGTGGTGATGATTTGGCCGCAATTCGCAGGTGCGTCTGAACACCTACAGTCTTCCAAACCTGCGAACTGTCCGCGTTGCCTGCGACTGCCGGGTTTGCTTCGCGCGCGCGGCCGCCACCCCGGGACCCCCGACATTAACAGCCCTTCGACAAGGCTCAAGGCACGCCCCCCAAGGTCGTCATTGCCTGCCCGGTCCCGGGCGAGTAGTATGGGCTTGTGCGCATCGCGTTCAAAGAATGGGCGATCGTGGTCGACGCACTCGGTTGCGGCGAGCAGATCCTCATACTTCGCAAAGGCGGCATCCGCGAAGCCCGCGACGGTTTTCGCCTGGAACATTCGCAGTTCCTGCTTTTTCCCACGCTGTTTCATCAACAACGCGAGTCGGTGACGCTGGCGGCCCAGGAGCGCTTTGACCAAATCGCGCGACTGCTGCCGCCGCCGGAAATCGTCCGTCTGGAATTCTTCGCCAAGGTTGTAGAGGCGCAAGAACTGCAGAGCCTGTCCATGGCCGAAGCGCTACGCGGGCAGCATTGCTGGCGGGACGACGTCATCGTCCAACGCTTCGATTGGGGCAAGGCGCGAAACATTTTTGCCCTGGGCGTGCGCGTATTTCGGCTGCCCAAAGCGATTGAATTGCCCATGCTGCCCATCTATGGCGGCTGCAAATCCTGGGTCGAGCTGGAACATGATATTCCCACTGCGGGCGCCACGCCCGTGCTGACCCAGCCGGCTTTCGATCAAAAATTGTCTCGTTTCCTAACCGCCCTTCACTCCGTCGAGACACCGACTCTCTGAGCGTATGGCCCCTGCACGGACCGCTAGAATTCTGCCCTCGTTGGTCTTGGCTTCCGCGTCGCCGCGCCGGGCGGCGCTGCTGGACGAAATGGGCATTTCGTTCACCGTCTTCCGCAATCAGGTGCCGGAGGTGGCACCGGAGCATCTCACCCCGTGCGAGACGGCCCAGATTAATGCTTATCGCAAGGCTTGGGCCACAGCCAAGCAGCAACCCGACCGGCTCGTCCTGGGCGCGGACACCATTGTCACGTTGGGCTCCGACGTTTTTGGCAAACCGCTCAACCAGGAAGACGCCGAGCGGATGCTGGTTCGCCTGCAAGGCCGCACGCATCTGGTCATCACCGGCGTGTGCCTCATCCATCGCCGCGGCCATCGGGAAAAGCTCTTTGCCGTCAGCACCGCGGTGACCTTCCGCCGCTTGCATGTCGGGCAGATCCGGCGCTATCTGGCGCATATCTTTCCCTTCGACAAAGCCGGCAGCTACGCCATCCAGGAAGAAGGCGATATGATCGTGAAAGGGATTTCAGGTTCGTTCACCAACGTAGTCGGGCTCCCCGTGGAACGGCTCAAGGAAGAATTGATGCGTTGGTAGTCCGCGCCGTTGAACGTTGAATGAACGTTGATTCAACTTTCAACGGGACAATCCGAGCTACGACTCCTTTGGGCGCAGCTTCTCCACTCGGGCCAGTTCTTCCGGATCCCGCACATCCACCCACGGTCCTTCAATTTCCATCCCCGCCATGCGATGCCCGGCGGCCGCCAGCGCGTTCACCGCATCGGTCAGTTCATACTCGCCGCGAACCGATTTCTGCAACCGGGCCGTGAACTCAAAAATAAGCGGGCGGAATATATAAATGCCCGCGTTATACCAGGCTGTCTGACCGGGGCGCAGCCAGCCTTCCCGACGCAGTTCTTCGAGCTGAACGGCGGTGGGCTTCTCCACCAGGCGGCGCAGACAAAACGCGTCGTCGAAAAAATTGATGGCTCCTTTCGTGACGTCCTGACTACCGATCACGCTGATCACCCCGTCGAAGTCTCCTTCCTGAAAGCGGCGGATCAGGCTCGGATAGGTCTCTGGCCGGACCAGAATATCGCCGTAAGTGAGAAGGAAATCGTCGCTACCGACAAAATCCTTGGCCAATTCCGGGGCTTTGCCGGTGCCATCCTGGACGAGCTGACGACCGCAGGCGATGCGGATGTTCCATTTCTGTCCCTCGCCGAAATACTCTTCGATCACCTCGGGCCGATAGCCAGTGACGATGAACACCTCGCGGATACCGGCGCCGACGAGGCCGTCCAGGATGTGTTCGAGGATCGGTTTGCCGCGCACCGGGAGCATGGGCTTGGGCAGCTCGTTAGTGAGCTCCTTCATGCGGGTGCCTCTGCCCGCCGCGAGTATAACAGCCTTCATAGGGAGTAAAGCCGGGCGAAGGGAGTAGCAAACCCGCGGGGAATTGCAATGGCGGAATGGCCTAGCCGGCGTCCAGTGTCCTGCCCATTCGGACCCGTAAATCCTTTGCCAAAGCGGCAAATGCAGCTAAGAAGTAAAACGTCGGCGCGCGGGCTTCAGCCCGCTTCACGGTCCGCCGTTGCAGACGTAAAAGCAGATTCTTAGTTTCGCCAATCCGTCCTGAATCCCCGCGGAAACCATCAGGAGATATAAAGGTTCTAACCACCAAAATGTCGTCTCGGCAGGTCCAGCGCTTGAGGGGGAGGTTCCACGGGGATTGAGGGATTGCCGGCTATGCGCGAGCATTAACCATGAGTTCACAATGTTGCTGGGTGGGGCTCTGTCCGTCATTCTAATCAATCCGGTTTTGCCTTGAGCTGTAGGGCTGGTTATTGGAAGCATTAGGGCGTGCCCATCGGCCAACGCCGCAACTCTCGCTCTGTAAGATGGACCGCTTGACACCGATCCCAAGCGCGCCGGGTGCCCGCTGGCGGCGCTGGCGCGCTCCCTTGTGCCAGCTCCTGGTGTTCCTGGTCACATGCGTCCTGATCTCGCTGACGTGGCGGCAAATGCAGCGGCCCGGTTCATTTCCCGGCCAGGTTGAGGTGGTCGAAACGCTCGTCAGCAGCGGCGACGCCGGCTTCATCACCAATCTCTGGGTCCACCCGCTCCAGGAGATCAAAGCTGGCGATTTGGTGGCCGAAGTTATCACCACCGATCCTCGGACCGTGAACAACCGGCTCGAAGCCATGCGGGATCGGATGCGGCTGACGGCGCTCGAAATGGATCCGATGCTTCGCCGCGAGCGCAGCGCGCTGGCCTTTGAGCAACTTTCCCTCGACGCCAACCAGGTCAAAACCGAAATGGAAATCGCGCGCGTGAAACTCATCCAGGCCATGAGCCAGTTTGATCGGGACGAAAAGTCCTTCAAGATGGGTTTGATTGCCGCGCAGGATTTCGAGCTCTCCCGGCGGAACAAGGAATCCTTCGAGGTCGAAGTGAAGGAAAAATCGAATTTTGTCGTGCGCGCGAACGCCACGCTGGAGCGGCTGAGGTCGATGGCCGACCTCTATGTGCCTGGCGGCGAAAACGATCCGATCGAACAAGCGCTGGCGCTGGAAGAAGCCAAGATGCGCGTGTTCGAGGCCAAAGTCGCGCCGGCCCGCTTGCTCGCCACCACCAACGGAATCGTGACAGGAATCTTTCGCCGGGCCGGCGAACGCGTGCTCCCGGCCGATCCCGTGGCCATCATTACTTGCGCCGAAAGCGAGCGCATCATCGGCTTTGTTCCATACCAGTTCGGGTTGGAACCACGGCTCGGCATGGAAGTTGAAATCACCTCCCGCGGTCCCGTCCGTCACACCGGCCTTGGCTGCATCACCGGTATCAGCCCCCAAATTCAGACCATCACCAATGCCATTGTCCCGCCAGTGGGCCGGCACGTCACTTTCGCCCCCATGAGCCGCCTCATTTCCATCAGCATGCCCGCCGGCCTCGGGCTCTTGCCAGGCGAACCTGTCGACCTGCGCTTTACCGGACGCACGCATGGTTCGGCCAACTCCGCCCCCGCGAAAAAGTAAGAAGCGCAGCGACGTAGCGCAGGCTTGCAACCCTTCCAAGCCTGCGCTAGGTCACCACCGGCTCGCGGGCGGCCAGCCAATCTTCCGGCAAGCCGTCCCGGCCCACACTCAGGGCAACCATCCCGCCCACAATGGCCGCGTTGGTGTCGCAGTCGCCCCCGACGCAAATCGTCCGTCCCAACGCCTCGGCAAAATCCTGGAAACAATGCGCGGCCATCCACAAGCAAAACGGCACGGTGTCGGTTGCCGTCACCAATTCCCCGCAGCCCAGCGCTTCCGCCACGGAACGCTCGGGCAGATCCTTGGGCATTTGACTGGCGAGAAGTATCCTCTGACGGAGGTCGCTCGGCGGCGTCAATCGAAGGGTCTCACCGAAGAACCATTCGGCTCGATCTGCTGATGGAGTGGGGCGCAGGCGCCAGGACATCGCCGCCCCCACTGCCACCGCGATCGCGCCAGCGACAGCTTCCGGATGAGTGTGCGTCACCACCGACGACGCGCGTGCTTCGTCCGCCACGCGTTCGAGATCCTCGGCGAAATAGGCCCCCAGCGGCCCCACGCGCATGGCGCTCCCGTTGCCCTTCGACCCCTGCCCTCCGAAAGCGTTCCGCGATGTCTCCCGCCAGTTTGCTCCTGATAAAATCTCCCGGAGTTGCAGACGCGTCATCCGCCCGTAACCGCGATCGGGCTGTCGTTCGAATCGCCGCGCGAATCGTTTGGCCAGCGCGTCTTGATGGACGAGGCCGTGCGCTTTCAACACGCCGGCAATCGCGATGGCCATTTCGGTGTCATCGGTATGAAACCAGGGGCCCGCCGGAAGCTCACCGTCCAGCAATCGGCGCGGCGCCTCAGCGGCGCGATAGCTGCACATCTCGCCCAAGGCATCTCCCAAGCCGAGGCCATCGAGCGAAAGTCGCATTCGCGCCACGCGTGCCGCATGATCGCCGGGCAACGTCGCCGTCCAGGAATTGGAATGCGCCTGCAGCAAATGACGGGCGCTCGTCTGCCAGGACGATTCGATCCAGTCGGTGCCCAGCGGCCCCACCCGGTCCACGGTCCAGCCGGCGAAGCGCAACTCATTATGCATCGACCAGACTCGATCCGTGTTCGAGGAATGGATGAGCACGGGACAAACCGGAAGAAAGTCTCCGAGAAAACGCGCGACATCCAAGCCGGTGCCCGGGTCGGTGGTGGCGCCGGGCTGCGGATTCAAATCATGATCGAGCGCGATCAATGCGGCGGTGGGAAACGCTTCGGCGCATTCGGCCATCATGCGGGGCGCCTCCACCCAGAGCCGAAGCTCGTAATCCGCCCCCCACTTCTCGACCGTCCGTCGAAAGGCCTGAATGCGCTCTTCGTTATCCTCCAGCAACAGTATCGTCTTTTTAGCGTTGCTCATTCTCCTGCCGCCACTACTGCAGCTCAGCAAATCCGTCGCGAAAGGCCTTGAAGGTCTGACCGTCCTCCGAACGATCCAGCACGGCGAACTCGAGATACAACGCCGAACGATGCGAACGGTTGCGCTCATCATATTCGGGCGCAGCCTGCAGGCACGGATAAAGCCCCGAGGCTCGCGCAAGCGCTTCCTCCTGCGCCTGGGCACCGGAAAGTAATCCCCCGCCCGGATTGCGGGCCGAAGCGAAGTTCAGACAGGCCAGATGTCCGGAGGCTGCATCGCGGAGCCGGGCGAGCGCCTGGAAGGTGCTTTCATGGATCACCTCAAAGCGGGTGGCGACCTTCCGCTGGGAGAACGCGGCGCCGGCCATTCCCTCCGGGCCAAGCACTCGTGTCCCCTCCACTGCATGACGAATGCTGGCCGCCAGCTCGACCTTGGTTCCATTTGGCGACACGTAATGTCCGACCTGGCAAATGCGCACCGTCTCCTCCGCGCAACGCACTCGTTCCTCGCAACTCATAACTCGAATAGGCATTGCGAGTTTAGCGTTCGGGTTCCGAGTGGCGAGTTTGGAGTTTGGGGACGCACTTCGACAAAGGAATGGGCGCCCATGTCCCTAATTCCCATGTCCCGTCGGGGCTTTGACGCCGCGTCTCTGACAGAACCCGGCGCTGCACAAAACTGCATAGCCAACCGCAACGTCAGATTTGCGCGTGTTACGGTGACGAATCGCATTTACACGTCGGTTCACTTTTTGGATGCTGGATGGATGCAACCCACGTCTGCGCCGGACCGGCCTGTTGTTACGTCCCGTTTGTCTGACGCCGGACCGGCCACGCGGGCGCGGTATTGGGTCATCTTTTTTGCCATCTCGCTGGCCATCGTGCAGTACATCGATCGGGTGTGCATTTCGCAGGCGGCGCCATTGATGTCAAAGGATCTCGGGTTGGACAAAGATCAGATGGGATGGGTGTTCTCGGCGTTCACGCTGGCGTATGCGTTGTTTGAGATTCCTTGCGGTTATTTGGGTGACTGGATCGGACCGCGCAAAGTGCTGTTGCGGATCGTGTTGTGGTGGTCGTTTTTCACCGCGGCCACTGGCTGGGTCAAGAGTTGGACGTCGCTGGTGGTGACCCGATTCCTTTTTGGCATGGGCGAGGCCGGCTGCTTCCCGAATCTGACCAAAGCCTTCAACCGATGGCTGCCGCAAACCGAGCGAGCGCGCGCGCAAGGGATCCTCTGGATGAGTGCCCGTTGGGGTGGCGCGTTTACTCCGCTCTTGGTTTTGGTCTGCCTGAACTTCATGCATTGGCGCACGTCGTTCATGGTTTTTGGGGTGCTGGGCGTCGTTTGGGCCGTGGCATTTTATGCGTGGTATCGCGATGACCCTCGCGCTCATCCCTCGGTCAACGCGGCGGAAGCGGCCTTGCTGCCAGCAGCGGATGCAGGTTCCGACCATGCCCATGTTCCGTGGGCCAAACTGTACTCGTCCCGAACGGTCTGGGCGCTGTGCGCGCAATACTTTGCCCTTAGCTACTCCTGGTATTTCTTCATCACCTGGTTTCCCACTTATCTGCTGGAAAAACGCGGATTGGACATGAAACAGAGCGCGCTGCTCGCTGGCACGCCGCTGCTGCTAGGCGGATTCGGCTCGCTCGTTGCCGGATGGATCTCGCCCTGGCTGACCCGGCGTTTGGGCAGCGTCCGCCGAAGCCGATGTGGCCTGGGCGTATTTGGCATGGTGACAGGCGCCGCCTTGCTCGTTCTCTCGACTCGCCTCGACAACCCCTACGCCGCCGTCGCCGCGATCGCCATGGTCAGCTTTTGCAACGACCTGGTCATGCCCGGCGCCTGGACGGCCTGCATGGAAGTCGGCGGGCGCGCCGTCGGCACTCTCTCCGGCACCATGAATATGATGGGCAACCTGGGCGGCTTCGTCTCACCCATCGTCATTGGCTACGTCATCAAACATACCGGCGATTGGAACCTCACCTTCTACGTCACGGCCATCATCTACGTCATCGGCGCCTGCTTCTGGCTAATCATCGACCCCGTCACGCCGCTCGAAGAGCAGGTGAAGGGGTGAGGGGACGAGGGACGGGTGTCGGCTGTCGACTGGGCGGGCCACGGAGCCGAGGGTCTGGTCGAGTGGCGCGTGGGCGTGCCCTCCTTCAA
>Ga0070686_100002045_pt1 | contig 11168 bp, 6 predicted proteins | sample KBSS23LmetaG_FD_65654 | JGI IMG/M metagenome (GOLD analysis project Ga0070686, IMG submission 65654) | Switchgrass rhizosphere microbial communities from Kellogg Biological Station, Michigan, USA - KBS S2-3L metaG | ecosystem: Host-associated > Plants > Roots > Rhizosphere ...
ACAGGCCCTGTTCCGGCGTCTGGAGCAGGGAGGGGTGTTGTCTTGGCCGACCCTGGCCGCGCCGGCATTTCCCTTTGTGTCGGCGCTGCTGCGCCGATGGTTTCCAGCTCGCTGCGTCGTGGTGGTTACGAGTGGGTTGAAGGCGCAGGAGATTTTCCACCAAGATCTGCAGACGTGGCTGCAGGTGGAAAGGGAAGCATCGGGAGCCAAGGGCAGTGCTGGAGCCGCCGACTCGGAACTGGCGCTGTTTTATCCCGGATGGGAGACGCTGCCGCACGAGGCGAAGTTGCCGCACGCGGATGTTATCAGCGAACGCTTGCAAACGTTGGTCGCGCTGGCGGCCTGGGGGGAATCGGGGCGGCCTGCAGGTGCGACGGCGCCACTGGTGGTAGCGAGCATCCCGGGTGTGCTGCAACGCACCTTTCGGCCCGGGCATATCCGTGAGCGCACGCGGACCCTGCAACGGGGTGACACGCTGAATCCGCTCGATCTGATCGAGTGGCTTGAAGACCAGGGTTACGAGCCAGAAGTGCAAGTTAACCACAAGGGCGAACTCGCCTTGCGCGGCGGCATTGTGGATCTATTTCCGCTGACGGCACCGTGGCCGGTGCGCCTTGAATTCTTCGGTGATGAACTGGAGTCGATGCGCTACTTCGATCCGATCACGCAAGTCTCGCGAGAGCCGATTGAGCGCGTCGTCATTCCGCCCGGCGGCGAACTTGGTCTGCTAAAGCGCATGGTGACGGGGGCATCCGCCGTGACGGGAGCGCAACTGGCAACGTTGATCGATTATCTGCCTGCGGAGGCCATCATTTTGCTCGAACAACCGGAACTGCTGGCGGAGTTGGCGCGAAGCTACGCGGAACAGGTCCCGGCGCAGGACCCGCTGTTTCTCCCGTGGCAAACCTGGCTGGTGGAATTGGAGCGGCTTGGCATCACGCGCCTGGAACTGGACGGCCAGGGAATGTCCGGGCCGGAACCGTCCCAGTCATCGGCGTCAGAATTTCCTCTGGTGCAAGGTCTCGACGCGTTCCGTCCGATGTCGGAGCGGGCCCCGGAGCCACAAGTGGTGGAGGCGCAGCGCCGGGAGTTTTTCGCGCAGCTTCATCGGTGGCTTCGTCGCGACTATGCGGTGCATCTGTTTTGCAACAACGACGGCGAACGGCAACGTTTCGAGGAAGTGTGGAACGAATACGGGCTGGACCCCGGCAAGGCGGGTACCGGGGCGACATCGCCGTCCACAGCCGGCGCTGGGGCTGAAGCGCGGTCGAACTCCGGACTGCCCACACATCTCGGGTCGTTATCGCGCGGATTTGTCTGTGACGAAGCCAGGCTGGTGGTGGTGACGGACGCGGAGATTTTCGGGCGTTACAAGGTGCAGCGGCCGCGCCGGCTGAAGTCACCGCATGCGCAGACGTCGCGCTCGTTGCTGGAGATCGATTTCAGCGAATTGGAAGAGGGGGATTATGTGGTGCACCTGCAGCACGGGATCGGGCGTTACTTGGGCCTGGAGACGGTGCCGGTGGCGGGCGGGCTCAAGCGGCTGACGCACGCAACGAAGGAAGCGGCGCCAGAACAGGAATGTCTTGTCATCGAATACGCCGCCAGTGCTCCCGCGCAAGCTGCGCCGCGGCTTTATGTGCCGCTGAGTGAAGCGCATTTGGTAAGCAAGTATGTGGGGGCAGGCAAGGCCCGGCCTCCGCTCAACACGCTGGGGGGCGGGCGCTGGCAAAAAACGAAAGAGCAGGCGGAGCGCGCGGTGCGCGATTTGGCGGCCGAATTATTGTCGATTCAGGCCGCGCGCGAAACCCAGGCCGGGCATGCGTTTAGGCCGGACACGCCGTGGCAGCGTGAATTCGAGAGCGCCTTTCTGTATGAGGAAACTCCGGATCAATGGAAGGCGATCGTGGCCACCAAGGGAGACATGGAATCGGCCAAGCCGATGGATCGTTTGATCTGTGGCGATGTGGGTTATGGGAAGACGGAAGTGGCCATTCGTGCGGCCTTCAAATCGGTGATGGAAGGCAAGCAAGTGGCGGTGCTGGTGCCGACGACGGTGCTGGCCCAGCAGCATTTCAACACTTTTCGCGAGCGGATGGCGGATTACCCGATTCGGGTGGAATTGCTTTCGCGCTTCCGGACGGCGCGCCAGCAGCGCGACGTCATTCAAGGCCTGGCCAGCGGCGCAGTGGACCTGGTGGTAGGGACGCACCGGTTGGTGCAATCGGACGTCGCCTTCAAAGATCTCGGGCTGGTGGTGATCGACGAGGAGCAGCGGTTTGGGGTGGCGCATAAGGAGAAGTTCAAGCTGCTGCGGCGGCTGGTGGATGTACTGACGCTGAGCGCGACGCCGATTCCGCGGACTCTTTATCTGGCGCTGACCGGTGCACGGGACATGAGCACGATCGAAACGCCACCGCAGGACCGATTGCCGGTCGAGACGATCGTGACCGAGTTCGACGAGCGGATTATCCGGGATGCGATCCTGCGCGAGATGAACCGGGGGGGGCAGGTCTTTTATCTGCACAATCGCGTGCTGGATATCGAGCAGGTGGCGGGCCGTTTACGCGCGTTGTTGCCGAAGGCGCGTCTGCTCATTGGCCACGGCCAGATGCACGCCGACGATTTGGAGGAGGTGATGACCCGGTTTGTGAATGGCGAGGCGGATATCCTGCTCTCGACGACCATCATCGAGAGCGGCATCGACATTCCAAACGCCAATACCATCATCATCGATCGCGCGGATCGCTTTGGGTTGAGTGATCTCTATCAGTTGCGCGGGCGCGTGGGCCGTTACAAGCATCAGGCCTATGCCTATTTGCTGGTGCCGCGCCATGCCCGCTTGCTGACCGACGCCCGCAAGCGCATCAGCACCATTAAGCAGTACTCCACGCTGGGCAGCGGGTTCCGCATCGCCATGCGGGATCTGGAAATTCGCGGCGCGGGCAATCTTCTGGGGGCGCAGCAGAGCGGTCACATCACGGCGGTGGGTTTTGACCTCTATTGCCAGTTGCTGAAGCAGAGCGTGGCGCAACTAAAAGGGGAGAAGCTCAAGCCGCGGCTTGAGGTCCAGGTGCGGCTCGATTTTTTGATGCTGCATCACGAGACCATGGCCAGTCCCGACCGGGGAGCCGGTGCGGGCGCGTCGGCGCGGCGGCAGAAAAAGCCCGACTCGGATTTGGACGCGGTGGCTGTGCCGCGCGAAGTGGCGAGTTACACCGAGCACGAGCCAGATCCGCCGGCTGGGCCCGCTTCCGAGCCGGTCCGGTTGGGGGTTGCGGCCCTGCCATTGAAATATGTGCCGGATGCCAAGCAGCGTCTGGAGATTTACCGGAAGTTAGCGGAGGTCGTGGATGAAGAAGGTCTGGGCCGGCTGAAGGCGGAGTTGCGCGATCGTTTTGGTCGGTTGCCCAGTGCGGTCGAATTGCTGCTGCAATTAACGGAGGTCAAGCTGAGCGCCGGGGAAAAGGGCATTACGGCCGTCGAGACGCGCGAGGGCAAACTGATGCTGACGCGCCGCAATGATTTCATCATGGTGGGCGGAAAATTTCCGCGCCTGACGAAGAAGGAGCCGAGGGCGCGGCTGAATGAGATGAAGCGGTTGATTCAAGCGTTGCGTTGAGGGGAGAGCCGGGAGTCGGGTGTCGAAGTGTCGAAGTGTCGGTGGGCGTGCGAATGCGGCGACGTAGCGCAGGCTGGGAAGCGCTTGGAAGCCCGCGCTAACTTTAACAGAAAAAGAATTCTTGGCCGCGCGGGCGTGAGCCGGTATGAGTGCGGCCATACCATGACACCCACACTTCTCATGAACACCCATCGCTTTTTTCCGGCGGTTCTCATTTCATTCACTCTGGCCTTCGCCGGCACAGCCAATGGTGTTCGCGCTGCGGACGTCGGCGTGGGAGCGAAGCCGCCTGCCAAGGCGGAGCGGTTGCTCGATGGTTCGCGGCAATTGCTGGAGGAGAAGTGGACCTACTGGCAAGGGCCCGGATTTAAATCGACCTTGCCAGTGAAATGGCCGCTGGTGGACGACCCGGTGGATGGGGGAAAAGTGTTGATGACGGATGACCCGGCGGCGGCGGGTGGACGCTACGGGGCGGCGGATTTGGTGACGAAGAAAGCGTATCGCGATTTTCGATTGCACATTGAGTTCTTGATCATGAAACCGGGCGGCAACAGCGGCGTGTATTTGCAGAACCGCTATGAGATTCAGGTGCTGGATGGGGACAAGACCAGTCACGGGATGGGAGCGGTGATCAACGAGACGGAGTCGCCGTATCACGCGTATCGGGGGGTGGGGAAGTGGAACGCCTACGACATTGTGTTTAGGGCGGCGCGTTTTCAGGGAGGTGAACGGGTCGAGAACGCGATGCTCACCATGTATTTCAACGGCATCAAAGTGCATACGAACCAAACCATTCGGCAGGTGTGGGGCGGGGCGAACTCCGGGCTGGATGGCGGCAATGACGGGGGCAAGGGGATTACCGACACGCCTGGCGGTCTGAAGCTTCAATGCGAAGGCCACGATGTGCGCTATCGGAACGCGTGGATTCAGGAGCTCGAACTTAAGGAGCCCCAGACCGATTTCTGACCGGCAACCTTACAAAGATGTAATGGATTAGGGGCGGGAAAGCGCTTGCGGGCGCTGGTCGTCTGGTGCTATTTCCCACCCCTACTCCGCGGACCAACAGGAGTCACCAACATGATAAAAGTCGAAAATTTGGAGAAACACTTCGGCACGAAGAAAGCCGTGGCCGGAGTCACGTTCTCGGTGGAGCGCGGCGAGATTCTTGGCTTTCTCGGCCCCAACGGTGCAGGCAAGTCCACCACCATGCGCATGATCACCGGTTTCATTCCGCCGACGGCCGGACGCATCACGGTGGGCGGTCATGACATCTCGGAACAGCCGATCGAGGCCAAGAAGTTAATTGGCTATCTGCCGGAAAACGCTCCGTCTTACGCGGACATGACGGTGTACGGTTTTCTGAGCTTTTGCGCGGAGTTGCGCGGGCTGCATAAAGACGCGCGCAAGAAGGCGGTGAATCGCGCGGTGGAAATGTGTTTTTTGGAACCCGTCGTGCACCAGAGCGTGGACACGCTCTCCAAAGGCTATCGTCACCGGACCTGCCTGGCCCAATCGATCCTGCACGACCCCGACGTGCTGGTGCTGGACGAGCCGACGGATGGGTTGGACCCGAATCAAAAACATGAGGCGCGGCAGCTCATCCGGCGCATGGGCGAGAAGAAGGTGATTATTTTTTCCACGCACATTCTGGAAGAGGTCGAGGCGGTCTGCTCGCGGGCGATCATCATTGACCGGGGCAAGATCGTGGCCAACGGCACGCCGGCGGAGTTGAAGCAGCGTTCGGAGCTGGCGGGGGCGGTTTCGGTGCGCGTGATTGGCGTGCCGGCGGACGTTGTGAAATCGCGGCTTTCGTCGGTGCCCGGGGCGCGCAAGGCGGCGATTGTGCGCGAGGACGGCGGGGCGGTGCTGGCGCGGGCTTATCCCGCCGAAGGCAGCACCAACGGCAACCTGGCCCGGGGCGTGGCAGAAGCCAGCGTGCAGGCGGGTTGGAAATTTGAGGAACTTCACACGGAAGAAGGAAGGCTCGATGAAGTCTTCCGCAGCATTACCTGGTCGGAAACCGGCAAACGAGAGGAGAGACAATGAGCGACGCGTGCCAGAACATTAAAACCATCGCCAAACGGGAACTGAACGGCTACTTCGCCTCGCCCGTGGCCTATGTCTTTATCGTCATTTGGCTGCTGCTGAACGGATTCTTCACTTTCAGCCTGGGCGGTTTCTTCGAGATCGGACAAGCCTCACTCGCCATGCCGTTCTTCCGCTGGCATCCGTGGCTTTACCTGTTTCTTGTGCCGGCAGTGGGGATGCGCCTGTGGTCGGAGGAACGTCGTATGCACACTCTGGAGTTGTTGCTCACCATGCCGATCACTTCCTGGCAGGCCATCATCGGAAAATTTCTGGCCTCGTGGCTCTTTCTAATCATCGCGCTGGTCCTGACCTTTCCGGTGGTCCTGACAGTTTGTTATCTGGGCAGCCCGGACATGGGCGAGATCATTTCCGGCTACGTGGGGAGCGCGTTGCTGGCGGGCGGTTACCTGGCTGTGACCAGCATGACGTCGGCGGTGACGCGCAACCAGGTGATCAGTTTCATTTTGTCGATCGTCATCTGTTTCTTCCTGCTGCTTTCGGGGTTTGAGCCGGTGACGGAGCTGCTGCCCAACAGCCTGGTGGGCATCGTGACGAGCCTCAGTTCGTTGACTCATTTCATTGCGTTCCAGAAGGGAGTCCTGGATTCGCGCGATGTGATTTATTTCGCCTCCCTCATCGGCTTCGCCCTGTTCATGAATGGGGTGATCATTCGCAACCTGCGGGCCGGCTAACGCTGAACTTTGAGCTAAGAATCCGCATGAAAGAGAAAAAAGTTGAAACGCTGCTGTTTTCCACCGTTGGGGTGCTGGTCATGTTCGTGATTGTGATCGCGGTCAATTTGATCGCCGCCGCTTTCAAGACCCGCCTCGATTTGACGAAGGAGAAATCTTTCACCTTGTCCCCTGGCACCCGGGCGGTCCTGACGAGACTCGACAGCCCGGTGGAGCTGCGCTTTTACTATTCGCAGAGCGAATCGCGCGTCCCATCGCAATTCAAGACCTACGCGAAGCGGGTGGAGGATCTGTTGTCGGAATTCAAGCAGGCCGCCCACGGCAACCTTGAGATCAAGAAACTCGATCCCCAGCCCGATTCCGAGGCGGAAGATTTGGCGAACCTCGACGGGGTGGAAGGGCAGATGATTGAGACGGGCGAAAAGGTGTATTTGGGCCTGGCCATCAGCCTCGATCCGCACAAGGTTGCACTCCCGTTTCTCTCCCCGGCTCGCGATCGATTGCTGGAATACGATCTAATTCGCGCCATCTCCCAGGTGATGTCGACCAACAAACCGGTCATTGGCATCATGACGGCCCTGCCGATCTTCGGTCAGCCGATGAATCCGATGATGATGCGCATGGGCCAGCAGGGCGGCCAGGAACCGTGGGTGTTCGTCAGCGAACTGAAGAAGGATTACGAGGTCAAGCAATTGCAGCCTGACGTCGACAAGATCGACGACGACATCAAGGTGCTGATGGTGATTCATCCGAAGGATTTGAAGGACACCACGCAGTATGCCATCGATCAGTTTATCATGCGCGGGGGCAAGTTGATTGCCTGCCTGGATCCGATGTCGCTTTCGGATGTGAACCGGCAGAATCCGATGATGCCGATGCCGGGCGGCGGGTCCAATCTGGACAAGCTGCTGAAGGCCTGGGGTGTCACATTCGATACCACGAAAGTCGCGGCCGACATGAGCTTCGCCCGCAAGCTGCAGACCCGCGGCAATCAGGCGGAGATCATTCCGACGGTGCTGTTCGTAACCGAGGCCGGCATCAGCAAAGACGATGCGGTGGCGAGCCAGATTGATGAAATCCTGCTGCCGTTCCCGGGTGTGTTCACCGGCACGCCGGTTTCGGGGCTGAAAGAGACGGTGCTGTTGCGCACCACGAAGAAATCGCAATTGGTCGAGCCGTTCATGGCGCAGATGTCGCCGTCGAAGATTGTGGACGATTTCAAGGCGACGGACACGAGTTACGCGCTGGCGGTGCGGCTGGAAGGCAAGTTCAAGACCGCCTTCCCGGACGGCAAGCCGGAGGCGAAGGCCGACGACAAAGATAAAGACAAAGAGAACAAGGATGAGAAGAAAGACGAGAAGAAGGCCGACGCAAAGGATTCGCTGAAAGAGAGCAAGACGGACAATGCGGTGCTGCTGATAGGGGACACCGATTGGCTCTCGGATCAATTCTCGGTCCAGGTCGGAAATTTCTTCGGGCAAAAGATTATTCAGCCGCGGAACGGGAACCTGGCCTTGACGCAGAACATCGTGGAGCAGTTTGCCGGCGACCAGAATCTGATCGGAGTGCGGAGCCGAGGCACGCTGAACCGTCCGTTCACGGTGGTGAAGGACATGCAGGCGCAGGCGAACGCGCGGTTCCAGGCGGAGATTGCGAAGTTGCAGAAGGAGGTCGAAGACACCAACCAGAAGCTGGGCGAGCTGCAAGGCAAGAAAGAAGCCGGCCAGCGTTTTGTGCTCTCCAAGGAGCAACAAGAAGAGATTGAGAAGTTCAAGCAGAAGAAAGCCCAGGCCAACAAGCAATTGAAAAAGACCCGCCGCAGCCTGGCGCAGGATATCGAGTCGCTGGAATTGCGCACGAAAGTGATGAACATCGCCGGCGTGCCGCTGTTGGTTGCGGCCGTCGGCGTGGCGCTGGCTTTGGTTCGGAAACAAAAGACGAAGGCACAATGAACCGGAAACAACTCACTCTGTTGATCGTGGTCGCGGCCGTGCTGAGCGGCCTTGGCTGGGTGGCTTGGCAAAAACAACAGGCCCCTTATAAAGAATCCACCCAGAAAATGGGCGCCAAGGTGCTGCCCAATTTCCCCTTGAACGACGTCGAATCCATCGTCATCAAGCAAACCAAGGGCGAGCTGGTCCTGGCCAAAAAGGATGACATCTGGGTCGTCAAACAACGCAACGATCATCCCGCCAAATTTGACAGCATCAGCGACCTGCTCCGCAAAGTCTGGGACCTCAAGGTCGCCAAGCCCGTCAAGACCGGCCCCGCCCGCCTGCCCGTCCTGGAACTCGTTTCGCCCGACAAAGGACCTGGCACCTTGCTCGAGTTCAAGGATAAATCCGGCAAAACGCTCAGCTCCCTCCTGCTGGGCGCCAAAAGCATGAAACAGGCTCCCGCCGACTCTCCCTTCGGCGGCGGCGCCGGCGGTTGGCCCGACGGGCGCTACGTCATGGTCGGTTCCGATGTCCAAAGCGTGGCCCTCGTCACCGAGGCCTTTGCCAACGCCGAACCCAAGCCTGAAGAGTGGTTGAACAAGGATTGGTTCAAAGTCGAGAAGCTCAAGTCCGTCTCCGTCACGAGTCCCACGCCGACGAACAGTTGGAAACTCACGCGCGAAACGGAAGCGGGCGAATGGAAGCTGGCGGACGCCAAGCCGGGCGAACAGTTGGACACTGGCAAGAGTGGCGCCTCGACGAGCGCGCTCTCTTATCCGTCGTTCAATGATCTGGCCACCAACGCCAGCCCGGAAGCCACCGGCCTGGACAAAGCCACCGTCGCCAAGCTCGAAACGTTTGATGGATTCACTTACACGGCCAAGATCGGCGGCAAGAGTGGCGAGGAGAATTATTATTTCCAGATCGCCACGGCCGGCAGCTTCCCCAAGGAACGCACGCCTGGGAAGGATGAAAAGCCCGAGGACAAAGAGAAGCTCGACAAGGAATTCAAAGAGAAGACGCAGAAGCTGGAAGAGAAGTTGAAGTCGGAAAAAGCCTTCGAGAAATGGACCTACGTGGTCTCGAAATGGACCGTCGACGCTCTGCTGAAAGAACGGAAGGATCTGCTCGCCGAGAAGAAGGAAGAACCCAAAAAGGAAGAAGTGAAAAAGGACGAGCCGAAAAAGGACGAGCCGAAGACCGAGGAGAAGTCCGAGGCCAAGCCGCCGTTGAAGTAGTTCCTGTGGAGCGCCGCTTTTGTTCGGCGGCGCTCGTTCGTTCTCACCCCTCACCGCGGCCTCTCCCCTGACGGGAGAGGCACAATCCCGAAGGGATTGTGCCAGTGGAAAATGGCCAAACGATCACATCTCCGCCAACGGGGAGCAGGTGAAGGGTGGCCTCAATCTGCGCGCGAACGGTAAGCCTCGACACCCTGCATGTGACCAAGGATAGTCTCGTTCCACACATGACTACCGTTCGGCTGGGCATTATTGGGATGGGCAACATGGGGCGTTTCCATGCGGACTATCTGCTGGCGGAGAAAGTACCGCGCATCCAACTCACGGCCGTTTGCAGCCCATCGCTGGGCAAGCTCGAAAAGTACAAGGCGATTCAACTCTTCGACGAGGCGACCAAAATGATCCGCTCGGGAGCCGTGGACGCCGTGCTGGTGGCAACGCCGCATCCGCAGCACCCGGCGCAGGCCACGGCGGCGCTGGAGGCGGGATTGCACGTGATGGTGGAGAAGCCGCTCGCGTCCCATAAAGCCGACGCCGAACGCCTGCTGGCGGCGGCCCGGGCGCATCCGCGCCTGGTTTTCGGCGCCATGTTCCAACTGCGCACCGAGCCGCGCTACGCCAAAATCCGAAAACTGATCCAGGACGGGGACTTGGGAAAAATTGTGCGGATTAATTGGATCATCACCGATTGGTATCGCACAGAAGCCTACTATGCGAGCGGCGGATGGCGCGCCACCTGGAAAGGCGAGGGCGGGGGCGTGCTGCTGAATCAATGTCTGCATCAACTCGACACGTTGCAGTGGTTGGTTGGGATGCCGGCGCGCGTGCGGGGGTTTTGTCAGATTGGGCGCTATCACGACATCGAGGTGGAAGACAACGTGACCATCTACCTGGAGTGGGCGAGTGGAGCGACGGGTGTGTTCGTGTCGTCCACAGGCGAGGCGCCGGGCACCAATCGCTTCGAGATTTGCGGCACGCGCGGCAAGGTGGTCCTGGAAAATCATCGACTCCACTTCACGCGCAATGACGCGGACATGGTTGAATTCAGCCAGGCCGCCAAGGTCGGGTTTACCAAGCCGGAGATTTGGAATGTGGAGATTCCCATTGAGAACGCTCCGGCCCCGCATGCCACCTTGATGCAGAATTTTGCCGAGGCCATTCTGGACGGCGCGCCACTACTGGTCCCGGGCGCGGAGGGGATTCACTCCGTTGAACTCGCCAACGTGATGCTCTACTCGTCGTTGCTGGGGCAAACGGTGGAATTGCCGATGGACAGCGCGGCGTTCGAGAAAAAATTGTCGGACCTGGTTGCGGCCTCCAAAGGGAGCAAGAAAGTCGTGGCGATTACCGCGGAGGATTTCAGTAAATCGTTCAACCGCTGAACCACAAGCCACAGCGGCAACCAAAGCACGTCTGTTTGGACGGCGGAACCAGACAACCGCAGAGACCACCGAGGAACAGAGATTGGCGGATCCGATTAAGACCATGGCCAACGCCGGCAGTCCGTGGTTGAAAAGGCCGGGTGACCACGGATGACAGGTATGGGTTACCTCATCGTGGTCTATCCGCGGTGAGACGAGGCAATCGCAGC
>Ga0070686_100002046_pt1 | contig 11161 bp, 11 predicted proteins | sample KBSS23LmetaG_FD_65654 | JGI IMG/M metagenome (GOLD analysis project Ga0070686, IMG submission 65654) | Switchgrass rhizosphere microbial communities from Kellogg Biological Station, Michigan, USA - KBS S2-3L metaG | ecosystem: Host-associated > Plants > Roots > Rhizosphere ...
AAACCCTCACCGAAGCCGTAAACGAGATACGGCTAGAATCAACCTTTCCTCACAAAGGATCCTCACAATGATAGAAAACGAGATCGCCAAAATCGTCGTAGATGCAGCTCTTAAAATTCATCGTAGTTTAGGTCCGGGCTTGCTTGAATCGGTGTATGAAGCAACACTCGCTCATGAATTACGTGCTCGGGGCTTGCGAGTGACTCAACAGCTGGGCGTCCCAGTTAATTACGAAGGCGTTCGGCTAAGTCTTGGATTTCGAGCTGACTTGGTTGTTGATCACAAAGTGGTCGTTGAGATCAAGTCCGTTGAGCTAATTGCTCCAGTTCATCGCAAGCAGTTACTTACATATCTACGACTGATGGGATTGCACCTTGGATTGTTAATAAATTTCAACGTAGAGTTGATCAAGGACGGAATTCAAAGAGTCGTAAATCGTTTGCCGGAGTGAATCGGACACACGGCGACGAAAGGTTCCCGCAAAGGCGCCAAGAGCAAGAAGGGTTCCCGCAAAGGCGCAAAGGCGCAAAGAGCAAGAAGGGGCCAGCCTTTGTATAAACGGATCATCGCCTTTGCGTCTTTGCGCCTTGGCGGGAAACTGGTTGTGAGTACTTGGGCTTTGGGAAACAAACTACACAAAGAACTGACTCAGCAATACAAGCGCACGTCGAGGCCACTGGGTGTCTTTCTAATCAGGAATAACCACACCGATAGAGTGTTTCTTGCCGGCGGAATCGATCTGCGCGGCACGATCAACCGACACAAGTTTCAGCTGACGAGCGGCACCCATCCAAATCGCGAGTTGCAGGCAGACTGGAACAGCTTGGGTGCAAATAGTTTTGAGTTTGAGATTATTGAGCAGCTCGAGCCTCGAAGCGAGCCGTCTTTCGATCCGAAAGCGGAACTGGAATTTATGGAGAAGATGTGGTTGGACCGTCTTAAGCCGTACGGTGTAATGGGTTACAATAAGACTAAAATTGATAAACCACGGGTATGACGTCGACTCTCTTACAACGAAATATTCTACGAACAATGCGATACGCGTTGCGTTTGAAATGTCCCGCCTGCGGAGATTCATCGATTGTCAGGAAGCTCTTCCACATCAAGCATCATTGCGACAGTTGTCACGCCCTGTTTAAGCGCGAGGAGGGGTTTTTTGTTGGCGCGATTCTAATGAATGTCGTGGTGAGTGAATTGATAATCCTCGTGGTCTGCTTCTTCGCACTGTTGTTGCTTGGGGCGGATTACGAGAACGTCCTCGTGTTTCTGTTTATCGTGGGGCTTCTATTTCCGGTCCTGTTCTTCCATCACAGCTGGAGTTTGTGGCTCGCTTTCGATTACCTGATCGAGTCGCTGCCGAAGTTTGACAAGTAGGAACCAATCGGATCTATCTGAGCTGCAGACTTTAGGTTCTTGCCCTCGGGCCTTTGGCCAAAGCTTCAGACAATTCGCACTTTTCGCATTTTGTGGGTTATACTGCGACAGCTCGCCCGGCGCTCTACCAAGTGCCAGCTCAACAGCACAGCAGAAAGAGTCCTGAAAAACTCCTACGCTAAAAGGCGAGTCAGGTTTTTGTAAGGTCGTTCTATTGAACGGCTCCAAATACTTCTTGGTTGTAGCCGATGCTGGCCGAGCGCCAGTGTAAACCGCGCTTAGGGTTCTTAATCCAGAGCGGCACCGTGAACTCGGGTTCGAGCAAAACGTTAGCAGCAGCTCAGTCTGTAGCCGACCAGTGCTCCCTGATTGAACCGGTGCGAAAACGGCTAGTCAGGTTATCTGTTGAAAGAAAGAGAATCTTCTCGTGGTGTGGGCCGGATAGGCCCATTCGCTGCGAGTCTTGCGCCTACTCACAGTTGTAGTCGTAACCGAATCCATCCACCGCCCGCTTATAACTGGATCTCAGCCCAGTTGCTTCGCGGGCAATATTCCAACTCATCTACGCGTGTCTATTCGGCGGTTCACGAGGCGTGTGCCTTCCAAAGCGTTATCGCTGCGCACCGCTGCGTTGCTGAATTGCGTACAGATGAGCTTTAAAGAAAGAAAGTAGAAATGGCAAAACAATTGATAGTTAGCGTCAACGGACGCGAAAAGAAGATAGCGATCATCGAAGACGATAAGGTCGCTGAGTTTTACATCGAAAGGGGAGAGCAACATCAGGGCATCGTCGGCAATATCTACAAAGGACGCGTCATGCGAGTACTTCCTGGCATGCAGTCGGCCTTCGTCGATATTGGCCTCGAGCGCGACGCCTTCCTTTACGTCTCCGACTTCTTCGATGAGGAAGAGGAATTCGAAAGAATTGTTATCGATAAATCGAAGAAGGGTGCACCAGAACCGGAACATGCTGCCGCTGAACTGATCGCGCAGTCGCGGGTGGAACGCGAACAGCGAATCGAAGCGACACAAGAGCGTGTGGAAGCGGAGGAACAAGTAGCGACTGCTGTTGAACCGCAGGAAGGCTCCGATGGTTCCCGCCGCCGGGGTCGCAGAGGCCGCCGCCGTTCTCGTTGGGAGAAACACGAAGAGACGCAAACTCACGAAGCACCGCAGTCCGGGTTCGACGTACCCGACACCCCGTTTGTGTCTGGCGATCCCTCGGTAGAACGAATCGTTGATGAAGGCGACGACGGGGAGATGTTCAAAGATGCAAGGTTGCAGGAGCGGATCTTTGATCAGATTCACGCCGTTGAATTCAACATCGAGGACGATTTCCGCAGCGCTGAAGTCGGATCAATGCTGTCGTCGGGAGCGATGGGCGACCCATCGTTTCAAAGAGTTGATGATGGTGCAGATCCTTACTCAGACGGTTTGATGGCTGAGTCACCGCGGCGCGCACCCCAGGAGGCGCATGTGGAAAGGTTCGTTGACGATCTTCCAAGTGAAACTTTCCAGAAGGGAAGTTTTGAAAGAATTAGCGACGACGAAGAAGAGGTCTCCGGAATTCCCGAACCGCCCACGCGCAGAGGGCGAAAGCCAGCAAGCGCAAGCGAAGCAAAGAGAAGGACCTCGCGTGGCGCGAGCAAAACGCCTGCTAAGAAGAAAGCATCCACTAAGAGAAGCTCGAAGAAGCGGGTGGCTGCGTCAACTGAAAGTGAAGCGAATTACGGTGATGCTGACGCGCAATTGTTCGATAACCCGTCTCGTGCGGAGTTTGCAACGCGTCGTGGCGGACGTCGACGACGTCGGCCAGGCAAGGGCAAACCAACAGCATCGGCTCCTGAAGTCGAATCGAAGTCAGACTCCAATGGGGTAGACGACAGTCCAGTGCAGTTTGCTGAGCCACAAGTCGAAGAAGTAGCTTCACCGGCACCAGAAGCTCCGCAACAACGTCAGCGTGGGCGCGATAGATTCCGTGGTCAATCGCGACGTGATCGACATCAACCAGCTATCACAGATCTACTAAGCGAGGGTCAGGAGATCCTCGTTCAAATCGCGAAAGAGCCGATTGCCAAAAAGGGCGCGCGCATCACATCCCACATTGCGCTGCCGGGTCGGTTTCTTGTGTATATGCCGACTGTTGAGCACGTTGGTGTTTCAAGAAAGATTGAATCGGACAGTGAACGGCATCGTTTGAGAAAGCTGATCCAGACGATCCGCGCTGAAGAAGATATTCCTTCAGGCGGATTCATCGTGCGCACCGCAGGCGTAGGAATTAACGAACGAGAACTGCGCGACGACGTCCGTTATCTGGTTCGCACCTGGCTCGATATCCGAGGCAGTGCAGAAAAAACCAAGGCTCCCGCGTTGGTCCATAAAGATCTTGATTTGGTACAGAGGCTGCTGCGAGATCAGTTGTCGGACGACTTCGAAACAATTCGCGTTGATTCGGAGGAGGAGTACCAGCAAATCGTCGAGTTTATTAACCGCATCCAGCCGCGACTTGTGAAACGGGTGAAGCTCTACACCAAGGAGCAGCCGATTCTCGAAGCCTACGGCGTGGCAGCCGAGATTGATAAAGCGATCAAACCGCGCGTGTGGTTGAAGTCAGGCGGCTACCTGGTTATCAACCAAACCGAGGCGCTGGTTGCGATAGACGTTAATACTGGAAAGTTTGTCGGTCGTGGCGGTGGTCGTTTGGAAGATACGATCACGCGTACGAATCTCGAGGCAGTGGACGAGATTGTTCGACAGATTCGCTTAAGAGATCTCGGTGGGATCATCGTGCTCGACTTGATCGACATGGAGGAGCGTCGCAATCGTCAGAAGGTGATGCAAGCTCTTCAAGATGCGCTGCGCAACGACAAGTCGCCTACGAAGGTTCTGTCGTTCAACGATTTCGGTCTTGTGATCATGACACGAAAACGCGTGAAGCAGTCGCTCGAAAGGACACTGTGCTCGCCTTGCCAGTACTGTCAGGGGGCGGGATTGATCAAGTCGCCGCAAACCATCTGTTATGAGTTGCTGGAAGAGTCGCGTCGATTGGCTAAAGAGATGAATGGCGACGCTGACAACAAACAAGTGATGCTGCGCATCAATCCCGACGTTGCGAAGACCTTACGCACGAGCGAGCGAGATGTGCTGACGGAGATCGAGGACTACCTGGGACCGATCGATATCACGAGTGATCCAACTATCCATCAGGAACAGTTTGATTTCGCTTTCGTGTAACTAAGCAGATCCGCAAGAGACAGGGGCACGAGCTGCAGCGCAGGAGCAGGATTTAGTGCTCCTGCTTCCTGCGCCTGCCCCTGATTAAGTTATGAGTAAGCTCGCGAATTTCTGGAAGACGGTACTCGCTGGCGGTGCGGGCATGGCAGCTCTCGCAGCTGTCAACGCTTCGATCAGACGTGGCGCGCATGAGCCCGACGACAGCGCGCTCGGCGGCACATCGCGTTTCTTCCCGTGGAAGCACGGACGCATCTTTTACAAAGAATCGGGCCTCACCAACTCTGGACTGCCGATCGTTTTTATACACGGAGTCGGCGCAGGTTTCTCCAGCTTCATGTGGAGAAAGAACTTCGATGTGCTCGGCAACAACTTCAGAGTTTACGCATTAGATCTGCTTGGTTTCGGATTCTCCGACAAGCCTGCTGCTGCACCGTATTCTTCGCCGCTTTACGTCGAGCTTCTCTCGGATTTCATTCGCGATGTAGTGGGACAACCCGCAAACGTCGTTGCCAGTTCGCTCGGCGCCGCCTACGCCGTCCAAACTGCGGAAGAGCATCCCGAATTAGTTAATGCAATGATTCTGAATGCGCCCGCCGGATACGCGACGCTCAACACACGTCCGGGGATGGCCGGCGCAGCGTTCTACGGATTGCTTCAATCCCCGGTGCTGGGCACTTCGTTTTACAACGTGATGGCCAGCGAACGCAGCATTCGCGATTATGCGCAACGAACGCTCTTCTACGACTACAAGCGCGTTACCGATCGACTAGTTGCGCATCTTTACGCGACGAGTCACCAACCAGGAGCGCAGCATGCAATCGCTGCATTTCTGTCTGGCTATCTGAATGTGGATATGTCAGCGCCGTTTTCACAGTTGGACCAACCGACGGTTCTTGTTTGGGGCAAACAGGATCTCAATGCGCCCGCGACACGAGCAGTTGAGCTATTGCAACTAAATCCGCGTGCGCGTTTGGAAGTGTTTGATTTTTGTCGAATGATGCCGGAGCAGGAACACCCGGAAAAGTTTAATGCGCTGGTGTTGGAATCGTTTCGTGCTCGCGCCGTCGGAGCCTAAGCAGATCCGTCGATTCTCACAGCTTACACAGATTCAGCGCGTGGATAGGTAAGTTGAGTTTGTCGACGTCGTCGTCAAATCACTCAACTGAACTTCTTAAGCCATTAATCTGTGTAATTTGTGTAATCTGTGGATACTCTTCTGTCTGTGGTGGTAGAGGTTCGCGATTGACGTGTTTGTAGAGGATGTCTCGTTGTTGTGGAATGAAACCGGCCTCTGCAATCAAGTATCTCAACATTTTTTCGTCGGCACTGTTACTTGCGCCTGCAGCTGACACGACGTTCTCTTCGATCATTATCGAGCCCATATCATTTGCGCCGAACCTCAGCGCAACCTGGCCCAAACGCAATCCTTGAGTCAACCACGACGACTGAAAGTTCTCGATGTTATCGAGGAACAGTCGTGACACCGCCAGCATCTTCAGGTAATCAATACCGGTCGGTTCGTCTTTGATCTTCCTTCCGAGCGCAGTGTTTTCGCGTTGAAATGTCCATGGGATGAACGCAGTGAAGCCACCGGTCTCATCCTGGAGATCGCGAATCCTTTGCAGATGTCGCACACGGTGTTCAATGCGATCGCCTATACCGAACATCATCGTCGCGGTAGATCGCAGACCGACACGATGAACGGCCCGCATTACTGAGAGCCACTCGTCAGTCGTGCATTTTGTCGCCACGCGCTTTCTGACTTCGTCATCCAGGATCTCTGCGCCTCCCCCAGGCAAACTATAAAGGCCCGCCGTCTTCAAACGCGCCATGATCGTTTCGTAATCGAGTTTCGAGATCAGGTGAATGTTGTGAATCTCGGGCGGCGAAAAACAGTGAAGTTGAAATCCGGGATACTTCGCGCTGAGATTGCGGAGCAGATCTTCGTACCACTCAATTCCGAAATCCGGATGCAGTCCGCCCTGCATCAACACACCGGTGCCACCCAGTGCAATCGTCTCGTCTATCTTCGCTGAAATCTCATCGAACGTGCGCACATATGTATCGGCGGCACCCGGTCGGCGGTAAAACGCACAAAAGGTACATACGACGTTACAGACGTTCGTATAGTTGATGTTGCGATCGATGATGTAAGTGACAATGTTGTCAGGATGCCGGCGGGTCCGAATCTCATCCGCAGCTGCGCCCATTTGGGCGATGTCATACGACTCGAGAAGATAAGTACATTCCTCGGCTGTCATCCGCTCGCCGGAAAGCACTCGATCAAGAATCTGTTTGGTAGTAAGCGAAGACATGTTGTGCCAGTGATTGGCGGCTAAACAATAACAGAACAATCAAAGTGCTTCTACTCGACCAACCCCTGAATGGGTATACGAATCGGTCCGCCAGTTCTCCGCTTTTTTCTTTAGGCATCAATAAAAACAGGTTCTTTGGCCTTATCGATCAGGCCGTGTTTGGCGGCCAGTTTGAAGTAGAGTTCCAGTCCGTCACGCATTTGATCGTCCAATCGAAAAGCAATGTTGTCTGTCAGATAAGACCTCAGCTCCTCGCGGCTAAGTGGAATGCGGGTCAGATAGTATTCGACGATTTCGTCGATCTGGGCCACGCCTTCATCACGAGCAGCTGCGAAGTCAACTTGTTTAGCTCTAGAGGTCGCGTCGTTCCTTGCGGCCCACATCGCGAAAACAAATCCGAGGCCGGTGTACTTTCGCCACAAAGCGGCCATGTCCCACACGTACAGGCCTTCGCGCGAGAACGTCATTGCCGGATCGCCGATTATCAATGCCGCATCGTTTGAGCGCAGCATGTCATGCAGGTCGGGTGACGAGGTGCTCGATGAGGGATCGCGCTTCAGAAACTCGCGAAAGATGATTTTCAAAAGCGCCGCAGAAGTTCGGGACGATTCATCGAGTGCGATGTTTTGTATTTGTTCGATGTCAGCCAGCTTTGAGACCAGCAAGACACTACGTACTTCCGTCTTCGAGCCGACACAAACATTATCGATCAATGAAATGTTCGGAATCCGTTGGTATTCGATTACTGGGATTAAAGCAACATCGACCGTCTCCCTAAGCAACTGCGCACATTGAGCAGGAACTGCATCATTAAGCTTCACGTGGTCGCGTTTTGGACCATGAAGAAAGCTCCAGATCAGTGGTGCGGAGTTTAGATAAGTCGAAGCTGCGACTGTGAGGATTGGGTGTGTCTGATGCCTGGAAGCGGTCAACTCGAATCTCTTGCAAAGTGATCTATTGCGAACACAGATGCTAATTGATGCATCACGAAGACTCAAGCGGGCAGAATGCGGACATGCTTTTTGTCAGTAGTGGTTGAGAGGCGCGACACCAACATGGACGGCATCAGACATCACAGGCTTTAGCCTCGTGGTCCTTCAACTTTAACCTACCAAAACATCCCAGTCCGTAGCGCAGTTTGGGTTTGGCGGTGTGCGGAACTGCGACTCGAGATATATCGTTTCCGGCGCCGCCAAACCCAAACTGCGCAATTTGGTGCGCGCAGAAGTTCGTAGGTTAAAGTTGAAGACCACGAGGCTAAAGCCTGTGGTGTCTAGTTAGTTAGAAGGCGGACCTGGCCTCTAATTCCTACCCTTGTTTTCGAGTGTGTCGAGTCCGACGAGAGTCGCCACAAGCTCATTAAAGATGTAACACTCGTTGACACCTCTTTTTGTCGACAATTACTATCGACCCAAAGATGATCTACGACGTCAGCGTTCCTCTTTCATCCGGTATACCTACGTATCCCGGCGATCCTGAGATTGAGATTCAAGATTGGCGCAGCCTGTCCAATGGTGATGCTGCTAACGTCTCTGTGCTTCGGTTCGGCGCGCATTCCGGAACTCACGTTGACGCTCCAGCTCATTTTATTGAAGGCGCGGCGCGCGTTGATACCTTACCGCTCGACGTTTTGATAGGCGAGGCTGAGGTGATCGACGTCCCGCACGATCTGAAGTCTATTGACTTGAGCTTCGTACGGGCGCATTTCAAGAGCGGAATCAAACGAGTGCTCTTCAAAACGCGTAACTCTGTGCTTTGGAAACGATCAGGCTCTCGTTTTGAACAGCAATACGCTTATCTCGATCTTGAAGCGGCAAAGCATCTGGTCGAGCAAGGCGTACGCCTGGTCGGCATCGATTATTTATCAATCGAACAGTTTGAACAGGAAGGACATCCCACACATCGCGCATTGCTGTCCAAGGGCGTAGTTATAGTCGAAGGTCTGAATCTGAACGACGTACCCGCAGGGAAGTACGAGCTGATCTGTTTACCGCTGCGCATCAGTGGCGGACTGGGAGATGGCGCACCTACTCGCGCTGTGCTGCGAACTCTCGATTACTAACACGATGCCGAAACTGGAACAAAACGATTATCGCGAACGCGTATATCGGATCGTGCGGAAGATCCCGCCGGGACGTGTGATGACGTACGGTCAGATCGCGGAGCTTCTCGGTGACGGTTACACACCGCGAACCGTTGGCTTTGTCATGCATGCGTCGCCGGCAGACACACCGTGGCATCGCGTTCTCAATGCTCGAGGCGCGACCTCAACAGGTCGACTTGTCCTGCCGCACGACAAACAGCAGAAACTACTTGAATTGGAAAACGTAGTGTTCAATAAGAATGGCTGTTGTGACCTGCAAACATTCCTGTGGATACCTAAACCAGCCGAACTCGCGGGAAAGCGAAAAGCCAAGGCAACGCTGTTCAAAAAAACTCCGGCCTCCAAAGGAGGAAAATAATGAGCTCTGATCCCCTCGATAGAGTTCCTTACGCAGTTAGTCCGCCTCGTTATTCCGTCTCGCACCAGATGGTTACTACAGCGTTCGAATTACCAAACTATCGAATACTGCAAAACCTCGGGGTGGTCCGCGGCATCGTAGTTCGTTCGCGCAACATTTTCGCGACGCTCGGCGCAACACTGCAGACGGTCGTCGGCGGCAACATCACAGTTTGGACCAGGATGTGTGAACAAACGCGTTCAGACGCATTCGACATCATGATTCAACACGCAACAGAAGTCGGTGCAAACGCGGTTGTTGGGGCTCGCTACGACACAACAGAGCTGTCGACCGGCGTGACGGAAGTTCTGGCTTACGGAACAGCAGTCATTGTCGAGCCGGTTAATCCGAGTGATACCTACCGGTCATGAGCACTTCGCAGCTCACTGAGACCCAACGCAAGCGGATCGAAGACGCCCTCAGCACGGTGCCGTTCGCTAAACTACTGGGCATCAAACTCGACGCTATCGAAGCAGGGGAGGCGACCCTCAGCCTGCGCATTCGGGAAGACTTCAAGCAGAACGCGGGCGTGGTCCACGGCGGGGTCATCGCGTCTCTTATCGACTCTGCGACGGCCTTCGCTATTCTTCCGCTCCTAAATCCGGACGAGCGCACGACAACGGTAGACCTCACAATCAGTTACCTCCGGCCACTGGTCGCCGGTGTAGTCGTCGCGCGGGCGAAGGTCCTGCGCGCCGGAAGGCGCATGATCGCCACGTCGGCAGAGCTCTTCGACGACGACGGAAAGCTTGCCGCCACAGCACTTAGCACCTACATCAGACTTCCCAAGACCCTCTGATACTGGGGAAATATACCGATAGACAGCCTATGTTCATCAATGTAGAATGATGTTGGCCATCAGGGCGCGCACTCGATTCCCGCAACCACCCCAGTTCAACAGCGCCCGCTACTCCCTCCGATGTACTCCCTATATAACTCCCTCTTAGCCCAGCATCCGCGTCAGTTGACGCCAATCCGTTGCAGCATCTCGACGATTACGAAGCTTCAGACTTACTTCGAAGATGTCGTTCTCGAGAATAGTCTCAACGCGCTGGTGGTCGAGAGCATCCCGACAGTCGAGGATCGCCCACACCGGGAAACACTGCGCGTTAAGAAGCTCGTGAGTGCGGCCGAAAACGTCGTCCTCTTTGTGCCTTGCAAGGATTCGCTTGCGCAGTTAGCCGACAGGGGTGCGACGGACCAGAAGTCGGGGATGATTCTCGAAGGATCGGGAGAAAGCGTTAACGAGCGGTTTGTAGTCATAGCTGATTCCCGCTTCTCAGCACTCCTCGCATCACCGCCTCCGACGGACGATACAAACGATACCGAATCGGCGCACGTGGTTTGGACTTTCGAGCCGGATATCGTTTACTCCGCGCTTGAATATCTAATGGCGAGAATGACCGCTGAACATCCGTTTCATGCTGGGCCATTTGCTGACGCCGTGCGCGTTTCAATGCCAAAAGCGACTTCACTCCAGCTCACCCTTGGAGTAACGACAAAGCTTGCGCGACTACTTCAGGAACAAGCGGAGCGTGAGATTGCTCTTAACCGTATTGCTACTGCGATTAGAAACTCTTTGGACTTGAATAGTCTTTTGCGAACAGCGGCAAATGAAGTTGGACGCTCACTCAACGCAAACTGCTGTGCCGTGCAGATCGAAGGTGAACTCGTTGGCAATACGAAGACGGAATACTTCGTTAGTTCGGGGGCAATCGCGACAGACGAAAAAGAGTA
>Ga0070686_100002047_pt1 | contig 11161 bp, 9 predicted proteins | sample KBSS23LmetaG_FD_65654 | JGI IMG/M metagenome (GOLD analysis project Ga0070686, IMG submission 65654) | Switchgrass rhizosphere microbial communities from Kellogg Biological Station, Michigan, USA - KBS S2-3L metaG | ecosystem: Host-associated > Plants > Roots > Rhizosphere ...
GACAAGCGCGTGGCATCACGAACTTTCTACTTGTCTTCGTCTTAGCCCAAAACGTGAGCCACCACGGGACAAGCCCGTGGCATCTTCGACTTTTAGGGCAAGGCCGTACTGAATACCGCATTTAGCGTTCGACTTTCTTTGCGGCATAAATCTCGGTGTAAAGAAACTGAATCTTCCCGTTCTTGCCAGGAACGAAAACGAGCTCGTTCTCATTTTGAGCACCGAACGTAAACTTCCTATCGCCGCTCTTCGTCATCACGTGCTCACTTCCGTCAACCTTCAAAAATAGCTTGCCGTCTTTTACCGAAACCTCCCAGGTTTGCGGCGCATGCGAATAGACACCGACATAGTCTTTCATCTCCACTTCGGTGAGTGGCACGACTGGTTCGGGCTTTGGAGATTCTTCTTTTATCCCGAGACCCAGTTCCGTCGCCTTACTCAAACTCTTCCGCATGGTCTCCCCGCTCTTGTTAGTCAGGACTATCACTGCAAACTTTCGCGAAGGCACCATCTGGATCATCGAGCCGTATCCGCGACTAAAGCCTCCGTGTCCAACAAACTCAAGATCGTGGTACTTGAATATCGTTAAACCATAGCCGTAGTACGAATCGTTCTCGCCTGGCACGCGCACGTGATGTTGGACCATCTGTTTGATGACGTTGGATGAAAACACTTGCGCGCCGTCGACTCGTCCATCGTTGAGCAAAGCGATGACCCAGCGCGAAAGATCTTTAGCATTCGAAAAGATCGAGCCCGCGGGCCACATCGCCACGTTATTGAACATGGGACGAAGAATCATCGGCTTCCCAGCTTCGACCGCGTGTCCGGTCGCGAATGGGAAGGTGATTGCCTGGAATGGCCGCAAGGTTGTGCGCTCCATTCCGATCGGCTTGAACACGAGATCGACCATCGCATCCGCGTAAGGTGTGCCGTGCAACTCTTCGACGATGAAGCCGGAGAGCCAAAAGCCAGCGCTTGAGTATGAATAGATCTCACCCTCGTCAGCGAAGAAGACATCGTCTTTCCACGACTTCACCATGTTTCCCAGAGCCGGGTCATCGTTTGAAGTAACGGTTGCAGCAAAGTCGCGAAAGCCGGCGGAGTTGCTCAACAAGTGATCGGCGGTGACCTTTGCAATGCGTGGGCTTAAACCCTTAATGCGATTCCCGATGGGCTCGTTGAGATTGATCTTGTTTTGCTCAGCCAGTGTGGCGAGTGCGGCTGCAGTAAACATTTTCGTGGTTGAGCCAAGACGGAAGAGCATCTGCGTTTCCATCGGCGCGCCTGTTTCTACATTCGCAACTCCAAATGCCTTTTGATAAACCACCTGATCTCCGCTTATGACAGTAATTACTGCGCCGGGCGTATTCTTCTCCTTAAGTTCTTCAGGAACCAGTTTGTCGAGTTCACTGAAATCGATCGCAGCCGATCGAATGGTGCTTACTGCTAACGACTGAGCATTGACCGCAATTAACAGCAACAACATAAAGACGCAGCAATATCGGACTCGGGCGGTAAGTTTCACTGATTGGGATCTCCTGATGACCAGAATGGACTTCGAATGATTGTACGTGGATTTACGGTCCAAGGTTATTTGGGTTAAGCCGTCGAATTTTTGAATGACCGAGGGTGGTTCGTTTCAGCGTGATTTCGTGTTTAATTCGCGTAATTTCGTGTATCGTTCTTTTTTCACAGCACAGGTACGATCCACGAAATCACACTAAGCGAAAGCACACCGAGCCGAGGTTGCGCAGAGACATCGGAGGTTCAATGCGAACTCGTGGTGATGTCCGCGACGCTGATCCGTTCCAACAATTCGACTGTCTGAGTGAACAGCGGATGTCCAAGTAATCCAACTTCGGCAGCGGCTTCGAGTAGCTGACGTATTCGAACGAGATCGACTTCCTCAAGAGCGCGCCGTAGCGAAAACGCTAGAGACAGGAAATCTAGTTTCTCTCGAAGTTCCGGCGGCGATGTATTCCAGTTGATTTTCCAGGCATCTCCTTTTCCCGGCGGAACCTCGGAAGAGTCGGCGGGTACCGATGCGACGTGCGGAGGAATTGAATTGCAAGTGATCAGTGTGGCGCAACAGATTCCAGCTGCAAAGGTTGTGTGGTAGACAGTGCCGAGCACGCGTCTCACCTTCTGAATGCGCGTCTCATCGCCCTCTGCTGGCGGTATCCCTGGACCAGGAACAAATCCAAGCTCTTTCCAAACACGCTCCAACACTTCCCAGCCGAAAGACAATGTCGGCGTCCAATCGAGTCGTAGGATCGCTGGTGCCATCAGCACTTCCGCCAGCAGATCGAGGTCGTCTTCATCAAGAGCTTTGACGGCAATTGCTTCTGCAATGTCTAACAAGTGATGTCGATCGATATCGTTGGGAAGGGATACGCGTCCGAAGTCAGTGGCGTAAACAAGGGCGTGCGTAAATGCGTACGCGTCTTCCCACGTGGCCTTTAGAAGATCGACTCCGGTGCAAAGCGGCGAAAGAGAGATAGCGGGATGATTGAGCTCCCCGTCTCCGAAAACAATGTGACGCGTCCAGGCTGCGTCGAGCATTCGGTAGGGAACTCTTTCGTTCGCATCGTGTACTGACGATTGCAGTGCGAGCCGTGCGACACGGTCCAGATTCTCATGCGGCAGCCCTAGGTCGACCAAACAAAAATGCCCAACCGAATACATCGGTGTCCTTGATGGTCGAAAGAGCAGTGACCGATACACATGTAGAGATCGAACAAGCGGTGAAAGGTCGCGTGCTAGTCCGAGAATCTCGGCCTCATCTTCTTCACCCGGCAATGCACGTTTCGCCATGCGCAGCAACATCGCCAGTTCAGCACCTGCTTTGCCGACGAGGTCTAGATACTTATCAGGTTCTTCATCACTAAAACGCGTCGCAAGAACTTCGTCGAGAACCAGGCGCGACATGTGAAGCGCAGAGCGAACGCATTCACGCAAAAGATCAAGGCGCCGTGGATCGGCGCCTTGATTTTGCTTTCTAGTCATATCGGGACCCGAAGTGATCACTTGGTCGCCAGCGGTCTCACTTCAAACCCCAAACCTTTAAGCTCAGCCGCCACCGAGACCAGGTCGATCTCGTCCCGCGGTCCGATCTTGATGTAGTGCTTGTAGCAGATCCGATGTTCTGGATCATCATCTAACGTGGCGCCGCTGCTACCACCAGATATCTGCTTAATCTCGGATGCCTTTGAGATCAGTACCTGCAGGTTAATCGCGCCAAGATCGTTCAGTTTGCGCAGTACTTCGACTGCCTCAGTGTTGCGGCTAATAACTTTTGCGGCTGTTGCTTGTGCTTGTTCTGCCATAAGGATGCTCCATGTGCGAGGTGGAGTTAAGAAGGGATGGGGGAATTGAGGGTGAGGACTCTAACGCTCTGCTTCTATGTAGTCAAGAGCGAAGTTAGCCTGTTGGTCGTGCGAACAGAAAACGCGCGGCGAATATATTATCAATGCCGGATTCCACTAATCAGCAGACAGTCGGTTGACGCTCTCTAACCCATTTGCTATAAAAACCGTTCGCTTTAGCGAACGATTTGTTCGTTATAGCAAATAGATATTCCGCAGTAGCTCAATGGCAGAGCATTCGGCTGTTAACCGAAGGGTTGTAGGTTCGAGTCCTACCTGCGGAGCCAAAAATTTGAAGAAGGGGAGGCTGGGCTGGCCTACCCCTTTTTGTTTTTAGTCATCCACGATTTGAAGGCCGCTTGAAGCACTTCCGGCGGTATTTTCTCTTTCCCACCGCGAACTAAAGAGAAGGGGCTAACTAATGGATTTCGAAGTCAATGGATACCGCATGCATTATGAACTCTACGGCGATCCAAATGGCGAGCCGTTGTTATGGCTGCATGGGTGGAGCGGAACCGGTCAGGATTGGAAATACATTTTTCAAGAACCACCAAGTGGATTTCGCTTGATAGGTCCCGATAGTCGAGGCAACGGTGCGTCGACGGGGTTTGAAGGGACATACACATTTCGTGAATCTGCGAGTGATATGTTCGCCCTACTTGATCACCTCGGGATCCCCAGAATAAAAGCGATTGGCCTTAGCGGAGGAGGAATCACCTTGCTCCATATGGCTACTCAGCAACCTGATCGTATTGAAGCGATGGTCGTAGTCAGCGCGCCACCGTATTTCCCCGAACAGGCGCGAGCCATTCAGCGTCAATTCTCGTTCGATCTGTTAAGTGAGACTGAAAAGGCCGCAATGCGTGACCGCAGCAAGGGTGGCCAGGAACAGATTGATTGGCTAATAGAGCAAACGCGCTTGATGGCGAACACATACGATGATGTGAATTTCACTACACCTCTTCTGGGAACGATTACCGCCAGAACTCTAATTGTGTTTGGCGATGCCGATCCGCTTTATGAAGTGAGACTCGCGTTTGAATTGCGTGAATCAATACCCGGCGCGGCGCTGTGGCAGGTGCCGAAGGGAGGCCACGGTCCGGTCTTCGGATCCAACGCGAAACGGTTTACTGAAATAGCAACTCAATTTCTAGGTGGCGACCGGCTCTCAGAAAGCGACCTTAAGTAGTCGAAGAACACCGTTCATCGGTCTACTGCGGTCACCGACTGCCTCTCACGTGGCAGCCCACACGGCATCAATGGCCGAAATAACAGTATCAGGTCGGGTTTGTGGAAGTTGGTGCCCTGTATCAGGTAACACAATGAGTTTTGAATTCTTGATTGTTCTATGAAGCCTGTAGGCCTGTTCTTCGGGATCAAGCAAGCGATCCGCAGAGCCGGTAACAATCACCACAGGAATCTCGATGTCGCTGTAGCATTCACTCAAAACGGTCAGACTTTCACCCAACGTCCTTTCGTCGTAAGCACACGCCCTGATCTGATCTGGTCTCATCCACAGGTCCAAAGACCGCTCCACGTAATCCTTTTGCATCTCCTGAGGATCATAAGCGCGCTTTACACTCTGTCTCGCCATGGCACGCCCGAGAAACGGTGTCACTGTATTCACAACAAAATTTCCAATCAGTGGAACGTGAGGTAAGACCGACCACCATTCGATGCTAGCGTTTGGGTACGCCGCTGGAGCGAGTAAGACAATTCCAGCGAGATCCTTTCCGTAAGCGACTGCCGCGGCCAGCACAAGCGATCCACCCCACGAGTGTCCGACCAGTACAGGCTTGTTGAGGGAGAGTTTTTCCAGCGCGTCACGAATAATAAGTGCCTGAACTTCAACGGTCGTGTTCACGGAATCCTGTCGCTCGCTGTAGCCGTGGCCGGGACGATCGAAAGCAACTACGTAATACGATTGAGCAAGTCTTTCGACTACTGCGACTGTGTAATCGTGATATGAACCAGGGTTGCCATGAATCAGGACTACGGGTCGACCCGACCCGGCGCTTACATAATTCAGCCTTGTCCCATCCACGACGACAGATTGTCTTAGGTAGTGAGGCGGTCCAGCGGGAACAGGAGCTCGTTCAACTTTCATTTCTGCCTTTGCACTCGATTCCATTCCTTAGCACAAGGGCCTTTTCTTTGGGTGGTGTCATGCGTCGCCAAGTGCGACTCATCTGGCGAGCGATCAGGTAGGATGGACCAGCCGGCGCGATGGCATGGATCAAAGCGTTCAGGATGCGGGGAGGTGCACTCACGTTTTGCGATATAAGGACGTATTCACTCTCCCACCAGCTCGGTGCAAACTTAGCTTTAAATCGACGCACACCATCGTAGTTGTAGAAGATGGAGAAACAACCGGCAACGAACCATGTCGCTCTTGAGAGCCCGCGACTAATGTGTATGTCAGGATCAGCAACACCTTCTGTGGACATCAACGCTGTACCAAGTGTAGCCAGTTTGGCGCCGCTGCGTTTCAGCGAATCGAGTACTTCGACAACCAGAAGATCGGTGGTTCCATTTGGCGCATTCTTCGAGCGCAAAATATCTTCAAGATACCAGCCGTTACGCGCCGGAATCGGGCTAGCCGCAAGAAATCCGACCAGTCTTCCGTTAGCGTCGCGTGCAGTGAAGTATTTCTTTTTTTCTTTGTGTCGGAACGGATCAACCGTGAATAGCCATTCAAATCTGATCGCGCTCCGTCGCATGGTCAGCCAACTTTTGCACAGGCAGGCTGTTTCGCGAATGAGTCGTTCATCAACCTCGCTTACCTCGCTGACGTAGACACCAGCTCGACGTGCCTGATTTACCCCGGCTCGGGCTTTTTTGCCGCGATCACCACGAGGAGCCCAAGTGGCGAGATCGAAATAGGGCGCGGAACCAATCTTGACCACTCGTAGGCCCAAGCCGCGAGTCTGCCTCGCAAACTGTTCGGTCGCAGGCATGAAGCCGACAACGCGACCCTCCGAGCGTGCTTTTTGCAAAAAACAATCTGACACCTTCGCGAGCTTGTCGACATTTGCGAGCGGTTCTCCCGGCACCAACCATACTGTGCCGAAGTCGTTGTAAGCGACGGCTCCCTCAGTCTCTGGGCAAATCCATAAACAAGTCGCAGTGGCAATACCAACCAGAGCATGAGCGTTGTAACCATGCAACTGATAAAAGTTGACAAGATCTATGGTCCGATCGGGAAGGATGAGGGTGTGAGTGTAGCGGATGTAGAGTCGTACATAGCGCCCTGCAACACCGACTCCACCACCGGCAACAATCAACCAAAGATGGTGGTTAACGAAATGTAGTAACACGTACGTAGTGGCGAACGTGGACCGGCGTTTTGATGGGGAGTCTTTAGTAGGAGTAATAAGGGAACAAGACCATTAAGTCAAATAGGCGGCACTCCTGCTGTTGCTTTATGGGGAACTTGGGGCGCGAGTGCTCAAGTATTCTGCCAACGCCTTGTCAGCAGTTTGAATGTGGACGACGAGCCAATCTCGCAACGCCTCAATCAGCCGCTGCTTATCTGTAGACGTAGCATTCGAGAGACTGAGCTTGAGATTTTGCACCTCATGAGTCAAACGTTCGTGCTCCAACAAATGAGCTTCATACTCTTCGTATGCATGAAGTTTCATCGCGAGTTGTTCGGATAGAAAATGGAGGCTCGTGTGTTCCACAAGGTCATTCAACAGAGCGTAGACGAAACTGTCGTCAGCTCCGCCGCGAACTGCAGCCTTAAGATCATTGAACAAGCTAATCTGACGAGCGTGCTCATGGTCCATTGTCGCAACGTCGTAATCGAATTCCGTCGAGTCGTCCAGTTCACGCATAGCTATAATTATTCGTTAGTTTCAAACTCTGACGATGATGGTCACTCTGATTCACTGCGCCGGCTTGAATGGTAGCGCGTAATCCCTCAATCGCTGGCAAGGCTTCAAGTCGACAACTACTTTCGCAGCCTCTGCTTCCTGTTTTAGCTTGGCGCGAGCCGTCGGATCCCAAGCGGTAGAACGAGCCTTCGGAAAGTTTCGACTGCTGCGTTTTCTGCGCTATCTTACTTCGTTGATCAGAGTAGACCAAGTTTTTGAATATAAAGAACGGGCGAAAGTGCGTTTACCTCCCTTTTGTTTCAGCGACGCAATCGTAGTCACATGGTGCTGAGTTCTTACTGACGCCCACATCCCACCATGTTTACAGAATCTATTGCCGCTATCTCGGTGCCCATAAGAGTTACACCAGTTAGGTACGTGAAGAGCGTTTCGCAGTCGACTCCTATGTCTTGATTGCGGAAGAAAACAAGAAGATCGGTATCGCCGTCATCGTCTACGTCGTCGAGAACAGCTCGTACCGCCGCGGCCTCTTCGCCTATTGCGCCAAAGCGTAGTGAAGACACGTCGATTGAAGTCGCATCAAACCGATCAGTAGTCAAAATAGCAACAGGAATGACACCACGGCTGTGCAGGTTCAGTGTGTTTGGCACAGCGCCAGGCTTGATGTCCAAAGCCACGGCTTGTACTGACGAAGCCACCTCGACCGACCCTCCCTGAAGACCGGTGCTCATGTACACTGCGTTCGCTCCGTGCTGATCGATAAGCGTTTGCACAGCCTGAGTCGTCTGATCCGAGAGTCTCCATCCCCCGGGTACAGAGACTAGATTTTCCTCCATTACCGAAATCGACGTGCAAGTCGAACATCCGAATCTCATAAAGAAGTTAGTTCGAAGGTCGTGCAGAGATATCCGGATCCGGACGTGCTCCGCCCTAACAATGTCATTTCCCAACAGTGACATATCCAAAGGCTGTTCGCAGCGGACGATAATCCCAGGAATTGTCGAAGGCGTGCAGTTGCTGTCGTATTTCACGAAATAAAGAACAGGGAAGCGCATGAGAAGCAATTCGCCGGTCCCGTCAAAATTAATAGTACCGTCTCCGTAGACATTGATTGCGCCGTAAACGTTAACTCCACACAGTGAAACTAATAGAGCGAAAGAAAAAGCGAATTTCAAAACCCAATTCATTGCGAACTCCTTGCCGAAGGTTGAGAAAACCCATCTGTGAACTGTCAATGAATGCAAATCACGTTCAATCAAGGATCGGTTTTACCTGCGGTAGTAAATGGAGAATCTCTGCGTAAAATCTCACTGGCCTTAGGAATTCTGCGCACCGGTCGGCGGTTTTGGTGAGCTTGAGTTTGACCAACTTTTGGACTACGACGCGTCAACATTGATTGCGTACTGTAACTATTAACAGTTACGTTCCATCTTGCGAGAAGTAGTCTGTTGCGAGAGTAATCGACTGCTAACTGTTAGCTGACCATGCGAATCCTGGTTATCTGCACTTTGCTCTTTTTTCTGCCTGTCGAAGCGTTTGCGCAACCCACGCGCAGTCGGTCGAGCACAACTAAGAGCTCGCATCTTTCCCGAAACTTCGCTTCCGTGCGCCAGTGGGAAAGTCGACTGCTGGCCAATGATCCGAAGGTGCGCGCAATCGCCCGAACCGCCCTTGTCGAAGGGTCGCCTCGGTCACTGCCTTTGCTCGCACGATTACTCACCAGTCGGAATGAAGATCTCCATGACATGACTTTCGAAGTCATCCGGCGGATTGGTCCACCCGCAATTCCTCTGCTCGTGAACCTCCTTCGCGATCAGCGCGTCGACGTTCGGCGCAGCGCTGTGGATGCCTTGATTGATCTCGCTCCACATACTGAATCCATTCAACCGGCTTTGAGACGCGCACTGCGAGACGAGGATTCGAAAGTTGTTGGTGATGCCGCACGCGCACTCGGCGCTTTGCATGCGAAAGCCACTCCTTCGGTTGGCGCGCTAGTCAGAACTCTGTCGCACGAGGAGCAATACGTCCGCATCTACGTCGCTGAGGCACTCGCGTCCATTGGTCCAAACGCAGCGGCGGCGACGACAGATCTCGCGAGAGCGTTAAGCGATCCGGTCCCAGGTGTGCGATGGGCGGCGTGTGAGGCTCTCGCAAGTATTGGCCCCGCCGCTCAGTCAGCAGTTCCGGCATTAATCAAAGCTCTGAACGATGAATTCCTTTACGTGCGCATCTTCGCAGCCGAAGCGTTGGGAAGCATCGGACCGAAGGCACACGCAGCGCGCGAAGCACTGCGAGAGGCGGCAAACGATCCAGCTCTTCGTAACGATGCTGAATGGGCGTTGAATCGAATCAGTGGCGTCAAGTCTGAACAGCCGATCGTATCTCCCGTTACCGCATCTTCCATCGCCGCGGAACCGGCGATGACAACAACTCCAATCGGCAATCCTCCTGTTGACTGGGATACGAAGAGTGGAAGAAACATCGTTTGGAGCGTCGAGCTGGGAAACGAAACATATGGCCGGCCCGTAGTTGCCGGCGATGTGGTTTATGTGGGCACCGACAACGGTCGTGAAATGAACCCCGCCTACAAGGAAGACTCGGGAGTGCTGATGGCGCTCCGCGCAACAGACGGCAAGTTCCTTTGGCAAGATGTGGCACCGAGAGTCGAGCGAGGGCTGCGCGAGTTCTTGCTGCCTTCGACAACAAGCGCGCCGTACTTAGAAGGTGACCGCTTGTACTATGTCACTGCAGAGTGCCAACTCCGCTGTCTCGACCTACACGGTTCTAATGACAGTGAGAATAATGGTCCATACCGTGGCGAGACCCTCAAAGACAAGACAGGGGCCGACATTGTGTGGCAACTCGACATGTGCTCAAGCCTGGGTGTCTTTCCGCATGAAGCTACGAACAGCGAAGTCTTAGCATTGGGTGAACTGCTGATCGTTTCAACCTCCAACGGACAGAATGAAGGGCATACTCGGGTTCCGTCGCCACGTGCCCCTAGCTTGATCGCAGTCGATAAGAAGTCAGGCGAAGTAATCTGGCGAGCGATCGGACCAGGTGAGCAAGTCTTGCACGGTCAGTGGTCCAGCCCGGTTGCTGCAAACGTCAATGGACGCTTGCAGGTGCTGTTCGGAGGAGGAGACGGCTGGCTGCGGGCGTACGACGCGGCGACGGGTCATGAGATCTGGCGATTCGATGGCAACCCGAAGGACACGCGATGGCTTCCGCGTCCTGGCGTCCTCTCGCGCAGCTCTATCATCGCTTCACCGGTGTTCGCCGACGGTCGCGTCTTCATTGCGATGGGCCAGGATCCGCTGCATGGCAATGGACCTTCACTGATTCATGCGATCAGTCCGAACGGACAAGGAGATGTTACCGGGAGCAGGCTACTGTGGACGTCTCGGGATGTCGGACGTGTGGTGGGAACCCCTGTTGTGAAAGATGGCTTGTTGTACGTTGGTGACTTGGGTGGAACAGTTCATTGCCTGGACGCGGCCACGGGTGTTCAAGTTTGGCAGTACGACACGAACGATGCGATCTGGGGCTGCCTTCTACTCGCTGGCGAACGACTCTACGTTGGCAACGCTGAAGGAACGATGACCGTCCTTCGGGCGGGACGACGAAAGGAATTGCTGGCACAGTTTGAAATGGACGCGCCTCTCTATTCGCGTCCAGCATTGATCGGCGACTCGCTTTATGTTGCCACGGCGAATCGCTTGTACCTCATCGCATCAAAGCCCTGATCTGGTGTTCGACACACTTCGGTTTGTCACCAAGGTTAATCACTCAGCATTAAGAAACGGTCAACGGATGTCCGGTACGCTTTAGCTTGTCGTGAGTTTCGGTTGATTCAACTTCCAGGAAGGCGCAGTCAGGAGGGGGCAAGCGCCCACAGATTCAACTTGCGATAGCGACACTGAACGCGCCCACCGCTGACTTTCACTAAATTGAATGACG
>Ga0070686_100002049_pt1 | contig 11151 bp, 9 predicted proteins | sample KBSS23LmetaG_FD_65654 | JGI IMG/M metagenome (GOLD analysis project Ga0070686, IMG submission 65654) | Switchgrass rhizosphere microbial communities from Kellogg Biological Station, Michigan, USA - KBS S2-3L metaG | ecosystem: Host-associated > Plants > Roots > Rhizosphere ...
GCGACCAAAAAGGGAGAAACGAAATAAGGAGATCATCATTATGTTGCGACGAATCATTGCCTTTTCGATGCTGGCCGCCACCTTCACCGTTTTTGCGGCGGACAAGGAAAAGCCTGCCATGCTGCTCAAGCCTTCGAGTTCGCCCCTCGTCAATTTCCGGATTCTTTTCATGACCGGTTCGGCGGAGGATGCGCCCGGCAAAAAAGGCATCGCGGCGCTGACCGCGACGTTGCTCGCGCAGGGCGGTTCGGAAAAATTGGCTTACGACGAAATCGTCAAACAGATGTATCCGCTGGCCACGAGTTTCGGCGCGCAGGTGGATAAGGAGATGACGGTTTTCTCGGGCGCGACGCACAAAGATAATCTCGAAAAATATTACGGACTCATTCGCCAGATGTTGCTCGAACCCGGTTTTCGCGACGAAGATTTTTCGCGCGCGAAGGAGGACGCGATCAATTATCTGAAAGTCTCGTTGCGCGACGGCAACGACGAGGAACTCGGCAAAGAGGAATTGTATAACACCATTTACGCGGGCCATCCGTATGGCCATCACAACATTGGCGCCATTGCCGATCTCGAAAAACTGACGCTCGCCGATGTGCGCGCGTGGTATAAGGAACATTTCACCCAGGCCAATCTCGTCGTCGGCCTCGCCGGCGGATTCACCGATGGTTTTGCGAAAAAAGTGCGCGCGGATTTTACCAAACTTCCCGCGGGCGTCGCGAAGACGGCGAAATATGCCGCGCCCAATTTGACTGCGGGTTGGCGCGCGGAAATCGTGCAACGCGAAACGCGCGCCACCGCGATTTCGTTGGGCTTCCCGATCAGCGTCAAACGCGGCGATCCCGATTGGCCCGCGCTGGCGCTCGTTTCGTCGTATCTCGGCCAGCATCGTTCCAGCAACAGCCACCTTTACCAGCGCCTGCGTGAAGCGCGCGGCTTGAACTACGGCGACTACAGCTACATCGAATATTTCCCGCGCGGCATGTTCCAATTCCAGCCCGACCCGAATCTCGCGCGCCAGCAACAAATTTTCCAAATCTGGATTCGCCCCGTTCCGCCCGAGCAGGCCCACTTCGCCTTGCGCGCCGGCCTTTACGAATTCGATAAACTCCTCCACGACGGCCTGACCAAGGAGGACTTCGAAGCCACGCGCGAATTCCTTTCCAAGAACGCCGCGACCCTCACGCAGACCCAGGATGACGCGCTTGGATACGCGCTCGACAGCCAATATTACAACATCCCCGAATTCACCCGATCCCTGCGCGACGGCCTCGCCAAACTCACTCTCGAAAAAGTAAACACCGCCTTGCGCCATCATCTCGACCCGGCCAAAATGCGCATCGTCATCATTACCAAAGACGCCGAAAAACTTCGCGACGACATCGCCGCCAACAAACCTTCCCCCATCAAATACAACTCTCCCAAACCCAAAGAAATCACGGACGAAGACAAAAAAATCGAATCGTTCCCGATCCCGCTCAAGGCCGAGAACATCAAAGTCCAGCCCGTCGATCGCGTATTCCAGGACTAATCGACGATGCGCCTGAGCCACGACATTCACCTCGCTTACTGCACGAACATTCATCGCGGCGAGACCTGGAGCCAAACGTTCGACACGCTCCAAAAATTCACGCTGCCCGTGCGCGATCGCGTCGCGCCGAATCGGCCTTACGCCATTGGCCTGCGGCTCGGCGACCAGGCTTCGCGCGAACTTTCCGATCCCGCCACGCTCGCGGCTTTTCAACGCTGGCTCGAAAAAGAGAACTGCTACATCTTCACGATCAATGGATTTCCCTACGGCTCTTTCCACGGCGCGCGCGTGAAGGAACAGGTTTACGCGCCCGATTGGACCGCGCCCGAACGCGTCGCTTACACCTGCCGCCTGTTCGATCTTCTCGCGCAACTTGTCCCCGCCGGCGTCGAAGGCAGCGTCTCGACCGTGCCCTGCTCCTTCAAAGAATTCATTCGCGACCCGGCGCAAGTCGCTGCGATGCGCGCGAACCTTTGGCGGACCGTCGAACACATCGCGCGCCTCTCCGAAAAATCCGGACGCCAACTTCATCTCGGCCTCGAACCCGAGCCGCTCTGCTACCTCGAAACCACCGCCGAAGCCGTCGCCTTCTTCGAACAACTGCGCGCCGACCGCCCCAACGACGAACGCCTCGCGCGCCATCTCGGCGTCAATTACGACACGTGCCATCTCGCTATCGAATACGAAACGCCCGCCGATTCCATTCGTTACCTGCAATCCAGCGGCATCAAAATCAGCAAACTCCATTTCAGTTCCGCGCTGAAACTGCGCCCGACCGTCGATGTCCGCCGCGCCCTCCACGCCTTCGTCGAGCCCGTTTACTTTCACCAGGTCATCGCCCACTGGCCCGACGGACGCATCACCCGCACCAAAGATCTCGACCTTGCCCTCGCCCAATCCGCCGAACTCGATGCCCTCGCCCCCGCGCAACTCCCCGAATGGCGCATCCATTTCCACATTCCGCTCCACTGCCGCCCCACCGAACTTTTCGACACCACCTCCGACCAAATCCTCGGCGTCATCGATCTCCTCGCCGAAAACCCGACCCTCTGCAAACACATCGAAATGGAGACCTACACCTGGGAAGTCCTGCCGCCCGCCCTCAAAAACCGCAGCGTCATCGACCAACTCGCCGACGAATACACCTGGACCCTCTCCCACCTCCGCGCCCGCAACATCCTCCCCCAACCGTAGAAAGTCGTCGTGAGACGACTCCATCAAATTTGTAGCAGTCCCGCTCGGCGGGATGACGAGGCTCTGATCAATTTTTCGCGCGAAAAAAACAAGTGCGCCTCGTCATCCCGCCGAGCGGGACTGCTACGAATTATTTTTACTTCGAAAAATTCACCGGCATCCCCGTCGCATCAATAACCACAGGAGTAATAATGATTAACGATTGCCGAAGCTTCGTCGCGTTGTCGGGCTTCTCCGTTCGAAACAAACGCCCGAGCAACGGAATATCGCCGAGCACTGGCACCGACGTCTTCGTCGAGCCCGTCTCGTCATGATCGACAATCACCAGCAAACACGAATCAAACGGCACTTCCTCTTTGAGTTCCGTGGAGCGCACCCGAAATCGCGGCAACCGCATCCGTTCGCCCTTCGCGTCTATTTCCGTGGCCGCATAACCCAAAAAGCTCGAGACCGTGACGGTTGATTCGAGCGTCACCCCCAATGCATCGGCGCGTTTGGCGATGACATCGACCTCGGCTCCAATGGAAATCTGCAAGGCCTCGGCTTTCTTCAAAGTCTCAGGAGTCACGAACGGACGGACCTCTCCGATGCTGAGCCGCGCCAACTGATTAACCTTCGAAGTTACGGAAGGTGTCGCCACCAAATCGATGCCTTTCGAATTCTCCATCACCTTCACCAATTCCTCCTTTTGTTGCTTCGTCAAAAGAAACGCGGTCGTTTGACTGACCGTCGAAGTCGAAACGAGAGAATCGGTTGCCTTTTCGAAAAAGCGCCGGCTCGCGGCCAACTGGAGAACCGCTGCGGAGTTCGTTCCCTCGACCGTTGCTCCACGCGGATAGAAGGCCACATACTCATTCGTCGTGACCGCTTCCTTTCCCGGCGCCGCCGAGAACTTCTTCGCCAACAGCGCCGCCTGCTCCGCCGACATATCCCCAATTTGCATCGAGAAACTAACCTGCGCCGGCGGCGTATTAATCACATGCAACGCCGTCTCGATAATGTCCAAATCCCGCAATGTCGCCCGCACAAACAGCACGCCTTTGCGATCATTATAGAACATCGCTTTGCGAGGAGGCGTCGGTTGCCCAGGAAGTCCGGCGCCTGCGCCGGGAAAGCCGGATTGGCCCTCCTGGTTGGTTGGAAAATCAACACCCACCGCGCGGAAAAACGCGCGAATGTCGTTTTGGACCGCTGAGATATTGGTCGTCGTCGTTACAAATTGAGGGTTCGAAAGGGGCCCCTTTTGGGTGATTGTTATTCGCGCATTGGGTGAGTAAGTTAACTGGTTCGAAAGAGGTCCGCTTTGGGTGGTAACCGCTGGCTGCGTGCTGCCACCAAACGTGAAGAACCCGCCGGGACCGCCTCCCCCATTGGCATTACTCCTCACCAGTCCTTGGAACGCATTGGCCGAAAAGACCGTGCCTTCCAACCCTTGTTTGAGCATATTCGGATCGATCCTGAAGGTACGTGTGTAAAGCTGCTCCGGATCCAGCTCAGACGTCTGACTAAAAACAATCGCATAATCCTCGACCGAATATTTTAATCGGAACGCGGGCGGCGGCGGCCCCGCTGGAGGTTTTGCCACCGTGACAATCGCATCGAGAAGTTGCCGCAATGTGACATCGTGAATCGGCGGATCGAATTTTATTGTGAGATTCTCAATATCGAGGTTGGGAGGCACCGTGACCGCGTGCTGCGCACCACCCTTCGAAGACACCACAAATCCTTTTGCCAAACCCAATTCCCCGGTTAGTGGGTCCGTGACGGAGATTTCAACAGATTTCGCCGGTCGATCCGCAGCCTGGCTGATGATCAAATTAATGCCGCGTCCACCATTAGTATCCCATCGCTTGATTTCGCTGCTTAACTGTTTCAACACCTCCTTAAACGGCGTGTCCTGCGCCACCGGAAATTCGTCGATGCGAATATTCTGCAGTTTCTCGTAAATCTTTTTGCGAGCCTCGCTGACGTTGGTGCGCGAAGACGGATTTGGCATCGGCAGCAATTCCCCCAAAGCGGGGGGAGTCGAGGATTTTTCGTATATTTGCTCCTTGATCAGGTCGAGATAGTAGAACGCAACGCGATCCTTCGGATCGTCGTGGATCGCTTCTTTGAGAATCTTTTCCGCTTCGTGCAAGTTGCCAAGTTCAATCAGCCTTCGCGCTTCTTGAACTTTTTGCGGAACTTTAATGGGAGCGTTCGTGTTTGTGGTGGCTTGAACCGTCGTAATCGATTCCGTCGTATAGCCGGTTGGAATCTCGACGCCGCCGGAATTAACAGCCCTTTGCAAGACGCTTTCCGCTTCGGATATTTTTCCGGAAAGAATCAGGCGCCGACCTTCTTCGACCGGAATGATTGGTTTGACGTTCGTCACCGTCGTGGTTGTGGCGATTCGGTTTGGCGCCGGCGGATTGGTGGGTGAGGTTGCGACTGAATTGGTTTTTGGGGTCGTCGTATCCGCGCTTGAGAGGCCCGAGATGGCCAGCGCCATCACGGCAACGGCGCCGAGGATGCGATAGGAACGGGCGTTGTTTTGGGTGAGAGCGCGGAGGCGTTGTTCGAGGTGGCGCGCTTGTTCGGCCATGCCGAGGGCGAGGGCGCTGGAGGGCGCGACGGTTTGGGCGAGAACCTGGAGAATTGTTTCGCCGTAGGCCGCGCGTTCCGATTCGGTGGCGTTGCCAAGGGCGGCGGCATCAGCGGCGAGTTCGCATTCCTGGCGCAGGTGCGAAGCTGCGAAGTGGACGAAGGGATTGAACCAATGGATGGATCGGGCCAGGAGAGCCAGCCAATGCAAGAGAAGGTGGCCTTGTTTGATGTGGGCCAGTTCGTGCAGAAGGATTTGGCGAACTTGTTCGCCGCTATAATGCGGCGCCGCGAACGTCTCCGGCACAATCAGGCGCGCGGGAAAAAGTCCCGTCAACGCCGGCGCGGCGACGTCGTGCGAAGCCGTGACGCGCACGGGATATTTGAGGCCAATCGTTTTTTTGCACGCGCCTAAAACTTCCAACATGGCCGGCGTGGCCTGGATTCCCGAGGCGCGCAAGCGGCGTCGCAACAAAAACGAGCGCGCTCCCAAAACCGCCAGCGAAAGCCCCGCGCCCACCGACCAAACCACCGCCAACGCAAACTGAATCGGAAACGGCTTCGCGGGCGCGGCTGCGACATCCGGAAACGCCTCGACTTCAGCGCTCGTCAATTCCGGCGCCACGGGTGGCGGCGTGCCCAAGTCCTGGATATTGAATTGAAACTTCGGCAAAGGCGCGGCCACGACCGGCGCGGGCTTGGACGTGACGAACAAATTCTGCAGACTAAACCGGCTTGGCGGCGCGATTGGAATCAACAATCTCGCTATCACCAGGAACCAAAGCAACGCCCGCCAACTCGGCGGAATCCATCGCCCCACCGCTTTCGTCACGGCATACACCACGACGCAGAGCAACGCGGCCTGCGCCGAAAGATTCAGCAACCACGCAAACCATCCCGGCCCCTGCAAGAATTCGAGCGCGCTCATTTTTTCGATTGCTTGAGGATTTTCTGCAACTCCTTCAAATCCGCGGCGGTCAATTGCTTGTTCTCTGCGAAATGAATCAGCAACGGCCGCACGTCCCCGCCGAAAAAGCGTTCCAAAAACGACTGGCTTTCCGCGCGCACGCAATCGGCCTCCTTCAACACCGGCGAATACAAAAACAGATTTTTATATTTCTGCACGGCCAGCGCCTTCTTTTTCACCAGCCGGTTCAACAACGTCTTGATCGTGTTGGGATGCCACTCCTCGGTGTCGCCCAGCGCCTGGATGACGTCGTAAGCGGGGAGCGGATTCTTCTCCCAAAGCACGCGCATGATTTTCCATTCCGCGGAGGAGATGCTGTTTGGATTCAAATGAACTGGCGCCATAAGATTACAGATTGCTTAACCGTTACGGCGAACAGACTACATGTGTAGATGATTCGCGCAAGAAGAATTTTTCAAACCTTCCTTTCAAACCTGTGACGAACGATTTTACCCCCACGTGATATGGAGTGCGGAGAGAATCGCCGCTTTCACTTTCCTCGCAGGCAGCGTTCGCAATAATTCGATTTTTGTTCCGTTCAAAAGCGCTGGGCCAAAAGTGAAAGCGGCGATTCTCTCCGCACTCCATATTTGGCCCAATTCATTCGAACGCGAGCTTTCCAATAAAAACAAATGACAACCCGGCGCGAATGAGTGAAAGTTTGCGCCGTTTATGCCGAAACGCGCCGACATTCACACCGTTCTGATCATTGGGGCAGGCCCGATTATCATTGGGCAGGCCTGCGAATTCGATTATTCCGGGACCCAGGCCTGCAAGGCTCTCCGCGAGGAGGGTTATCGCGTTGCCCTGGTCAATTCCAATCCGGCCACGATCATGACCGATCCGGAATTCGCCGACCGCACTTACATCGAACCGATCACGCCCGAGTGCGTCGAAAAAATTATCGTGCGCGAAATCGCCGAACTCAAACGTCTCGGCGCCAAGGGCAAACTCGTTCTGCTCCCCACGCTCGGCGGCCAGACGGCGCTCAACACCGCGATGTCCCTTTTCCGCTCCGGCGTTCTCGAAAAATATGGCGTCGAAATGATCGGCGCCAACGCCCGCGCCATCGAACGCGGCGAAGATCGGCAGATTTTCAAAGACCTGATGATCCAGATCGGCCTGGATGTCCCGATCAGCGGCACCGCGCACAACATCGAAGAAGCCCGCGCCGTCGCCGAACGCATTGGCCGTTTGCCCTTGATCATTCGCCCGGCTTACACGCTCGGCGGCACCGGCGGCGGCATCGCTTACAACCGCGAAGAATTCGACACCATCGCCAAGCGCGGCATCGAACTTTCGCCCGTCTCGGAAATTCTCGTCGAAGAATCCTTGCTTGGCTGGAAGGAATACGAGATGGAAGTGATGCGCGATCGAGCGGACAACTGCGTCATCGTCTGCTCGATCGAGAACTTCGACCCGATGGGCGTCCACACCGGCGATTCGATTACCGTCGCGCCGATCCAAACGCTCACGGACAAAGAATATCAAATCATGCGCGACGCCTCGTTCGCGGTCATTCGCGAAATCGGCGTTGAAACCGGCGGCTCAAACATTCAATTCGGCGTGAACCCGGACAACGGCCGAATGGTTATCATCGAAATGAACCCGCGCGTCTCGCGTTCGTCGGCGCTCGCGTCCAAAGCGACTGGATTTCCCATCGCGAAAATCGCGGCGAAACTTGCAGTCGGCTATTTGCTCGACGAAATTCGCAACGACATCACGCGCGAAACGCCCGCGAGCTTCGAGCCCACTATCGATTATGTCGTCACGAAAGTCCCGCGTTTCGCCTTCGAGAAATTTCCGCAAGCCGACCCGACGTTGAACACCCAGATGAAATCCGTGGGCGAAGCGATGGCCATTGGCCGCACGTTCAAAGAATCGCTTCAGAAATGCCTGCGCTCACTCGAAATCGGCCGCAGCGGACTTGGCGGCGACGGCAAACCGTGGCGCATCGGGACCGAACTTTACGGCGATCGCGACATCCTTCCGCGGGACCTCATCTCCAGCAAACTCAGCGTCCCCAACGCCGAACGCATCTTCTTCATTCGCCACGCCCTGCGCGCCGGCTTCAGCATCGACGAAATTTTCAACCTCAGCAAAATCGACCGCTGGTTCCTGACCCAGCTCAAGGAAATCGTCGATCTCGAAGAAGAAATCGCGCGCTCGAAGAATTGACATTTTATGGGACGGGTTCGTCGCGGTGGATATATGTTCGAATGGTGGATTGGCGACCATGAACCGCGACACGTGCATGTCTTCGATCAGCACGGCGCTCTCCTGGGACGCGTGAACCTCACCACTTTGCGCGCGTTAGAGGATGATTGGACACCGTCTCGAAAGGTGGTTAAGCTCATTCAGGATTTACAGTCCGAAGGTCGTTTATGAAAGTGTCGAACCCGCTTAAAGCCCCGTTTGGAAAAGCTCGCTTTTCACGCGTGCGCAACGTCAGTTATAAACAGTGGGAAGACGCCTTCGATGTTGAATTCGATGATGGCCTCTCTTTCTTGGAGCCACACAAATCCATTCGCAAGGCCAACAAAATTTCGGCGACTGCGGTGGTTGAGAAAGTCCAACTTGACGAAGAAATGCGCCACGGATTTTTTGTGCGTTACGACAACGGACAGGTGGCCGAAGTCTCGTGGTCATTCATCCGCGAACTGCCGCCGGAGCGAAAAAGCTAAACTCTTCACCGCGCGTTTTGACGAGAAATCCGACCGTTCTCCACACGAACAGTTTCCTCCGCAATCTCCGCGGCCTCGGCGGAATCGTGGGTGACGTAGAGCATCGGGATTTTAAATTCATCGCGCACGCGGCGCAGGTATGGAAGCACCTTCGCTTTTAGGGCGGGGTCGAGACTCCCAAGCGGCTCATCCAATAATAACAATCGCGGCGCGGAAAGAAGGGCGCGCGCGAGGGCGACACGTTGTTGTTCGCCGCCGGAAATTTCCGTCACGCGCCGGTCGAGGAGCGATTCGATTTCCAACGTTTCCAAAACGCGATCCGCGCCGATGTCCGCCCCGCCGTGGCCGCCGTAAAAAATATTTCGCTTCACGCACAGATGCGGAAACAACGCCAGATCCTGCGGCACATACCCAATCGCGCGACGTTCCGGCGCCAATCGAATTCCGCGCATCGTATCCGTCAACACCACGCCATCCACTTCGATCAACGCCGATTTGGGCTGGCGCAAACCCGCGATTAAATCCAACAGCGACGTCTTGCCGGCGCCGGAGGGACCCGTAATGGCCGTGACGCGATGGGCCAGTTCGATCGAGATCGAAAGCTCGAAATTCGCCAGCGGCAGAACGATGTTTTGGAGACGAATCATCGGGTTTTCTTTCGCAACAACAATTCGCTTGCCCACACGGCCGCGAACGCAATGCACGCCGAGACGACGAGCAATCGCCACGCGTGCCAGTCATTGCCCAGTTGCACGGAATGAAAAATCTCCAGCGCAATCGTCGAAGTTTTTCCCGGGATATTTCCCGCCACCATGATCGTCGCGCCGAATTCCCCGAGGGCCCGCGCGAACGATAAAATGATTCCGGCCAAAATTCCGCGATATGCGAGCGGCAACGAAACCGTGAAGAAAACGTGGAACGGTCCGCGCCCCAGCGTGCGCGCGATGGCTTCGTAGCGTTCGTTCACTCCTTCAAACGCGGCGCGAGCGGAGCGCACCAGCAGGGGCAGCGACATCACCGACAGGGCAATCACCACGGCGCGCCACGTGAAAACCACATCGATGCCCATGCCCTGCAACAGCTTTCCGAGCGGTCCGCGTCGTCCGAATAAATTCAGCAACACCAAGCCCGTAGCCACCGGCGGCACCACCAGCGGCAGCGTTACGAGCGTTTCGACTACGGATTTTCCTGGCCAACTGCGCCGCGCCAGCAGCCACGCCAGCGCCAATCCGGGCGGCAGGATGATCGCGACGCTCACGAGCGCCGCCCACACCGTAAATCGAATCAATTGCCAATCTTCACTGGTCATCGCTGCCGTGGTAGCATGGAGCCATGCCCGAACTGGCGGAAGTCGAATTTTATCGGAAACAATGGGACGTTGGCCTCGGCCAAAAAATCGAACGCGTTCACCTCCACGCCGCCAAACGCGTGCTGCGCGGCGTCGATACCGCGGCCCTCGAAAGGAAAATCGTCGGCGCAAAATTTATTGCATCCGAAGCCCACGGCAAACGCATGCTCTTCCGTTTTTCCGGCGACCTCTGGCTTGGACTGCACCTCGGCATGACGGGCGAACTTCTGGTCGAATCGCCCAAATTCATTCCCGCCAAACACGACCATCTCGTCCTTTACCAAAGCAAACGCTCCCTCGTCTTCCACGATCCGCGCATGTTCGGGCGCATCCAATTCCATCACGGCAAACACGCTCCCGCTTGGTGGACCGACCTTCCGCCCCAGCCGCATCAACCCGGCTTCACTCGCGCCCTTGTCGAAAAATTCTTCGCGCGCCGGCGCAAACTGCCGATCAAAGCCGCGCTTTTGATGCAGGAAACTTTTCCCGGCGTGGGCAACTGGATGGCCGACGAAATTCTCTGGCGCGCGCGCATCAATCCCAAACGCCGCGTCGCCACCCTCAAGCCCGATGCCGTCGCCGAACTTTGGAAGCAAACGCGCTGGGTCAGTCGCGAGTCGCTCAAATACATCGCGCCCGCGTTCGACGATCCGCCGCCCGGCTGGTTTTTCCATAACCGCTGGGGTCGCCGCGGCGTGTGCCCGCGCGACAACACCCCTCTCAAACGCGCCGAAGTCGGCGGTCGCACCACCGCCTGGTGCCCTGTCTGCCAAAAGTAAATAATTCGACCGCGCAAACGCGCCGCCATTGCCCGCGACCGCAACACCGTCTATTTTGGCGG
>Ga0070686_100002051_pt1 | contig 11145 bp, 15 predicted proteins | sample KBSS23LmetaG_FD_65654 | JGI IMG/M metagenome (GOLD analysis project Ga0070686, IMG submission 65654) | Switchgrass rhizosphere microbial communities from Kellogg Biological Station, Michigan, USA - KBS S2-3L metaG | ecosystem: Host-associated > Plants > Roots > Rhizosphere ...
TGCATCAATTGCGGATATCTCGAGGACTCAGTGATGCGTGTCAATCGCCTCTGTCCTCCTGCAGCAAAACGCGCGGTGCCTCGCATGATCGTTAGGAAGGGGGGAGTCATATTCAATACTGCCTCAGAAAGGTATCGCTCATTATGAGTGGAAGGTCTTGCAGCAGTTGTTCCACGCCGTTTGATGCCCTCCGGTTCCTCTTCGGGAGGGTATTTCTTCCGCCGATTCAATCCTGCCTCCTCATGTGGTCTCGACCTGTGGATCATGCATGAGCAGCGCCTACATCGCGTGCGCATCTCACAGTCAACAATGACAGGAAAACATCGTCCCGTGCGAGGATCCCATAACCATTTTTTGCCCGTAAGACGAAAACGAATCAGAGGTTGAGGAGGAGTCAATAATGGAAACGAAGAACAACGACATGTCCGATTTATCTCAAACATCGGTGGGCTTGATGGACGGTGAGGAAGGCCGGCAGACAGTTCATCGGAGGCCGGTCGGGCTCACGATCAGGGTTGAAAAGATCGATTGCGTTCTGGCAGACGTCCAGACACAGATCGAGACTCTTCGGCAGATGACGATCAATCTGAGGCTGGCGAGGGTGCGATTGGCCGGCATGGAAGCAAAGTGGAGAGGTGAATGAACAACGCAATTCTCAGTAGCAGGCCGTTCGTTGTGCCCTTAAAGGGGCAACGTTCATACTGTCTGCTTTACGACTAGCTTCGCCTAAAATTATCTAGTACTTAGGTAGATAATTCATGCGCGCCCGCGTGCTGTCGCTCAGATAAATCATTCATCAAAGTGAGCAATTTCGAACGGTCTGCAATCTGGCTTCAAGGTAGATTGCGCGAACTTTATGATGTTGCCCCGAAAAACATGGCTGTCAGAGGTGCGCACACTCTGCGACCATACAGACAAAAGTTACATGGGGTCATCGCTGTCCGCAAGATCTTGGCAACGTTCTTCCGATCTATGGGGGCATTCACCGATGAACGACGGAGTTTGGATACGAGATGGCAACGAATCCCACGAGAAGCCTGGACATGAATTGTCCTCCTCTGAAACGAGCACGAAGAGTGCGTGTCAACGTTCGAGCCCTGGCATCCTGGTCTTTTCGCATAGACGGCACCTGGGGCACATGAATCGCCGGGCTTTGGAACTGACAGGCCCCCCGGGCCAGGCAATGACTGGACAAGCCACCACGACGCTCTCGAGACTGGTGAGCGAGCTTCGTGTTCAGATCCAAGATACCCTCGACCACCGCAGACAAGCCGACATCTGGGAGCGCTTTGAATTGAAGCGCGACATGGTTGAAGCGGGTCGAAAAATCCTGCTTCGGGGATTCGGGATCCCGGATCGGAATTCACAGAACGACTCACGCATCGTGATCGTTCTGGAGGCGATCGGTTTTCGGCAAGCAACGTTGTAGGTCGATCATTCTAAGATCCGGCACTCCATCGTCGAGGGGTCTGCTCTCTGATGGACACACGAGAAATTTCGGACATGCGCGTGAGCGCCGAGTTCTTGATCAACGGCAACAGTGTAAAAGAGCAACCGCTGCCAGACCTCGATACTCCTCAACTGCAGGGGCACCCACGTGGGCCCCTGCAGGACCAGGGCGGCCGTTCCTCGAGTGCACTATCCCCTGCAGTGTCTCGGCTGCTGCCGATTGAAGGATTGCGGGCCTACCTCGCGTTGTGGGTGCTGACCGACCATGTCTTGTGGGTAGTGGGCTAATGGCAGGACACGCTTGCAGGTCTGCCCAAGATGTATACCGCCTTCGCCCGTCTGATTGCATCGGGATCATACGCGGTCGATCTGTTTATCATCATCAGCGGCTTCGTGATCATGCTCGGTTCTCCTCCCGTCTGGTGGCACCGCTGTTGACGAATCCCCTCGTGCTGTATCTGGGACGCATATCCTACAGTCTGTACCTGAGTCACATCCTAGTGATCATTGTGATTCAGTATGCATTGCTGACGTGGGTGCCGGACCTGAGTCGGACGGTCCATTTTGGAGTTTTGCTGGTCTGCACCACGGCGGTGACCATCGCCGTGTCGACGGTGCTGTATCGCTATCTCGAGGTTCCGGGGATCCACGCGGGTCGTTTCCTGGCCCGGAGGCTTGCCGCCCAATGGGAAGCCGGCACGCAGGACACGATCGTCTTCCCCCGGGAGACTGAGTTCAATCCTGTTCGGCCTGGTTATCCAACTCCTTGACCGGTCGTTCTAACGACCGGTCACTGTTATCTTTTCTTCAAAACTGTGCAATTTTGACCAGACGGCCAGTGATCCTAGAGGCATAATTAAGGTATACGTGATGACCTAATTTCTCCCCAGGAGGGATTCGCCATGGGTACTCGTATTCATGTCAGTGGGCTTTCCTATTTTTGCACCGATGCCAAGCTCCGTCAGGCCTTCACCCCGTTTGGAGTGGTGGTGGTTGCTCAAGTTCTGAGGGATGAGTGTGGCCATGCTCTCGGCACGGGGGTCGTTCACATGGCCCGTTCCGAGGACGTAGAGCGGGTCTTCAATGAGCATCAGCGCTTTGAAGTATCGGGCTCGCGTGTGGATCTCTGGGAACCCGCGGAGCAGGAGGACACCCAAGCTGAACGGATCGTGGTCTATGATCTGCGAGATAGGTCAGCCGCGCAGACAGGCCAAGACACGGGACTTGAAAAGAGCCAGAAGGCGCCCAGGCCTTTGGCGACGTTCTGGCGTCGTCTCGTCCAGCCCCTGATGCACTCGTCTCGGACCGCCAAGCAGTAACGTCCCTATAGAGCCGTCGCCGACAATCCTTCCCCACGTTCGACAAACCGGCCTCCCGGAATGTTGCGCATATTCTCGCAGCCGTGCACACGATCCACCGATTGGTCGCCTCCAATATTTCTCGCGAAGGGAAGACAGATTGGAACGGCGTAGGTTCACTCTTTCCCGAAGATCTTTGCTCAGGGTCAACTTCACGCGGCCTGCCTCATCAATTCATCCAATCTGAGCATTTTTGACCAGACCGCCCCCGATCTTCCAGGCAGTGTGTCAAGAGTCATCCGCAAGGCAGAGCCTTGCCATCCATCTGAACCGGAAGAGCGTATTTCCAGGATCGTATTGCTATGGACGGTATCGCCGTGAACCCTGCCGCAGACGCGAATCCTGAACCGCAAAGTATGCAGGCCGGTTCAGTAGGAGGATGCACTCCCGTCGAGACCGCATCGCTGCCGGACCCTACTCATCTCACCGACCCCGTGTCGATTGACGTGAGAGGACTGGCATTGGCCATTGTGACGACGGTCGTGGTGGTATTTGCACTCCAGTGGGCAGAGAAGTTTTTTATACCCCTCGTGCTCGGAATCATCATTGCGTACACCCTTAATCCTCTCGTGGTGTGGCTGGAGCGGATGAGGATCCCTCGGGTGGTGGGAACCAGCCTGGTGATGCTGGCTGTGTTAGCCGGAAGCGCATATGTGACGATCTCGTTGCGCGGCCAGATACAGACCATCCTCGATCAGTTGCCCGTAGCAGCCGGCAAATTGTCTGTCGCGCTCCGCAGCATGCGGGAGGGGCAGCCCAACACGATGCAGAATGTCCAAGCCGCTGCGCGCGAGATCGATAAGGCGACCAGTCAGGCAGCGGATATCCACTCGACACCCAAGCAGCCTGCGACCCACATCGTCATTGATCAGCCCACGTTCAAGCTGGGCGACTTCTTGATGGCAGGTTCCATGGGAATGTTCGGATTCATCAGCCAAGCAGCCACGGTGCTTATTTTGGTCTTCTTTCTATTACTGGCCGGCGACACGTTCAAACGCAAGCTGGTGCGTTTGACTGGTCCATCGCTGTCGGACAAGAAAATCACGGTGCACATCTTGGACGCGATCGACGTATCCATTCAGCGTTATATGTTCACGCTGTTGGTGGCCAACGTGCTCCTGGCCCTCCTGACCTGGACCGCGTTCCGCTGGATCGGTTTGGACAATGCAGGAGGGTGGGCGATCGCGGCGGGTGTCCTTCACGTCATTCCTTACTTGGGACCCACACTGATCGCGGTCGCGACGGGAATGGCGGGCTTCATGCAATTTGACTCTTTCTGGATGGCGCTGGCGGTGTCGGGTAGCTCGCTGGCGATCGCCATCTTCGTCGGCATCTTCGTCGTCACCTGGATGACTGGGAAAATCTCGAAAATGAATCCAGTGGCGGTATTTGTCTCGTTGCTCTTCTGGGGATGGCTCTGGGGGGTATGGGGTCTGCTGCTCGCGATTCCCATCATTGGCATTGTCAAAGTGGTCTCCCAGCACATAAAAGAACTCCAGCCCTTGGCTGAGTTACTGAGAGAATGAAGTCGCCCCTCCATACGATGTCGTATCGTCTGCACACCGTGCTGGGCCATCATGGGGCTAGCGCCGGCCTCGCGTTCGTCATGGCGCTCGCCGCACTGGTGTACTCATCTGCAGATGCCGCTCCGGTCGCGGTGCGGTTCCCAGAGGGGGTGACTCATGGATTTCTTATCGTGCGATCACTTACCGGGGAGACTATTGGCCAGGGTGAGATGACGCAAGTCGTCAAAGAAGGAGATCTGGTCGAAAGCCAGTTGGTGTTCCGTTTCAAGGACGGCTCTCTGCACGATGAAAAAGTGGCCTTCTCGCAACAGCGGGTATTTACGCTGATCAGCTATCGCCTGGTCCAACGGGGCCCGTCGTTCCCGGACCAGCTCGATGTCTCGATCGACCGCGGCACAGCGCAATACACGGTGCGCTCACAAGCAGGGGCGCAGGGGAAAGAGGAGCTGCTGAGCGGACAGGTTGATCTGCCCAAGGATGTCTACAACGGCATGCTCATCACGGTGTCGAAGAACCTTCAGAAGGGCGTCGATGAAACGGTGAGCGTGCTCGCATTCACCCCGGCCCCTCAAATCGTCAACGTGCAGTTGCGTGCCATCGATGAGCAATCCGTCCACATTGGTGACCTGTCGAGTAAGGTCACGCAGTACGTCTTTACGCCGCAGATCGGAATGATTCGAGAGTTATTCGGCAAGGCTACCGGAAAGCTCCCGGCAGAGTTTCACTATAATTGCTGGATTTTGGTCGATGCGGCGCCGAGTTTCGTGCAATTCGAAGGGCGGTTGCAACTTATGGGGCCGATCGTGCGAATCGGACTCATGAGCCCTCGCTTGCCCGCCACGCCCGAAGACGAGAAAATTTCGTCAAAATAATGTTGGCTCGATTATCTCCGAAAAGGTTCTGGAAGCCGAGCTTCATTGGCGACAATGTCCATGTCCATGCACACAGTTCCCTCCTGAATATTGTTCTCCACGACTAGCAATCTCTCCGTGAGACATCGTTGATTTCGCGCAGTGGCACAGCCATTCGGCCTTCCATATTAATTCCTCACAGGCGAGCTATTTTGACCAGATCCTCCCCTCTCCAGGGGTGTAGCATTGACCATCTCACGGATTATCAAGTCCTCGCAGATCTATCACGGCAGTAGAGTGAAGATTGTGATCGTTAGGATGGACCAGGTGGGAATTCAGGTGGTCGTATTACAGATGATCCTCAATGCGAGGCAGTGTGTTCCGAGTAGTTACTGATGAATGGCTAGGGGGAATTCATTCAGGTGCCAACCGTCTCACGGGGCAGTCAAGAAGATGTTGACCATTTAACACGAGAGGCTCGCCATGCAATCACATCTTGTTTCATGGATCATTGTTCTCGGAATGGCCACCGCAGTGACTGGATGCTCCTCGACGAAGTCCTCCGGCGAGACAAAGCTGGTGGATACCTCGAATCATCAATGGCTGAAGAGACAGCCTGCGATTATGGTTATCGTGGATGGCGGCACGCGAGTGGCGCCATTCGATCACACCCCCACTGAATCGGTGAAAAACACGATCAACGATTTGCTCTTTATCCTGGGGAATGAGGCGCTGAAGCAACCTGGCCAGTTTGAGGAGCGCCGCCAACAAATTGAGCAAGTCATAAGACATCGCGTCAACTTTTGGCAAATGGCCCAACGCTCTCTGGGGGCTCCTTGGACGAGACTAAATGACACGGAACGACAGAAATTTGTGAACCTTTTCGTTGAGCTGATACGAGACAGGGTGGCCAACAAGATCGATCAATATTACGACGAACAGGTCTTCTATCTCGTTGAACAACGTGAGGGCAGCTTTGCCCAGGTCAGAACCAACTTGATTGGCCCGAAGGTTGATACCTCATTAGATTTAAGGTTAGAAAACCACTCCGGCAAATGGCTTGTGTACGACGTGGTCATTGACGGCACCAGTGTCGTGAGCAACTACAGGGCACAGTTTAGCCGAATTATCCAGGATAACACCTATGCGGGACTCGTGGAGAAGATGAAGCAGAGGGCGCACACCGTGAAATCGTTTGAAAAGACCGCACCCGATATAGCGCTGTTATCGACGGACGCGTCCGAATCTCGGTAAGTGTGAGCTTGGAAGTTGGATACAGTTTCGTCTTCAGAATGTGACGACCACGATCCGTATTTTCAAAACTGAGCGATTGTGAGCAGGCAGCACGCTGTCTTTTCGGCATACTGCAGCGAACCATCCAATGGAGGAGACCATGGCAAAACAAGCAGCCGACCATTACAAAAAGGCCGAAGAGCATCATGAACAGGCCGCTCACCAACATAAGCAGACGCGACGGGCTATGAGGCGAACGAACGAGAAAAAGGACGCATCAGGCCCATCCCGCGCATGGCTACAGCCAACCGGCGATCCATCATGGGACTGACGCGGCGAAGTCCGATGTCGCACATCATGGAAGTAAGGAGTGAAGCCATGAAAGTCAGAGCGTTAGGCCCGGTTGATACCCTGTTCGGTCAGATAACCCATGCAGCCCGGTCCGCTTCGAGGAAAGAGACGCCACTGCTCCCTGTCTGTTGTCTTTGCCGACTCATTCGAGACGAGATCGGAGCTTCGCCTGATAATGCACGTTGGGTCACGCAGCAAACCTATCGAGAGACACATGGCGTCAATACGGCCGATTGCCTTCAAACTCACACGTACTGTCCGGGGTGTTTCACGCAGGTGATGGATACAATCAGGGCAGCCCAGGTTATGGAGACACTGGCGGTCGCCTAGTGAAGGGTCAATAGGCCTGCATCGGGAAGAGGTTTTTGATTGTGACAAGGAGGGAGGCTGGGATCGTGGGTGTGAGTCAGCTGTGATCAATCGTCTTGGCGGTCGGACAAGTCTCATTGACCTATCCCACAGTGCGCCCCTCGCGCCGGGTTGGTCTCTGGTGAATGAACAATGGATGAAATAAAGAGGTGGCCTAAGGCTCATATAGCTGGTGAAACCATGTTGGCTCAGCCGGCTCGTGAGGCGGCTGACACGAAAGATCATAAGGAAACGGGCCACGCTCTCAGAGAGTTTTGGAAATCTACCGTCGCCTTGCGCAATGTGTTGGATCAGGGCAGGTCATTAAGTGATCCGGAATTACGCCTCCTTGAAAACCATTTCCAGGTCTTACAGATGACCTATCTTCTATGGAAGCGTTGCTGAGCGAGCGGCGTAAGACGAATGACGCAAGACCGAATGTGGTGCCGACCATGATAGGCCTTGCTACCGCCACGTTGTTGCTGCCGCTGGCGCTCGTGGCTCTCTACCGCTCTCTCTCCAGCGTGTTCACCAATTAGGGATTCGTTCGTGACGCCGCCTCCCAGGGTTGGATCGGAGACGGTGGTATTCGAGAGCCCGCCAGGAGCCGCAACGCCTCCATACCCACCGACATACCATTCCGCCTGAGCCTTGGTTGTGAGAAGGCCACTCACTGTGACACTCCATGCCAGGAGCAGTCCACCAGTGATCCAAGGCCTTGCGGAACTCAAACAGATTGGTTTCATGATGCCGCTTCAGTGCAGGCTCACCACAAATCCGAAAATCTATAGTAGCTAGCGTAGCGTAGGCCTTAATATAAGATCAAGGATCTGAAGACCCGAGAAACCGTCTACCCACAGCTCTTAACCTAAGCTGAACGGGTATGTAGAGAGAGAGGGATCTTGACCATTCAACTGAATGTTACAGCGTTCCAAGAACGTGCGAACCTTCCTGATGCGCTCCATTTGCAAGATTCTTAACTAGCAATCTCTCCATGAGGCATCGTTGGTTTCGCGCAGGGCGAGCGTGGAGTTGCCTGCCATCTGGATTCTTCAAACTGAGCAATTTTGACCAGACTGGAATCTGTCTTGTGGGGTAGATGTAACTTCAATATCCATAAGACTGGTCTTTTATGCCTCACCGTAGGGTGTGGGTTCACCATATCGCCGTCTTAGGGCTTCTGTTCCTCTCAGCCTTAGCCATGCAAGGCTGCTTGGCCCTGGTATGGCTCGGCGCGGTTGGGATTGATGTGACCCGGACCAGCGATATTGAGTTCCAGCCATTCGAGAATTCGTGGTGGGTCGCACCGCAAGAAAGGCAGCACCTGGCATCGGTGAAGAGTATCGCGGTGATGCCGTTCGCTGGAGATCCGGTGATGGCTGAGCGGTGGATCGCTGTGTTTCGAGAAACGACCGATCTTCGTGTCGTGAGCCCGTCCGACGCGGCCCGGTATGAGATATCCGACCACGGGCAGATAGAGCAGGCACAGCGGATAGGCGCGGAGCTTCAGGTAGATTGTGTGCTGATCGGGAGTGTGACCGGTCAAGAGCCGCAGAAAAGTTTTGTGGGATTAAAGGAAGATTCCTCGCGGCGGTTGTATCTGCAAATGGTAAGTGCAGAAGGGACCCTCATGTGGAAGACTGAATTGCCCTTCACGATGGTGAAGGGGACAAAGGGTTTGGATGAGGAATTTGTGACACAGGCGCTTGTGACTCATGTGAGATCACAGGCCCCTGAGCTTGGGTTGGCTGACCTGGGAGCGACAACAATACAGGCTGCACTACGATCCCTGCATGATACGCCAGACAATAAAATGGCACGTCCTGTAACGGGGATCGAGCGTCCTTGATGGCCGCATCAATCTAGCATCGTTTGCCTTGAATGAAACATCGTTGATTGTGAATCGAGCGAGCGTGAAGTTGTCTGTCGAAAGAATTCTTCAAATGTGAGCGATTTGAGACAGACTGCAGTCTGTCTAGCTGGATAGATGTAACCTGAATCTACACACGAATTGGCGTGTGTCCAAAGGAGGAAACCATGAGATATTCCGCTATGACGATGCTCGTGTTAGTCATGGGCGTTGCGGCCGGCTGCACAATAACCGACACTGCTGGTGATTTGCGCGGCATCAAAGGAATGGACGGCGATAAGCTGACGCACATCAATACGAGGAACTACGCGGTCCACCTGTTCATGACCAAACCGATGATAGGAGACGCGACACTGAACACGACAGTGCAGAGTTTTGCCGATGAGGCTAAGAAAGTTGGTGCAACGAAGGTGCGGATCGTACAATCGGACGAGACGGTCATGTGGTATTTTCCTCCCATCTTGGGATTCATTTTCACCCCGGTGTACTCCAGCGTAGCCGGAGATGCGCTGCTTCCCTAATGCAGGGGTAGATTGAGCAGGCCTGGTTTCACGGACTTCGCTGGAGAAGCGGCAAGATGGCCTGCCGAGACGAATGCTGGGGGAATCCCTTCTGAGTGGTGACCAAGGTCACGTATGACGCAATGAACTCGGCGTGTAGTTGTGAGCAGTGTCCACGAAGGGAGATCGACAGCGTGAGCCAAGCGATGTCAAACCGGTGGGTCGTGGAGCCGGGGGCTTGGCCCCCGGTGAGGTCCGCGCAACTCAACTCAATCTCCGCTAGCCATGCGCTCCGCGTCGCGTATGTGGAGACGGATCGGTTAGCAGCCTTTATAAAATCTTCGCCATCCATGGTTCTAGGTATCGTCTGCCATGAGCGGAGCTCCGGGCAACCCAATGGCTTAGGCGCCTATCCGGTTGTCTGCCTCGATATTCCGCAATTCAACGGGCCTTCATTGGCCGAAGTGTGGACGAGCACTCTGCCGCTCGCCTATCACCAGGCCGATGGAATCCACTGCGCAATGAACGATGAGGTGCTCTTTGGTGCGTTGCAGTTGGACGAAAGCCCGGGCACGCTGCTGGACACCGTAACCTACACCGCCTATCGACGCCTGCTCGTCCAAGCTCGTGCCCTAGGCTACCCGCATCTGTTGCGGGTGTGGAATTACTTCCCTCATATCAATCGTGAATCCGACGGGCTGGAACGGTACCAACGATTTTGCGCCGGCCGACATCAGGCTCTAGCCGAGGGCCTGGCTGGCTTTCCTCACAGCCTGCCGGCGGGGACTGCCGTTGGAACGATGTCCGGCCCGCTGAAGATCCATTTCTTGGCGGCTAGGCAGCCTGGAACACACGTCGAGAATCCGCGACAGGTGAGCGCGTACGAGTATCCTCTCATCTATGGCCCGCGCAGCCCGTCGTTCGCGAGAGCCTCTCTGCGGCCATCCATCTCCGGGTCCCACCTGCTCATCGCCGGTACCGCGAGCGTGGTCGGTCATGTGAGCGTACACATCGGCGACCCGCATAAACAGACCCTGGAAATCATGCAGAACCTCAATGCCCTGCTCACACATACTGAGCAGCTCCACGGAATTACTCGCGGACAGTGGTATGGGCAGGCCCTCTTCAAGGTGTATATTCGACACCCAGAACACGTTGCGATGATCCGCGACATTCTCCAGGAGCAGCTGCCTTCCCATACTCAGGTTCTGTACCTTCAAGGAGACATGTGCCGAAGCGAGTTATTATTGGAGGTCGAGGGCATCCTGGGTCAAGAACGAACCATTGACGTGAGCCAAACGGTATCGCCGACCCGTGTTCGCCTCCAACAGCCTGTGACATCCCAGCATGCGCAGCAGGATAGGCTCAGGATCGTGTCGTCAGCGGACTCCCTTCCCCGTGCTCTCTGAGTTTCGGGATTGATCTCAACATTGACATCACATGCGTTCACAGGTTCATATGCCATGGCACTTCACCATTGATGTGGACTGGGTCCCCGGGTCCGAGGTCGGGCTGGAAGGCTTGCTGGATTTCTGTGATCGACGGAAGCTCAAGGCGACGATTTTTGTTGCCGGACGGTTTGCGGAAACCTATGCAGATCTGATCAGAGATTGCCGGCGGCGAGGGCACGAACTCGGCACGCATGGATGGGAACACGGT
>Ga0070686_100002052_pt1 | contig 11142 bp, 9 predicted proteins | sample KBSS23LmetaG_FD_65654 | JGI IMG/M metagenome (GOLD analysis project Ga0070686, IMG submission 65654) | Switchgrass rhizosphere microbial communities from Kellogg Biological Station, Michigan, USA - KBS S2-3L metaG | ecosystem: Host-associated > Plants > Roots > Rhizosphere ...
GACGAAATCGCCAGCCGGCACCAAAACTGTTCCGCCGTTCTCCTTCGTGCACGTGTCGATCGCTCGTTGTACCGCGTCGGTATTGAGAGTGGTTCCATCTCCCACAGCGCCAAAGTCAGCGATGTTATAAACGCGCGCTCCGAGATCCTTCTGATCCGGCGAGAGGTTAGAAGCCCGCGACCTTCTGGAATCAAACGCGATGCCAGCGACTGAATATGCGGAGAGTTGTGCGAGGAGCCTGCGTCTGGACACCTTTCCAGTCTGCTTCTTCATGAGTTGATCTGCTTGGAAGTTAATCGAACTAGGCGTGCTGTTACTTTTAGCACAGAATCGATGGGTGAGAATTGGTTTATTGGTTCAAAAAGACAGGAGCAGGAGCAGACGAGCACTATTGTGTTTCATGCTGCTGCTTGGCTTTGCAAGATACTGTGAGAGTCTGGTCTTGCGTTCCAAAAAAAGGCCGCCTGCAAGGAGGCGGCCTTCAAAAGATTCGGTGAACGTCCTACGCCGCCACTTGCCGACGCGATCGTCCATTGCCAAATTCTACAATCATCTTCTGATTGAAAGCTGGAATATCATCAGGCTTCCGACTCGTAATTAATCCTTGCTCAACCACTACCTCTCGATCGACCCAGTTCGCGCCCGCGTTCATCAGATCAGTTTTAAGTGATGGCCAGGACGTGACTGTCTTTCCCCTAAGTACGTCTGCATCGATCAACGTCCAGGGTGCATGACAAATTGCCGCCACTGGTTTGCCCGCTGCGAAGAATCCATCGATGAACTCAATCGCTCGTGTCATCGTGCGTAGTTGATCCGGATTTCTTACTCCTCCTGGCAACAACAGCGCATCGTAATCGTCTGATCGAGCGCGACTGAGTGGCATCTCGACAGGAAACTTGTCCGCTTTCTCGTCGTGATTCCATCCCTGAACTTCAGTGTCTGCGGGTGAAACAATCTGCGTGGTCGCACCCGCTTCTTCCAAGGCCTTCTTTGGTTCTGCTAATTCCACTTGCTCAAACCCATCAGCAACCAGAATCGCTACTTTCTTTCCCTCAAGTTTCTTTGCCATGATGTTCCCCCTTGCGATTACCGTCGCCCGGGCGGAACGATATCTTCATCATCCAAAGTATGACGATCCGGAGCAATGGCACCCTGTTGGTTGTAATAACCTCCGGGTGCGAATTGTCCTGATTCGCCGATGTCTAGAGAACGTTCTTCTGTCTTTAATGCATCTTCGCCAGTTTGTTCATTCGGCTCCCCAGCCTTCTCATGTTCATCGTGTCTGTTTGATTTCATTCGACCCTCCCTTTGATCTTGAGAACCTGTGTCTTGCACACGTCGCTATAACGGAAATACAAGGCAACCACGATGCCGCCAGGACTAATTGTGATTACTTGGACTCACGCGGTTCAAAACGTCGGCTTGTGTGCGAAATCGCGTAACGAAGTACGACAGAAGTGTTCGGAGTGCAGTCATTGGCGAGTGACAATTGCCCGATTGCCGATTGGGCTACACGACGCGCGTCTTCCATTTGCCTCGACGGAACACCAGGCCACTGACCACGGCAAGGGTCGAAAACGCTATTGTCATTGAATAGAAGACGCCCTGCGGGCCGAGTTTGAAAAACACACCGAGTAGGTACGCTAGCGGAATTTCCCAAAGCCAAAAGACAAACAGGTTGATGATCGTTGGAGTCCACGTGTCACCTGCGCCATTAAACGATTGTCCCAATACCATGCCGTACGCATAGAACAGAAATCCATACGCGACGGTCCGCAGGCACGCTATTCCATACACAGCTACCTCGGGAACATCTGTGTAGAACCAGATAATTTGCGGCGCGAAGAAAATGAACAGCAAGCCAACGATTCCGAGAAAGAACATGTTGTAGAAGCCTGCCTGCCAGACCGCGCGTTCAGCCCTTGCGGGATTGCGCGCTCCCAAGGCTTGCCCGACCATGGTCGCTGCCGCATTCGCCATCCCCCAGGAAGGCAATAACGCAAAAAGGATCACGCGAATGCCGAACGTGTAACCCGCGACCGCGTTACTGCCAAAACTTGAAATGATTCTTACTAGCCCTATCCAACTGGCCATTCCAATAAACACTTGAAATGTTCCAGTGGATGAAAGTCGGACCAGGCGCCACATGACCGCTGGTTCTAACTTCAAGTGCTTGCGGGTGATTTCGAATCTTCCACCCGGCCGGATCAGTTTGCTGAGCGCGAACAATGCACCCGTACCGCGACCAATGTTCGTTGCGATCGCCGCACCAACTATTCCTAGTTTCGGAAAAGGTCCAATCCCGAAGATTAAGCATGGTCCAAGTACGATGTTGATCCAATTCGCGACCCATAAAGTACGCATCGCGATTGCTGCGTCACCTGAACCGCGAAAGATAGCGTTGACCATGAACAGCATCACCACCGTGACGTTGCCCGCCATCATTACTCGCGTGAAAGAAGAACCGTGCTCGATTACCCAGGGAGAACCTCCCATCACCTTTAAAAGTTTTGGCGCCAGTGGAGCTCCGACCGCGGCGATTGCGAAGGAAACTAACAATGCGATGAAGATCGACTGCATCGCCGCGCGGGCAGCACCATCCGGATTCTTTTCACCAATACGACGCGCGACGGTTGCCGTAGCTCCGATGCTTAGACCAATTGCGAGAGCATAAATAAGCGTGAGAAGTGATTCGGTTAAGCCCACGGTGGCGGCAGCATCGGTGCCGAGATGTGCAACCCAAAAGATATCGACAACAGCAAACACGCTCTCCATGAGCATCTCCAGGACCATTGGAACAGCGAGCAGGAGTATTGCTTTCCCAATAGAGCCCTGGGTGTAGTCGCGATGATGTGAACCGCGGATTGCTTCTTTGATGGAGGACCACAGACTATCAGTATGGCCACGGTCAGTCTGCAACACCGCGACTCCAACGTCAGCTTTGTCGGTGGCATACAACTCGTTCGCGGAATCTGGCATTCAGTACCGTCCGTTCTCGACCGTTGTTTAGTGAATAGTGAATAGTGAATAGGGAATCGAATCGTTTCGATTCCCTATTCACCATTTACGATTCACGAAAAGCTACGTCAGAAAGGACCGAAAAGTTCTTCCGGCAGGTTTGCAACGAAGGTCATGAAACTGCATCACGTTTGAGTGCGACCAAAATCATCTTCGAGCCTTACGATGTCGTCTTCACCGAGATAATCTCCACGCTGTACTTCAATGAAGATCAATGGGCCATCACCAGGATTCTCGATTCGGTGTGCTGAGCCGACAGGAATATCGATCGCCGCACCCGTTTTTAATTCGACTTCGCGACCATCCAGAGTGACGAGTGCGGTTCCCTCAACGACAAACCAGTGTTCGGCACGTCTCGCGTGTTGCTGGTAGCTCAGTCTTTTGCCCGGGAGTACCTCAATGCGCTTGACCTTAAAGAGGTCGCCTTCATCGAGGACGGTATATGTCCCCCAGGGTCGCCGATCGAATTCTCGGTGTCCGTCTGCTTCTAGCATGTAATGGATTCTTAATTGCCGATTAGTTGCTGCGTGGAACGTAGCCGCGTGAGAAGGTTGCGTCAAGTTCTTTTTTGAGCGAAGCCCAAAAAACTGAAGCAGGATCATCAACCGGAAAGTCCTGGTCGATGTCCTGCTCCCAATCTATTGCTTCTGCCGGTCGCTTAGGAACCAGCACGCAACGGTATATAAACCGATCCTTCACCGCGCTTGACGAGTAGCAACGCTGGTCGCGAACCCGACTGCTGAACCGCAGCTGTGAATTCAGTGAGGTTCCGAACCGGCTTCCGATTGACTTCCTGAATCAGGTCGCCCTGACGAAGTCCGGCATCAGCCGCGGCACCATCCGGATCGAGTCTGGTGACAACGAGTCCTGGTTCGTTTGCCGATAAACCCATGCGCGACGCCATGTCCGCAGTTAACGGTTGAAGCGTCATGCCAAAACGGCCGGTGTTAGTCCCTGTAGTGCTGTCGGTGTCTTCTGTCGTAGCGCGCCGGTTGTCGGGAAGTTCGGCAAGTGCTACCTGGAAGGAAGCCTCGCGACCATCGCGTACAGCCTTAACTTGGACATTGGTACCAGGAGCCAGACTAGCGACTGCATTGCGCAAAGTGTTTCTGTCGCTAATAGATTGACTGTTGACGCTCGTGATCACGTCACCACGCTTCAGACCCGCACTTTCGGCCGGGCTGCCGGAGGCAACTGAGGTTACGATTGCACCACGTGCAGCCGGTAGATTGAGGCTGCTTGCGAGATCCGCATCAACTGACTGGATCGTCACGCCCAGCATTCCTCGATGAACCTTCCCTGTCTTGAGCAACTGATCCATTACGGCGCGCGCCATGTTCGATGGAATCGCAAAGCCGATACCGATGTTGCCACCTGAGGGTGAAAGAATCTGCGAGTTGATCCCGACAAGTTCACCAGTGGCGCTGATCAAAGCCCCTCCCGAGTTACCTCGGTTGATAGCCGCGTCGGTCTGAAGAAAATCTTCGAAGCTGCCATCACTAAGTCCGGTCGCTCGACCCTTTGCACTGATAATTCCAGATGTGACGGTTTGGCCAATCCCTAACGGATTTCCAATCGCCAGGACTACGTCTCCGACCCGAACTTTGTCGGAATCGCCAAGCGTGGCGGTTGGCAGGTTGGTAGCCTCAATCTTGAGAACCGCGACATCGCTCGGAGGATCCGAACCCACGAGTTTGGCTGTAAAGGTGCGGTTGTCCGTTAATTCGACCTTGATATCAACAGCACCATCAACCACGTGGTGGTTCGTTAAGATGTAGCCCTGCGAATTGACTATTACGCCGGAGCCAAGACCCTGAACACGCTGCTGTGGCTGTTGCGGAAGACGATCCCCAAAAAACTCTCTGAACGATGGGTCGTCCGTGAAAGGAAACTGCTGCGCAGCGCGAGTACGCTCAGTCGACCTGATCGTGACCACCGCTGGCGACACTCGCGCGACCGTGTCGGCATATGAGTTCTGAGTTCCCACGGACGTGGGAGCGACTGCTCCCGAGCCGTCAGGCTGCGAAGCCAACTTCATGACTCCCGTCTGACCGCTGCATGAAGCAAACATCGAGACGACGAACACTAAACTCAAAAGAACTTTTAATGCCCGTCCCTTTTGAAGAAGACCAAAAAATTTCATCACTTTCTCTCCAATTATTGTCTATAAGTGCTATTCCAAAAATCTCTCAAATCAGCGGCGCGAGAGTCCCGGCCGCCTGTTTCACGCATTCACTAGCTACGGAGCGTGAAATTTTTGGATTCAATTGGGGCGATTTCGGTTTGCCGAGCCGACCAATGACTTAAACATCGCGAAACACGTAAAAATCAGTACGGCGTCGCACCTACATCCGCTGCCAGCAATGGGAAAATGCCATGAAATAACAATTTCAGTCGATCAGAAACAATTTCGCAGAAGTCGCAGCCGCACGCACCTGATTCCTCTCGCTCGGACTTCTGCTAAGGAGAAGATTCGCCCCAAAAGGCGCTTGGTCCTATGCTATACTCCGCCGCGGAAACCCCGAAAGTCCTTGCTTCTGCAGTAAATAGAGAAGCCAGACGGTCACCTATCCGCAATACGTGCGGTTCGCAAGCTACGCTTAGCAATCCACTATTAGTCAATCGAGGCATATCTCTGCAATGAGTGCGGCACAAATCTCCAACGGTCACGAGGAGAATTCAATTCTCATCGTGAATGATGTGCCTGAGCAGCTTCTCTTGATGCACGGATTGTTGCGAAAGGCTGGCTACTCGGTACTAACGGCGGAGGATGGCGTTCAGGCATTAGATATAGCCAGGCAATCCCGGCCCGATCTCGTCATTAGCGACGTTTCGATGCCGCGCATGAACGGGTTGGAATTCTGCCGCGTGCTCCGTTCTGACACCGAACTTCGTGCTACTCCCGTTCTGCTGATAAGCGCCCTTCAAAAAGATACGGAAACGGTTGTTGCAGGTTTGACTGCAGGCGCCGACGATTATCTTGAGGTCCCGTTTGACTCCACCCGGCTTGTTGCAAAGGTATCTCGCTTACTTGAACGCTCAAGATTAGAGGCAAGCTATCGTGATCTTGTCGAGAATGCGACGGACATGATCTTCACTCAAGATCTCAGCGGCCGACTCACAAACGTGAACGAGGCAGTCACCAGATTTCTTGGTCAAGATTCCACACAATTAGTCGGTCAATCATTCGCTTCTACGTTTGGAGTCATCCCAGACGCAAACGGGTCCATCGGCGGTCAGGACGGATCCCCCGTTGAGTTCCGTCATCAGTTCCTGACCAGATCTGCCGCAGGCGAGGATCGGTGGCTCGATCTGATTATTTCGCCCATCAAAGACAAACTGGATGAGACTGTCGGCTATCGCGGTCTTGCACGCGATGTGACCGATCGTAAGAAATTCGAAATCGCGCTGAAAGATTCCGAAGAACGATATCGCCTTCTCTTCGAATCTACGCCTCAACCGATCTGGGTATATAACGAAGAAACGCTCCGCTTCCTTGCCGTAAATGAAGCTGCCACCCGCATCTACGGATTCTCCAAGGAAGAGTTTCTATCCATGACCGTAAACGATATTCGTCCCAAAGAAGATATCCCCGCTCTCCTGATAAAAAACGGGCAAGGCGACTTAGTAATCTCTAGTCCCTGGCGACACGAAACCAGAGACAACAGAACGATCTACGTCGAACTGAGTTCGCACCCGATCGTTTTCGACGGCAAGAATAGCCGCCTGGTAATCGTCAACGACGTCACCGAACGAAAGCTACTTGATGAGAAGCAACAACGGCTTCACGTGTCTTTGCAACAGTCGGCGATGGAGTGGCGCCAAACATTTAACGCCATTGATTTCCCGGTGCTGATTGTCGATCTGGAAGGCGCTGTGAAACGTGCCAACGAGGCGGCTGAGAAAACTCTCGGCGTCAGTGCTGAATTAGTGATCGGCCACAAATTCGCGGACCTTAGCGACCACCAACCCTGGCAAAAAGCTTCTCAACTTTTACAGAGTATCAAGGCCACGGGCTCGCCAATGTCAGCCGAAGTGAAAGATGAAGGAACGTCCAAGACTTGGGCATTAACCGTCTATTTGATTCATGAGTTTGGCTCGGTCAGTGAACGCGCAATTCTAATCGCGCAAGATATCTCCAAACGTGCCGAGCTTGAGGCGTCACTGCGACAAAGTGAAATGATGTCGCTGTTAGGGTCGCTTGTCGCTGGTGTAGCGCACGAGGTCCGTAATCCGCTGTTTGGGATTTCGTCAATCCTCGATGCGTTTGAAACCAGGTTCAGCGATCGCACGGAGTACAAGCGATATACGGATGTGCTGCGCGACGAAATAGGTCGCCTGACTGTTCTGATGGAGGAACTGCTCGAGTATGGCAAGCCTTTCCGCGGAGAACTCTTTGTCGTATCGCTTGAGGAAATTATTGCGCGATGTATTCGCGCTTGTCTGCCTACCGCCGAGGTCGCTAACGTAACAATCCATAGCGACTTCTCACCGTTGTTACCGAAGGTCAAAATTGATCGTCGGCGACTCTCCAAGGTATTTGTCAATCTTATCGAGAATGCGATACAGCATTCACCAACAGCCGGAGTCGTTAAAATCGAGGCACGTCAGGTATCTGACGGTAACAACGAGTGGATTCAATGCTTAATTAAGGATTCTGGTTCAGGCATTGCCGCGGAAGATCTACCGAGATTATTCGAGCCATTTTTCTCCAAACGACGCGGTGGAACCGGACTTGGACTTGCGATAGCTCAACGAATCATGCAAGAACATGGCGGCAAACTCGTAGCGACTAACAATCCTGATGGGGGCGCTTGTATGATAGCGAGCTTTCCGCTTACAACTGAGGAAGATTCCTGATGGCTCGAAACAAGGTGCTGGTCGTCGATGATGAGCCTGCGGTTCGGTTCGGTATCCGCGACTTTCTCGAACAGCAGGGTTATGAAATCGAAGAGGCCGACAGTTGCCATGAAGCGCAACATCTCTTTCGCAGCTCACGTCCAGACATCGTAATCGCCGATTACATGTTGGCCGACGGCACCGCCCTTGATCTTCTGCCCCGTTTAAGAGATATCGATTCTGACATCCCACTTCTGGTCCTGACCGCCCATGGTTCAATCGACTTAGCAGTCAGGGCAATCAAGGAAGGGGCAGAACAGTTTCTCACTAAACCGCTCGAGTTACCTGCCCTAAAGGTAATCCTCCAAAGACTTCTCGAAAAACAGAGAAACGCCCACAAAACCATGGCCAGCAGATCGCGCCAGGTTCGGCAAGCGATCGACCCATTCATCGGCAACAGCGCTGCTATCCGTGCACTTGCAGATCAGGCTCGCAAACTCCTGGCGACCGAAAGCCCCGTACTTATTCTTGGTGAAACAGGAACCGGGAAAGGCGTGCTGGCGCGCTGGCTTCATGAAAATAGCCCGCGCGCGGACGAGGCATTTGTCGATTTGAATTGCGCCGGTCTTTCCCGGGAGCTGCTGGAGACGGAACTGTTCGGGCATGAGAAGGGCGCGTTCACAAGCGCAACCGCGTCAAAGCAAGGACTTTTTGAAGTAGCCCATCGTGGATCAATTTTCCTCGATGAGGTTGGTGATGTCGATCTTCAGATCCAACCAAAGCTGCTGAAGGTTTTGGAAGAGAAGCGCTTTCGACGAGTCGGTGACGTAAGAGATCGCCAGGTAGATGTTCGTTTGATCGGCGCGACTCATCAGGACATTGGACAGCTGGTCCGAGAAAAGAAGTTTCGCGACGACTTGTATTTTCGAATCAGTACAATTCCACTCGCATTTCCCGCATTGCGTGAACGAATTGAAGACATTCCGGATATGGCGCGTTACCTCTTAAATAAGGTGGCAGGGGATCTTGGTCGCGGTGAAATCGAATTGACTGACGACTGCATGCGGGCGCTCCAATCTTATTCGTGGCCCGGCAACGTTCGGGAGTTGAGAAACGTAATCGAACGAGCAGTTCTACTAAGCGAGCAGAAACAAATTGGGCTAAAGGATCTTCATTTTGATGGCCATACCAGTGTGGGCGCGCCCTTCTTCGACACGCGTTTGACGTTAGTAGAACTGGAAAAGCAACACATTGAGAGAGTTCTTCAGGAAGAAAAAGGGCGCGTAGAGAAGGCGGCCAAGCGCTTGGGAATTCCTCGAAGTTCACTCTATCAGAAGATCAAAAAGCACCAGATTCCGTCGTCCAAAGTCTAGAACGCAAGTCTAAATCTCAGACAAGACTCTCTCCGCTCCTCACACAATCTTCAAATAACTCGTCATAAAAACCATTGGAACATCGCCGGAGCGATCAACGTGGTCCATGGCCCAAGTTTTGCAGTACACGGGCACGTGCCAATTCACATTTAAGTCCTCGCCGCGCCGAGGATATTTGGCTGGGAACCCTCAAGAGCCTGCACTTGCTCCGCTAGCTCTCATGTTCCATCGCCCAAGCCCTGTCGTCTTACGGGACAGCTTTAGGACCCGTAGGCGGCTTACTTTGCAAGAGAGAACCTTATGATTAACTCGAGATTTACACTCACGGCACTACTCTTCGCCATTCTGGCGATGGGTGCCGCCTCAACCGCCCAAGCCGATCCCATTTCAGTTTGTACGGGTGCTGGATGCAGCACCACCAACGTTACCGGCACGATCGTCGCCGGAAATGGGACGGTTACAATTACACTCAACAACAACCTGACCAACGCGCAAGTCGTAAGCGTTATTCAAAACGTCAGCGGTGTCTATTTTCAGGTAAGCGGCTACACCCTCGGTGCGGTAGCGCTAACCGGCAGTAACAGCACCCAGTCAACCAATATTGACAGCAATGGAAACGCGGTGCTTGCCGGTGCGGTAAATCCGACAGGTTGGGCCGCTGGACATAGCGGCGCGACGATTACGGCCTGCGTCGTTTGTGCGTTCGGCGTTGGACCAACCGCTGGTCCAGAGCAGACGCTTATCGGCGGCACTGGCAGTGGTTTATACGCTAATGCGAATGGAGGCATTGCCGGGAATAACCCGCATAATCCGTTTTTAGCGGGGACGTTGACATTGACGCTAAGCGTTCCAGGCGTAACCGTTAACTCCACATTTAGCAATGTAGTAATCCAGTTTGGAACCGAGGCCACACCACCTCAGACCCAACAAACTCCTGAACCAGCAAGCATGTTGTTGTTGGGAACGGGGCTGTTTGGCCTTGCGGCTGGCGTTCGCCGCAAGTTCCGGAAGGACAGAAGCTAATTTTTTGCGAAGGCAAGTGCCTAAACTTATATGTTCTCGGGTAGTTTTCCGAGTTATTTGGTTGGACTCATTTGAGCCTGCAAGTGCCCAGCATCGCTCTTTTGATTCACGCCTCCCACAAGTTCAGGTCTCAGCGAGGGGGTAAGGAGCTTTCAATGTCCCGATACAGATCTCTAAAAAGTTTAATTGTTGCGTTGGCGATGTTTGGCATCGTCAGCGTAGTTGCAGGTACGGCAAAGGCTGATATTGTTGTAGTTACTGGCGTCAACAATCAAGGCACTGACAACGTCCTGCTTAATCCCGCAACAAACGTGACTACAGTCACGGGTACTGTTGGCGCGAACAATCTCGTCGTCAACTTTACGTCTTCGAGCGGTAGCCACTTGCTGAACGCTAACCCATCGGGCCAAGCGACAGTCAGCGGAGGTACCGGCAATACAGCACTGACTCAACTCACATTTGGTTTGGCGAACACCGACACTTTCACGCGCGCCGTGTTCAATATAAACGCGTCGACCGGTGGATCGGTGTTGATACACGTTGAGGGTGTCAACATCAACGGTGGTTTTTTTGAGGACGATTTCACAGTCGACTCCAATGGTCAAAACTTTTTCACGGTGACAGCCATTAACGGACAACTGATTCGAACCATCAGTCTAACCGCAATTAATGGCGCGGTCTTTCAAGACGTGAGACAAGTTCGACTCGGCGGTAGCGAAATCGTCGCCCAAACTCCAGAGCCAGCAACCATGTTGTTGTTGGGAACGGGACTGTTTGGCCTGGCGGCTGGCGTTCGTCGAAGCTTCCGGAAGGATAGAAGTTAACCTTCCTGTCGATCGAGCAGTGGGGTTTGCCCCCCTAATGCTCGGCTGACCTTGGAGAGTGCTCG
>Ga0070686_100002054_pt1 | contig 11130 bp, 8 predicted proteins | sample KBSS23LmetaG_FD_65654 | JGI IMG/M metagenome (GOLD analysis project Ga0070686, IMG submission 65654) | Switchgrass rhizosphere microbial communities from Kellogg Biological Station, Michigan, USA - KBS S2-3L metaG | ecosystem: Host-associated > Plants > Roots > Rhizosphere ...
TCAGTACTGCCAGTTCACATTCACGTAGCCGGTGCCGCTCGACGGCACGGTGTACGTGTGGTTCGAGCCGTTCTCCCACGTCACCCCGCCGCCCGAAGCAATCTTGATGAATTTGAACTGAATCGTTTGCCCGGCGGGCATGCTCGCCGTCAGGAACCAGTCCGGATAGTTCGGCGTCAACATCGGTCCGACCGCACCGTCCCACGTCGTGCTCCACGCGCCCAGCTCAACCGTGTTCCCGGTCAGGAAGATGTAATCGCCCACCGACGTCGGCGTGGCGTTGTAGACCGTAAACGTTACCGGTATCAGTTTCGCAGTCAGCACGGTGTATTGAATGCCGTTCGAGACTGTGCCTCCTGAATTCGTCACCGTCACGTTGTAGTTGCCGTTGGTAACTGACGGCGTGGTGACAGTGATCTGCGTTGCCGACCACGAATTGACCGTCGCTGTCGTCGTGCCGAACTTAACTGAACCACCGGACGCGCCGAAGTTCTTGCCAGCGATAACCGTCTTCACACCCGGTTGGCCCACCGTTGGTCCAATCGAACCAATTTGCGGCGACGCGGCGCCTTCCGTGTACTGCCAAACCGCAACGGTATGCGCCGGCAGCGTGAACGTCGTAACCGGATTGTTGCCGCCCGAACCCGAACCGACCGTGATCGAAACTCCGCCGAGCAGACCCGTCAGGTAATCCGTCTGCGTGCCGACCGGCAGCGACGTATTCAGTCCGCTGATGCTGTAGCCCGTCGTTTCGTTCTTGTTAATGGCGACGAGCACCGTGTTGCCGAAGAACTTGCGTTCGTAGATGTACACGTCGTTGCTCATCCAGCGCTGCGTCATCGAGCCGTAGGGAATCGCCGGATTGCTGCGCCGCAAACTCGACAGCCGGTTCGTCAATGTGTACGCCGTCGTCGAAGTCGAGAAAGCGTTCATCATCGGACGATTGTAGGGATCGGTGCCGCCGCTCGTGTCGTTGTGCAGATACTGCTCGGTGCCGTAATAGATGCACGGGATGCCGCGCGACGTGAGCACGAACGCCATCGCTTCGTGCAGACGGTTGTTGTTATTGTTGACGGAAAGGAAGCGCGCCATGTCGTGATTGTCGATAAATGTGACGAGGTCTTCCTTCCAGGTAAAGTTGCCGGCTTCAGTCGTGAGCACCGTATCGATGTCGGAGAAATTCGCGTTTGAACCAAAGACGCTGCGGATGGCAGTGTTCAGTGGGAAGTCCAACATCGACATGCCGCTCTTGTTCGCGAACTTGTACGAGTCGTGGTAGAGCGGGTCGGAAGTGTTTCCCTGATACCACTCGCCAAACATAAAACTGTCGCCGTAGGTGTAGATCGAATTGGTGAAACTGTACTGCCAGCCCCAGTTCAAGTGTTTGATCGCATCGACGCGAAAACCGTCGACGCCGTGTGACTGAAAAAGCTGCGCGGCTGCTTTCATGTAAGCGTCGATCGTTGCGTGTTCCGAATTTAGATCGGCGAGATCGAAAAGGGTGTAGTACTCGACCTGATAACGATCGTCCCAGCCGCCGCCGGAGATGTTCGCGTTGTGATGGAAGTAGCCGTTGCTGTCGGAAGTGTAATTACCGACGAGCGTGCCGTTGTCATAAAGCGCGCCATACTCGCCCGCGTTGTTCTGCGTCGAATGGTTCGGCGCAATGTCGACGATGACTTTGATCCCGGCCGCATGCGCCGCAGTGACCATCGCATCAAACTCGGTCCAGGTGTTGCTGCTGTTGCCGAAGTGTTCCTCGATGCGTTTGAAGTCGCGGCCCTGATAGCCGTGGTAAGAAGCCTGCGGGTTGCCGCCGCCGTCGGGAATGTTTGTGTTCAGATTGTCGACGGGCGGAGAAATCCAAATCGCAGTGACGCCCATGCCGGCGAGATACGACATCTTCGCCGTGATGCCCGGCAGGTCGCCGCCCCAATAGAGTCGCCAGTTTGTCTTGGTCGAATCGTACAGGCCCGAACTTTGGGCGGGGTTGTTGTTGGTGCTGCTGCCGTCATAGAAACGGTCCGTGATGATTTGATAAATGACTTCGCGTTTAAAGTCGGAAGCGAAGACCGCGCTGAGCGGAAGAATTGAAAGAAACAGGGAAGCGATCGCGAGTCTTGTCGCGAGTCGGGTCGCGAATCTTAAGGAGAGCTTTCGCATAGTAGGACTCCGTTCTAGTTACAGGGCTGGTTCGGGAGCTGAGAGCGGGCATGATACATCTAAACGCGCCGGATGGAAGCGAAATTGTTAAACCATGATGACCAGATGGTGAATGGAATTAGGACGGGGCTGGGAGGGAAGTAGTTAAAGTCGCGACCGTAGAGGCAAATATTGCGACCGCAAGAGCAAAAGTCGCGACCGCAAGAGCAAAAGTCGCGACCGCAAGAGCAAAAGTCGCGACCGCAAGAGCAAAAGTCGCGACCGCAAGAGCAAATATCGCGACTGCAAGAGCAAAAGTCGCGACCTCAAGAGCAAAAGTCGCGACCTCAAGAGCAAATATCGCGACTGCAAGAGCAAAAGTCGCGACCTCAAGAGCAAATATCGCGAAGAAAGTAACTCAGGTCGCGAGGAAAGTCGCTTTTGCGACGGGAAAAGTAGCAAACGTCGCGGGGAAAGTAGCAAAGATCGCGGGGAAAGTAGCAAAGATCCAAGAACGTCGACTTTACGGGATTTCACCCGTTCCTCATGTTCGGGGGAACCAGTGGAATGGGTCGCTTCTACACTCTACCGCGCCAATAAAACGGCTGCCGCCGCTGACTTGCCAGGGCGAGTATGCGTATCACGTCAGGCTTGACGGAGTACATTAAGTCGTAAGGAAAACGTCTCAGGACCTTGCGGCGTACCGTGCGGTTCACTAGTTGACAAGAGTGAGGGTAAATGAGGATTTGCTGAATGGCTCGCTCAACTTCATCGATGAGAGCTGCGCTCAACTCCGGTTGATCGGCCTCAAACCGACTTGCGGCGTCAATGATCTCAAGTTCGGCAACTTCGTGGAAGGAGATGCGCCTACTCATCAGAAACGCGCTCGAAGGTCGCGAAAGACATCCTCAGCATCCCTCGCGGTGGCGCTTCCCGAGTCTAGTTCTTCGTCACGTCTCAACGCCTCTTCAGCCCACAAGCGGTCGATCTCTTCGTGCGATACGTCTTCGAGACTACGCAACAGCATTTCGGCTAGTTTGGCTCGCGCAGGAGGGTCCATTGCGAGAGCTGCGGCCTCTATTTCGTTTGTGGTCATCGCAAATACCTCTCCACAATCATAGCGCAAGAAGCATTATTACGCTTAGTGCTTTCACCCGCTTTGCGGCTCCCGTGTTCATTCCCCTGCCGGGCTCGAACTCCGTCGGGGTCGTTCACAGAATCTCTGCACCGTCGCGAAGAGTTGGTTGCAGTATTGGTCCGACGAAAGATTCACTTTCTGGCATTGCGACATTTGCCAGCTGGCGCTCTTCACGAAGTCAGATTCTTTTGGCACGTCATCACAAAACCCGGGTGTCGGCCGGCTGGACTGCAGGCAACTTTGCATGAAGATGCTGGAACTGATGGTGCCCTTGAAACCGGGTTCGGCCTTGTAACGCGTCAGCGATTCATCGACGCAACCCTGATTGTCAGTCTTGCGTCCGGCGTCCTGACCTTCGGTGATGACCGCTTTGCCTTGCGCGATCAGCGAGTCTTTATTGCGCGACCACCAAAACGCTCCGGCAACGATCATTCCAACGACCAGCAACACTGCGAGGACTGCGATGATGATCAAGACTTTGGCCCAACCCGGCATTTCGTCCCTCCATCAAAACGTGACCTTGCACGGCCCTTACTTCAAATACTTATCCATCCAATCGATCACCGTGTGATACCAGAGCTGCGAATTCTGCGGCTTGAGCACCCAGTGGCCCTCGTCGGGAAACATCAGCATCTTGGAGTCGACGCCCATGCGCTGCGCCGCGGTGAACAACTGCAAGCCTTCGCCAAACGGCACGCGATAATCGAGTTCGTTATGAATGATCAGAATCGGCGTCTTGAAGTTTTTGACTAGTTTGTGCGGCGACCAGCGCGCGTACATCGCCGGGTTGGTCCACGGCGTGCCTTTGAATTCCCAGTCAGTGAACCAAAGTTCTTCAGTCGCGCCGTACATGCTTTCGAGGTTGTAGACGCCGTCGTGCGACACGAGCACTTTGAACTTGACGGAAGGGAAGCGTGGATCGGGATTGTGTCCTTCGATCCAATTGATCATGTAGCCGCCGTAGCTCGCGCCGGCCGCTCCCACGCGATTGCGGTCGAGAAACGCATTGCGTTTCAGCACGTCAGCGACGCCGTTCATGATGTCGACGTAAGCCTTGCCGCCCCAGTCGCCGCTGATCTCGTTTACAAACTGCTGGCCATAGCCGGTTGATCCGCGCGGGTTCGGCAGAAACGCGACGTAGCCGTTGGCGGCCCAGACCTGCGGGTTCCAGCGATAACCCCAACTGTCATTGAACGCGCTCTGTGGTCCACCGTGAATGATCACCGCCAGCGGATATTTCTTGTTCGGATCGAAGTCGGCAGGCTTAACGATGAACCCGTGAATCTTTTTGCCGAGCGCGCCGGTCCATTCCACTTCTTCGGCGTTTTTTAGACTGTACTGCGGCAACAAACTACTGTTCGCACTGCTGAGCGCCGTCAGGTTGCTGCCGTCGACGTCCGCACGATAAATCTCAGTGGGCATCGCCATCGAGCTGTTTGCGAAGACGAGCGTCTTGCCGTCAGGCGTGATCTGCAAACCGGTGGCAAAGACGTCTTTCACCATCTTCTGCGGTTCGGCGCCGCCAAGCGGCACACGGAAAACTGGCAAGTGTCCGCGGTCGCCGGCGGTGAAGTATGCATAGTTGCCGTCAGGCGAAAGCGCGATCTCTTCAACCTGCAGGTCAAACTTGCGATTGATCTCGACGCTGCTTTTCGTCGCGCGGTTGTAAGCCATCAGCCGCCAACGATCAGCTTCGAAACCCGCCGTCGCCTGCGAACGATAGATGATGTATTTACCGTCGCGCGTGTAAATTGGACCAGCGTCGTAACCGCGATTGCTGACGGTGATGTTGTTCGATGGACCATCGCCTGAAAGCGGCACGACATAGATGTCGCTGTTAGTGGAAATCGCTTCGACTTTGTCAGGGTTCCGGACGTAGGCGAGTTCCTTCCCGTCCGGCGAGAAAGCGATGTCGACGCCCGTGGCCGCGGCGTATGGCGGCGAGTCGAAATCACCCGGCGTCATGTCGCGCGCCGTGCCGCCTTTGCTGGGAATCACGAAAACATGCGTGCGCTTCACGTCGCGCCATTCGTCCCAATGACGAAATAGGAGACGCGTAGTGATGTGCGCTTTAACTTTGCTCTTCTCCGCGGCTTCGTCCTTTGTCTTGTTGCAATCGTCGTTGGTGCAATCCGGGTAAACTTCGGACGTGAACGCGATCCACTTGCCGTCAGGCGACCAGACCGGTCCGCCGGCGCCGGTCGAAATCTTCGTCACCTGTTCCTTGTCGTCGCCGTCATCTTTCATCACCCAGATTTGTCCGCCGGTGACGTAAGCGATCTTCTTGCCGTCAGGCGACCAACGCGGCGAACTCGCCGAGGACGCGCCGTCCGTGAGTTGCTTGATGTTGCCGCCGTCGATCGACTTCACGTAGATTTGATTGACGACTTTGTTCGCGTCCCAGTTGACGTCGCCGACCGTAAAAGCGACGCGTTTGCCGTTGGGCGAAACCTGCGGATCGCCACCGACGCGACGCACCTTCATTAACTCTTCAACCGTAAAACGACGCGCCGGCTGCGCGGTCGCAATCGACGACGACAGACAAGCCAGGGCGAACACAAAAATAGAAACTGCGATGACGGAGCGCTTCATAGGATCCTCTCAGAAGTGGGTTAGCAAATTGTTAGGGGATAGCGCAGGTATTATTGCACTAAAACTGTTTGCAGCGCACGCTTAGGCCCGACCATTGGCTTGGAGAGGTAACCCCTCATCAACAAGGCCGTCGTTGGTCCAACAAAGCGATGGACAAGCTTTGCTCGAAACACTATTCTTGAGTTTCTGGCCCCCGACAACCTCATAGATTTCTTGTTTATATGGGGGAACTCATGACGTTCAACTTTTCCCGGCAGGCTAAATTTTATTCCCTGTTCGTAGTGGCAATAGCCTGGTTGTGCGTTCTCGTGTCTCCTGCGTCAGCCGCAACTCTCCCGACCAATTTCGTCGAGACGCTGCTTGCAAACGGACTGAGCAACCCCACCGCGATGGCGTTCGCGCCAGACGGGCGCCTGTTTGTGTGCCAGCAGGGTGGGCAGTTGCGCGTGATCAAAAACGGCAGTTTGCTCGCGACGCCTTTCGTCAGTTTGACGGTTGACTCAAACGGCGAGCGCGGCCTGCTCGGAGTCGCGTTCGATCCAAACTTCGCCAGCAACGACTTCGTCTACGTTTACTACACCGCGACGACGCCGCAAATTCACAACCGCGTCAGTCGTTTCACCGCGAGCGTCGGTAACCCGGACGTCGCCGCGGGCGGCAGCGAAGTTGTCATCTTTGATCTCAACAATCTCAGCGGCGCCACGAACCATAACGGCGGCGCAATTCACTTTGGCCCGGACGGCAAGCTCTACATCGCGGTCGGCGAAAACGCGAACCCGGCGAACTCGCAGTCGCTTGGCAACGTGCTCGGCAAAATTCTGCGCATTAATTCTGACGGCACGTTGCCGGCGGACAATCCAACCACGTTTCCGGGAATCGCCGGTTCGCCTTCAGGGCAAAATCGCGCGATCTGGAGCGTCGGCCTGCGCAATCCGTACACGTTTACGTTTCAACCCGGCGCCGGTCGGATGTTCATCAACGACGTGGGCCAGAACGCCTGGGAAGAAATCAACGATGGCATTGCCGGTTCAAACTACGGCTGGTCCATCTGCGAAGGATTCTGCGCACCGCCGAACGCGAATTTTCGCGATCCGCTCTTTCGCTACGGACACGGCAGCACATCAACGACCGGCTGCGCGATCACCGGCGGCGCTTTCTACAATCCGACGACGGTCAACTTCCCGAGCGATTACGTCGGCAAATATTTCTACGCGGAGTTTTGCACCAGTTGGATTCGTCGCTTTGATGCGACCACGGGCACGGACCAGGCCTTCGCGACCGGCGCGTCAAATCCAGTCGATCTAATCGTGACCAACGACGGCAGTCTTTATTATCTCTCGCGCGGCGCGGGCGCCGTCTTCCGCGTTCGCTTCAACGGACCGACAAATTCGTTTGGCGAGGTTACCGGTCAGATACTCGACGGCAGCAACAGCCAGCCGGTCCCGGGCACCGTCGTGCAAATGATCGGCACGCAAAATCGCAAAACGATCACCGACGCCAACGGCAACTATCGTTTTGAAAACGTCGCGACTAATGGCAGTTACACGGTCACGCCCTCGCGCGTGAACTTCACGTTCAACCCGTCCGATCGCTCGCTTAGTCAGCTCGGCAACACTACCAACGCCGCGTTCACCGCGGTCTCCACGGGTGGGACAGTCAATCCGCTGGACACGCCGGAGTTTTTTGTTCGGCAGCACTACATCGATTTTCTCGATCGCGAGCCCGATGAAAGCGGGTTCAACTTCTGGAGCGATCAAATCATCAGTTGCGGCAGCGACGTCACCTGCCGCGAGCGCCGGCGGACAAATGTTTCGGCCGCATATTTCCTGTCGATCGAACATCAGCAGACCGGCGGGCTGGTCGATAGTTTGTATCGCGTAAGTTTTAGTCGGCGGCCGTTTTTCAGCGAGTTTGGGCCGGATACGCACACCGTCGGCAACGGCGTCGTCGTTGGTCGCACCGGTTGGGAGGCGCTGTTGGAAGCGAACAAGCAGGCGTTTCTCAACGCGTGGGTGCAGCGCGCGGCGTTCGTCAACGCTTACGGCGCGCTCTCGGATAATGCGTACGTCGATACGTTGATAAGCCACACCGGCATTAGTTTCACGAGCGGCGAGCGCGATGCGATGGTCAACAGTCTCATCAATCACACCGCGACACGCGCGCAGGTGTTGCGGCAGATCGTCGAGGATGGAGGGTTCGTGAGCGCGAAGTTTAACCAGGCGTTTGTGATGATGGAATACTTCGGCTACCTGCGACGCGACCCGGACGCGGCGGGCTATCAGTTCTGGCTCGACAAACTGAGCCAGTTCAACGGCAACTTCGAACAGGCAGACATGGTCAAGGCGTTCATCGTTTCGGGCGAATACCGCGACCGCTTCCCGAGGTAAGCAAAGTAGCCAGTAGTCAATAGCCAGTAGTCAGTAGCCAGAAGTCAGTGGTCGGTCAAAGAGCAAGCTCCCTGGACACTACTGACTTACTGACTACTGACTACTGGCTACTGACTACTGCCCTTCGTCCTCTGCTAGAATCCCCCTCGCCCATGACTCGCCGAATAATCGTTGCCCTGCTGCGACTCGCCATGCGCGTCTATTTCCGACGCGTGGAAGTCGCGGGCATTGAGCACGTGCCGCTCCAGAGTCCGGTCATCTTCGTCCTCAATCATCCGAACGCTTTGGTCGATCCCGCGTTTCTATTATCGCTCGCGCCGCGGCGCGTTTCGTTTCTGGCGAAGTCGCCGCTTTTTCGCACGCCGGTGATTGGTTACCTGGTCCGCGCGATGGACTCGCTGCCGGTTTATCGTCATCAGGACGACGGCGAAGACGTCTCGAAGAATCGTGAAATGTTCGTGGCTGCCCGACAATTACTGGCGCGCGGCGGCACGATCGGCATTTGTCCCGAAGGCGTTTCGCACAACGAACCGCGTCTGCGTCCGATCAAAACGGGCGCGGCGCGCATCGCGCTCGGCGCCGTTTCAACCGGCGAAGTCTCCGATTTGAAAATTGTCCCGGCCGGTCTTTACTACACGTCGAAGACAAAATTCCGCAGCGAAGTGTTGCTCTATTTCGGCAAACCATTGGACGTCACGCCCGTCGTGCTCGAAAGCGACGGCAATCCGCCGCGCGCGGCTGTGCGCGAGTTGTCAAACCGGATCGAGGCTGCGCTGCGCGAAGTGATGCTTGACGCGGAACACGAGGACGCGTTGCAGACGATCACGCGCGCTGAAAGAATTTTTTCATCGGAAACTGACCCGGAAGGTAACGAAAGTCTCGCGGACGAGCTGCAGCTGCAGCAGCGATTCGTGAAGGCGTATCAGGTTCTGCGCGAACGCGCGCCGGAGCGTTTGCGCAGACTCGAATTGCGCATGCGGCGTTTTGAGGAAGACTTGACTCAGGCGGGTGTGGACCCGGACGACTTGTCGGCGCCGACTTCGACTCTCGACATCCTCACACACTTGCTGCCGCGCGTCGGTCTCTTTCTCCTGCTCATTGTGCCGACGACGCTCGGCGCGCTGGTCCATTATCCGGCCTACCGGCTCGGTGGTTATCTCGCGACGAAGTTTTCGAAGAATGACGACGACATGGTTTCGACGATCAAGATTTTGTCGGCGACGCTGTTGTTTCCGTTGACGTGGCTGGTCGTCGCCGCAGTTGGTTACGCGCTTCGCGGTTGGCCCATCGCGTTGCTCTTGCTCGTACTCGTTCCCTTAACGGGTTATCTCGCCATCCGTTTCTTTGAAGGGCTGGATGAATTTCTCGGCGGCGTGCGGGCGCTCGCGTTTTTCCTGATGCGGCGGCGATTCTTCGTGCGTTTGCTGGCCGAACGCAAAGCGATACGCACGGAAATTCTGGCGCTCGGCGAAGAAACCGCGCATTTCAGCCAGTAAATTGGTGGTTAGTCAGGCGAGGGAAGGGGAACTTCGACGACCCGAACTACGATGAGTTTTACTGCCCCCTTGATTATTTCTTGCGCGCTTTGGCACTGCCTTTGTAGGTCTTCGCTGCGCCGGCGCGTTTTTTTCCGCCCGATCTAACCGTTCGACCTTTACGCCCTTCGCTCTGAATTTTGCCGGCCTTCATCAGGTTCTCATAACTTCCACGCACGACATTGCGCGCTACCTTCAACGAGTTGGCGAGCTCGCGTTCGCTGGGCAGGTAACTACCAATCGTCATGGCCCCCGATTCGATCAGGCTGGTGAGTTGGTCCGTAATCTGTTTGGTCATCGACTCCGGACGTTTGCGATTGACACGTATAGTGGTTTTCAACTGACTTTCCTCCTTGCTGGTTCTGTTCGTTGGGGGGTTAGCTGAATTCTATGCAGCGAACATTGATGTGTCAACTGGACCATGTTCAGTCCAAGGTCCAAGGTCCAAAGTCCAAAGTCTCAAGCAATGAGTTCAACCTTGGGTTCTTCGATTTGGGAAACACCAGGCGGGAAAAACTTCTATTTCCGATGGAAAGACTTTGGACTTTGGACCTTGAACTTTGGACTCAAAATTAGTCAGCGAACATCGCAATCAGGACCGGAATCGTGAGCCACAGCAGTCCCTTGAGGAGGAAGAACATGAATCCCCAAAAACCAATTCTCTTTAACCAGGTCTTTGCGCTCATAAATTCAGAGTCGGAGGTCGGAAGTCAGAGATCAGAAATCAGAGATCAGAAGTCGGAACGCCTGCGTTTGACTGACCTCTGACCTCCGACCTCTGGTCTCACTGTATCCGTCCCCACGCGCTGGTCTTCCAATTATCGATCGCATCCTCGCCCACGATCCAAGGCGGCAACGGCATCAACAACATTTCCGAGAGCGCGCAAACGTAAGGCTCGTACATCAGTCGCAGCTCCGTCAACTTCTCTTCGGCCGCCGCACCGTCAGTCAGATGCGTATCGTTCTTTTCAAGGATCGCGCGAATGCGATCGAGGTCGCCGGGTCGCAGCCGGCTCGACTCCAGCGCACGAACGCTCGGCGCCGTCCGAAAAATTTGCGCGATGTCCACCACCGCATGACGCGCCATCGCAAACGTCAACTTCGCTTGCCACGTCGGCGTGCCTTCGACACCAACCATCACCAGCGCGCACGTGTCGAGTATCGTCGTCAGCGAACCCAGCCACGATTGATTATCATGTTGCGAGCGAAAATAACAGAGCACCGGATACGACAGGTGACTCTCGAGCAACTCCGCCGACCAGTGTTCCCACTCGTGCAAGACGACGTTCAGATCGTGCAGGTGTCCGCTCTCCCCGTGACGCCGCAGCATCTCCGC
>Ga0070686_100002057_pt1 | contig 11128 bp, 9 predicted proteins | sample KBSS23LmetaG_FD_65654 | JGI IMG/M metagenome (GOLD analysis project Ga0070686, IMG submission 65654) | Switchgrass rhizosphere microbial communities from Kellogg Biological Station, Michigan, USA - KBS S2-3L metaG | ecosystem: Host-associated > Plants > Roots > Rhizosphere ...
GCGAGGCGCTGCCCCAGAGCGCGGCGCTCGCGGTCGCCGCGCCGATCGAGGGCGAGATCCTCACCTTCATGAACTGCGACTGGCGGATCGAGCGCGCGACCCTCGCCGCCGATCTCGGCCTGGAGCGGCTGACCCTGCTCAACGATTTCGGCGCGGTCGCCAACGCCGTCTCGATGCTCGGCCCGGATTCGCTCGTGCCGATCATGGGCCCGGATGCGTCCTTCCCGGAGGACGGCGTCACCACCGTGCTCGGCGCCGGCACTGGCCTCGGCGTCGCTTTGTTCCGGCGCCGAGGCCGCGACGTCTCCATCATCGAGACCGAGGCCTCGCACATCGCCTTCGCGCCGCTCGACGAGGAGGAGGAGGGCCTCCGCGACGCGCTCATCGCGCGTTACGGCCGCGCCTCGGTCGAGCGCGTGGTCTGCGGCCCGGGCCTGATCGACATCTACCGCTATCTCGGCGGCGGCGACTGGGACGAGACCAGGCCCGGCGACCTCTGGAGCGCGGCGATCGGCGGCAGCGACGCGCGTGCTGCGCACGGCCTCGACATCCTCGTCCGCTGCTTCGGCGCCGCCGCCGGGGACATCAGCCTCGCCCATGGCGCGATGGGCGTCGCGATCACCGGGGGCCTCGCCAACCGCATCGTCCACCTGCTGCACGGCCCGGAATTTGCCGAGCGCTTCCTCGCCAAGGGCCGCTACCGGCCGCGCATGACCCGGATCCCGGTCAAGCTGGTCACCACGGAGGAGCCGGGCCTGCTCGGCGCCGCGGTTGCCTTCCAGCGGGAATGGTCCGCACTCGGTTGAGGTCGGCCTTCGGCAGAGAGAACCAGGGAGTCATCCCGGACTTGATCCGGGATCCATGAACACGGGTCACCAATGTTCGCGCAAGCGGTGGTCCCTTTCTGCAAAGGCCGGTGTTCATGGATCCCGGTCTTCGCCGGGATGACTCTGAAATGTTGAGTGATGACCCTAGCGTGGCGCCATCCGGATCGCGCCGTCCAGCCTCACATATTCGCCGTTGAGATAGACGTTCTCCGCCATGAACACGGCGAGCCTTGCATATTCCTCCGCCTGGCCGAGCCGCTTCGGGAAGGGCACCTGCGCGGCGAGCGCATCCTTCACGTTCTGCGGCATCATCGCCACCATCGGCGTCTCGAACACGCCGGGCAGGATCGTGTTGATCCTGATCCCCTCCCCCATCAGATCGCGCGCGATCGGCAGGGCCATGCCGAGCACGCCGGCCTTCGAGGCCGAATAAGCGGCCTGCCCGATCTGGCCGTCCTGCGCCGCGACCGAGGCGGTGTTGACGATCACGCCCTTCTCGCCATCCTCGAGCGGCTCCAGCGCCGCCATCCCCGCGGCCGAGGCGGCGAGCACGCGGAAGGTGCCGATCAGGTTGATCTGGATGGCGAGCTCGAACTGGTGGACCGGATAGCGCTTGATCTCGCCGGTCGCCTTGTCGCGTCCGACCGTCTTCACCGCATTGGCGACGCCGGCGCAATTGACGCAGATCCGCTCCTGGCCGTGCCGCTCCCGCGCCCGCGCGAAGCCCGCGTCCACCGCCTCGTCCGAGGTGACGTCGACCTGGCAGAAGATCCCGCCAATCTCCCCCGCCACCTTCTCGCCGCGCTCGGCGTCGCGGTCGAAGATGGCGACCCTGACCCCCTTCGCGGCCAGCGCCCGCGCGGTCGCCTCGCCGAGGCCCGAAGCGCCGCCGGTCACCACCGCGGCGATGTTGCTGTCCAGTCTCATGTCGGCTCCCTTTCGCCGCCTCCCTAGGAGGAAGGCCGCGTCCTTCGCAAGGCGGGCGATCAACCCCGTTGTGACGCCCGCCCATCTCGGCTACGATCTTGCCACCTTGGGAAGGGGAGGAATTGTTTCATGAAGAGTACAAGGAAGCTCAGCCGGCGCTCGTTCCTGACGCGCGTGGCGGGCGGCGCGGTGGCGGGCGGCGCGATGATCATGCTGTCCGGCGAGGCCCGTGCCCAGGTCACCGACCGCGATCAGGGCCCCAATGCGGATCCGCCCGGGCGCGGCCGTGGCGGGAGCCATATACGCGGCTGCACCGACAGCGACCAGGGGCCCAATGCCGATCAGGCCGGCAACGGCCGCGGCAACCGCCGGTCGGATTCCGATTCAGGCCCGAACTCCGATCCGGCGAACTGCGCCCGCCGCTGAGGCGGTCCGTTCGCGAGATCAGGCCCGCGCCGCCTAAATGGGCGGCGCGGGTTTTTTTCATCCCCGTCCCCGGCTAGAACGGGGCTCCGCGCAGCTCAGGAATTCGAGTCATGGCCGCCAATCCCTTCACCAGCCATCCTAAGGAAGTCGGCGAGACCTATGCCGGCCACTTTCTCAACGCCTCGGCCTTCGGCCTCCGGATGCTCGCCGGCGGCATCGCCGTCCTCATCCACGCCATCTTCCCCTTCCTGTTCGTCCAGACGGGAAGCCGCACGATGGACAAGCTCCATCGCCGCATGACCGGCCGCAGCGACAGGGTGAATTGGGAGCGCCACCCGATCATTTGACACCGCTCGAGATCTGCTCCGCCAAGCGCTCCCAATCGAGAGGCTCGCGCTTGATCTGGATCAAGATGCTCGCGGGCGCGCGGTTTACGCCATTTTCACGATGCCGCGCCTAAGGCGGCCCGTTACCGGACGGGGAAAGCCATGCTGCGCATCTATTCGTGCATCGTCCACGAACACGATTATCGGCTCGTGCTCGTGGCGGGTATCATCTGCCTGCTCGCGTCGATCACGGCCTTTTCGATTCTCGAGCAGGCGCGCAGCGGCACCGGCCGGCGCGGCGCATGGCTCGCGCTCGCCGCCTTCGTCTCCGGCACCGGCATCTGGGCGACCCATTTCATCGCGATGCTGGCCTATCAGCCCGAAATCCCCCTCGCCTACGATCTCACCCTCACCCTGGTCTCGATCGGCGCTGCGATCCTGATCACCGGCGCGGGCTGGTGGACCGCGTTGCGCGGCAGCCTGCCCGGCGCCATCGCCGGCGGCGCAATCGTCGGCGCCGGGATCGGGACGATGCACTATATCGGCATGTCGGCGGTCAAGCTGTCCGGCCTTATCGTGTGGGACCGCAGCTTCGTGATCGTCTCGGTCGTGATCGGCATGATCCTCAGCGCGGTCGCGGCCGCCGAGCATCGCCGCCGGCGCGGCGTCGTCCCCTGGCGCGCCGCCTTGCTCTTCACAGTGGCGATCTGCGGCCTTCACTTCACCGCCATGGCGGCCGCTTCCATCTATCCCGGCCCGGTCCTGGAAATGCCCGCGCAGCTGATCGGCAGCGGCACTCTCACCACGGCGGTGATCGCGATGGCCTCGATCATCCTCTCGATCAGCTTCATCATGGTCCTGTTCGACCGCAAGCTGATCCGCAACTCTGCGGAAGAAGCGCGGCGCATCCGCGCCTTCGCCGACGCCGCGATCGAGGGGCTGGTGGTGATCGACGGCGATTCCGTGGTCGACGCCAACCGCTCCTTCCTCCAGCTCGCCGGCTATGAGGACGTCGTCGCCATGCCCGCCACGCTCGGCGCGCTCTTCGCCGGCTTCGATCCCTTTGCGTATCCCGCCGGGGCCGATTCGGTCGCCAGCGAGTGCCGGCTGATCGATGCGAAGGGCGAGGAGCATGACGTCGAGGTCCTGCTGCGCGGGCTCGACTGGCGGGGCGCCGAGCGCCACGTATTGGCGGTGCGCGACATCAGCGAGCGCAAAGAAGCCGCCGAGCGGATCGCCCATCTCGCCTATCACGACGCATTGACCGGCCTGCCAAACCGCGCGGTCTTCGCCGACCATCTCGGCCGCGGCGTCGACCAGGCGAAGGGGAAACGTGCGCCGATCGCCGTGCTCTGCATCGACCTGGACGGGTTCAAGGCGGTCAACGATTTGCACGGCCATCCCGCCGGCGACGAATTGCTGATCGAGGCGGCGCACCGGCTGCGCGGTGTGGTCCGCGGCAACGAATTGGTCGCACGGCTCGGCGGCGACGAGTTCGCGGTCGTCCAGGAGGGCGGCAGCCAGCCCACCCATGCCGGCCTGCTCTCCGAACGGGTGATCGAGGCGCTGCGCCAGCCCTTCGCGGTCGGCGGCCAGAACGTCAGGATCAGCGCCAGCGTCGGCGTCGCCATCTATCCCGCCGACGCCGAGACGCCGAGCGATCTCATCAAGAATGCCGACATGGCGCTCTACCGCGCCAAGGCCGAAGGCCGCGGACTCGCCCGCTTCTACGAAGCGGCGATGGACGAGGCGCTGCGCCAGCGCCGCCAGCTCGAGGCCGATCTCGCTTTGGCGATCGGCCGCGAGGAGCTCAAGGTCCATTATCAGCCGCTCGCCGATCTCGGCAGCGGCACGATCACAGGCTTCGAGGCGTTGCTGCGCTGGGATCATCCCCGGCTCGGCCCGATCAGCCCGGAAATGTTCATCCGCCTCGCCGAGGAAAGCGGGCTCATCATCAAGCTCGGCGAATGGGTGCTGCGCGAGGCATGCAGCGAGGCGGCGCGCTGGGAATCGCCGCTCAAACTCTCGGTCAATCTCTCGCCGCTCCAGTTCGGACAGGACGATCTGGTCGGCGCGGTCGAGCGGGTGCTCGCCGAAACCGGCCTCGCCCCCTCGCGCCTCGAGCTCGAGGTCACCGAAGGGCTGCTGATCAAGGATGCGGTCGGCGCCGTCGCCACGCTCGAACGGCTGAAGGCGCTCGGCGTCCAGATCTCGATGGACGATTTCGGCACCGGCTATTCCTCGCTCACCTATTTGCGGATGTTCCCGTTCGACAAGGTCAAGATCGATCAAGGGTTCGTGCGCGACATGATCGACAACCCGCAGGCGCTGGCGATCATCCGCTCGGTGATCGGCCTCGGTCACGGGCTCGGCGTCCCGGTGGTCGCGGAAGGCGTCGAGACCCAGGCGCAGTTCGATGCGCTTCGCGCCGAAGGCTGCGACCAGGTCCAGGGTTATCTGATCGCCCGCCCCAATCCGATCGACCATTTCGAAGGCGTGGTGATGAGCCGGACGGCCCACGAGGTCGAACCGGCCAAGGTCGTCCCGATCCGCAAGCGCGCCTGACCCCGCGTCGGCCTCAGGCCGGCGGCGGCGCGCGCAAACCCTCCTCGACGGCCGCCATGAGCTGCGCCGCGGAGAAAGGCTTGCGAAGCACGGGCGCTCCGGGCGCGGCGGACTCGAGCGCCGCGGTGTCGGCGAAGCCGGTCATGAAGAGCAGCTTCTGCCCCGGCCTCAGCCGAAGCGCGTCGATCGCGACGTCGGCGCCGTTGAGCCCCGGCATCGCGAAATCCACGATCATCAGGTCGACCGGCCGGGATGCGGCAATGGCCAGCCCGGCCTCGCCGTCCGCGGCTTCGAGGACCAGATGCCCGCTTTCCCTGAGCGCCTCCGCGACGAAGGTCCGCACGTCGGAATCGTCGTCGACGATCAGGATCGTCAGGCCGCCGCCGGCATCGGGCTCGACCGCTCCGGCCGCCGCGGCGTCCGCGTCCGCGTCGCCTTCCATGATCCGCGGCAGCAGCACCGAGATCGTGGTCCCGGCGCCGGGTTTGGACTGAATCCGCGCAGTCCCGCCCGCCTGGGTGGCGACGCCGTAGACCATCGAGAGGCCGAGCCCGGTCCCCTTGCCCTTCTCCTTGGTCGTGAAGAAGGGATCGAAGGCCCGCTCGGCGACGTCCGGCGGCATGCCCGCGCCGGTATCGACGACTTTCAGCTCGACATATTCGCCGGCCGCCAGATCGGGGTCTCCCGCGATCATCGTCCGGCGCGTCACGATGGTGAGATCGCCGCCGTCGGGCATGGCATCGCGGGCGTTGATCGCGAGGTTGAGCACGATCAGCTCGAGCTGGGTGGGATCGGCCAGCACCGGCACCGGCCCTTCCTGATCCAGGTCGTAAGCGAGGCGGATGGAGGGGCCGAGGGTGCTCGCCAGCAAAGTCTTCATGCCCGCGACCAGGGGCGCCACCAGGGTCGGCCGGAGCTCGAGCCGCTGCATGCGCGAGAAAGCGAGCAGCTGGGAGGTCAGCCTTGTGCCGCGCTCGGCCGATTTGAGCGCATTCTCCACCAGCCTCAATGTGCGTTCGTCGGTGGCGCTGCGCCGGATCAGGTCGAGGCCGCCGAGCACGGGGGTGAGCAGGTTGTTGAAATCGTGAGCGATGCCCCCGGTGAGCTGGCCCAGCGCCTGCATCTTGGCGCCCTGCTGGACCGCCTCCTCGGCGGCGACGCGGTCCGAGATGTCGGCGAAGGCGACGATGACCTGATGGAGGTTGCCCTGGGCATCGGCCACCGGCGCCGCGCTGACCTCCGCATGGAATTGCCCGCCGTCGCCGCGCCTGCAGACCAGGATCTCGCGATCGAGCCGCTCACCCCTCGCGACGCGCGCCACGGGATTCCCGGCCTTGGGCGGATGCGCGCCGGAGGGCACGGGCATCAGGGTTTCCGGAGACGGGAAGCGGTGGCCCACCAGCGCGCCGCCGGCGAGGCGCTCCGCCTCCGGATTGGCATATTCGACGGTCCCGCCGCGCGCCACGACGACGACCGCGAGCGGCAGCTCGCCGAGCACGCTGCGCAGATATTGCTCCCGCTCCGCCGCCGAGCGCGAGTCCCGGATCGCCAGCGCCTCGAGGCGCCGGTCGAACATCGACGCGCCGAGCGCGAGCAGCAGGATCAGCATCGCCGAGGTCGCCACCATCACCCCGAGCAGCCGGTTGTCGATCGATCCGGCCGCGCCGGAGAAAGGCAAGGGCGCGAACCGGGCGGCCGCCATTGCGGTATAATGCATGCCGAAAATCGCGAAGCCGAGGCCGACCGCGCTCGCCGCGCGGAGCGAGAAGGATTTGGCGCGCGCCGCGATCTGGAGCGCGGTGAAGGAGGCCGCGACCGCGATCCCGAGCGACAGCGCCACGATCCAGGGATCGTAGCCGACGCGCACCGGCGCGCGCAGCGCCGCCATGCCGACATAGTGCATCGAGCAGATGCCCGTACCCATGAACAGCGCGCCGAGCACGAACGCGCGCAGCGGGCCCGAGCCGCTCTCGACTAGGCCGAAGGCGATTGCGGTGGACGCGATCGCCAGCAGCAGCGAGCTGATCGTCAGTGCGGGATCGTAGCCGACCGGAACGCCGGCATCGTAGCCGAGCATGGCGATGAAATGCATCGACCAGATGCTGAAGCCCATCGCCACCGCGGCCGCCCCGAGCCAGGCCCGCCGCGCCGCGCCGACATGCGAGCCGACCCGCCGATGCAAGGCGAGCGCGGTCCCCGATCCGATGATCGCCACCAGGATCGAAACGACGACATAGATCGGCTGATGCCCGTGCAGCATCCCCCACCCCTGCTTCCGCAGCGCGCAAGGTGGCGCAATTCTCAGGGCGGCGCCATAACATTGATCGTCCGACAAGGCGGCCGGTCGAGCTGCGTCAGTCCTGCGTTCCGGTCGCGGGCTGCATACTCGTCCCCGGCGGGCAGCGCCGGCGCAGTTGCACGTCATAGGGCTGCAGCGCCGACGCGGCCTCCTGGCCCAGACGACGACACACGAGGTCCGTCAGTAACGCCACGACCCGCCTGTTGGGATGTTCGCTCTCTTCCGTCAGCGGACAGTCGCCGGCGAGGGTGGCCACGCGGCCCTGCACGACCCGTTCGGTCAAGAAGCCCGGGCCGTCGGTGCAGACGATCATCTCGGCCGTCTCGCTCCTGTCCAGATGAGCGACCAGACGCGGATATTCCGCGAAAGCCCAATCGACGCCTGCAACCAGTTGCGCATATTCGCGGCGCGACAGCGAGAACATCTGGTCGTCCGCAACATCCCAGCCAAGATAAGGATGTCCGACCAGCACATAGACGCGCCCGACCAGCCGCGCCCGGCCGTCATCCACGATTTCAACGATTGCCGCCGTGCCGCCAAGCGACGGCATCGTGGAGAATCTGATCGCGTTGCGGCCGAGCCGCTGAAGTTCGGGGCGGTCCGCCGCGTCCAGCACGTCATGGCTGCGACGCTCCAGCGGGCATGATTGAAGGTCTCCACCGGAGCGCCACCGCCGGCAGTCGAGAGCAATCGGCTGCGCTGCGAGGAGCAGCGCAGCCAGAAGCATCAGAAGGCCTCGACCGGCAGCGCCATGATGCTGTCCGCGCCCGCCTCGATCTTGCGCCGCTCGGCATTGCTCTGGGGCATGATCCGGTCCGCGAAGAAGCGGGCGGTCATCAGCTTGTTGCGGTGGAAGTCCGCATTGTCCGTCCCGTCGGCGAGCAGGGCCGCGCTGGTCTTCGCCATGCGCAGCCACATCAGGCCGAGGCTGACGATGCCCATCAAAGTCATATAGGGATAGGCTGCCGCGCCGGCATTGTTCGGGTTGGAAAGGCCGTTGTTCATCAGCCAGAGCGTCGCGGTCTGGAGGTCGCCGAGCGCGCGCTCGAGCGCGGCGGCGAGCGGGGCGAGCTGCTCATCGCCCTTGGCCGCGGCGGCTTCCTCTCCGACCAATTTAAAGAAGGCCTGGATCGCGCGGCCGCCATCCTTGCCGAGCTTGCGCCCGACCAGGTCGAGCGCCTGGATGCCGTTCGTGCCCTCGTAGATCTGGGCGATGCGCGCGTCGCGGACGAATTGCTCCATGCCGTGCTCGCGAATGTAGCCGTGGCCGCCGAAAATCTGCTGGCTGCTCACCGCGGCCTCGAAGCCCTTGTCGGTAAGATAGCCCTTGATCACCGGAGTCAGCAGGCCGAGCAGATCGTCGGCGGCGAGCCTCTCCTCCTCGCTCTGGGCCTTCCGGCTGAGATCGACCTGGAGCGCGCCCCAGAGGACGAGCGCGCGGGCGGCCTCGTTGAACGCCTTGGCCTCCATGAGCATGCGGCGCACGTCGGGATGGACGATGATCGGATCGGCCCTGGCGTCGGGATCGCGCTGGTCGGGGACGAGCGCCCTGCCCTGCCGCCGGTCCTTCGCATAGGCGACCGCGTTCTGATAAGCGACCTCGCCCTGGGCGAGGCCCTGCAGCCCGACGCCGAGCCGGGCCGCGTTCATCATGATGAACATCGCCGCGAGGCCCTTCTCGGGCTCGCCCACCAGATAGCCGGTGGCGCCGTCATAATTCATCACGCAGGTCGAATTGCCGTGAATGCCCATCTTCTCCTCGATCGAGCCGCAGGAGAGGGCGTTGCGCTCGCCGATCGAGCCGTCCGCGTTCAGGAGGAACTTGGGGACGATGAACAGCGAGATGCCTTTGACGTTGTCGGGCGCACCGGCGATCTTGGCGATCACCATGTGGACGATATTCTCGGCGAGGTCGTGCTCGCCCGAGGAGATGAAGATCTTGGTGCCGCTGAGCTTGTAGGTGCCGTCGGGCTGCGGCTCGGCGCGGGTCTTGAGGAGGCCCAGGTCGGTGCCGCAATGGGGCTCGGTGAGGTTCATGGTCCCGGTCCACTTGCCGGCGACCATGTTCGGCACCCAAGCCTGCTTCTGCTCGTCCGTGCCCTTGACCAGAAGTGCGGCGATCGCGCCCTGGGTGAGGCCGTGATACATTTCGAACGCCTGGTTGGCGGAGAGCAGATATTCGCTGATCGCGGTCGCGATCACGGTGGGGAGGCCCTGCCCGCCATATTCCTCGGGCGCCGACAGGGTCGTCCAGCCGCCGGCGATGAACTGGTCGAACGCCTGCTTGAACCCGGGCGGCGTGGTCACCGAGCCGTCGGGATTGCGCGTGCAGCCATGCTCGTCGCCGACCCGGTTCAGGGGCGCCAGCACCTCGGCGGCGAAACGGCCGCCCTCGGTCAGGATCGCCTCCACGAGATCGGGAGTCGCATTCTCGAAGCCCGGCAGGTTCGAATAGCGGTCGATCCCGAGCACGTCCTCCAGCACATAGCGCGTTTCGGCGACGGGGGCGGTGTAGCTGGGCATGTCGGCAGTTCCTTGGTGGGCGTGTGTCTAGCGGGCGAAGCCGAGGTTGGAGGCCTCGACCATCGCGATGAAGCGCTCTAGCTCGTCGATCGTGGCGTCGATGTCGATCTTCTGCTTGGCGAGCTGGTCGACGCGCGCGCGGCATTTCTCGAGGGTGAGACGCCGCTGCGCGACGCGGCCATCATCGACGTCGTAAAGATCGATCATCTCGCGGATCTCGGAGAGCGAGAAGCCGACGCGCTTGCCGCGCAATATCCAGGCGAGCCGCGCGCGGTCGCGCCACGAATAGATGCGCGAGAGGCCCTGCCGCTCGGGGGCGATCAGCCCCTCATCCTCGTAGAAGCGCAGGGCCCGGGCGGTGACCCTGAACTCGTCGCAGAGCTCGGTGATCGTGTAGGTCCGGACGTGCCGGGGCTTGCGATAGTCCGAATGGAGCGCGGTCTCAGGCATGGCCCATGGGTACTTTACGTTAACGTCAAGGTCAAGGCGGCCCTTCCGGCCGGGGCGAGGCCGACCTAGACTGAGGCGCCGCGCGATATCCGCGCGCGATTCGGGGGGATCGATATGGTTTTGAACGCAATGACGAGCCTGTGGGTGCGGACCGCTCTCTGCTGGTTCCTGGCCGCGCTCTGCTTCGGCCTCTATCTCGGCTTCACCGGCCAGTTCCGGTTCGGCTCGTCCCACGCCCATGTCGGGCTGCTCGGCTGGGTGTCGTCGGGCCTGTTCGCCTTCCTCTACGCGATCGCGGCGGGCGAGCCGCCGCGCGGCGCCCGGCTGCACTGGGCCGCGCACAATCTCGGCGCGCTCGGCATGGCCAGCGGGCTTTATCTCGTGGTCCGCACCGGCAACGAGGCGTTCGGTGCGCAGATCGGCCTGTCGGGCCTGCTCATCCTGCTGGCGACCTTGTGGCTGATCGCGACGATGTGGGGCCGGCTCGCGCCGCGATGACGCGCTGATTGCAGAATCTTTGCAAAGCGGAGGCGACAGGCTGCGTTCTCGTCCTTATATGCGCCAACCGCAGCGTGTAACGGATTCGATGCTGACCACCCATCCCTTCATCGACGACAAGCTCCGCGAGGAATGCGGCGTATTCGGAATCTGGGCCGCCGAGAGCGCCTCCGCGATCGTCGCGCTCGGCCTGCACGCGCTCCAGCATCGCGGCCAAGAAGCCGCCGGCATGACCTCCTGGGACGGCCGCGCCTTCCACAGCCACCGGGCGATGGGCCATGTCGCCG
>Ga0070686_100002058_pt1 | contig 11125 bp, 11 predicted proteins | sample KBSS23LmetaG_FD_65654 | JGI IMG/M metagenome (GOLD analysis project Ga0070686, IMG submission 65654) | Switchgrass rhizosphere microbial communities from Kellogg Biological Station, Michigan, USA - KBS S2-3L metaG | ecosystem: Host-associated > Plants > Roots > Rhizosphere ...
CGCGTCCGTGTTAAGCGAACATGGCGCAGGTTTCGAAACCTGCGATACAGCAGGCTTGGAAGCCTGCGCTACGGGGCAGTGCCAAGATGCGCCCTCTGAGCTTTGATGCTGCGTCTTTGAGTCGCAATTTGCCCGATGGCGCATTAGCGTCACGGCAGAATGCAGAAGTTAGGGCTCAACCGCGGACGTTATCTCGGCGAGACGATCGACATTGATGTCTTTCTGAAAGAGCTGGGGCGAGACGCGTCGGCTCTGGGCTGGCGCGCGGAGCTTCTGCAAGTTCCCGATTCGGCTGTAGGCCTGCAAACCTGGCAGCGGCGCAGCACGGAACCGGTTGGCCGGCGCGTCTACATTTCCGCCGGCATCCATGGCGATGAACCAGCAGGACCGCTCGCGGTCCGGCAACTCATCCAGCAGGACCGCTGGCCCAAAGGGACCGAGGTCTGGTTGTGTCCGTGTCTGAATCCAACTGGATTTCCATTGAACACCCGGGAAAACGCCCAGGGACTCGACCTGAATCGGCAGTATCTCCACCTGGAAGCGCCTGAGATTCGCGCCCACATCCAATGGCTCCAACGGCAGCCATCGTTCGACCTGGCGCTGTGCTTGCATGAGGATTGGGAATCCGAAGGATTCTACCTCTACGAATTGAATCTCGGCGACCATCCGTCGCCCGCCGACCAAATCATCCGCGACGTCGAAGAGGTTTGTCCCATCGATCGCTCACCGGAGATCGAAGATCGTCCGGCGCAACAAGGCGTGATCCGGCCCAACCCGGACCCAAAACTTCGGGTGCAGTGGCCGGAGGCTTTTTGGCTGGTGCAGAACAACAAGGTGAAACATTGTCTCACGCTGGAGGCGCCCTCGGATTTTCCGCTGCCCATCCGCGTGGCCGCGCTGGTCACCGCGGTGGGCGTTGCTTTGCGCGCATAGATTCGCCGAACCGCAAATGGGCCAGGCCACGACAGAGGTCCTGGCGCGGAATTACCGCAGGCAAACACGTAACGACGCGATTCAGGGTGGCACTGATGAAGCGTAGCGCCAAACGGCTTTGCTACTACAGGTTCTCCGTGGTTCTCGAAAAAAATTGCCTCTCCATGAACAACCCCCAATTATCCGCCGCATGTCCATCGCTTCACGTCTTCGGTGTGTTATTGTGCAAGCGGGTTTTTGGTTGTGCCTGCTGCACTCCTGTCTCGGCGCGCCAGCCGCTGGGGCACCGCCCTATCGAACACAGAACATCATCTTAATCACCACCGATGGCTTCCGATGGCAGGAGGTGTTCCGGGGCGCCGAGGAGGCGTTGCTCACGACCAATTACGTGCCCAAAAATCTGGAGCGCCTGAAAAAGCAGTTCTGGCGCGAGTCGCCAGCGGAACGGCGCGAGGCGTTACTGCCTTTCTTTTGGAATGTCATCGCGCGCCAAGGACAACTCTGGGGCAACACCAACCTGGGCAGCATCGTGCGGGTGGCCAACCCGCACAAATTCTCCTACCCGGGCTACAACGAATTGCTGACCGGCCTCGCCGACCCGCGCATCGACAGCAATGACAAAAACCCAAACCCGAACACCAACGTCCTCGAATGGCTCGACAGCAAGCCGGGGTTCCGCGGGCGTTGCGCCGCGTTCGCCTCGTGGGATGTCATGGCTTTCATTCTCAATCGCGAGCGCAATGGATTGTTTGTCCGCGCCGGCATTGAACCCCTGGCCCTGGGACGCCTCTCGCCCCGCCAACAGTTGCTCAATGAATTAGTCCGCGACACCACGCCGCTTTGGGACGATTTGATGCACGACGGCTTGCTTTACCATGGAGCCATCGATTATTTGCAGCAGCAGCGTCCGCGCGTGTTGTATGTGGCGTTCGATGAGACGGATGACTGGGCTCACGATGGCCGCTACGATCGGTATCTCCAAGCCGCGCATCGGGTCGACGAATGCGCGCGACGGCTCTGGGAAACCGTGCAATCGCTCCCAGCCTATCGCGGGAAAACGACCTTGCTGCTGACGGCCGACCACGGACGTGGCAGCGGACCAAAGTGGAAGGAGCACGGCAAAGATGTCGAGGGCGCCGAATACATCTGGCTGGCCGCGTTGGGTCCGGATATTCCACCTTTGGGCGAGCGCCAATCCACCGCGCCGATCTGGCAGAAGCAAATCGCCGCCACGCTAGCCGCGTCGCTGCAGCAGGATTTTCACGCTGCGTTCCCGGAGACCGGCTCGGTCATTTCGGGACTGTTATCGAAGTAGGCGTCCGTTCGCGAGGAGTTGCATTTCGAGCCCGTCAATGGTGGAAGGGTGCCCGATTCGATTCCCGGTTTAGTCCGATGCAGACGGGTACGAAAGGCTTCGTACAACTCGGCCACTCCGCAGGTTTGGAAACCTGCGATACAGCAGGCTTGGAAGCCTGCGCTACGTGTCGAAGCGCGCCCGCCCCTCCCCAACTCTCCAACTCCCCAACTCCCCCAACTCCCCAACTCTCTACTTGGCTGGCAGTTTGGCGACGGCGTCTTTCATTTCGGCCAAATGGACGTCGGCGGAAGGCACATCAGTGACGTGCGCGATCTTGCCGTCGAGGCCAATCAGGAAGCTGGCACGGCGGGCGAAGTTTTCGCCGGGTTTACGCCGGACGCCATAGGCGTCGGCAATTTTTCCGTCGGTATCGGCGAGCAGCGGGAAGTTGAGCTGGAACTTTTCGCGAAATTTTTGGTGGCTTTCGGCGGAGTCGAAGCTGACGCCGATCACGGACACCTTTTGTTTTTGGAGGTCGCCCATCCGGTCGCGCAGGCCACAGGCTTGTTTGGTGCAGCCCGGCGTATCGTCTTTGGGATAGAAGTAAAGCAGGACCACCTCTTTGCCGACATGGTCGGCGAGCTTCCAGGTCTTACCGTCCTGGTCCTTGCCCTGCACCAAAGGGGCGGTATGGCCGACTTTGGGTGTGGCGGCGGACGCGACAACGGAGAGTGCCATGAACCCGGCCAAAGCCAGGCCGAAGCCGAGGAGCGCGGGATTGGTTTTGTTCATAATAGAGGAGAGTGAGATTATGCGTTTGCGAGCGAGATACTCTGACGACGCTGCACGGACTTTTCTTCAGCTTCACAAATTTCGACGGAGGTCAGTCCATCCTGGGCGGTCACGACGGAGGGCGGGAGCCGGCGTTGGATGCAGTTGAGGAAGTGCCGCAATTCTCCAATGTAACCGTCCGGTCCCGGACACGGAACGATGGCGGCAGGGCTTCCCTCGACAGCCAGGCGCAAGCTCTCCTGGCCTCGGGCCGAATCGTAATCGGCGGTGGCCCCCTCGAAATTGACGGTATAACTCATGTTGAAACCAAATCCGGGCGACATGGCCCAGCTGCCTTCGGCGTGCACGATGGCATCTCCTTCAACCTCGTACTGCGTCACGACGTGGTCGATGGCGCCGCTGAATTTGACATAGCCCGTGGAGAAAACCGCGCGCGGACGCCCGAAACAGAACTGGACAAAATCGGTATCATGGACATGGAGATCGAAGAGGGCGCCACCCGATTCGGCGCCATTAAAAAATGTATTCTTCCCCCATCCGGGCGGTTCAGCGACCCGGCGGAAGCGGGCCGAAAGCACCCGACCGAATCGCCGCTCGGCGATGGCTTGCTTGAGCCAGGCCCACTCAGGCCAGAAACGCAGGCACATGGCGGGCATAAAGACCCGCCCCGAGCGACGGGCTTCGTCGACGATGGCACGCGCCGCGGCGGAAGTTCGCGCGAGCGGTTTTTCGCAGAGCACATGCTTGCCGGCCCGCAGCGCGGCCACGGCCAACTCCTGATGTGCCTTGGTCGGCGCGCAAATATCTATGGCATCGATGGCCGGGTTTTGCAGCAACTCGTCGAACACCCGGGTGGCCTGAATTCCCGTCATGTCGAGCTTCACCGGGTCGGTGGCCCCGACATTGCCTGTGACGTGGGTGAAATCGCCGTCCAGATGGCGCCCGCTCGGATTGCAAAGAGCCGCGATGCGTGCGCCGTCGACCTGGCGATATGCCCGCAAATGCGCCGCCGCCATGAAGCCGAGCCCGACAATACCGATGTTGGTCATGAGGCGGAAAAACTCTGGGACGATTGGGTCATGGCGTCACAGCCTGCGGCTGCGTTTCACGCTTGCAGTTGTTGGATGAAAAGTTTGGCGGTGCGAATGTCCTCGACGCGTTGCGAGCCGGCCTCGCGCTCGATGGCCAGCGCGCCGTTGAATCCGAGCTGGCGGAGCAGGCCGAAAAAGGCGGGCCAATCCACCTGGCCGGCTCCGACGGGGACTTCCTGGCCCCAGGTTCCGGGCGAGCGAGTGCGGATAGCATCCTTAAGGTGGCATTGCTTGACCCAAGGTCCGAGTGTCCGCAACGCTTCAATGGGATTGCCCTTGTCGTAGAGGAGCATGTTCGCCGGGTCGAAGTTTACCCCCACGTTGGCGCGGCCCAATTTTTCCAGGAAACTCTTCAACGTTTCGGCGGTCTCCTGTCCAGTCTCAAAAGCGAGGTCGAGCCCGCGGGCGGCAAACAGATCGGCCACCAACCGAATGCGGTGCTGCAACTTCTCGAATTCGGGGTCCGACTCGTCATGCGGCAGGAAGCCGGCGTGGAACGTGACAAGTTTTAAGCCCAATTGCTTCGCCAGCTCGGCCGTGCTCTGTGCGTTTTCCCAATTCTCCTCCCAGGTGGCATCCGGCACCAAGCCGCCGGTCTGCCGAATGGTCTCCAGCGTGGAATAATCCTCGCCCACAGTGCCGAACATGCCCGAGACCAGCCTGATGTTGGCGCGACGGAACTGCTCCGGCGCGCTGCCCCAAACCTCGGGCTTATCCCGCAGTGGATCGAGAGCCAATTGGACGCGGGTCAGGCCGATGACCCGCAGCTGCTCGAGCAATTGTGCCGGGCCGTCGGGCTGAATTGACCAACTGCATACCGCCAGACGCTCGAAAATCGGAGTGGCCACGGCGCGGAGGATATTTACTTTACTTGGCGGGCCGCAACTTGACGGCTTTGAGCCGTTCCACGAAATCGACGAACCCTTCGGCCTGCTCGCGCAAGCGGTCGGCGAGTTCGGGGTCGCGCAGGCGGCCTTGCTCGTTGAGCAGTTCGTTGATTTTGGGCAGGAACACGCGTTCGGGATACAGATAGGCGTTCCGGTAACCGAAGATCATCTGCAGTTGCTCCACCGGACGCAGCGCGCCCCACATGCCGGCGGCAACGCCGACGAAGCAAACGGGGCGTTGCTCGAAGCTCTCCGGGAACTTCAACATATCGATGAAGTATTTAAACACTCCCGGCAACCCGCCGTTATATTCCGGGGTCACCACGATGAGGCCTTCCGCCTGCAGCACACCTTCCGAGAAACGGGCGAACGAGGGCGGTTTCTGCGCGTAAGAAGCTGGGGAAAAGATCTCCGGAGGCAATTCGGCCAGGTCCAGGATGCGCAGCGGCACCTTCATGGTGGCATACACCCCTTCCACATCATGCGCCACTTTCCGGGCATTGCTGCCTGGACGGTTCGTTCCAACAATCAGTGTGAGCACGCCGGAGGATGAAGAGGAGAGCACCCAAGGGTCAAGCCCGGGATGCACGGCACTGGCGTCAGGGCCATGGATGCCAAATGGCAGATGCCAAATGGCAGATGCCAAATGGCAGATGCCAAATGGCAGATGCCAAATGGCAGATGGCGGATGTGCAGATGGCGGATGTGCCGCTGAATTGCCTAGAATCGTAAGCGCCGGCGACGACCCGCCGCGGGTCGTTGCGGAAGAGAGCGGACGCGTAGAGGCGCGAATCCAATCCAATCCCCCAATCCAATTCAAAATCCAAAATCCCAAAATCGTTACTGTAGCCAGCCGAGTTTATGGCGTTTGGCGTAGTACATCAGCCCCAACAGGCGCATCAGGACGGTGAGGAAATAGAGTGTCATCAATTTGGAAGCGAGCGCCACGACCAATGGAATCGGCAGGAGAGGCAATAGCCACAGGCCGAGCATCCAAACGCCAATCGTCGCCCCCATCACGACCAGGACCAGCAGATATTCCAAAGGCACCTTGATTATCGAGACCAACACCAGGATGGGATTCACGGCGGCGATGCTGTCATGCATGGCCACCGCAAGTACGGCCATCGGGAAATAGATCACTCCGAAAACTCCTGCCGCCACGATCAGCAGCGCCTTCATCGGGTCCGGATTGCCGCCACCCATGATGTCCAAACCGACCCACATCGACAGACCAATCATCGGCCCAAACGAAACGGCCATCGTGCCGAGCAACTGCAAGCCGGGAATGAGCAGGTCCTGGACGAATTCGCTCGTGTCCGGCCAGCCCGGCGGATCGTCTTCACCCAACGCCGCGGCATGAATGATTTTCTGCAGGTAGGCAAACACGTAGCCCAGCAGACCGATCCTCATGAAAAATCCGCCGCCGATGCGAATCATCGCCAGAAACTCCAAAGCCGCGAACATTATGGCGCCGCCAATCAAGAAGATGAGCCCGGCCATGCCTTTGAAGGGATAAACGAACGCGCCGGGCACCGAGGCGAAGAAGTTTTCGTGCGGATTCACCTGCGCCACGATCTGCACATTCAATGCGACGCACTCGCCGCTGCAACGCCGGCAAAAACGTCCCGTGCGCGTGCCGCCAGGCCGGGCGGCCACACAGAGCTCGCAATAATGAAGCTGGCACTGGGGACAAAGATAACGGGCGTGCGATTTGGGATGATACTTGCACATCGCCGGCCCGGCCGGGTCGACGTCGTATGCATCGGGCACATATGCCGAGGGCGCTGATGGCGGCGGCGGCGGGGCCTCATGAGCCGTCACCCGCAGGGCCGTGCGCGCCGGGATGGGCGGCGGAGGTCCAGGAGGAGCGGCAGCGTCCGGGCCCCCCGCCGCGGTGGACGGCGCCAGTCGAATAGATGGAGGCGGAGGTGGCGAAATTGCAGTTCCGGAAGCCGCCGCGGCGGGGACGGCGATGCGAACCGGCGCACGGGCCGGCGGAACGGGAGCTTGCGCCGAGCTTGTGGAGGGACTGGCGGACAGAGTGGGCGCTTCGGCGAGCAGTTCCAACTCGACACCTCCCAGCTGCAGCCGTTGCCCCGGCAGCAGGAAGGCTTCCTGGACCGGAGCGCGGTTGAGGAAAGAACCATTGGTGGAGCCGAGGTCGCGCAGCGTGACATTCTGACCGGTCACGATGAGCTCGCAGTGTGTGCCGGAAACAGAGTCGTGCTCAATGTGGACATCGCAAGCAGGGCTGCGTCCGACCGTGTTAGGGCCGGTTTTCAGGACAGCTTCCCACTGATAAGGCGTACCCGGATTGATGGCGAGCCGCGGCATGGCCAGACCAAGCAGTGAACGTTTGTTGGAACGCCGAGGTTATAGAACAACCGCCGGGAACTGTCGACGCGAATCTGGTTCGGCAGATATCTGTGTAGCGTGTTTTCCGCTCCAAGTGCCCCTTTCCCCAAGAGAGTACGTGTTCAGCCGCACAACCTGGCCATCCAAACCTAAGGTGCGGTGGAACGGGCGCTGCGCTAAACAGGACGCGGAGAGTGTTGGGTCGGATGGCGGATAAACCGCAACAAAACGACTGGAAGGACCGAGGCAGTGAAGCGGCCGAGCGCCGGCCAACTTAGAACACCAAGCGTCGAACACGAAACTTCAAACGCCAAACTTCAAACACTAAATCAGCGTTTTGGGCGCAGGAGGATGGCCTTTTTGGTGGTGCCTTCGACTTCGACGCTGTGGGTTTCGACCCCGGGATCGTCCTTGAGGGCGTGGTGGATGACGCGGCGGTCGAAGGCGTTCATTGGCTCCAGTTCCACGACATCGCCCCAGCGGCGGACTTTCTCGGCGGCTTCCATGGCTTTTTTGAGCAACGCTTCGCGCGCCTGAGCCCGATAACCACCCACATCGACAGTTACCTTTGGGGCCTTGGGGTCCATCTGAAAGAGCAACCGATTCAGCACATATTGCAGGTCCGAGAGCGTCTGGCCCTGCCGCCCGATGAGGCGGCCCGACTCTTCGGTTTTAACATCCAGAAGCAACCCGTCATCGAAGGGGTGCTCCTCGATTTGAGTCTCGAAACCCAGATGCTGAAGCAAAGTGACCAGAGTGTCTTTAGGTGCGGCTGACATGAGGATGGAGGAGTGGGGTTGTGGGAGCAGTCCAGTAGCGCGCGTTATTTCTTTTTCTTGGGGGGAAGAACCGCGACGGGTCGCACGGGCGCGGCCGCGGGACTGGTCGCTTTTTTCTCGTCGGCGGCTCGGGTGAGCTTCATCTGGGCAATACTCAGCAAGTTTTGCACAGTCCAATAGAGCGTCAAGCCTGCGGAATAGTTATAGAGCACGACCAGAAAGATCATGGGGAAGTACTTCATGATCTTTTGCTGCATTGGGTCCATGCCGGGCGAAGGCGGCATCAAGTGCGCCTGCCAGAGCATCGTTCCCCCCATCATCAGCGGGAGCGGATTCACATTGAAGTTGAGGCCGGGCACGACGAAAATCGTATCCGATTTCGACAGATCGCAGGCCCAGAGGAAGGAGGCACCGCGCAACTCGATGGCGCTTTGCACCATTTTGAAGAAGCCGATCAGCACCGGGAACTGAAGCAGCACGGGCCAGCAACCGCTCATGGGACTGACCTTGTGCTCCTTCATGAACTCCATGACTTTGCGGTTCATTTTGACCGGGTCATCCCGATACTTCTCCTGGATGGCCTTCATTTGCGGCTGCAACGCCTGCATGCGCTTGGAGGCGCGCGTGCTCACGGCCGTCAATGGCCAGAAAAGCAGCTTGATAATGACCGTGATGGCGATGATGGAAGCGGCGTAGCTCAGCCCGAGCGAGTTGAGCTTGTTCATCGAAAGGAGCAGCACCTTGGAAAAGAACCCAAAGAACCCGGTATAGCCCATGATCCGATCAAATTGGTTCTTGAGGTCGGCCGTGATGTGTTCAAGCGTCCGTAGCTCCTTGGGCCCCGCGAAGATCAGAAACTCGCGACTGAGGGTCCCCCCGGCGGCCAGATTCGTGGCGCCGTAATGCAGATTCACCTGAAATGCGAATTGATTGGTGATGGTGCGATTGTCCGCCGCAATTTCATCCCGGCTTGGCGGCGGCAACGTGAATCGGGTGGCGGAAAGCTCCGTGCCTGGCACTGTTGGAAGAAGGGCCAGAAAGAAGAATTGGTTGTGCGCCGCCGCCCAAACAATGGGACGGCCCGTGACGGAATAGAGCGACCGCGGCGTGCCGGGCAGGCAGCCCAAGGTTTTATTGTCAAAATAGGCGCGATTGATCTCGGTGCTGCCATCGCCATCAAACCAATGGATTCCGACCAGCGATTCATCGTCCTGGGGTGTCAAGGGCGTGGCGGCGCCGACGACGTATTGCTGCGGAGGCAAGGCCATGGACTGGCCGGAGCGGTTCTCCAGGCGCGTGCGCACATTCACCAAATAGTTCGTCGCCGGCTCGAACTCCGTCACGAGCTGAAGGCCGTTGGTCAGCGTCTTCTGTGCGCGCACACCTTCAATCAGGAAGCCCGGACCGTTCGTGCGCGTATACCGTTCCAACCGAAAAAGCCCGTCGCCGGTCACCTCGGGTCCGCCGAGCATGGCGCAGACCGGTTGCTGGGCGGCCGCGTTGAGCGAGGCCAGGCGAGTCGTATTCGTTTTGGCGCGACGCCCGCAACCGACCGACTCGGGGTAGCGCAGCAGTTCCACCTGCTTTAATCCGCCGCCGTGGGACGTGAAGGTGTAACGGGCATACTGGTTGGTAATGACTAAGATTTCTTCGGGCACCTCCGGGCGAGGTGGCGCGATGGGGGCTCCCGGCACAGCGGCCTCCAAGGGGGTGGACGGGGTGGAGGGGAGGGCATTGCTGCCGGTCGAGCCGAAAGTGTTGGTGCGAACGACGGGACGAGGCGGATACAGCCGAGGCGTCAGCCCGATCCAGAGCAGAAAGAGCGCGCCGCAGGCGGCCAGCACGAGAATTGACTTACGATCCATGCTTGAGAAGGATACTGGGCGAGCGAGGCGAGCTTCGAGCTGGCGGGACTGGATCGCAGCCGCAGCCGCCCCAGGGATGACATCGGCAAAGCCGCCGGGTCGCCAACCAAAGGCCGCGCCCGCTGCCATGCAAGCGGACAGCTTCAATGGCGTATTGCGAGCAGGAAGGTTGGTAGCGACAGCCGTGACCGGACGGGCCAAAAAGCACGGCAAGGATGGGCGACAGGAGCAATTGATAAAGCCGCAGCATCGATACCAGAGCTTGTTGGAGCCACTTCATGACGAAGCTAGTTAGCGCCGGCCTGCCGTGGCGGGCCGGGTGTTTCGCGAAGCAGGTGTGCCTTCCGCAAGGCCGAAACGAAGTCGAGCGCCACGGCGGCGTAGGTCTTGCCTACGATCGAAGCTCGGGCGACCAGCACCATGTCCACAGGTTGCCGCAGAGAGTCCTGGTGCAGGCGGAACGCTTCCCGGAGCAATCGGCGCGCCCGCGAACGGGTCACGGCATCGCCGATTCGGCGCGAAGTAATGACCCCCACGCGGCTGCTGGCACCAGGCGCCAAGACCAGCCAATTGAGGATCAGGCAGCCCTGCGCGAGTCGATTGCCCTCCGCTTTCGCCCGCGCAAAGTCGCGCCCTTGCTTGATCCGGCGGGACCGGGGCAAACCCTTCGCGGGCGAGGACGCGTCCATGACCGCAGCGCGCGCTCAATCCTTAAACAGGAGTCAATCGTTTGCGTCCCATGCGGCGCCGATTGCGTAGGATGGCACGGCCGCTCTTGGTGGAATTGCGGCTGAGGAACCCGTGCTGCCGTTTGCGGCGAATCTTTGAGGGTTGATACTGTCGTTTCATGTCTGTGTCGCTGTCTTAAACATTTGATTCTCACCGGCGACGCGAGCCAAAAACCGTCCGGCGGGCAAAGCACCACGGAAATCTCCTGCGCCACGGGAGGCGAGAGAGTAGCAATGAAGAAAGGGGTGTCAAGGCTGGGTGTCGGGGGTCGGGTCGGGGGGGGCGCATCCTGGCACTGCCCCGTAGCGCAGGCTTCCAAGCCTGCTGTATCGCAGGTTTCCAAACCTGCGCCATGTTCGCTTACCACGGACGCGTGAGGTGTGACCTGTCACCG
>Ga0070686_100002060_pt1 | contig 11101 bp, 8 predicted proteins | sample KBSS23LmetaG_FD_65654 | JGI IMG/M metagenome (GOLD analysis project Ga0070686, IMG submission 65654) | Switchgrass rhizosphere microbial communities from Kellogg Biological Station, Michigan, USA - KBS S2-3L metaG | ecosystem: Host-associated > Plants > Roots > Rhizosphere ...
TGGCCGCAGCGCGAGATCGCTGCCTCCGCCTATCGCACGCAGCGGCAGGTCGACAGCGGCGAGCGGCCGATCGTGGGCGTCAACCGCCACGTCGAGGTGGAGTCAACGTCGATCCCGATGTTGAAGATCGACCGGACGCCCGAAGACGTGCAGGTCGCGCACGTGCAGGCGGTGCGGGCGGCGCGCGACGCCGGACGCGCGCACGCGGGGCTCGACCGCGTGCGGCAGGCATGCGCGGGCGACGCCAACGTCATGGAGGCCGTGGTCGAGGCAGCCCGCGGGGATGCAACTTTGGGTGAAATCTGTCGGGTCTTCCGCGACGTCTTCGGCGAATATAGAGACCCAGCAGAGATCTAGTTGAGCAGCTAGTCTTCGAGGAGGCACCCGGACCGAATGGCGACGCCAGGCGTAGGACAGGACATAGAGGCGATGTGCGGCCGCTGCGGCCAGGTGTGGCACGTGGTGATGGCCAAGATGGGCGACCGGATCGCCAAGGTCGTCTGCAAGCGCTGCGGCGGACACCACCGTTACCGCGACGAGAACGCCAGCTCGGACGCGGATGCGGGCGGGGGCGCGCGCCAGTCGCGGCGCCCGACGTTCGGATCCGCCTCGCGGCGCGCGCGCTCGGCGCGCGCCCAGGACGCGACGCCCGCGGTGCCGCCCTTCGATCCCGCCAAACCGCCGCGGGCGTACGCGGCGCGGGACAGCTACGTCGCCGGCGAGCGGGTCTCGCACAAAACCTTCGGTGTCGGCGTGGTGTCGGGATCGCCCGGTGCCGGCAAGGTCGAGGTGATCTTCGGGGGCGGCGACGCCCGCGTGCTCGCCTGCGCGAAGGTCACCTCGACGCTGGCGCGGCCGGTCGCCACGCAGGGTCTGCCCATTCCCGATCGCCCCCCGAAGTGAAGGGGCTGCCCGGCGTCGAGCTGCGCAAGCGCCTCGAGCGAACGATCCGCGGCGGGCACCCCTGGGTCTACCGGGACGCGGTGGCGGGGACGCCGCGCTTGCCCGACGGCGCGCTGGTCCGCGTGACGGCTTCGGGCGGGCGAACGCTCGCGGTCGGTTTCTGGGACGCGCGGTCGCCCATCGCCCTGCGCATCCTCGGCGACGAGGCGGTCGCGACGGACGCGGGTGCGGTCGTGCGCGAGAGGGTCGCGGCGGCGCTGGCGCGGCGGCTCGCGTTCATCGACCGGCGCGAGACCGATGCCTTCCGCTGGATCCACGGCGAGGCCGACGGCCTTCCCGGCGTGCATGTCGATCTCTACGGCGACGCGGCCAGCCTTCGTTGCGACGGCGACGGCGCGGCGGCGTTCTACCGCGAGCTGCCTGGACGGCTGCGAGACGCGGCGGCGGCGGCCGGCATCGCGGTGCGCGTGGTGGTCGAGCGCCGGCGCGCGCGGCGCGGAGCGGCAGCCGCGGCCACGGAGGAGCGGGCGGCGATCGTGCTGGGAACGGCGCCCGCAGGCGAGCTCGAGGTGCGGGAGAACGGACTTCGCTTCGGCGTCGACCTGACACGCGGCCAGAAGGGCGGGCTGTTTCTGGACCAGCGCGACAACCGCGCGCTGGTACGGACGCTCGCGCACGGCCGGCGGGTGCTGAACCTGTTCGGCTACACCGGCGGGTTCTCCATCTACGCCGCAGCGGGCAGAGCGCGGGCGACGGCGACCGTGGACGCCGCGGCGCCTGCCATCGCGGCCGCCCGCCGCAACTTCGAGCGCAACCGCCTGCCGATCGACAGCGCGCGCTTCGTGAGCGGCGACGCGTTCGCGTTTCTCGAGCGCGCGGCGTCCGAGGGCGAGCGCTTCGACCTGGTGATCTCCGACCCGCCGAGCTTCGCGCCCAGCCGGCGGGCACTGGCCACCGGCCTGCGCGCCTACCGCCGCCTGCACCGACTGTGCGCGGCGGTCACCGCGCCGGGCGGGACGCTGTGCGCGGCGTCGTGCTCGAGCCACGTCGATCGGGCGGCTTTCCTGGAGACCGTGCGCGACGGTGCGCGCGACGCCGGCCGCCGCTTCCAGCTCCGGGAGATGCGCGGCGCGGCCCCCGACCACCCCGTCGTGCCGCATTTTCCGGAGGGCGACTACCTGAAATTCGGCGTGGGTATCCTATAGTCCGGCGGCGATGACCACCGCCGACGCCTCAGCCGCTCCCACGGAGCCGTCTGCGGAGATTGCGACGCCCGCCTACCGGTGGACAGTCGGCGGCATCCTGGCGGCGATCCAGTCGCTGGTCTACTTCGGCATCGGGCACCTGCACCTCGACCGATCGACGGAGATCCTGCGGACGAAGGTCGACGACGCGATCCCGTTCTGGCCCTGGACAGCGTGGTGCTACCTGCCGTTCTACGCGGGCGTGTTCATCATCGCGGTCGCCGGCTTCCGGCGGCGCGCGCTGTTCAACCGCGCCGTGCTGGCGGTGCTGGTCGTCATGACGATCGGCGCGCTCGGGCACATCTTCATCGGCGCCGAGTACCCGCGCCCCGTCCTGCACCCACCCTACGCCAACATCTCGGCCTGGTTCCTGGCGTCCGTCCAGAGCATCGATCCGCCGGGCAACGTCTTTCCGTCGTTGCACGTCGCTCACACGACGATGCTGGCGCTGATCCTGATCAAGGACCGCCCGCGCCTCGGCCGCGTGGCGCTCGCAATGGCGACGGCGCTCGCGCTGTCGACGCTGACGACCAAGCAGCACTTCATCGCGGATGTCGTGTCCGGTTACGCGCTCGCGTTCCTCGGCCGCTGGCTCGCGCTGCGCAAGCTCGCGATCTAGAACCGAGCCGCCGTTACGGCACGACGTTGACGCGTACGAGCGGGGAGCGGCCCCAGCCGATGCCCAGCGAGACGGTGAACGAGGGCACCCAGGAACGGTCGCCGGGCACGGCCGACCCGTAGAGGGTCGGATAGACGGTGTAGAAGGGCGCGGTCGCCTCTGCCTCGGCGAAGATGCGGATCGTGCTCGCACGCAGAAACTCGTAGCCGGCCGCCGCCTCACCCTGCAAGCCGGTGCCCGAGTAAGTCGCCGTGGAGTTCGTCACCGCGGTCAGGCCGTAGCCGAGGCCGCCGCCGAGGTAGAAGGATCCGTTGGCCGTCGGGTTGAAGTAGTAGAGGGCCATCAACCTGGCCCACGAACCGGTCACGCCTTTATTGGTGTCCATTGGATTGTTGCTACCCGCCACCACCAGGTTCAGGAACGACAGATCGATGGCGAGCGAATCCAGCTCGTAACGGTAGCCGAAGCCGAACCCGGGTCCGCTGTTGGTGGAAGGGCCCGTGACGCCGCCGTATCCGAGACGGAAGTACCAGAGCGAGTCGGCCTCGACCCGCTTCGGCGCCTGCTGCGCGGCCGTGGCGTTTGTCCGATCGACGACGCCGTTGGTCGTGCCCATCGGCATTCCGGACACCATCGACCGGATCATCTGGCTGTAGACCGCCGGGATCTCCTCGATCGCGCGGGCGCTGGCTTCGCGGTAGCCCTGCGGCCCCTGCATGAAGACCGTGATGCTGTTGCCCAGCTTCACGTGGTAGACGACGTAGGTCCCGAGGCAGTTCGAATCGGCCACCTCGATGCCCTGCTGGCGGAGCGCCTGCCCGAGCAGGATGCGGGTGGCGTTGCGATCCGGTTCGGACAGCGTGTCCTTGGTGGTGTCGATCGCGGTGCAGACCGCGGCGGAGCCGGCGCGTTCAGCCGCCGCGAGGAGGAAGAGACCGGAGAGGGCGAAAGTGAGCTTGTGTCTGATCATGTTCCCCCGACTTAGCAATTGGGATGCCTGCCTCGAATCTGAACAGGTCGGGCCCCCGGAAGCAAGTTGCGTCGGTCACTTAGCGCGTCAGCGGCGCGCACGGGCCGCCAGCTTCGCGACACCTGCGTCAGGAATTTCACACAGTTGAACGGTGTGACGATGTCGGACCGGCACCGACGATCGCCGTCGGATCACTTCTTGGCGGCCGCGCGGGCGGCGGCGCTGATCGGGTCCTTGAAGTTGATCTTCTCGTAGGCCAGTCCCTTGGCCTTTAGCTGCGGTTCGATCGCCGCGGCCTTGCCGACGATGACGATCAGCATCCGATCGGGGTCCAGCAGCTCGCCCGCCGCCGCCTTGGCCGCGGCCTGATCGACGGCCGCCAGCCTCACGGGGAGCTCGCGCACGTAGCCCGCGCCGAGGCCGTGCATCTCCGCCGCGACCAGCGCCTGCGCGACGCCCGCCGCCGCCTGCAGCTTGAACGGGTAGCTGCCGGCGTAGAAGCCCTTCGCCTTGTCCAGCTCCAGGGCGGTCGGCCCCTCGTTCTTCATCCGCCGGACCTCGTCGATCGACGCGCGCAGCGCCTCTCCGGTGGTCTCGCTCCTGGTGGCGCCGGCGATCCGGAAGCCGCCCTGGTACAGCGTCGATCCGAACGACGACCCGATCCCGTAGGTCAGCCCGCGCTTGGCGCGGACCTCGATCATCAGACGCGACGAAAAGTCGGACCCGCCCAGCACGTAGTTCATCAGCGTCGCCGCGTACCATCGCGGATCGGCGTGCTTGATCCCCTCGTGGCCGAACACGATCGTCGCCTGCGTCGAATCCGGGCGGTCGACGAGCAGGACGCGCGTCGCCTCCAGCTTCGGAATCGTCCAGGCCGGGCGCGGCGGAACCGGCGCCTTCGCCCAGCCGCCGAACGCCTTCTCGATGGCGGCGCGCAGCTTCGACGGATCGACGTCGCCGGCGACGGCCAGCATCGATCGGTTCGGCCGATAGAACGTCTTCCAGAACGTCTCCAGCCGGGCGCGCGTGATCTTGCGAACGTCGTCCGCCGTCAGCGCCCAGCCGTCGGGGTGCTTCTCGCCGAACAGCAGGTTCGCGAAGTGCGCGTTCGCGAGCTCGTGCGGGTTGTCGAACAGCGCCGCGATCGCGGCGAGCATCTCGTCGCGCACCTCGCCCATCTCGCTTTCGGGGAACGATGGGTGCAGGAGGATGTCCGACAGCAGATCGAGGCACAGCTTGGCGTCCTTCGACAACGCCGTGCAGATCGCGTTCGTGCTCTCGTTGGTCGCCTGCGCCCCAAGCGAGCCGCCGACGAAATCGATCGCCTGCGAGATCTGGTCGGCCGTGCGGGTCTTTGTCCCGCGGCGGAGCATCGCGGCCACGAAATCGGAAATGCCGAGCTCGTCGCGTTCCTCGTCGTAGCCGCCGGCCTGCACGGCGATCCCGAAGCTGACGACGGGCAGGTCCTTGCGCGGGACCACCAGCACCTCCAGCCCGTTCTTCAGCGTGAAGCGCTGCATGGCCGGGAGCACGAGCTCCGCCGGCTTCGGCGGCGCGGGTGCGTGGATCAGATCTTTGCGTCCCTCCCAGAACGACAGATCGGGCTTCGGCTTGGCGCCGCCGGGGGCGGCCGGGGCCGCCGCCGGGACAGGCGGCGGCGACGCAGGGGGCGGCGCGTTGGCGGGCGGACCCGAGGCGCAGCCGGCGGCGAACAAGGCCGTCAATCCGACGATGCCGATGCCGATGCCGATGCCGATGCCGGCGCGCTTCATTTCTTACCTTCGCTGTTACCTTGGCCCGGCGCGGCCTGCGCGAGCGTGACGAGGGTCAGGTTGGTGTCGACCAGGTACTTCTTCGCCACGCGCTGGACGTCCGCGGCGGTGACGGCGAGGTAGCGGGTGGCGCCCTCGACGAACCGCTTCCAGTCGCCCTCGACGTACTGCGCGCGGCCCAGCGCGCCGGCGATGCCGTCGACGGTCTGCAGCCCGAACACGAACCCGGCCGCGAGCTGGTTCTTCGCCTTGTCGAGCTCGTCGGCCGTGATGGGCTTATCGCGCACCCGCCCGACCTCCTCGGACAGCACGGCCCAGACGCGGGCCGCGTCGCGATCCGGCAGATACGCGGCGTAGACCAGGAACAGCCCCGGGTGCTCCAGGACCTCCGCCGCGCCGCCGGCGGCGATAGCGAGGTGCTCCTGCCGCACCAGGCGCTGGTGCATCCGGGACGACTCGCCACCCGACAGCACGGCCGCCAGCACCTCCAGCGCGGGGATGTCGGGATCGGCCGCGCGCGGAATGTGATAGCCGCCGACCACGACGGGGATCTGCACCTCGATCCGCAGCGTTTCGGCGCGCGGCGCGGTCTGCGGCGGCTCCTCGACGGCGGCCCGGACCGGCGCGGGGCCGCGCGGGATCGGTCCGAAGTGCTGCTCGATCAACTTCCGCACCTCCGTCTCGGCGACGTCGCCGACCACGACCAGCGTTGCGTTGTTGGGCTGGTAGTAGGCGTCGTAGAAGCGCTGGGTATCGGCGGGCGTGACCTTCTCGAGATCCTCGATCGTGCCGATCGGCGTCCAGTTGTAGGGGTGCTTGACGAAGGCGAGCGCGCGGAATTTTTCGATCGCCTTTCCGATCGGATCGTTGTCGACGCGCAGCCGCTTCTCCTCCTCGACCACCTGCCGCTCCGAGCTCACCGTCGACTGGATCAGTTTCAGGTGGCGCATCCGCTCCGCCTCGAGCTCCAGCGCGAAGCTGACGTACGACGGCGGCACGGTGTCGTGATACGCGGTCAGATCCTCGACGGTGAACGCGTTGACCTGCCCTCCGACCTCTTTCAGCAGGCGCGCGTGCTCTTCGGGGGGAACGTGGTCCGACCCCTTGAACATCATGTGCTCGAACATGTGCGCGACGCCGCGGATGCCGACGTGCTCGTCCTTGGATCCGACGTGATAGAAAACCTGCACCGTCGCGATCGGCGCCTTGTGGTCGGCCAGGAACAGGACGTTGAGGCCGTTCGCCAGCGTCCAGTTCTTCACGTCCAGCTTCGGCGACGGCAGCGCCGCAGCCGTCACGGGCGCCGCGCCTGGCGGCTTGGCGGCGGGCGGCTTGGCGGCGGCGCGCGGTGGGACGACCCCCAGGGAGGTCAGCAGCAACAGCGGCGGCAGGGCCCGTCGGAACACGGCAGCGGCGGCAATATGACACCAGGTCGCAGAACCAGCGAGGGGGAAATCGTCTACTCTCGTAGTGACCATGATCCTGGGTCTCGTCGCCATTTCCGGGATGCTCGCCGCGGACGCGGCCGCGGCGCCGCAAACGCAGGCGGTGGCGGCCGTCGAAGTTTCTTTCCTCACGCACGCGGGCGAAGGGGCCGCCGGGCAAAAGCGCTTCGGCCGCGACGGCTGCTACCAGGTCGAGTCCGGCGGCAGCACAGGAGGCGGGTCGTACGCGCGCGACAGCCAGGCCGGTTGCCACCTGCCCGCCGACGTCGCGGTCGTGTTCGCGAAGCTCGACGCGATCCCCGCCAATACGCTCGAGCCCGAGCGGCCGCCGGGCGAAAGCACCACGGGCGGCGCGCCGCGAAACGGGATATCCGGGACCTCCGAGACCCATGTCGTCCTGATTCGGACGAACGGTTCGCGTTGGATGGCCGCGAACAAATCGACGACGGATGAAATCTTGCGCGCAGTGAACGAGCTGCCGAGCGAAAACCAATGGTACGCCAAACCGCCGGAGAAACCTGCCGGCACCGGGTCGCAGTTGCTCGTGGTGTCGGCCTGGACGGCCGGAAAGCGCCGGACTGAAGGGATGCTCGCGGCCGATGGCCGCTGGTGGTGCCACCTGAGCGCCATCGGCCCGCGGGGCGGGAGCGAAAAGCTACCTACCAAGCCGGTCAAGCCGCTGACGTCCAAGAGTGCAGTCGCGCGCCTGAATTGGATCCTGTGGGGAGTGCGCCCGCCCCATCATGACGACAAGAACGCGCCGACGCGCAAGCTCGAACCCGAAACCCTCGTCCAGGTCACCTGGTTCGATCAGAAGAGCACGCCCCTTCCCCAGGTGGCCGGTTACGACGTCACGATGCGCTTCAGCGTCCACATGGGGACGCCCACGCCCGTCTGCGCGATCGAGGTGCCCAAACCGCGATGAGCACCGTCGTCGAGATCATCGAAAGCCGCGCGCTCGCGGGCAATCCGCTGGGCGATCCGACCGCGCGGCGGACCGCGGTCTGGGTGCCGCCGTCGTACGAATCCATGGTCGACCGACGGTACCCGGTGATCTACTGGTTGTCGGGGTACGCGGGCACGGGCGAGCAGATGTTCTCGGGAACGCCGTGGCAACCGGGCCTGGGCGACCGTCTCGATCGGCTGGTTGCATCGGGCGGGATGGGCGAGGCGATCGTCGTCGCGCCCGATTGCTTCACGCGCTGGGGCGGCGCGCAGTATCTGGACTCGCCGGCGCTCGGAAACTACGAGACGCACGTCGTGCGCGAGGTGATCCCGTCGATCGATGCCCATTTCCGCACGATCGCCGCGCGAGAGGCGCGCGCCGTCGGCGGCAAGTCGTCGGGCGGCTTCGGCGCGCTGGTGCTCGCGATGCGCCACCCCGACCTGTTCTCGGCGGTCGCCAGCCACGCGGGCGACATGTACTTCGAGCTCTCCGCGCTGCCGGACCTTCCCGTGGCGGCGCGGACGCTGCGGCGGCATGGCGGCGTCGGCGGTTTCCTCCGGCACTTCGAGGCGACCGAAAAGAAGGACGGCGCCGACTTCACGACGATGATGGTGCTGGCCGAGGCGGGCGCGTATTCGCCGGAGCTCGGGCGCGATCACGGCATCGCGCTGCCGTTCGACCTCGCGACCGGCGAGCTCGACCCCATCGTCTGGCAGCGCTGGAAGGCATGGGATCCGGTGGAGATGGCGGCGACGCACGCGGAGGCGCTGCGGCAGATGAAGCTGATCTTCGTCGACGCGGGGACCCGCGACGAGCACAACCTGGACGCCGGCGCGCGCATCTTTGTCCGGCGGGTGCAGGCGCTCGGGATCGCGTGCGAGCACCAGGAGTTCGACGACGGTCACCGAGGCACCGCGTACCGGTACGACGTCTCGCTGCCGAAGCTCGCGGCCGCGCTCGGCGCGGCGCCCATGGGATAGCGTCAGCGCGACGTGTTCCGGAGCAGCGTGATCGCGTACAGGGTGGTGCTGCCGGCGACGGCGATGTCGGGCTTGCCGTCGCCGTCGAGATCTCCCAGCGCGACGCCGCCTGGACCCGCGCCAACGACGTAGTTCAGCGACGGGCCGAAAACACCGCCGCCCAGGGCCGGGAACACGCTGACGTCGGAAGCCGAATTGTTGCCGGCGATGATCTCCGGCCAACCGTCGCCGTTCACATCTCCGAGCGCCAGGGCCCGCGGCGAGGAAAAACCGCGGGTCGGGGCCGTGCTGGCGTCGAAGCCACCCGCTGCGTTCGCGACGAGCACGGTGATTCCGCCGAGGTCCGTGATCACGAGATCGGGCGCGCCGTCGCGGTTGACGTCGCCCACGGCGAGCGCCCCCGGTTTTCCGTTACCGGTGCCCCCGCTGGGCGTGACCGCGAAAGCGACCACGGCGGCGAACGTGCCGTCGCCGTTGCCCGCGAGGGTGCCCACGTTGGCGCCATTCGTCGCGACGATATCGAGCCGGCCATCGCCGTTCATGTCGGCCACGGCCAGCCCCGTGGGGACGGTGCGCGCCGGGTAGTTGACCGGCGGAGCGAACGTCGCCCCACCCATGTTGAGGAAGACGCTCACATCGGCGCTGTTTCGGTTGCCAGCGGCGATGTCGGCCCGGCCGTCGCCGTCGAGATCGGCGATGGCGATCGAGACCGGTACGGAACCAGCGAACATGCCGACGGAGGGCGCGAAGGTGCGGTCGCCGTTGTTGAGCAGCACGGCGACGTTCGAAGCTCCGAGGAGGCCGTTGGCGCTGATGGCGACCGCGAGATCGGGGTGGCCGTCGCCGTCCAGATCGCCGACGGCGAACGACTCCGCGTTCCCACCGGCGTCGAAGTCGATCGCCTCGGTGAAGGGATCCGCGGCGGCGTTCCAGAGCACCGTCATCTGCTGCCGGGCGGGGATCGCGAACACCACGTCCAGGCGACCGTCGCCGTCGAGATCCGAGCACGCGATCGCCTGTCCGAGGCGCGCTTTCCCGTAGACGGGGGCTCCCAGGCCATCCGGTTTGTTCAACATCACCTGGACGCTGCCGGCCGCGTCCAGGTTCAGCGACACGATATCGGTCCGGCCGTCGCGATCGAGATCCGCGGTCGCAAGCCACCGCGACTGCATACCTGCCGCGTAGCTGCGGGGCGGCATCAGGCTGCCGTCGCCGCGGTTCGCGAGCACGCCCACGCTCCCGTTCGACACCAGCGTCACGTCCAGCGCACCGTCGCCGTCCAGGTCGGTGAGGGCGACCGAGCGAGAGTAGGTCACGGCGGACGCAGCCGACGTGCTCACCCGCGCCGCGAAGGTGCCCGCGCCCTGATTCAACAGCACGTCGACGCCGTCGTTGCCCGCGACCACGAGATCGGGCTTGCCGTCGCGGTTCAGATCGCCGATCGCGAGCGAATAGGGAAGCGAACCGGTCGGGTAGCGAACCGGGTCCCCGAACTTCGCGTTGCCGGCGTTGATCACGACGCTGACGGCGCCGTCGCCGGTCAGCGCGGCCAGGTCGGCTTTGCCGTCCCCGTCGACGTCGGCGATCGCCAGCGACGAGAGCCCGTAACCGATCGTTGGCTTCGCGCCAGCGTTCAGCTGGCCGCTGCCGTCATTGAGGAACACGAACACCTTGCCGAAATCGGCGTCGATGGGCAACACACTGAGCGCGACCGCGACGTCCAGGTCGCCGTCGCCGTCCAGGTCGCCGAGCGCCAGCGCCGACGGGTACGTCGAGAACGTGGAGACGCCCGGGGGCAGGTCCACGGGGTCGGTGTCGGCGGCGACGAACGTGCCGCCGCCCTTGTTCAGCAGCACGGCCACATCGCCCCCGACGCTGACGAGGTCGGGCTTGCCGTCGAGGTTCATGTCACCGGCCGCCACGAGACGCTGATCCCCGAGGAGGACCGAGGAGACGGGTGGCGCCAGGGTCCCGTCCCGCCTGTTCAGGAGGAGGTCGATCTCGACGCCAATCGTGACAACGTCCAGCCAGCCGTCGCCATCGAAATCGGCGACGTCCATCGCGAAAGGCGACGCGGTGGGGTAGTTGACGGCTGCGCGAAACGAGATGGATCGCGTGCCGCCTCCGCCGGCGCCGCCGCCGCCCTGCCCTCCGGGCGCGCCACCGCCGCCCTGCCCCCCGCGCGCGCCGGCTCCGCCCACCGTGCCTCCGGCGCCGGAGCG
>Ga0070686_100002062_pt1 | contig 11091 bp, 14 predicted proteins | sample KBSS23LmetaG_FD_65654 | JGI IMG/M metagenome (GOLD analysis project Ga0070686, IMG submission 65654) | Switchgrass rhizosphere microbial communities from Kellogg Biological Station, Michigan, USA - KBS S2-3L metaG | ecosystem: Host-associated > Plants > Roots > Rhizosphere ...
GGCGGCGGCGACGATGCCTTCAGCTTCATCGGCTCGGGCGCGTTCACCAACCATGCCGGAGAGCTGCGCGCGGTCAACACGGCCGGGCCGATCTGGACCGTCTCGGGCGACGTCAACGGCGACGGCGTCGCCGACTTCGAGCTCACCCTGGTAGTCAGCGACGCCCACCCCCTCGCCGTCGGCGACTTCACGCTCTGAGAGCCATAGGATAGCACACCCTCTTGGCGGCCTTCCTGCGATCCCCGTGAGCGATTGGAGTGAATTGCTCGCGCCTGCACCTCACCACATACAATTTCGAGACCCGCCAGCCGTGAACACGTGGCCGGTCAGTCTCCTGCCAAAGAAACCGGCGCCCGCATTGCTGCGGACGCCGGCCTTGCCCCACTCGAAATTCGGTTCAGGCGACCTTGGCCGCCTCCGCGTCCTCGGGCTCGCGCAGCACATAGCCGCGGCCCCAGACGGTCTCGATATAATTGTCGCCGCCGCAGGCGAGGCTGAGCTTCTTCCTGAGCTTGCAGATGAAGACGTCGATGATCTTGAGCTCCGGCTCGTCCATGCCGCCGTAAAGATGGTTGAGGAACATTTCCTTGGTCAGCGTCGTGCCCTTGCGGAGCGAGAGCAGCTCCAGCATCGCATATTCCTTGCCGGTCAGATGGACGCGGCTGCCGTCGACCTCGACCGTCTTGGCGTCGAGATTGACCGCGAGCTTGCCGGTCTTGATCACCGATTGCGAATGGCCCTTGGAGCGGCGGACGATGGCGTGGATGCGCGCGACCAGCTCGTCACGGTGGAACGGCTTGGTGACGTAATCGTCGGCGCCGAAGCCCAGAGCGCGGACCTTCGAATCCAGCTCGGCGACGCCGGAGAGGATGAGGACCGGGGTGCCGACCTTGGCCGTGCGCAATTTCTTGAGCACGTCATAGCCGTGCATGTCGGGCAGGTTCAGGTCCAGGCAGATGATGTCGTAATCGTAGAGCTTGCCGAGGTCCAAGCCCTCTTCGCCCAGATCGGTCGTATAGACGTTGAATCCCTCGGTGGAGAGCATCAGCTCGATGGCCTTGGCCGTAGTCGGCTCGTCTTCGATCAGCAGCACGCGCATGGATATGCCTCCTGTCGCGAGAGCGGCTATCGGCCTGCTCCTTCGACGTCATTAACCTTTAGAGATGTGAAGGCAAAAGGTTAATTTCGTATTAATACCGCAGAATCCGATACCTAGGGGTCGAAACTGCGGATGCGTTGCGCGCGGGCCACGCCCGTGGCAGGGCCGAATGCCATGGCCTTCTGGGATCAGCGCGTGCTCTTCATCGACGGCGAGGCGCTCGTCATCGACAAGCCGGCGGGGCTCGCCGTCCATCCGGGGACGCGCACGCCAGAGAGCCTCGAAGACTATCTCGGCGCGCTGCGCTTCGGCTTCCAGCGCCGGCCGCTTCCGGTCCACCGGCTCGATCGCGACACGTCGGGCTGCCTTTTGCTCGCCCGCAATCCCAAGGCGCACAAGCGCTTCCAGCGCGCGTTCGAGAACAGGCAGGTCGAGAAGACCTATGTGGCGGTGCTCGACGGCGTGCCCGCGGCCGAGGCGGGGACGGTCGATCTCGCGCTCGACAAGGTCTCCAGCGCCGAAGCGGGCTGGCGGATGGTCCCCGATCCCGCCGGCCGCGCGGCTATGACCCACTGGCGCGTCGCCGCCGTCCGCGACGGCCGCGCCGTGATCCTGTTCAGCCCGGAGACGGGCCGCACCCACCAGATCCGGGTCCACGCCTCGGACGGGATCGGCATCGCGATCGCCGGCGATCCGGTCTACGGGCGCGGCAAGGGGCCGATGCTGCTCCACGCGCTCTCGCTACGCGTCGCGCGCGGCGACAAGCCCCCGGTCGAAGCGACGGCGCCGCTCCCGCCGAGCTTCGTCAGCGCGGGCTTCGGCGATGTCGACCTGGCTATTGCCCATGCCCTTTGACCTCCCCGAGGACGCGTTGCAGGAGCGCTTCCTGGCCGCCTCCGGTCCCGGCGGGCAGAATGTCAACAAGGTCGCGACCGCTTGCCAGCTGCGCTGCGACGTGTTCGCGCTGGGACTGGCGCCCGACGTCTACCGCCGACTCAAGACCTTGGCGGGGAGCCGGATGAACGCGGCCGGCGAGATCGTCATCACCGCCCGCAAATACCGCACCCAGGAAGCCAATCGCGAGGAGGCGCGGGCGCGGCTGGCCGACCTGATCGCGCGCGCCCATGTCCGGCAGGCGAAGAGGGTGAAGACGAAGCCCAGCCGCGCCGCCAAGGCGAAGAGGGTGGACGCGAAGAAGCAGCGCGGCTCGATCAAGCAGGGGCGGGGCAAGGTGACGCTGGACTAGGAAGAGGCCGTCATTCCAGCGAAAGCTGGAATCTCCCTTCTTCCTTCCCCACCTCCGGCAAAGGCAATGAGAGTCCGGCTTCCGCCGGAATGACGAAGAGGCGGCTGGATGTACGACTTCAGGATCGAAGCGGCGGACAAGCCGTCGCTCTACCGCGAGCTGATCGAGGCGGCCGACGCGCTCACCGCCGGCGAACCTGATCCCATCGCCAACATGGCGAACCTCGCCGCCTTGCTCTGGGAGAGCCTGCCCGACCTCAACTGGGCCGGCTTCTACCGCAATCTCGGCGGCGAGCTCGTCCTCGGCCCGTTCCAGGGCCGCCCGGCCTGCATCCGCATCCCCTTCGGCCAGGGCGTCTGCGGCGCGGCCGCCGCCTCCCTCGCGCCGCAGCTGGTCGCCGACGTCCACGCTTTCCCCGGCCATATCGCCTGCGACGCCGCCTCGCGCGCGGAATTGGTGGTGCCGATCCTCGCGCAAGGCCGCCTCGTAGGCGTGCTCGACCTCGACAGCCCGACGCCCGGCCGCTTCGACAAGGAAGACGAAGAGGGCTGTGTCAAACTGACACAGCGTCTCGCCGCGAGACTCGCCGGCATGGCAAAGGCGCCGTCCGAAGCGTAGAAGACGGGTTCACACGCCCTCGGCAGGGGCGAGACTTGCGAACAGGGGATCCCTTTATGCGCAAATTGAGCCTTTCCATCCTCGCGGCGAGCATCGCATTGCTTCCGTCCAGCGCCTTCGGCCAGGCCGGCCCTCCCGCGCCCCCCGCGGGCGGCGGCTGGCACGGCGGCGGCGGCATGCACGGCGGCAGCTGGAGCGGCGGCGGCAGCGTTCGCGGCGGCAGCTGGAGCAGCGGCGGAGGCAGCTGGCGCGGCGGCACCTGGCACGGTGGCACGACGGGCCCGCGCGGGCATTTCCGACATATGCGGCGCGGCTTCATCGTCCCGCAATTCTGGTGGGGGCCGCAGTTCACGGTCAACAACTGGCAGATGTACGGCTTCGCCGATCCCGGCCCCGACGGCCGCTGGATCCGCTATTATGACGACGCCTATCTGATCGACCATGACGGCCGCATCCGCGACACCCGCGAGGGCCTCGACTGGGATCGCTACGGCGAGGAGTGGGACATGGCCGACGGCATTCCCGCCTATCGCGGTAGCCGCGACTATCGCCCCGGCGACGAGGATTATGCCTGGAGCGAAGAGCATGAGGGTCGCGGCGACATGCGCGAGATGCACATGCGCCGCGACGGGCCGCCCATGGGTCCGGGCTACGGCTATGGCGGCGGTTACACCCGCGTCTATGGCGGCGGCTACGGCTATGGCGCCTATGCCTATCCGATCGTGATCGAGACGGTCACCACCGGCGCGGCCGCGCAGACCTATAGCGAAGAGATCGTCGAGGAATATGTCCAGGTGCGCCGCGCGCATCATCGGGCCCGTCCGCGCTGCATCTGCCATGCGCCGCCGCGTCCGCCCGTGCGCCGCGCCCCGCCGCCCCGCCCGCCCGCCGGCGAACGCGGCTGATCGAGCCGCGCACTGGTGGCTGCCCCTCCCCCTCGATGGGGAGGGTTGGGAGGCGGTGTCGGGCGCCGGCGATCAGCTCAAGCCGCCGAGCCCCCTCACCCTAACCCTCTCCCCGCCGGGGAGAGGGAATTCTGTTCCTTGCTTAGCCCAGCCGCGCCAGCGCTTCGTCGCCGAGCCCGCCGGGAACGATGATCAAAGGACAGGGCAGCGCGCCGACCGCCGCGCCCGCGAAATGGCTGACCAGGGGGCCGGGTCCGCCCTCCACCGCCGCGCCCAGCACCAGAGCCGAGAAATCGTCGCGCTCCCTGAGCAATTCGGCGACCGCCTTGACCGGATCGCCCTGCCGGATCGTGATCGCGGGCTTGATCCCGGCCTCCTCCATGATCGCGCCGGTGGCCTGGACCAGCATCGCCTCGGCGCGCAGCCGCGCCTCCTCCTCCATCGCCTCCTGGACCGCGCCCCACTGGACGAATTCCTGCTGCGGGATGAGCGCGAGGATCTCGACGCCGCCGCCGCCGAGCGCGGCCCGGCGCGCGGCGAAGCGCAAGGCCGCCAGCGCCTCCTCGGTCTCGTCCATCACCACCAGATAGGAGCGCATGCCCTCACCTCTCGGCCTCAGGGTTGCGCCAGATCGTTCATTCGCGCAAGCGCGCTGCTTCGGACGGGCCTTGACCATTGCCATGGCTTTGCTGTTTGGACTGTGCCCGGAAAGGAAAGCTCGCTTCCATGCCGATCGAACTCAAGATGCCCGCGCTCTCCCCGACGATGGAGGAAGGGACGCTCGCCAAGTGGCTGGTCAAGGAGGGCGACGAGGTCAAGTCGGGCGACATCCTCGCCGAGATCGAGACCGACAAGGCGACCATGGAGTTCGAGGCGGTCGACGAAGGCACGATCGCGCAGATCGTGGTGCCCGAGGGCACGGACGGGGTGAAGGTCGGCGCGGTGATCGCGATCATGGCCGGCGAAGGCGAGGATGCCTCTGCCGCCGCGAGCGCGCCGAAGAAGGAGGAACCCAAGGCCGAAGCGACTTCCCCGGCGCCCGCGGCGCCGAAGGCGGAAGCGCCGGCCCCGGCGCCCACGCCCGCCGCAGCCCCTGCCCCAGCCCCTGCCCCTGCTCCCGCTTCGGCGCCGGCGCCCAGCTCCGACGGTGGCCGGGTCAAGGCGAGCCCCCTCGCCCGCCGCCTCGCCGAGGCGCAGGGGGTCGATCTCGCCGCGCTCCAGGGCTCGGGGCCCGGCGGCCGCATCGTCAAGGCGGATGTCGAAGGCGCCGCCGGCAAGGCGCCTTCGCAAGCGGCCGCGCCCGCCGCCGCGGCGCCCGCGGCAGCCGCGCCCGCCCTGGTCGAGACCGACATCCCGCACGAGGAGATCAAGCTCTCCAACATGCGCAAGACGATCGCCCGCCGCCTCACCGAGGCCAAGCAGACGATCCCGCACATCTATCTCACCGTCGACATCCAGCTCGACGCCCTGCTCAAGCTGCGCGGCGAGCTCAACAAGGGCCTCGAGGCGCGCAACATCAAGCTCAGCGTCAACGATCTGCTGATCAAGGCGCTCGCCGCCTCGCTGATCGAGGTGCCCGAATGCAACGTCTCCATCTCGGGCGATCATCTGCTGAAGTACAGCCGCGCCGACATCTCGGTCGCGGTCTCGATCCCGGGCGGGCTGATCACGCCGATCGTGAAGGGGGCCGAGGCCAAGTCGATCTCCGCCATCGCCGCCGAGGTGCACGAGCTCGCCGCCCGCGCCAAGGAGGGCAAGCTCCAGCCTCACGAATATCAGGGCGGGACCGCGTCGCTCTCCAACATGGGCATGTACGGGATCAAGCAGTTCGAGGCGGTGATCAATCCGCCCCAGGGCATGATCATGGCGATCGGCGCCGGGGAGAAGCGCCCCTATGTCGTCAACGACAGCCTGCAGATCGCGACGATCATGAGCGCGACCGGCAGCTTCGACCACCGCGCCATCGACGGCGCCGACGGCGCCCGGCTGATGCAGGCTTTCAAGCGGCTGGTCGAGAACCCGCTGGCGATGCTGGCCTGACATGCCGCTGGGCCGCGCCGTCATCGTCGGTGCGATCGCCGCGCTCGCCATTCCCTACCTTGCCGGCGGCGGCGAAGGCGGCCTCGGTGAATGGCTCGGCCGCGGCGTCGTCCACTTCAGCGCGGGCGGCGTGCACCTCGCCTGGTCCTGGCCGATTTTCTGCGTCGTGACCCTGCTCACCTGGGCCCTTCTGGCGGCGGCGAATCGATGAGGGTGCGGGACTTCCTGGACCGTGAGGCCCGCAACCCTTCCCCCTCCGTGGGAAAGGGATTCTAGGAGCGTTCAATGGCTGACAGCTACGATCTCATAATCCTCGGCTCCGGGCCCGGTGGCTATGTCGCGGCGATCCGTGCCAGCCAGCTCGGCCTCAAGACCGCGATCGTCGAGCGCGAGAAACTGGGCGGGATCTGCCTCAACTGGGGCTGCATCCCGACCAAGGCGCTGCTGCGCACCTCGGAGATCAATCATTATCTGACCCACGCCTCCGCCTACGGGCTCAGCGCCGAAAAGACCGGCTTCGACCTCGCCGCGATCGTCGAGCGCAGCCGCAAGGTCGCCGGCCAGCTCAACATGGGCGTGAAGGGGCTGATGAAGAAGAACAAGGTGACGGTCATCGAGGGCGACGGCACGATCACCGGCAAGGGCAAGCTCAGCGTCACCAGGGACGGCAAGAAGACCGATCTGGCGGCAAAGCATATCGTCATCGCCACCGGCGCCCGCGCCCGCGACCTGCCCTTCGCCAAGGCCGACGGCGAGCGGATCTGGACCTACCGCCACGCCATGGTGCCGAAGGAGATGCCGACCAAATTGCTCGTCATCGGCTCGGGCGCGATCGGGGTCGAGTTCGCCAGCTTCTATTCGGACATGGGCGCGGAGGTGACCATCGTCGAGATGCTGCCCCGCATCCTCCCCGTCGAGGACGAGGACGTCTCCGCCTTCGTCCACAAGGCCCTCACCAAGCAGGGGATGAAGATCCATGTCGGCTCGGGCGTCGACAAGCTCGAGCCCTCCAAGACGGGCGTGAAGGCGGCGATCAAGGGCGCGGGGACCGAGGACTTCTCCCATGCCATCGTCGCCATCGGCATCGCCCCGAACAGCGAGGCTATCGGACTCGAGGCGCTGGGTGTGAAGACCGACCGCGGCCATATCGTCACCGACGGCTATGGCCGCACCAATGTCGAGGGCATTTACGCGATCGGCGACGTCACCGGCCCGCCCTGGCTCGCGCACAAGGCGAGCCATGAGGGCGTCGTCTGCATCGAGGCGATCGCAGGGAAGAAGCCGCACCCGTTCGAGACCTGGAACATCCCCGGCTGCACCTATTCGCGCCCGCAGGTCGCTTCGGTCGGCTTCACCGAGGCGAAGGCGAAGGAGGCCGGCCACAAGGTCAAGGTCGGCAAGTTCCCCTTCATCGGCAACGGCAAGGCGATCGCGCTCGGCGAGGCCGAAGGCTTCATCAAGACCGTGTTCGACGAGACGACCGGCGAGCTGCTCGGCGCCCATATGGTCGGCGCCGAGGTCACCGAGCTGATCCAGGGCTATGTCGTCGCCCGCCAGCTCGAGACCACCGAGGCCGAGCTGATGGAGACGGTCTTCCCGCATCCGACGCTCAGCGAGATGATGCACGAGAGCGTGCTCGACGCTTACGGGCGGGTGCTCCACATGTAGCATCGAGGTGCGCAAGGGGCGTCGCCCCTGTGTCGCCCGCGCCTCACGGCCTCCCGCGATAGAGCTCGGTCGCGAGCAGCGCGCGTTCCTGCGGGCTTGGCGCGCCGAAATAGAGCTCGCGGCGGGCGCCGTCCGCCGTCTTCGGCAGCAGCATGGCGCCGACCGCGCGGCTGCCGTCGATCGCGATCAGGTAAGCGAGCGCATGGTCGCCGCAATCGTGCGGACGGCAGACCGATCCGGAAACGAACGGCCGGCCGGCATTCACGAAGCGCATCGCGCTCGCGGTGCCGGCGAGATCGTGGACCCACGCCTGGTGCCGATAGGCCCTCGGCACCACCGCCCGCCAGGCCAGGCGCGGCGGCGGAAAGCGGGCGAGGACATCCTGCGGATGCCGCGCGGCCTCCCAGTCGTGCCGGGACTGTGCGACCGTCGGTGCCGAGGCGGGCAGGAGGAGCGCGCAGGCAAGCAGCGCCTTGGCCAATGTCGTTCGTCGCATGCTTTCGCTCCCCCGTTGAGCCCGGCTTATTGCGGGCCCGAGATGGAAGAGTAAAGCGCCGCACCGGGGCTGGCGCCGGTGACCGCGCTGCGGCAAGGAGCGGGCGTTCGAATCCGGAGACCCCGCATGACCCTCAGCCTTTACGACGCCTCCGTCCCCGTCTTCGTCGACATGATCCGGAACATGCGCGCCTGGCTCGACAAGGCGGCGTCGGAGAAGGACGAAAGCCTGTTGGCCGAGGCGCGGCTGGCCGAGGACATGGCGCCGCTGACCCGGCAATACCAAATGGCGTCGGACACCGCGAAGAATGCAATCGCCCGGCTGCTCGGCGAAACTCCGCCCGTCATGCCCGACACCGAGAGCGATTTCGCGGAGCTTCGCGCACGCTGCGACAAGACCATCTCCTATGTGGAAAGCGCGGACCGGGCGGCGATCGACGGGGCCGGCGGGCGCGAGGTGGTGCTGCGCTTCCCGAACGGCATGGGCTATCGCTTCACCGGCGCCGACTATGTGACCCGCTTCGCCCTGCCCAATTTCCTGTTCCACGCGACCGCCGCCTACGCGATCCTGCGCAACCAGGGGGTGAGCCTCGGCAAGCCCGATTTCCTTCAGCACCTGGGAATGCCGGAGCAGATTCCCGAGGCCTGAGCCACGGATGCTGGAGGAAGGCGCGTCGGATGCTGGAGGAAGGCGCGTCGGATGCCTATGAAAGGCAGATGCACAATGAGCGAGGAGCGGCCGATGCGTGACCTGCGCGTGAGCTTTCCAAAGCCTTGCGATGAGAAATGGGAGGCGATGGCGCCGGCAGGGTGCGCCCGGATCTGCGCGCGCTGCGACACGCCCGTCCACGATCTCTCGCTTCTTTCGCTCGGCGAGGCCGAGGCGCTGCTGCGCCGCAACCCCGGCGCCTGCGTGCGCGCCCGCATCGATGGTGATGGGATCGTCGCGCTGAAGCCGAGCCGCCGGGGGGACGCCCGACGGATGATGATCGCCGTTGCCGCGACGGCCGGATTGCTGGCGGGGAGCGCCCCCGCCCTGGCAAGGCCGGAACGCCCGGACGGGGCCATCGCCGGAAACATCAACGCCGGATTGAGCATGCGAGTCACCGCGACGGCCAGGGACGCCCAGCGCTTTCGCACGAGAGTGAGGGGCAACGGGCGATTCAGGATCAGCCATCTGCCCGCCGGAACCTACACGCTCACCTTCTCTCCCGGGTGCGGAAGCAGTTGGACGGTCGAAAACGTCGTCGTCGGCACCGGGGAGACCGTCCTGCCCAACGTCCAGAATGAGGGGGAATGCATCGTGGTCGGCATGCTGCGGATCGAGGAGGACCGGGGCTGACCGCAGGCCTCCCGGCACCTGCGGCGGGAAGATCAGCAATAGCCGATGGTTGCTTGCCACGGTCCCCGCCGATAGGGACGCCCCGGATGAGCGCCGAAGGCCACGACAATCGCACCCTCCTGATCGCCTTCGGCGCGAATCTCGGCATCGCCGTATCCAAGTTCGTCGCTGCGATGATCACCGGCTCGTCGGCGATGCTGACCGAAGGCGTGCACAGCGTCGTCGATTCCGCCAACCAGTTGCTCCTGATCTGGGGGCGGCGCCAGTCGCGCAAGCCGCCCGACCTCATGCATCCGTTCGGCTATGGCCGCGAGCTCTATTTCTGGAGCTTCGTGGTCGCGGTCCTGGTGTTCGCGCTCGGCGCGGGCGTCTCGATCTACGAAGGCGTCATCCACATCATCGAGCCCGAGCCGGCGGTCTCGCCGATCGTCGGCTACGGCGTGCTGCTCGTCGCCTTCCTGCTCGAGGGCGGCTCGACCTTCACCGCCTTCAAGGACTTCCGCGCCGCCAAGGGCGGGCTCGGCTGGTTCCAGGCGGTGCGTGTCTCCAAGGATCCGCCCGCCTTCATCGTCCTCCTCGAGAACGGCGCGGCGATGGCCGGCATCCTCGTCGCTGCATTCGGCCTCGCTCTGTCGCAGGCCACGGACAATCCCTTCTTCGACGGCGCCGCCTCGATCGTGATCGGCCTGATCCTCGGCGTCACCGCTTTGGTGCTTGCGATCGAATCCAAGGCGCTGCTGATCGGCGAGGCGGCCGACCCCGATCTCGTCCGCGGGATCAGGGAGGCGGCCGTGCGCCAGCCGGGCATCGTCGGCGTCGGCCACGTCCTCACCGTCCATTCGGCGCCCGACCAGATCACCGTGGTGATGAGCGCCGATTTCGAGGACAGCATCAGCGCCGGCGCGGTCGAGCGGATCATCGCCGACATCGAGCGCGAGGTCGAGGCGATGTGGCCCGAGATCAAGCGGCTCTACATCCGCCCGCAGCAGGGAGCGGGCCGCGCCGACTGAGGCTTGCGCTTGCCGCCGGCAAGGGCCGCTGGTAATTCCGGCCCGCAAGAGGGAGGAGCAGCATGCGGATCCTGATCGCCCTGGCCGCGGCCGCCATTCTGGGCTCCGGCGCCATGGCCGCCGACGCGCCGCAGACCAGCTGGGGCAAGGCCGGGGTCTCGTTCGACGATTATCGCAGCGACGCGACCCTCTGCCTGCGCGAGGCGGCGGCGACCGACCTTGCCGGCACCGAGCCCGCCAACGCGCTCGTCCTCGCCTCGCGGCGGATGGCGACGGGCGAGACCAACGATTACACCCCGCAGATCGGCGGCGCGAGCAGCACCTCGCCGCAGACGATCGGCGGCGGCTTCGACCCGCTGATCGAGGCCGCGAACCGGATGCAGCGCGAGCGCATGGCCGCGCGGCCCGACCTGCGCATCCGCCAGGCCCGCGAGATCCTGCAGCGGCGGCTCGACCATTGCCTCGCCGGCCGCGGCTATCACCGCTTCCGCCTGACCGACGACCAGCGCCGCCGGCTCCGCCGCTTTCCCGAGCGCGCGCCCGAGCGGCAGGCCTATCTGCACAGCCTCGCCAGCGATCCCGCGATCCTGGCAGCCCAGGGTCTCTGACCCTCCCACGGCGGTCGGCGCCGATTGCCCGGTTCGCGGCCCGGTGTTAGGCCGCGCCGG
>Ga0070686_100002063_pt1 | contig 11090 bp, 13 predicted proteins | sample KBSS23LmetaG_FD_65654 | JGI IMG/M metagenome (GOLD analysis project Ga0070686, IMG submission 65654) | Switchgrass rhizosphere microbial communities from Kellogg Biological Station, Michigan, USA - KBS S2-3L metaG | ecosystem: Host-associated > Plants > Roots > Rhizosphere ...
CCGCGGAAAATGAAATAGCGCAGCAGACGGATGAAACGATCCAAGAGCTGATAAAATTTTCCGCGAACGGCTATTCTTAGTCGTTCCCACTTACTTGCCTCACGCGCTTTTGCCTGTGACCGACTGAATACCTTCTTATTGAAGTCGGCTCTTACGTCGTAGCCGTCAAGGAACATGTAGAGCGAGAACAACCCGAGCACGCGAACAACCTGGAAAGCTCTCAACCAACCACGCAAGCCGCTGCCGGCGAGTGTTTGATTAACGAGTTCTTCGGTGAGTGGCGCAATCTCGGCCACTGCCTTGTGCGCGGCACCCGACGAAGAGCTGACGACACTTCCGCTCGCGCCATTCTCCCGTGCCCTGACTATCATTTGGTTCGTTGACATATTCCAGCTATTAAACCACCGATAACGAATGACGCGTCCCGGCTTTCGAAAAATAACTATGCGCGCGAGCTACGTCCCGGTTGATCTGTCTCGTTAGCTCGTCGAGTGAGCTGAACTTTTGTTCGTCTCGAAGACGGTGGAGAAACCTAACGCGAACAACGTCACCATACAAGTCCCCCGACCAATCCATTACGAAGGTCTCGACGGAAGGTTCCGACGCCGCCCCAAATGTAGGGCGAACACCTACATTTGTAACACTTCTCCGCCACTGACCTTCAATTAGCGTGCCCGTCACGTAGACACCGTTCCGGGGTATGACGCGGTTCCGTGGATGCAGGTTGGCTGTGGGAAAACCCAGCTGGTGACCGCGTTCTGCGCCATGTTCGACGCGACCTTCGACACCATACGGGCGCCCTAACATACGTCTCGCGAGATTAATCTGGCCGCGCGTCAGCAACTCCCGAATCTTGCTCGAGCTTACCCGACGGTTTCTGAGACTCACCTCGGGGACTTCTCCCGCAACAAAACCAAGTTCCTTACCGACACTCGTCAGCAGGTCGATGTTCCCCTCACGGTCATGACCGAATGCGAATCCTTTTCCAAGATAAACTTCCTGCGCATGAAGTCGTTCCTTGACGACGTCGTGCAAAAACTCGCGCGCACTAATCTCAGAAAATTCTTTCGTGAACCGCACTACGATGGTTTGTTCAACCCCCAGCACTCCGAAGCCTTCAACTTTCTGATCGAATGTTTGAAGCAGCGGTGGAGCTGACTCCGGGTGCAGCACTGCGCGTGGATGTGGATCGAAAGTGATTACCGTCGGGACTGCACCGATCGCGTGTGCACGTTCGACGACAGTTTTCATGATCAGTTGGTGGCCGATGTGTAATCCGTCGAATACACCAAGCGTCAGGACCGTGGGTCGTTGAATTTCAGCATTATCGGTACCGTGGAATAGACGCATAGCCATCGACCAGCCTTAGCACCCGCAAGCGCCTTCCAGTTTCACGGTCTGTTGGCGATTGCCTTTGACAACGGTGAACGTCGCGTCGTAACTGGTCGACTCGCACCCGGGTTCGTTCGGTTCGCACATCGCGGTGGTCACATAACGCGCCGTAACCTTGATGCCCGGTGCCTGGTAGATCTCGGTTGAGTGCCTACCAACCTTTTCATTTGCCGGAGCTACGCGCTTCACCAGATTTAATCGAACGTCACTTCCGTCAATGTTCATCCTGGCATTGTCTTCGGGATCCGACATAAACACACATCGCTCGCTACGATCGGAAACAAAGGAAAGGTAGCATCCGCACCCAATTTGGTTTTGGTCCTTGAGTACTCCGACCAGGGAGCGCCGGGATGATGGAGTTTTTTGCGAAGCGATACTAAGGAAACCGGTGCTCAGTAATAGTAATGTCAACGTGATGCACAAATGGATTCGAGTCATGAGATTAATCGGAGATCTCAAGTCCGTCGTAGGCAAACTCAACCCCCGGTGGTAGCCGTGCGGAATCTCGTTCGTGCTTGATGTCGTGCGCAAGATGAGTGAAGTAAGTCCGCCGCGGTTTCAATTCCTCAACGAACTCCAGTGCCTTATCGACCCACAGGTGCGTCGGGTGTTTAGTGAACCGGAGACAATCGAGCACGAGCACATCCAGACCTTTCAATCCGGCCATTGACTCAGGTGGAATCTCACTCAAGTCAGTGGCGTAGGCGAAGTCGTTGAAACGATATGCCATTACGGGGAGTCGACCATGAATTGTCTCCAGTGGAGTGATCAGAAGATCCTTAGCGAGACAGAAACTTGCTTTCGGATAAACGACGTGCGGGACGACCTGCGGCAAACCGCCACCAAAATGCGAAGGCTCAAAGATGTATTTAAAAATGCGTCTAATATCGACCCAGGCGCGCTCGTTTGCATAAACACCAAGTGCACCAAAGCGAAAATTCAGCGGGCGAATGTCGTCCAGACCAAAGATGTGATCTGCGTGACAATGAGTGATGAGTACGGCATCGAGACGTCGCAAACCGAAACGCAATGCCTGCTGGCGGAAGTCTGACGACGTGTCGACGAGAACAGTTTGGCCGGCGTGTTCGATGATTACAGAAACTCGCAGACGTTTATCGCGTGGGTCGTCGGAGCAGCACGTCTCACACTCACAACCGATCGACGGCACTCCGGTTGAAGTTCCTGTACCTAGGAAGGTGAGTTTCATGAATCGGTAGAGCTTTGTACTTTGTGCTTAGTACTTTGTGCTTGGTACCGTCGTTCTTCAACCAGGAGACAAAAAACTCTATGAAGTACAAAGCACAAAGAACTAAGCACCAAACTCGGGGACTTACCCTCCACCCGTAATATCGCCCCCAGAGAAGCTTCGTGTCTTAGGAGTAGTATTGGATAGCGAAACGAACTGCATGCGTAGATCAGCAAGCAAGCTCTCGAGCATCTGTTTTTCCTGAGCTGTCAGATTGCCGGTCGTCTTTTTTTGCAGCATGCCGAGAACATCGATCCAGTGTTTGCCAAGCTCGAGATCCACACCACGCTCGTGTGTAACCGGATGCTCCATCATGCCCAATGCTGATGCTGCGTTTGAAGCGATCGACATCAGGAAGTTTACAAAGCTTGCCGGGTCGCGAGCGGCGGCTACCTCCTCAGGGGTCGGTTCGCGATCCAAATCATCCTCGACATCCAAAGACGTCGGCGCTTCTGTGGCTGTTTGCTCAGTCGCCGTTGTTGCTTGAGCAGGCGGAACATCGGCCTTGGGAGCGGTCTCCGTCTTCGCCGGCTCCGGCGCAGGACGTTCTTCGGGCGGTACTTCCCGAGGGCTGCCATCTGCGTTGAAGAGCCGCCTATCAGTTACCTTAAAGTTTCCTTGTTGCTCGTCCATAGTGGTTCTGCGACGGATCTTTTTTGTCGAAAGACCGTTTGCATTCGAATTAATAAGCTATGCGGCGATGGTAGCATTATGAATCGTCAATCGTAAATCGAGGTAAGAGGTAAGCGGTAAGCGCAAGCCCTTACCTCTTTACCGCTATGCACGATTCACTATTCACGATTCACGATTTAGACTATCCGCATGCCTGCCACTTTTGACGATCTCGTTGTCTTAATGAATCGACTGCGATCTCCGAACGGTTGTCCTTGGGACAGAGAACAAAACTACGCCACGCTTGCCCCAATGCTTCTAGAAGAAGCATATGAGGCGTTTGAAGCCGTTGAGGCAGCACGCACAGGTCGACCGGAAGAACTCCGTGATGAACTCGGCGATCTTCTTTTCCAGGTTGTTTTCTACGCACAGGTGGCCAAGGAACGCGGTGAGTTTGAAATCAACGACGTAACCGAAGCGATCCATTCGAAGATGGTGCGCCGGCACCCGCACGTTTTTGGTGATGTGCGCGCTGACGATTCAGCTGAAGTACTGCGCAATTGGGAGTCGATGAAAGCAGAGGAGCGGCGCGCTAAAGGAAAAGTCGTTCGCGAGGAATCACTGCTGGACGGCGTTTCTTCAAAGGCGCCGGCACTAATGGAAGCTCATCAACTGTCGACCAAAGCCGCGCGAGTAGGCTTCGATTGGAAAACTGTGGACGACATTTTTGACAAGCTGCATGAAGAGATCGAAGAACTGCGCACTGCGATTAAGGAGCATGGAACGTCGAACGACGAAGAGACCCACACCCGCGTTCGTGAAGAGCTGGGCGACTTGCTGTTTGCGGCTACCAATATCGCCCGTCACATGCACGTCGAGCCTGAAGCCGCGTTGAAACTTACGAATCGAAAGTTTCGGCAGCGATTCAGGTACATCGAAGATAGGCTGAAAGACGAATCCCGCGCGTTCAATGAGACCAGTCTCGAACAATTAGAAGCGTTGTGGCAGGAAGCGAAGCGCGGCTAAAAGACTAACGATGGGGAGACACGGCGACGGGGAGAAACGGCGATTCGACTTCTCGCGCGCTCCCCATCGCCGCGTCGCCCCTTCTCCCCGTCTTTATTTCTTCTGCGGCTTCAATTCCCATAACACATTCACAATCACCCATCTCCCGCCGAACTTCGCCATGTGCAAATAATCCACCCATTCAGACGCGACGACTTTAACTGACGCCGCATTCTCGAAAACATCAAGGATCGTCACATCTTTCTGTTGCTTTTCGACAGGCGTCTCTTTTCCACCGCCACGTCGCGTGCCCATAACGAGGGTCATCGCACTCATCTGGTCGAGGCGAGACATTCCTTGTGCATTGGTGCGCACTATTCTCTTGGCAAGTTCAGGGTGAACAGCACGTTCCATTCTCTCGGCATTCCCTTCATACCAACCTTCAATGTAATCCAATGCTGTTTGTTTGATTGCGGCTGCATCAGAAGCCGATTGTGCGCTCGTGTTTGCGACGCACGCGACAAACACAACCACCACGAGAAGACCTAATCTTCCTAATGTCGACATAATGTGTATCCTTTCAAGAGCCTTCAGAATGGAGCAACGCGATGTGTTCGGTAGTACGAGAGCCTCCGGTGATTTGTTCGCACAGCCAGATTCAGCCGCAGATTACACAGACGCACACAGATCAAAAACAAAAGATGGGCCTCTGACGCTTGCTTAATTCTGATCTGTGACTATCTGCGTAAATCTGCGGCTGAATCTGGCTTCTCACCTGCTGCCAGTGGTACTGAACCTGGTAACCGGCGTCCGTCAAACAAAAGCCTGCCGGTTACGACAGGCTCTTGTAGTTGGTGGATCGAAATTACGTTTAGCCGCTAATGCGAAGCGAACGAAACACATTCTGAAATGCGTTTTCGAAATTGCGCTCTCCCTGCGGAACTACGGCTATTAGGTAAAACAAATTGCCATCGCGGGTCTGCGTCGTGATCACTCGAATCACCTCCGAGCGACCCGTTGCTTCATTAACGTTGGTCAACGTCGACATAAGCGCCGTGCGGCCCGACAATGTCGTCCGCTGATAACCGCCATTCATCCGAAGATTCTGGTTACCTTGCGCCAGGTTGTTAATGAATTCCTCCGTCGCCTGCTGAAGGTTTCGGCTGTTCGTTTGCGAGGCGCCAACGTTCACACCATGCGTGAATACGGGCTGACCGTTCACCTGACCATATCCACCTTCAGGAACAAACCATACTGAACTACCCTCACCCAGTTCGCGCCAATTTACCGGCACGCTCACCTGCACGCCACCTCCGAACAGTTGATAGTTCTGGTACTGTGACGACGGATACTCAACGCGACCACGCGGTGGGCTGTTGGGATAGTTTCCCGTGGTTTCGCCGGCTGGATATCGCTGACCACTTCTCTGAATTTCAGCCATCGTGGGCGCAGGACCATAACCACGTAGTCTTTCCTGAACACGTGCAAATTCTCGCGTGTCCGTAATTGGATTATTAACGCGCAACATTGCTGCTTCACGATTGATGCGCGCGTAACGATCAGAAGGACTTGGGTGGTCACTCAAGAAGCCGCCACCACCACCGCCTTGTCGTTCGAGAATCTGGAACATCCCCGCGAGGTCGCGCGGATCGTAACCAGCGCGCGCCATTATTTGCGCACCAAGAATGTCAGCTTCTGTTTCATATTCACGGCTGAACTTCAGGAAGTAGACGCCGACGCCCTGACCCGCAACTTGGGCAGCGGCTCCTGCTGGTCCACCGAGAATCGCACCGCCGATGCCGAGTATGCCTGCCAGCAGGCCATACTTCTGTGCCTTCGAGGCTTGTGCAGTTCCATGCCGCAACGCAACGTGGCTGATCTCATGGGCCATAACTCCGGCCATCTGCCCTTCGTTCCGCGCTGATTCAATCATGCCGCGGTTGACAAACATTGGACCACCGGGAAGCGCAAACGCATTGATGTCACGCGCATTCACCACTTTGAACGAATAATAAAACTGCGGATGCTGAAACTCAGCCGGAATTGAAGCAGCGAGCCGTCGTCCGACGCGCTCTACATAGCTTTGTACTTCGGCATCACGCAATAGAGGCATCTGCTGCTCAACTTCTGCGGCAGCCTGGCGTCCGAGCTTAACGTCATCTTCAACTTTGTATTTATTACTGTGTAGTTGTATCTGAGTTTGCGCCACTACCGACAACGGCAGTGCGCAAAATGCAAAAAGAACTATCCAGGCAGTAAGCTTTTGTGTAATCAACGAATTCCGAAACATGCGATACCTCCATGGTGGTCCGCCACCGGATAATGAAACGAGCGGCTAATCCCGACCTGCCGGGATCCGCCGCTCGCAGAACCCCTCCCCAAACCAGTGCCCGCTGTGTTCGCTGGGAGAGGTAAAACCGGTGATTTGATGACCCATAACAAAGTCCACGTTGCTAATCTCGGCCTTGCCATGCACCAAAACGCAACAACGGTACACGTAAAAGGACGATTTCATTTCGCGGCCTATAGACATTTAGGCCGCTAACTAACCCGATGGTTCATGATGCAATGAAGGTGCCAGTGAGGGGCTTACTGCTACTTTCGGACCTCGATGTGGTCGTTAAACCACTGCGCCGGCTCATTCAGCGGGGCAATTCGGTGAGGTTCGCCTTGCCACACCCGTATCATGGAAATTACCAAAAAGATGAAGGACGCCAGTTTGAAAAGCACGCCTCCAAGTGAGCTGTCAGTTACGGTACTGATGACACTGAAGATCGATTGAATGACGATAAGTGCAATATGAAGTGCAAGTGCCTGCGAAGCATGAAACCGCACATTTACTTCTCGTCGCGGCACCAGAAAGAGTTCTAATAAAGAGACGACGACTCCCACATAAGGACAGTATGGCATCATCATGGCCCAGTTCTCGGGGACACCGATGCCGGCTACTGTTCGCGAAGTTGGTTTGCTAATACGTGGTTGGTAAATGTCAGCAGGATTGTATTGCGTTGGCGGCGCATAAGTTGGCGGGACGAAAACAGAAGGATAGCCCGTGTCGTTCTTTGGAACTTGTGTGCCGTCGTAGCGACGCGTCGGCGCTTCGGAGTAAACACTCTCGCGAGGGGTCTGCTCGGGAGCAGGACCAACCCTCTGAGTCGCACCCTTCACTTCCTGAGTAGGCGCGCCTTCACCGCCGAACCCCCATGTTTCTTCAGTCTTTCTTTCAACGTCCGGGTCGAGCGGATTAGTGTCGTATTTGCCCTTCTTCGTTTCCATGCCGCGTTTCAATCTTACTAGCCAGACAGATCATACTCAACCTGTTTCCAACTGTGATCTTGCTCGGAGACCTCGAAGGCACGCACAACCGGCGCATTCCCGGCAAGACCAACAATTAAATAGGTGGCCGAAGGATAGTAGGCCAGACGAACGTCAGTTTCCGATGGTGTAGGTTCAGATGCGCGTGGATGAGAGTGGTAAATCGCAAGAAGCGTTTCACCGCGTTGGCGCATTTGTCGCTGCGCTGCGAAGAGTTGTTCCGGCGCAGCTTCGTAGGCTACTTCCGTGTTAGTAGCGATGTTAGTGAGGGGATAGATCGACTGTGTGCGACCATCTTTACCGCCGCCGATCAAACCGCAACATTCTGTGGGAGATGCATCGCGAGCATGGACTAGGATTTCATTCAGGTGCAGTTTGCTGAGACTGAGTTTTTGGTTCATGTGATCAGTCACGCAGTTAACGCTTATATCAACGCGATAATGGTAGGGTGAAGTTGACGGGTGCACACAGCTAAAGCTGGTGGTGTCATTCACTAACAATCCTCAGATGCAGCTCATCCAGTTGTTTTGGATCTACCTCACCGGGTGCGTCGATCATTAAGTCCGAAGCCGATGCGGTTTTTGGAAACGCTATCACATCGCGCATGTTGTCGGTCCCCGCAAGCACCATCATCAATCGGTCAATCCCCGGCGCAATTCCGCCGTGTGGCGGCGTGCCGTACTCAAGCGCATCAAGGAAGAAACCGAAACGTTGTCGCGCCTCTTCGGTCGTCATTCCGAGCGCTTTGAAAACCAGACGCTGAACATCGCGGCGGTGAATTCGGATTGAACCACTCGCCATCTCGACACCATTGATCACCGGATCGTACGCCTTTGTTCGAATGCGGCCGAGCAGCTCGGTTTCGCCCTTCTCGACCGCGCGTTCCAGCAACGTCAGATCTTCATCAACCGGTGAAGTGAACGGGTGATGCATCGAGTAATACCTACCATCTTCTTCGTGATATTCGAACATCGGAAAGTCAGTGACCCAGAGCGGCGCGTAGACGTTCTCCGGAATCAATTTCTCGCGCCGAGCTATCTCGTTTCTTAACGCTCCCAAAGCCGCAGCAACGATCTTCGGTTTTCCTGAAACGATTAAGACCGCATCTCCCTTCGCCGCACCCGCCTGAGTAGCTATTTTGCCTACGCTTTCGTCGCCGAGTGCTTTGAGCAGTGATGATGTTGTTTCGTCGCCGAGTTTGATCCACGCGAGTGCAGTCGCACCGTAACGTTTCACAAATTCCTGCAGTTCATCCAGGACTTTGCGAGACAGACCTGCGCCATTCGGTACGACAATGCCTTTGATCGTTCCTCCGGTAGACATTACTAAGGCGAATGGCGCGAAGGTGGTGCCTTCCAAAGCTGGCGACAAATCTTTCAACTCTAATCCGCTGATTCGCAGATCCGGTTTGTCAGAGCCAAACCGAACCATCACTTCAGCAAAACTGAAGCGCGGAAAGGGCGTTGGTAACTCCACTTCGATCAATTTGAATACGCTCGCGAATAGACCTTCGATCAATTCGTAAACATGCTCTGGATTAATAAAGCTCATTTCGACGTCGAGCTGAGTAAACTCAGGCTGTCGATCGGCGCGTAAATCTTCATCACGAAAGCAGTGGGCGATCTGAAAATACTTATCAAGCCCCGCAATCATGCAGAGTTGTTTGAAGAGTTGGGGCGATTGAGGCAGCGCAAAGAATTTCCCCGGTTGCACACGAGCGGGCACGATATAGTCGCGGGCGCCCTCCGGTGTCGACTTTATGAGAATCGGTGTTTCGATCTCCGTGAAACCACGACCGCTCATGTATCTGCGTATCTCTGACAACACGCGATGACGCAGGCGAAGATTCGCCTGCAACTGAGGACGACGCAGATCGAGATATCGATACTTTAATCGCAGGTCTTCAGCGGCAAGAGCTTCGCCAGACGCATCCAGTTGAAAAGGTGGCGTGCGCGCATCATTGAGGATGTGTAGCGCTCTCGCGTGCACTTCGACGTCACCAGTTGCGATGCGCGGGTTGCGCGTGTTTTCAGCGCGGGAAACAACTTCCCCGCTGACGGCAATGACAAACTCACCACGAAGGTCTTTCGCTTTCGTGTGCGCTTCTGCGGCATCCTGAGAATTGAAGACAACTTGTGTGATGCCGTCGCGGTCACGCAAATCGACAAAGGTTAGCTCTCCGAAGTCGCGGCGTTTTGCGACCCAACCCATTAATGTAACGGTCTTACCGATGTTATTGGCCCGCAATTCGCCACATGAATGCGTGCGTTGAAGATTTCCGAGATTATCCAACAAAGCAATACCTCACGAATTACTCTCACCTGATGATTGCGCGATTTCGAGTTTGTTCAAGCCAGGATCGCGAACGTAGAATCTGGTCCAGCCCGGCACCGGCTGATCGTCCGGGATGATCTCAACGCCAGCGTCCCGGAACTTCTGTTCAGCTTGAGCCAGGTTAGCGACCGCATAACACACGTGTCTTTTGCTAACGCAGTTTTCGCCCAGGCCATCCTCGATCGATAGGTGTAACTGGACTGGACCAAGTTGATACCACGCTCCGCCGCGTGCACGTAATTCGGGCGGTTTCGGCACTTCCTGCAATTCCATCACAACGCCATAAAAGTGCTTCGCCTCAGATTCGAGCGCGCGGGGAACGGTGACATTAACGTGATCGATGGCTGCGTTCATTGTCCAGCGTCCTCTTAACCTCGACGTAATTATTCTCCAAAGTGCGGGTTCTCAATGATTCCTAAAACATTTCCAAATGGATCTTTCACTGTTGCTACCTTGATTCCACCGCCGACATCCTGCACAGCTTCGTGCTCTGCTGCCCCGAGCGCTAATAGTTTCGTCAATGCTGCTTCGCAGTTATCAACGCCCCAGTATGCGATATGACCTTCGCCCTTTGTGCGTCCCTCATCCGGATGAAGTCCTAATTCGAATCCGCCTACGTTGAAGCCTACATAAAACGGTTCATCGAAATAGGGTCTCCCGACAACGGAGCTATACCAATCTCGCGCTTTCTTAATATCGTCGACGTAATAAACTACTGTTCTTAGCCCGAGCAACATGTCACTTACTTCCGTTATTTGCCACCAACATCAAATCGTTTAGCCGTATCAGCTGCGCCGGTCTTGGCGGCCATCTTTGCATTAAACTCGGCCGATCGATTTCGCGGAACACTCAAAGATTTCCATTCCGACGATCGGAAATGCTTTGCGAGAAAAACTATCTGCCCAACGTGATACGCGTAATGCGTCATCTGTCTGTTAATCGCCTGTACTATTGTGTGCGCTTCACCGCGAATATTGACAGTCTTCTCAAAATCGTGGGGCTGCAGCGGCTCGACCGCAGCAAACACAGCTTGCCAACCACGTTCCCAGTAATCCAACACGGACTGTTTCGTTGTCCCCTCTTCAATCACAAATTCCATGTCACGATTTCGATCAGGCTTCTCTCCGTCAGAGGTTAAAAAGTTGGTCCAACGCGACAGCATGTTTCCGGCCATGTGCTTCATGAC
>Ga0070686_100002065_pt1 | contig 11088 bp, 7 predicted proteins | sample KBSS23LmetaG_FD_65654 | JGI IMG/M metagenome (GOLD analysis project Ga0070686, IMG submission 65654) | Switchgrass rhizosphere microbial communities from Kellogg Biological Station, Michigan, USA - KBS S2-3L metaG | ecosystem: Host-associated > Plants > Roots > Rhizosphere ...
GCCGCGAATCCGGCAGCGCCTCGATGCGAATCGCGCGCGTCCCCGCCGGCACATTCGCGAACTTCAACGTGTAGGTGTCGTTCTTCGTGAAATCGCCCTGCGCAAAAATCACGTCATCCGCCTCCACATTCAGCGTCGGGTGATCTCCCGTCGCTTCGACCGGTTTCAATCGCTGCCACGCGAACAGATTCGGCTTCTCCTTCTCCACCCATGCGGCGAATTTCTTCTCCAGATTTTCCTTCCGTTTTTCCGCCACCGATCCCGAAAAAACCTCTTGCCCCATGCTCACGCGAAACCGCCCCAGCGTATGCTTCCCGCCATACTGCTGCCCGATCTTCATCACGACCTTCGCACCCTTTTCGATCGTCACCGCGCCCGCCAACCGCAAAATCAAATGCCGATCCTGCCGCAAATTCTCCGGACCCGCGATGGCCCAACCCGTTTCATTCTTTCCATCGAACGTGCCGTCCGGCGAAAAACCCTCCTGCGTAAAATCCGCTTCCGCGCCGCCGAACTTCACCTTCTGTCCCGCAACTTCCAATTCCACTTCGCTCACCACAAAATTTCCATGATCCGTCCGCCCCGGCCCGCCCTTGCCCACCGCCGCGTCCGGCAACGCCTCGATCATCACATGCGTCAACTTCGGAACCGTCGTCTCGAACTTCAACGTGTAAGTATCTTTGTCCGGATTTTTCCCCGTCACGCGAAACGATCCGTCCGTCAAAAATTCCCCATCCGCCCCGCCTTCCGACGCGAATTCCACTTCGCCCGGCGAACGCCATTCGATATTGCTCGGCGCCGGAAATTTCTCCAGCAACCCCGCCTCCAAAGCCGCAATTTTTTCCTCCGCCTTCTTCCGTTTCTCCGCAATGTCGCTCTTCACCACGTCCATCAACGGCTCATCCGCGTTATCCATCAACCCCATGAACCCATAATATTCCGTGTGTTGAATCGGATCGTATTTGTGCGTGTGACATTGCGCGCACGCCATCGTCAACCCCAGCCAAGTCGTCGCCGTCACATGCACCCGGTCCACCATGGCGTGAAAACGATACTCCAGCGGATCGGCGCCGCCCTCCTCGTTCAACATCGTGTTCCGATGAAATCCCGTCGCGATGATTTGCTCCGGCGTCGCGTTCGGCAGCAAATCGCCCGCGAGCTGTTCGATCGTAAATTCATCGAAGGGAATGTCCTTGTTCAACGCGTTGATCACCCAATCCCGATACGCCCAGATCGAGCGTGGCCGATCCTTCTCGTAACCATTCGTGTCCGCATAACGCGCCAGGTCCAGCCAACGCCGCGCCCAGCGCTCCCCGTAATGCGGCGAGTCCAACAACCGATCCACCAAATGCTCGTAAGCCTTCTCCGAATGATCGTTCACGAATGCGTCGGCTTCCTCCGGCGTCGGCGGCAAACCGATCAAATCCAAATAAACCCGGCGCACCAACGCATACGAATCCGCGCGCTCCGACGGCTTCAAACCCTCCTTCTCCAAACGCGCCAAAATAAACGCATCGATATCATTGCGCACCCACTCCTTCAACTTCACCTCGGGCGGCGCGACCGCTTGCGGAGCCACAAACGCCCAATGCGCCTTATATTCGGCGCCCTGCGCGATCCAATCCTTCAACACCTGCTTCTGCGCATCCGTCAACGGATGCTTCGCCGCGGGCGGCGGCATCACATCATCCTCATCCGTCGCGAACACCCGCTTCACCACCTCGCTCTTCGCAACATCCCCCGGCACAATCGCGATTCCGCCCGACTTCGCCGGCTTCAACGCCTCGTCGCGAATATCCAGCCGCAACTTCCCTTTTCGCGCCGATTCATCGGGCCCATGACATTTAAAACAAATCCCCGACAAAATCGGCCGCACGTCTTTCTGGAAATCCACCTCCGCCGCGCACGATCCGACGGTGATAAAAACCGTCGCGGCGCCGCGCAACAAACAACGCAATAAATTATCGAGCTTCATTCTGTGCCAAATTGAGCGCCAAAAACTAACGCACAACCCCCGCCCCAACAAGCGGCAAACCTCACCATCGCACTCGCGCCAACCCGGGTCGCGCCACGCCATTCACATGATCGAAGCTCCCATGAACCACCCAACTGCCGTCCTTTTGCGGAATTAAATCGCCCACCGGCCCGTCCAACGCATCGCCAACATCAAACGATTCATCAAATCCACCATCCTTCAAAATACGCGCCATCCATTTCCGCGCTTTGCCATCGACACTTTGAAATTCCCCGCCGACAAGGACGGAATCGTCGTTTAGAGTGATGGCCTTATTAATGACACCGGGACCAAATTCGACGCTGCGAAATGATTCGTCCGCCGCTCCCGTCCGAAGCAGCCGATAGACCCGCGCGCCCGACTCAGTTTTGATCGATACGAGAAACCTTTCATCGCTTTGTTCGGCCAAAAGTCCCCACGTGTTGAACCGCGTCTCCCTTCCAACCACCCCGAAAGTCGAATTCAAAGCGCCGAGAGCGTTGATCCGCACCACGTAGCGTCCACCGAACCAGCAAGGTGCATCGAAGCCGTGGCAGAATCCGAAAAACCCCGCCACAAGAAAACCTCCGTCCTTCAAAGGTAGTAATGATTCCGGTGTAAATTCAAAAAAATCCTCCTCCGGAAATTCTCCAACCAAAAGCGCGCTCGAAATACCAAACGATGAATCCTCACTGCCGTCCGCGTTGAATCTCAGCTGATTGTTTTCGTCCACATTGAAAACGCCCAGCGCCAAGACCCGCCCATCGCCCGTGCGGACAAACTTATCGACCCACGGAAACGGATAGTAGCGCTCCCAGTAGTTTGGGTGGGCCGGAGCCGGAGGCGGAACATAAAATGGGGTTTTCATCGTCCCGGCAAAACGACCGTCGCTGGTCAATCGACAAACGCTGACCGCCCGCTGACCGTTGAACTTGCTGAACCTTCCGCCCACGAGAATTTGCCCATTCGTGAGAGGGGCCATGCAATGAATCGGACCATCCGGCCAAATCGCGATTTTGAAAGACATGTCGCGCGAACCATCCGCCTTCAATCGAACCGCCCCATACGTCGGGACCCCATTCACCAAATGAAAGTCGCCACTTGCCAGGTATTTTCCATCCGGACAAAGCGCGAGATTTTCAGGAATCGCCGGATCGCTAACCATCACCCGAAAACGCGCATCTTCACGACCGTCGGCGGATAACCGCACCACCCGGCTGGGTTGCCTGCTCTCGGCGCTGACTCCGCACAAAAGAACGGAACTCTTGTCGTTCGAGAACATCGTCAGCCCCGTATAGTCTCCCCCGGCGATTGGTTGGATCGCGCCGCTCGAATTGATCCGGGCCATGCCGCCGCAACGTCGAAAATTGATTTCTGTAAAAGATCCCTGCACTAAAAGGTCGCCATTGGGCAATGCAGACAACGAATTAACGCCAACCTCGCTGTTCACCAAAATGCTAAACCGCCGATCCAATGCGCCATTCGATTCCAAAAGCGCGAGCCCACGGTTCCGATAGGGAGACGGCCCACCATGCGAATTTCCAACGTAGAAAAACTCCAGTTGGCCGCCCACATATATCTTCCCGTCCCCACGAACCTCGACCGCTGAAACATAATTGTACGGAGTCAAATTCAACCCCGAGCGAAATGTCGGGTCCAGCCGCCCATTTGGATTAAGGCGCGCCAGTTTGGGACAAGGAACTCCATCATAATTATCGAAAAAGCCACCGACCAACAAACGCCCATCCTTTTGGATTGCCATCGCAAAGATCGCGTTGTCAAAACCAGTCGCCGTTTGAAAGGACTGATCCACGGTCCCGTCCAGATTTAGCCGTACCATTCGCGGCTCGGGTTCGATTTGCACATACACCTTGCCCCCGGGAGCCAACTCCATTCGGTATCCGCGCGAATTGCCCGGCAATGCGCCAACGAATGTTGGATCGAGGGCGCCGTTTTTCAAAAGCCGAAACACGCCCGACCGGGTTTCGCCGCCCGGCAACCGAATGCTCCCTCCAAATAACACGCGTCCATCCGGTAGAGAAACCAACCCATCCACGAACCCGACCTCCCCAGCGTCAAAACTCAAATCGACTCGCCCATCGAACAGCACACGAGCAAGGTGATGCCGACGAACACTTCCCACCGAGGTGAAGATCCCCGCGATAATCACTTTTCCTTCGATCGTCGGCGCCGCTAAAGTCACGGTCCCATATCGCTCGAACACCGGAGGCCTAAAAGATTCATCCAGGACCAATTCTCTTCCCCACGAAGCCATTGCAGCCATCGCAGCGAGTATCGCGATCAAAAAGCCCTTATGCACTATTCCATCCTGCTCCCGCACCCCCGCCGCGCAAGCTTATTTCCGAAATTAACCCACCCCATTTTGTTCAAATCAGGCTTTCGAAACGTTCACATAATTTCTCGAAACGCGTGCGCAAATCGAAATGCCATGCGGGGAGAATCTTTTCTGGATCCAATCCAAGTTTTTCAAGATCCTGGCTCGTTCCGCAGTAAATATTGAGATCGATTTCAGACTTTTCCCAATCGCGCAGGACATACTCACAAAAATCCTTCAACTCGCGAGCCACCTTGCGCATCTCTTCCGGTTCCCATTCCAATCGCAACTCCAGCGTTCCGGCCACGCAATTCACAATGTCAGAATCTCCGGTCGCATCAGGGCTTTTCACATATGCGATCAACGCGGGCATATAGAAGCGAAATGCGACGGGCCCCATCCACATCAAATCCCCTCCATAATAGATCGAACTCTTCCGAAACATTTCCTCCGCATCAGCCTGACTCTTGCCGAAAAAATTCTTTGCCGCCGATTGTTCGTCCAGCGAGTTGTGAACATTTATTTCCTCCCGAGTCGGGACTTGATCCATCTTTGAACAGTAATTGCCGATCAATGTCCCGCGCAAGAATTCCAATGCCGCAAACCGCGCGTTGCGGTGGGAAGGGATTCCTGTTTTCCTTGCGCGCGTTGTTCAATGACGTTGAAGCCTGAAACGAAACGGTATTTGCGCACGCTCCTGGTGTTGGGGCGCGCGTCGAATTTGCCGACGGTGTGGTCGAATTGCCTGGCGGGCTGGTTGATCAGCGGGGCGTCGTCGTTCGTGGGGCTGATGTTGTTGTCGGCGAGCGCGACGTGTCTGTATGTCGGCGGGATGTATCTGAACGATGCGTTCGACGTGGAGTTCGATCGGCAGAATCGCAAGGAGCGGCCGATTCCCTCGGGAGCCATTTCGGCGGGGGATGTTTGGGGTTATGGATTTTCGTGGCTGGGGCTCGGGCTGGCGCTCGCATATTTTTTTAGCGTCACGTTTTTCACGCTCGCGGTGATGTTGTTGTTGAGCATTTTGTTGTATGACGCGATTCATAAGGCGATTGCTTTTTCGCCGGTGATCATGGCGTCGTGCCGGTTCTTTTTGTTTTTAATGGCGGCGACGGTCGGACGAAACGCATTGGTGGGCTTGGGCGTTTGGACCGCGCTGGCGTTGGGTTGTTATATCGTGGGGCTGAGTTATGTGGCGCGGCGGGAAAGCGTGCGGGGGCCGGTGCGATACTGGCCGTGTTTGTTTTTGGGCGCGCCGATTTTTTTGGCGTGGCTGGTGAACGAGGGTGATTATCGGAAGCAGAGTTTGTTGTTGTCGGTGATTTTGTTGCTCTGGATTTTGCGCTGTTTGAGTCACACGTTTTTGGCTGCGGAAAAAAATATTGGACGGACGGTGTCTGGGTTGCTGGCGGGAATTGTGTTGGTGGATTTGCTGGCATCGACCGGCGCGGCGCCGGGGTGGCTGTTCGTGTTCACTTTGTTGTTCGGATTGTCGCTGTTGTTTCAGCGGTATATTCCGGCGACGTAGATCGATTCGTAGCAGCCGAGGTGACGAGGCTCTAATTAATCCCCGAGAACGAGAGAAATGAGCCTTGTCACCTCGGCTGCTACGAATGAGGAACGAATCAGGAGGCGGCACGGTTGAGGCGGTCGTGGATGGCGAGCCAGAGGGGGCTTTTGGGCGGAGTCTCGACGAGAATTAGTTCGGCGCCGGATTGGTCGCAGCGGTGGAGTTCGGCGTAGAGGGCGCGGGCGTACGCGTCGGGATCTTCGGGAATGACCGCAACCGCGTCGAAGCGAGGGTCGGCGGGAATTTTTTCGTGGGCGATGACCCGGGTTTTGGCCAGGGGCGCGCCATTTTTTTCGGCAATGGCAATGGCTTCTTCGGTGTTTTTCCAGGTCGCGAGGATCAGGCGGGCGCGTGGGGAATAATGTTTTTCAAGCAGGCCGGGACTGCGGAGGGGACCGGTGGTTTCGGCGCTGGCGCCGGAGGCCGCTTCAAGTTCGTGCGCAGGAATAATGCCGGGGCGGAGGACACGATTGGAGTTGAGGTCGAAGACGGTGGATTCGATTCCCACCTGGCATTGGCCGCCGTCGATAACGAGAGGGATTCGATCCGCAAGGCTCGCCACGACGTGTTGGGCGTTGGTTGGGGAAAGTTGGTTCGAGCGATTGGCGCTCGGCGCGGCGAGGGGAAATCCGCAGCGGCGAATCAGCGCCTGCATAAAGGGATGCGAGGGCCAGCGAATGGCCACGGTGTGACCTCCGGCGGTCACATTATCGGGAATGAGCGCGGACTTCGGAAGAACAAGGGTGAGCGGTCCAGGCCAATGCTTGGCGGCGAGTTCCATGGCGCGTTGGGGAAATTCTGAAACACAGCGGCGCGCCATTTCTATGGAGGCGACGTGGACGATGAGGGGATTGTGCGTGGGACGGCCTTTGGCGGCGAAGATTTTTTCGACGGCGGCCGAATCGAGGGCATTGGCAGCGAGGCCGTAAACGGTTTCGGTAGGCACTGCGACGATCTCGCCACGTTCCAAAAGGCGCGCGGCTTCTTCGACGGCGATGGCGAAAAGAGATGCGGTTTCGGTGGAAAGAATCTTCATCGCGCAGAAAAAATGGAGCCGCGCTGTTGTCGAAAAGAGCGACGGATCATGGCGCGACTTCGGAGGTGGCTTTGGTGTATTGCAGCAGATCGGCGAAGAGGCCGGGAATTGCTTCGAGCTGTTCCCAGGTGCCCTGCTGAACGACGCCGCCGTGATCGAGCACAACGATGTGATCGGCATTGCGCACGGTGGAGAGACGATGCGCGATGACCAGGGAAGTGCGCCCCGCCTGGGCTTTGGCGAGGGCGGCCTGGACCTCGCGTTCGGACGCGGTGTCGAGCGAAGAAGTGGCTTCGTCGAGGATCAGAATTTTGGGATCTCGAACGAGCGCGCGGGCGATGGCGAGACGCTGGCGCTGGCCGCCGGAAAGCATGGCGCCGCGTTCGCCGACGATCGTTTGCAGGCCGTTGGGAAGGGCGTTCACGACATCGTCGAGCTGGGCCATCTCGACCGCCTTCGCGAGCGCGGCGGGAGTGGCGTCGCGGAATCCATACTGGATATTGTTCGCCATCGTGTCGTGAAAAAGGAAAGCGTCCTGCTCGACGACCGCAACGGCGCGATGCCAGGATTCGGCGGAGAATTCCCAGAAATCGCGGCCATCCACGAGAATTTTTCCCGCGGTCAAAACGCGAAAGCGCAGGAGCAACGAGGCGATCGTGGATTTGCCGGAACCCGAAGGGCCGACGAGCGCGACGGTGGCGCCGGCGGGAATGGAAAACGAAACATGGGCGAGCGCGACCGCGCCGGTCGCATAGGAGAAAGAAACATCGTCGAAGCGAATCTGCTTTTCGATGCGATCGAAAACAACGTTCCCGAACGGGCGGTTTGGATGTTGCGGGGTTTGGAGCCATTTCTCGACTTCAATGGCGCCGCTGCCGAGATAAAGGAGAAAGCCCTGGAGCGAGTAGAGTTGATTGATGAGCGGGAGGAGTCGCAGAAGAATCGCGCCGAAGCCCATCAAATGGCTGCCGAGCATGACGCCCGGCCGCACGAGAAAAACGTAGGCGCCGCCAATAATGACCATGCCGCCGGCGACCGCAACGGTTTCGGTGATGGGCGCGATCAACGCGTTCGCATGGGCGCTGCTTTCCTCGGTGTCCGCAAGCGTGCCGTTGACTTCGGCAAAACGCGCGGATTCGCGGCGTTGGGAATCGGTGGCGCGAATCAAACGGACGCCCGCGAAAGATTCGAGGAGCGTGGAGGAGAACCGTTTGTTGAGTTCGGTGAGATCCTTGCCGCGCTGGCCCAGCCGCCGATAAATGAGAGTCATCATCGCCGCCATGGTCAGCGCGAGCAGGATGACGACGATGGTTAATTGCCAGGAGATGACGAGAAGCGCGATGCCGTAAAAGAAAGCGATGCTGGCGCGTTGGCCGAGCAGCAGGAGATGATCGATGGCGCTGATCGTGCGCGCGGTTTCGGTGAGGAAAGCATTCGTGAAATCGCCGGCGCTTCGTTGTTCGAAAAGATGAAGCTCGGCGGAGTGCAGACGATCATAAAGGTCCTGGCGCAGATTGACCGCGATGCGGCGTTTGAGGCGCGCGGCGAGAAATTGGCTCAGGATAAAAATGCAGTTTTTTGCGAGAACCGCCCCAAAGGCGAGCAGGCAAAAACCAAGGACGTAAAAGGAAGGACCATGCCCGGGAAGCGCGGTTTGCATCCAATGGATCGGACGCATCGGAGTCGCGCCTTCACCGCCGAGCACCAGCGATAGAAGCGGCACGAGCAGACTGACCGCAATGCCTTCAAGAGCTCCCGCGAGGAGCGCCGACGTGGCCACGGAAATAATGAGCCAGCGCCCGCCGCGAAAATGCGGTCGCAACCGCACAATACACGCGGCCAACTTTCGGAAATCTCTCCACCAGGGGCGCATTCGATGAACGAATGCTAAGGGCGCCAGCGGGAGGTTAAAAGAAGCAAGTGAACGCAGGATTATTGGGAAGACGGCGAAGTCAACGGTGCGTTCGTAGCGGTTACGCGCGGTGAGTTGATGCGAATGAGGATGGGGGCCGAAGGATTGGATTTGCCAAGGGTGTAGGCGACGGCGCGGGCGCGTGAAATGAGATCGGGATCGCAAGTGACCGTGACGCCGATGGCCTGGTCGTCCCGGATGCCGAAGTCGATGCCAAGTTTGGAACCGTTGCGGGAATAACGGCGGTTGGTGGAGCGAGTTTGGTACGTGGGAATGACGCGGGAGAGAATCCACTTCTTCATCGGGTTAAGCGGACCAAGGGCGATTTCATCAACCATCATGACGCGTTCATCGACTTTGAATCCTTCGAGAACGAGCAGTCGTTCGACGTCATCGACCGAAGAAATGGCGATGGATTGACTCGGGCCGGCGCCGCAAAGCCAGAGCGTGAAAAGCAACAGTGGGATGGCCCAGAGGATCGTTCGCGCAATGGAATGACGCCGGTTGGACATGCGCCAAGAATTAAACGGAGGCGCGGCGGGGTCCAGAAAATCCACTTCGATTTCCCATCGAAAGTGGTAGCCCTCCTCGCGCTGCGAGGAGGGTTCCGTGAGAATATCCGGCAAGATTTCGCATCGACTTCGAAAAGAGCCTCGGCATCCTAGCCCATCATCATGACTGAGGGCGCGCCGCATCTGGAACGTCGTTTTGGCCTGTTGCAGGCCACGGCGCTGAACATGACCAACATGATCGGCGTGGGTCCGTTCATCACCATCCCCGCGTTGATGAGCGCGATGAACGGTCCGCAAGCGATGGTCGGCTGGCTGGTGGCGCTGGTGATCGCGATGGTGGACGGAATGGTGTGGGCGGAATTGGCGGCGGCGATTCCGGGCTCGGGCGGAAGTTACGCGTATTTGCGGCGGGCCTTCGGCCCGCAAACGTGGGGCCGGTTGATGGCCTTTCTTTTCATTTGGCAATTGATCCTGAGTGGGCCCATGGAAATCGCGTCGGGCTTTATCGGGATGCAGGAATACTTGCATTATGTCCTGCCGAATTTGCCCGCGAAGTGGACGCCCATTTTGATCGGCGGCGCGTGTTTGATTTTGCTGTATCGGAAGATCGGTTCGATCGGGAAGATCACGGTGGCGTTGTGGATCGGGACGTTGTTAACGGTCGGCGCGGTGATGGTCACCGGCGTTTTTCATTTCGAAGCGAAGAAGGCCTTCGATTTCGATCCGGGCGCTTTCAATTTCTCGATGGGCTTTTTGTTCGGGCTCGGAGCGGCGACGCGCGTTGGGCTCTACGATTATCTGGGTTACTACGACGTTTGTTACATCGGCGGCGAAGTGCGCGATCCGGGCCGAACGATGGCGCGCTCAATTCTTTACAGCGTGCTGGCCGTCGCGGCGATTTACATCGGAATCAATTTGTCGATCAACGGAGTGGTTTCCTGGCGGGAATTCGTGCCCGCCGGCGAGACGCCCAAACCGGTCGTGTCGATGATGATGGAACGAATCTATGGGACGAAGATCGCGGGGGCGTTGAGCTGGATGGTGATTTGGACGGCGTTCGGATCCATCTTCGCGTTGTTGCTCGGTTACTCGCGAATTCCTTACGCGGCGGCGGTTGACGGGAATTTTTTCAAGGCGTTCGCCAAATTACATCCGACCAAGGACTTTCCCCATCTGTCGCTGATCTTGATGACGGTAATTTCCGTGGCGTGCAGTTATTTGACCTTGGGCCAGGTGATCGATGCGTTGCTCGTGACGCGCATCCTGGTGCAATTCATCGGGCAAACGGTGGCCTTGATGTGGCTGCGCAAAAAGGAGCCTGAAATGGAGCGTCCCTATCGAATGTGGGCGTATCCCCTGCCCTGCTTCGTCGCGCTGGCGGGCTGGGCCTTTGTCTTTTTTACGTATGAGAACAAAGTGAAAGCGTACGGGCTCGGGATGCTGGTTTTGGGCCTGGTGGTGTTCGGAATTTGGTCAAGCGTTAGCAAAAATTGGCCTTTTGCCCCAAAACGGTAACGCCTTCTTGCAACTGATTCTCAAGTAGCGTAAGGTTTTCGCTGATGAGCGAGCCGCTATCGGACAGTGTCGAAGCCGAATGCCGCCAGCCTTTCATGTGCCCCTTGAGCAAGGTGCGCGCGGGAACGGCGGTGCGGATCAAGCGGCTTTCGACGTCCCCCGAGGTCACGCATCGCCTTCGCGAAATGGGTTTTTGCGAAGAGCAGAAGATCAAA
>Ga0070686_100002069_pt1 | contig 11081 bp, 20 predicted proteins | sample KBSS23LmetaG_FD_65654 | JGI IMG/M metagenome (GOLD analysis project Ga0070686, IMG submission 65654) | Switchgrass rhizosphere microbial communities from Kellogg Biological Station, Michigan, USA - KBS S2-3L metaG | ecosystem: Host-associated > Plants > Roots > Rhizosphere ...
CGGGTAGAAGAAGAAATGATCAAGCATATGCAAAGCATCCAGAAGATTTATACCGATGATGAGAAGGTACCCTTCTTTGATCTATATGAGCTAGGTTTATGGTTTTATGAAAATATCCCCTCAAAAGACTGGGTTGATCTATTAGCTTTCTTACGCATATTGCGTGAATATAATGAATTAACGACCTATATAAAATTCCCTGGTGATGTACAAGATGTGGTTCACTAACATTATGGGTGAACTATGCATAAAAAATATGTAATCCATGGTGATCTCACCCATTTAGCAAAGGTCTTTGGAGACCGTCAACGTGTATGGGATATGATATCTGAGTTTCGTACACGTATTGCAATCGATCTGGTTAATCAACATAATGCATCATTGTTTTCTGGTCCCATCGGTATGATCGGGACTTTTTATTTGGTATATCCAAAAGACATTCCCCGTCACAAGCGGACTAGTGAATCAATCCATATACGTAAACCAACGATATCATCATTGATCTACTTTTTGGAGCATATTGGGTTTGGTATATTATTTAATAGCTCGACAGCAATTGCATCAGTACAAGTACGTAAATTGTTTACAAAAGAAAATCCCCGTGTTGAATTGGAGATTTTTTCTTTAAGCAGTAATAAAAATAGCCATCACATTAATACAGAATGATGGCTATATAAAAAGGAGAGTATCATGAAAAAAATAAAGCGGTATAGATTGATTTAAAAGTACCAAAAAATCTATACCGTTTTTTGTAGGAATAGTATATGAGTATAGCAAAATCAGAAATTAAGAGAAGTAACAATGGAAGAAGATATAAAAGTATATACGCCGAGTCATATAAAAACTCCAAAGGGTATACGACCACCTCGTGATAAAAAATCACAAGATGAACTTGGTAATGAAATGTTACGCTTTATGGCTCATGAAAATGTATTAACCCTTGATTCATTTCCGGTATCAAAGTCAATGGCTCCCACTCATTTATATAAGCTTGCTGAAGACAATGATTATTTTGCTTTATGTCTTGAATTAGCAAAAACAATATTAAGTGATAGGCTTATTTATGGGTGGCATCATGGCCGTTTTCAGAAAGATTTTGTATTACGCATGTTACCACTTTATAATAAAGAGTATAAGGAAATAACTATGCAGAAGTTTAAAATAACTGAAGAAGCGCGCCATCAACCAGCAGTAATAAATGTAGTAGTACCGCCAATAACAGCGGAAGAGAAAAAAAATGAATGATTCTAATCATGAATAAAGAATATAAACACCCTCTTTATAATATTTGGCATGGGATGAAAAATAGATGTTATAATGTCAAACATGATTCATATAAATATTATGGTGCTCGTGGGGTTACTATATGCGATAGATGGTTGCGTAGTTTTTCAAATTTTGTTGAAGATATGGGAAGTAGGCCGTCTAAAGATTTTCAAATTGATAGAATTGATAATAACGGTAATTACGAACCAAGCAATTGTAGATGGGCGAGTCGAAGCGCTAATGCTCACAATAGAAGTACCTCATGGGGAATACAAGTTGATTATGAAAAATGGAATGACATTATGTCAAAAATTGAAATACTCTGACAATATATAATTACTTGTAGTCAAGAAAATATAGGTCTTACTGGTGTCGCATAATAAGGATTATGAAAAGAAACACTAAAAAGTTTCTATATGAAATTAAATATTTTGACCATATTAGATCGTTTTAGGAGATAAAATAAACACAATTCAAGTATCTCTTGATAAATACATTCCGCGTCCGTATCAGATACCTGTCTTTGATGCGCTTGAGAACAAAAAATTTAAGCGTTTAGTAATAATTTGGCCGAGACGTGCTGGTAAAGATATTGTCGGATTTAATTTGATGATTAGAGCGGCCTTTCGTCGCGTTGGTATGTACTTTTATGTATTCCCCACTTTTAGTTCCGGTCGTAGAATTCTCTGGGATGCCATTACTAATACTGGCGAACGGGTGCTCGACTATCTCCCTGAACAAATAATCGAAGCAAAGAACGAACAGCAGATGAAAATTCGTTTGAAAAATGGTTCAATTATACAGATTATTGGATCAGATAACTATGATAATACACTTATTGGTACTAATCCAATTGGTATGATCTTCTCTGAGTATTCATTACAAGACGAAATGGCTTGGGCATTTTCAAAACCGATATTACAAGCGAATGATGGATGGGCGTGTTTTCTCTCAACGCCACGTGGTAAAAATCATCTCTATTCATTATGGGAAATTGCATCCGCTAATCCCGATGCGTGGTTTTGTAACATGTTAACCGTTAAAGATACAAAGCATGTCGATGAAACGGAAATTGAACGTGATATTGCGCGGGGAGAAATATCATGGGATCTTGCACAACAAGAATATTATTGTTCATTTGATATGGGAATATCGGGATCGGTATATGGTACATCACTCGATCGTATGAAGCATAACGAACAAATCGGTATTGTGCCATGGCAATCAAATCACAAAGTACATACCGCATGGGATATTGGTAATGATATGACCTGCATTATATTCTTCCAGCAGATTGGACAAATTGTGAACGTAATCGATTATTATCAGAAGTCGGGAGAACAACTTGAATACTACATCAATTATCTTAATGGTAAGCCTTATACTTATGGGCGTCATTTCTTTCCCCATGATATGCGTGTTACTGAATGGGGTGGCAAAAAATATACTCGTGTTGAAAAAGCGCGGCAACTTGGAATAAAAGCAGATATTGTTGAATCGGTCGGTCTTGAAGATGGTATTGAATATGTGAAATCTTCCATGGCAAAGATCTGGATTGATAATCGTAAATGTACTGACTTAATTACTGCGTTAGAAAATTATCGCTATGAATATGATCGCAAGAAATCATCATATAAAAATATACCCCTTCATGATAAATATTCACATGGTTCTGACGCGTTCCGTTACATGTGTTTATCATTACCAAAGACTGCTGATTCGTTAACGCAAGCCGATATTGATAAACAGCGACGTGAAGCATTGTATGGTAACAAGGGTAATGTACCGGATTTTTTCCGTGATGATAATCCATGGATACAAGAACCTCATGGATTTGGTAATGACTTTAACCAAGGTCTTCGTTAAATTATTTTTTATGAATTTTTAAAAGAAATATACAAATCACTCATTTCATTTTTTGCATCAAAATCACGCAGTATTATTTCTAATGCACTTTCTACAATAGATGTTTTAGTAATCTTTTTTTCGTTTTTTAATTTTCTACGTAACTTCATCCATGCATCATCAAGCTTTTGTATTATATCTTCTGATAAATTAAAAGTCGTCTTTTCTCGTATGGTTTTATTGTTTTCTTTAATTATTTTTATTCCTGAATTAGCTATATCTGTATATATGGCTTTATTGTTTTCTTGTTCTATTCCCATTAAATTATCGAGAATATCAGGGGTCTTTTTTCGTATGTTATTCATCGTTAATAATCCTTTCTACTATTTTATTATAATCATGTGCACCTGTTGATTGTGGTGCGTATTCAAATATTGTTTTTCCAAATCCAGCGCTTTCACTGATACGTACATTGTATTTTATTGGATCACATACTATACCAGGGAAATGTTTTGTAAGTTGTCGTAAAATTTCTGCGCTTTTTTTTACCCGACTATCATGGAACGTTGGTAATATATACGTATGTTGTAATATTTTATTAAATCGTTTTACTGAAGAAAGTCTATCCACAAACTCTGCAAGTGAATTTAGAGATAATATTTCTAAACTTACCGGCGTTAAAATTTCTTCTGCATAAAATAATGAATTAATAGTAAGTGTATCCCATGCTGGTGATGTATCAATCAAAACATAATCAAACTTATTTTCAATTGGTTTTAGACATTCTATTAATGTTTGTTCTGCTCCATAGTCTTTACGTCCAATAAAACGTTTTACCCCCGATAAAGATTTTCCACCAGATAATATCCATAAGTTTTTTCTTGCTTCATAAAGTGCATCATGTATTGATATATCTTCATTTACTACTTCAGCTAATCCTTTTGTAGGATATACTCCCAATAAAAAAGCATCTTGTCCTTGATCGTCAGTATCAATTAATAAGACACGTTTATTGTGTAATGCAAGACCATGCGCAATAGATACGGCACCGGTGCTCTTGCCGACACCCCCTTTTGATAAAGTAATTGCAATTTTTCTCATACATACTCCCTTATTTATTGTTATATTGTTATATATAACTAATTATTAATCAATAAATCAAGAGTTTATTTTTTTAATACTTTATTGTTTTATTACTTACAATATAGCATACTATGTCTCAATAAAAGACTAAAAAATATGAAAAGCATGAAGAGTTTTAATAATAAATTTAAGAAATCTTACTTTGGATTTTAGAACTTATCGAACGATCTACCCGTTCCTAGAGATCATAGGTTCTTTTCTTTTTGGTTTTATTTTTTCCGTAATTATACGGGGAGATATTTTTTTTAATTTTTGTATATCTTCGCTTAGCCGGACGCCCATTTTATTAAGATCGCTTCTGAGATCAAGAATGTCTTTATTTAATTTATTACTTCCCGATTCAAAACACACAATGTCATTTTTTAATTCTTCTTTGATTTTTACTATTTCAAAATCATATCTATTAAAATCTTTACGCATCTGTTCGTATGACACTATTGATTTTTCCCGCTTGATCCAATTTTCTTGTACTTCATTCCATAAATTCATGAGACGATCAATGCGTTTTTCAATTCCACATGATATTTCTACTAATGCATTTTCAAAATAACGATATAAACAATACATAAGAAACATATTTAATGATCCCAGACTCATTAATACAATTTTTAATAAGCTCATCGGTATTCCTTTTTTAGTTAAGTGGATGTATTGTGAGTAATGTACGTGGATTTTCATCATACATTTTTGATGCGGTTATTTTACTGATCTGACGATCATCTTCATATAGTATACCAATTGCCACATCAAGATAAAATTTTATCATGTTATCAAGATCCGGTCTGCTTGTATGCCATAGAGAATCTTTTTTCTTTTTTGGTATTTTGAGAAAGAATTCTAACGTTATATGTAATGGTCCGGTAAATAGGGGTTTGTTTTTGTGTAAGAAATTTAAATAAAAACCAATATCTGTCTTTACATGCCTTTGACAATCCCACACACCATTTTTTGATAATCGTGGACGGGCTAATGGAATTGGATCACCTGGAATGTGATAAATATATTCTGAACCATCGACAAATTGTCGACACTTGAAATCATTGCTAATATTTTTCCCATTGAGTACATGCATCACACCAACATCCATATTCTAATGTTTCCGGTTTTTTATATAGTGGAATATTATGATGATATTCTTTCATAGAGCATTTCATTAATCGGTGGACTATATACTCCTCTACAGATAATTCTTTATATCCTTTTTCTTTGTTTAGATTGTGATCAGTTTCACAAGCAACTTCTTGATAATGAGCTTGTGACTCCAACCAATCATAAAAATCTTCTGGTATTGTTAGAGTTATTTCTTTATTTACCATTACTTCTTTGCTTCTCACATAGTTGTTTATTGAGTAATTCATGTCGCTCTAATTCAAATACATCATCGGTTTGTTCTAATGGACTATCAGTGATTCTAAGCTCATTAAATGCAAGATATTCTTTTTGCTTTTGTTCTTGTTCTTTTTGTTCTTCTATAAATTCACGGCAATTAGAAAGAATAAACGCTTCAAATGTAATATGTTTTTGTTCAAGATACTTTTCTGTTTCTTGTAACAATGATGGGGTTATATGAATTATATATGGACGAGGTGTGTAGTCTCCTGATTCAAAGGTAATCTTGTTTCTAAATGGAAAAAGATGAGGACGTTTTGGTGGCACTGATTGTTCCATAATTGATCCTTCTTATGATCCTTGCTTGTCATCCAAATGGTACCACCAGTTAGGATTTGGTTTTATAGCTGATGGTGATAATTGCATTTCAGAAAAGGCTACATTAACTTCTTTTGCTTCTTGTTCGCGATTTAGTTCTTTTATGTATTTTTTTATTGCGATATTAATAAATTTATTAAGTGTTATATCAAGTCTATCCATCTGCTCATGTACTTGCGGCCATGTGTTAGGTGATATGGTAAGAACATCACTAATATATTCATTCTCTGTTTGTTTTCTTACAATTACGATTGGTTCTGTTTTTGGGGGCATATCATTCATGAGTTTCCTTTTTAGATAATGTGACAACGGGTTTTACACGTAACCATTCTTTTTCAGGAAATTGATCTTCATATGCTTCTTTCATCAACGATAAGAAATACATGGCATAGGAGTTCTTTATGCGAACGCCTTCAACTTTTATATGATGTATTTTCATTTTTTTGTAATACAGATCGGTTAATTTATCGAGGAAATCCATGAGATCTGGTTCAAGCAAAAGAGTAATTCTTTTTTTGGTGCTGCTCATACATATTCTCCAGTTCGTGATGTTTTGTCACGAGGTGACTTTTAATAATTATACCACAATTATTCTTTTTTCCTTTGTCCAGTTTTTCCGATGTCGTAAAATCTAGATAGTACCTGAAAGTAGTAATGAAGCCCGGCCGGTTACAGTAGGCCAATAGGAGCGCTTGATGCTGTATCCTGATGTAAACAATCCGTTTTTTGAATTCGATCCTGATATTGGCAATAACATTGTTTCATATATGGAAAATGTATATCTACAAGGTATTACCTATAATCAGGCAATGTGGCTTCAAGCAGCAATGGACACCAGGTTCTACGTAGGTGATCAATCGGTGTTTAATACATACATTGCTGGCTCTGCATTTAATATGCGCAGAGAATTTAATTTTAACCGCATAAAACGTATTATCTCCATGATCGAGGGTCATCAACGACGTAATAGAAAATCTACTATTGTAGTGCCCTTAGAAAATGGTGATGAGCAAACGGCTGATCAATATACCAAGTTGATGATGTATATAAATAATTCTGGTAATGTGCTTGAGACTATCTCAGAATCTTTCCTCGGTTCTCTCATTACCGGACTCAATCTATTACAAGTCTGGATCGATTATCGCAAAGATCCCGTAAATGGCGAAATACGCGTTGATAATAGAGCATATAACCAGTTCTTTATGGATCCATTTTGGACTAAACCAGATCTATCTGATTGCAATTATATATGGATTCGTAATTACCTAACCAAATATGAAGTAAAGACATTAATACCGGGAAAAGAAAATATCATTAGTTCGTTAGCAACGAATGGGTATCAAGATATAAAATTCACATTCACGCCACAAGCTGCGAATCCTAACACGACTAATTTGGTTGCTTATGATGAATTCTATTACCGCACTTATCGTAAGCAGACCTTATTGGTCGATACTAAAAGTGGTGAAACCACTGAATGGCATGGAACCAGTGAAGATTTACGCACGTTCTTATTAATGGCACCGGAATTAACCACGGTAGTATCGACTATACCAACCATTAATCTTGCGATTGTATGCCAAGGTCAAATATTGTTCCAAGGTCGAAATCCATTGGGTACTGATTGTTATCCATTTATACCCGTTATGGCATATCATACACCTGAAATACCGACATATGCTGACCGAATTTCAGGCGTTGTACGTGCATTACGTGATCCTCAATATTTATATACACGTAGACGTATTATTGAACTTGATATTCTTGAAAGCCAATTAAACTCTGGCTATATCGTTAAAGAAAATTCAGTTATAAACATCAATGATCTCTTCAAGAAAGGCCAAGGGCAATATATTGTATTGAAGAATGATGCACAGATGACTGATATCATGCCGATACAGCCGCCTAATATACCGGCATCTATGTTACAAGTTGGTGATAAGTTAGGTGATGAAATAACCCAAATATCAGGGGTAAATGAAGAATTACTTGGGTCAGCAGTTGATGATAAAGCAGCTATCTTAGGTATGTTACGTCAAGGTGCATCATTGACCACTTTGCAGAGATTATTTGATCAATTAGATTTATCTCAAAAGATGTTAGGCAATATTATTCTTGATTATGTCCAAAACAATTGGACGCCGGGTAAAGTGCGTCGCATATTAAATGAAGAACCGACTGATCAGTTCTATAATCGTAAGTTTGCCCAATATAATTGTGCGATTGAAGAAGGTCTTAATACAACCACACAAAAACAAATGCAACTTGCACAGATGCTACAATTGCGTGAAGTGGGTGTACCAATTAGCGATGAAGATTTACTTGAAGCTACAACATTCCAAGGTAAGAAAAAGATTATCGAGAATATGCAGCGTCAAAAACAAGAAATACAGCAACAACAACAAGCACAAATGCAATTACAACAACAACAAGCTGAAGTTTCAATGCGTGAGACAGAAGCGCGCATACAAATGACACAAGCATCTGCTACTGCTGCTGAAGGTCTTGGTATAGAACGTCTGAGTCGTGTATCTGAGAATCAAGCAATGGTTGAAGAACGTCGTGCAAAAGCAGAAGCAGATCGTGATCAGGGAATTCTCAATCTGGTAAAAGCGGCTAAAGAAATTGAGAATATTGATATAGCACAGGCACAACAAGTGTTTGAATTAATTAATATTGTTAAGCAGTATCAAGAACAAAATTCACAAATTCAAGATCCGGTTAGTCTTGCAAAGCAATTACAAGATATATTCTCTCAAACATCTCAAAAAAGTTTTGAACAACCTGCTGGACAGCCTATGGCTATGCCAGAACAACCCTTACAAATCCAAGGATGAACGATGGCAAAAAAGAAAATGATGTATGACAAAGGTTCCCCATCAATGGGACACCGTGGACGTGTACCAACGACTATTTCTAATGATTTTAATGCGCACGCAAATTTACCAACAAATGCAGTATTTGAGAATTATCCGTATTGCGATTATTTAGATCAATATGTTGGTGATTCTATTGTTGAAGCAGATCGCGTACAAGATGGTGGTGTTCGTAGTATGCGCAGACAAAATACTATGGAAAAGTATTAAGATGCCAACCATGATTCCTTTGTCTGGTAAAGCAAAAAAGATAAAAGAAGAGATTCTGGGATCTCCGCAAAATGAACATATGGCATATACGCGAGATCCTAGAATACGCGAAGCAGATAGACAGCGTGTTGTTATGGCTTTACTAACCAATTCACTTATGAATCAAAATCCTATGCCACAATCGCAAGAGGGTTTACAATGAAGAAAATTATTAACAAAGATTTTAATCCTAATTTTACTGATTGCCCAAATCAATATAGTTCACCAGCAAATGATTTACGCAATAGCGAACGCGCCATGAATGCACAACGTGCTTTTTATGGACAAGATCCTGATGGAGTGATGTTTGATAAAGCAGGTAATATGTGGACTAAAAAAGCAGCACAACGACCAGATGAAATAATTAATGAAGCGAACGGCGAGTAAAAACATGACTTTAAAAAGTATAGTACTATTACTTTTGGTAATTGGTGGCTGGGACGATGCACGATTAAACCGCAAATCTGCTTTAAATAGATTAAATAATCCCCATGTATATTTTTATCATCTTTCATAAGCCTCATGAGGTAATTGATGAAGAGAACGGCAAAAAAATATAAAAAAGTTACTGTCGCTAAGGGAGTAAAGGTCAAACGTGGTGTGGAAGAGAAAATGCGAAAAAGACCGGGCTCATCAAGTGCAGGAAAATATAAAAATGTTTCACCAAAAGAGTTCGCTGGTGCCGCTGGTGGTGCTTCTGAGTATAGCTTTCCTATACCCGATATTAAACATGCTCGCAATGCATTAGCACGTGCTCATTTCGCACCAAATCCAGAGGGTATAAAAGCGAAAGTATATAAAAAATTTCCTGAGTTAAAAAAAAGAAAAATGAAGCGTGAGGGTAAACATGGCAATGCATAAAAAGAAAAAATCACCACATAACAAGAAAAAACATCATAGTGGTATGGAAATAGAAATAGAGATCGAAAAAGTACCTCATAAAAAAAATGATGAAAAACATCACGCAAAAAAACCCGCTGCTAAAAAGAAAATGAAAAAAGTTATGAAGGAATTCCATGAAGGCAAGCTTCATAGTGGTTCAAAACATGGTCCTGAAGTAACTAATCCAAAACAAGCAGTTGCGATAGGATATTCTAAAGCGAGAAAAGCAAAGAAAAAAAAGAAGAAGTAATATGGAAGAAGAAAAAGGAAAAAAGACTGTTGGTGAGCTTGCTTTAGAGCAACAACTAAAACCATATTATGAAGTTCCCGTTGAAGAATTTGGCAAAGAGATTCTTCAAGAAAATGAAAATTATATGAAAAATTTATGGGAAGCCGTTGATAGAGGAATAAAAGAATTCAATACAGATTATATATATGTTGCAGTTCTAAGTCTTCGCGAACGGCTTATCCATAATGTACTTCGTAATAAATTCGTACCCCGTCAATCATGTCCCACGCCTACCTACTGTCAAACAGTATTCAAATATGAAAAAGAACTTGATCGCCTTCAGCTTTTATGGACTATACCAGATCGTGAATCATGTACTATGTTATTAGATGCAGGAATTGTGGTAGAAGGTGAAGAGCGTATCGTATTAAAACATGTTGTGGATTTTTATGACGGTACTTTAGATAAAGTATGCCAACAAGAAAATGGTGAAGTTATTATCGCGTAAAAAGGAAAACCATGGAAGACAATTTACAACATATATCTGAAATACAACCAAATACCGGTCAAATTGACCCTGAAAATCAACCGTCCCTTGGTCAAAATCTACATCAGGAGACTCAAGATGTTCATAAACCAACTCCCCAAGAAAGTTTTCAAGAGTTGCGTCAACGCGCTGAGCAAGCTGAAAGAGAACGTAATGAGGCTATTGGATTTATTCGCCAATTAGAACAAATGGCCTATCAACAACAAGCGCAACAATCTTCTAATGCTCATGATAGACAGCAAATACAAGAACAGCCATCCGCTTATAGTGATGATGATATTATTGAAGGCCGTCATTTAAAGGCTGAATTCTCTAGTCTAAAAAGAGAGCTTGAAGA
>Ga0070686_100002070_pt1 | contig 11080 bp, 10 predicted proteins | sample KBSS23LmetaG_FD_65654 | JGI IMG/M metagenome (GOLD analysis project Ga0070686, IMG submission 65654) | Switchgrass rhizosphere microbial communities from Kellogg Biological Station, Michigan, USA - KBS S2-3L metaG | ecosystem: Host-associated > Plants > Roots > Rhizosphere ...
TCTCATCCGGGGCGATGCTGAGTTGATTAGCGAGATTGACGGGATAGACTTTCCCCGGAAGTTCAGCGCGGGCGACAGTCTGATGCGACCGCACCCGATCCCCGATCTTCACCAACAGCGTCCCCGGCAGCGGCAACAGCCGCCGGCGTTTGATGACCGTGCGATCAGCGACGGCTAGTCCTGGGGTATAGGAATGCGCCATGGCAAGTTGCTGAACAAGACCTCTCGCTTCGTTCTCAGTCGCTCAGAACCCTCGACGTTCCGGTCTTCCTTGAGGCAAAACATTTATCCGCTCGCATGTGATCGAGGCGAGCGGTTCAAGCAAAGCTTAGTGTGCACCGCCCCGGGTCCTTCCCTCCTTGAATAGCTCACAGCAGGAATTCCTGCCTATCCTTTCGGATAGAGATCCACGGCACGATACCACGTATTCAATGCCGCCACGCGAGCGGACGGATCGGCCGGTAACTGGAACGGGCGCCCACGGCCGTCGAACAACAGCCCAACGTCTCCCCCTTGCACGTCCCGAGTCATCGACCCACCGGGGCCCGCCCCCACATCGACGGATTTGACCGGATGCAGCGTGACTTTGGCTTTAGAGCCCGCCTTGAGCGGATACAGCTTGAGATCTCCGAAGAGCAGCCGGTCCTTCACCGTCCGGCCGTCGTCGAACGCAATTTCGTACTCGGCGCAGGGCTCGCCGGTCTTGCCCTGTCCGATCGGGGCGACACAGGTGCCTAGATAAATCATGCAGTCGCGCACGAACACATCGGTGGCGGCCTTCTCATTGAGAGTCGACAGCACGCCCAAGTGCGGCATCATGAAAATGCTGTCGACGGACAGCATGGTAAATCCCAAGGGTTCATACGCATCGATCATCATCAGCATGGACTGGATCCGCCGCGGGGCATGCGACAGAATGCCCCCGCTGCCGACGATCAAGTCCAACTTGCGCATATCGATCAACGTGCGGCCCGACGTCTGCTGCTCGAAGACATCCGAAATCGTGCGCTCCTGCTGAACGCCCTTCAGGCTCGTCGCCAGGGATTTATGATGGATCAATGCCAGCCGCAGGGCTTCGCGGGCAATCGCGTGCTCGATCTGCAATTCATCGAGCGTCTGCGGAATCGTCGTGGGACGGATCATTTTGTTCTTGATGCGGTTGCGAAGCGTCTGCTCGTCGATTGTGAAGGGCACCCAACGCATGATGTTGGCCAGTCCGGCCTCAGCCAGGACGTTGGAAATACTGTAGGACATGCCCAGGTTCGCGCTCACAGTCCGGTTGAAGACGCCCTCGAACACGGAAAACACGTCCGTCGTCGCCCCACCGATGTCGACGCCGATCAGATTGAGATGCTCGCGCTTGGCGATGGTTTCCATGATGAGCCCGACGGCCGCGGGGGTCGGCATGATCGGAGCACCGGCCATTTCGATGAGTTTCTTGTACCCCGGCGCCTGCTGCATCACGTGCTCGAGAAAGAGATCGTGAATCTTATTCCGGGCCGGAGCCAGATTTTCCTTCTCTAAGACCGGGCGGATGTTGTCCGTAACCTCCAAGGCCATCTTCTCACCGAGGATTTTCCGGACTTGGGTCTGAGCCTCCTTGTTGCCCGCATAGATCAGCGGGAGCTTATAGGTCAGGCCGAACCGTGGACGCGGTTCTGCGGCGGCAATGTAGTCCGCCATCTCCACGACGTGGGTGACCGCGCCCCCGTCCGTTCCGCCCGACATGAGGATCATGTCTGGACGCATCGACCGGATACGCTCGATTTTTTCGTGTGGCAACCTGCCGTCGTTGGAGGCCAGCACGTCGATCACGATCGCGCCGGCGCCCAGCGCGGCCCGCTGCGCACTTTCTCCCGTCATGTTCTGCACGACTCCGGTGACCATCATCTGGAGCCCGCCGCCGGCGCTGCTGGTCGAGATGTAGATATCGACGCCGGTCTTCGCGTCACGGCAGGGCGTAATGATCTGTTCGCCGTCCAGGATCTTCCGTTGGGAAAGCTCTTCGATTTCGGCGATCGCGTTTAACACCCCGCGGGTGACGTCCTCGAACGGCGCTTCCACGGTCGTCGGCGCCTCGCCCCGGTAGGTCTGGCGGTATTCGTCGCCGATCTTTTCGATCAGGATGGCTTTGGTCGTGGTGCTGCCGCAATCGGTGGCGACGATCACGTTCACGGGACGGTCGAATTTAGGCGACACGGAGGATGCAGACGTCATTGAGCCGATGCCCTCTGCATCGACGTGTTGGTCTCAATGAGGGCGACCAGCCTGGGGATTGTCTCCCGTCGTTCGAGGAGAGCGGCGACCCGCTCGATGTCCCTGCCTTCGAAGGCGCATTCGATGATAGGGGTGAGCATATGCAATGCCTGGCTTCCCAGAAAGTTCATGGGACCCATGGATTCGAGAAAGATGGTGGCCGGAGTTCCCATACGGCGCTTGACCAGCGCGTCGGCAATGCGCTCCATGAGTTCGAGGTCTTCCTGGCTGAATTCCGCAGCAACCGGTTGCGTGGCGAACGCGTGCCGAAGCCCCTGATGCAGCTTGCGCAGTCGGTTGGCCAGGTGATCCTTGGACAAGGCACGCATAGGGTTGATCTGACAAGGAAAGCGGCGGTTGGGGCATTATATGAAGCGGCCACCGAGGAGTCAATTTTGTGTGAGGAATTCATCGAGCATCGGCGAGAGTGTTTCGAACCACCGCTCCGCCATGCGCGAGTCGCCGATTGAAGTGGGATGGGTGCCGTCGTAGGTCATCGAAGCGGGGTCAAATCCCGTGTATTGATCGACGAGGACAATGGGCGACGCCGTGCTGCTCTTGTCGGCAACCAGCGCAGGCAGTCTCGCGTTCAACGCTGCGGGAGGACAGTTGGACGAGTTAATCAGCTGAGCAACCAGGATTCGGATGCGCGGGTTGACCGTTTTCAGAACGTCGATGATGCCCCCGATGTCGGTGACTGTGCTCGCAACGCTTTGATGCTGGCAGATATCGTTGGTGCCAATGTGAAGCAAGACGAAATCCGGCGAGGCCGCCGTGGCCCAGGTTTGTATGTGGTTGAGGATTTCATCGGCCCTCAATCCGGAGTGCCCTTCGTGATCCATGTCGAAATCGGGGTTCGCCGGGGGGCCGTTCCCGACCCCATGCCGTGAGCCCACGAAATCCACGTGATAGCCCCGGTCGATCAACAAATGCCAGAGGTAGTAGCGGTAGCTGTGCTGGCCAGTGTTCGATTCGGTAATGGAGTCCCCGAGGGGCATGATCCTCACCGTGGCGGTCGACCGTTGGGGGACGGGCGGAGAGTCTTCTGCTCCAGAGCCGCAGGCAGCCACCGTGCCAAAATAGATGGTAATGACAGCAGCCACGCTGACGAACCATCGACCTGGCGCAAGAGGAAGTGTGGGCATGGGTCAAGGAGAGAAGGCAGGCAACCTCGTCGTTTCTCTTTACGTTAACGGCGTTTTTCCGGGGCAGGTACTAGGGAAATCGAGAGGGGCGTCACTGACTCTGGGATCAGGCCTATGTGGCTAAGGTCTTTTGGCCGATTTTTCCTTCCGTGCCTTTCCACAAGCGCACGATATTGTCCTTGTGTTTGATCCAGACCAAGGTGCTGACGACGATGGCAAATATCAGGAATTCCTGCCGCTGCTCGTTCACGATGGCGACGACGGGAAACAATCCGAAGGCGGCCAGCGCCCCGCCCGACGAATACCGCCAGATGGCAACCGCGCCAAGCCATATCAGGAGCAACAAGGTGCCGATCGACGGTGACAATCCCAGGACCGATCCCAGCGCCGTGGCCACACCCTTGCCCCCCTTGAATGCGAGGAACGGCGAGAAGATATGGCCGACAATTGGAGACAGCGCTGCCAGCATGATGAAGGACTCCGTATGAAGCCACTGCATGGCCGCCCACCCGATCAGCCATCCTTTCCCCATGTCGCCGAGCAGCGTCAGTACGCCGGCCCTGGTGCCCGAGACCCGCAGCACGTTCGTGAACCCGACGTTTCTGCTGCCCACGCTACGCGGATCAGGCAGCCGCAGGACTTTCGACACGACGATCCCGAACGGGATGGCGCCCAGCGCATAGCCGAACACGACCAGCAGCCCGCAGAAAAGTTCTTCTTGCATGGTCAGGAGAATCGCCTGAAGGACTCCGGGAGAGACCACAAGGTCCGCATCGTTACATTACAGCCCTTTGGCCACCACTTGCTTCCAAAAACTCCACACATAGACGCCGCCTGAGAGATACCCCAGCACCAAGGACAGGTACAGCGTGACGCTCCCGGCCAAATGCAGATTACCCAATTCCGACAGCGCCGTGCCTTCGAGGATCAACATCGTGATGGCCACGACCTGCAAGGCCATCTTGTACTTCCCGGTCGTCTCGGCCACGATGATCATCCCTTCGCCTGCCGCAATGGCCCGGATCCCCGTGACGGCGACCTCGCGCGCGATCACGAGAATCGCGACTACGGCGCTCACGCGATCGACGTTGACCAACAGGATGAGCGCAGACAGCACCAGCAGCTTGTCGGCAATCGGATCGAGCAGTTTGCCCAACTTGGTGATCTGTCCGGTGCGACGGGCGATATATCCGTCCAACAGGTCGGTGATAGCGGCGACCACGAACACCACGGCCGCGCTCAAGGAACGGTCCGGAGTCGGCGTAAAAAACAGCATGACAAAGACGGGGATCAGCAGAATGCGCACCAACGTGATGACGTTAGGCAGATTCAGCGAGTCTTGGCCGACCGCTTTCCAGGCTTCGAGCACGCGATTCATCAATCAGCTCGCTCCGCGTTCAGACGATGCCGCTCTTCAAGAGATCATGGAGATGGATCACGCCCAAAATCTTTCGCTCTGCCTCCGTGACGACCAGCGTGGTAATCGAGAACCGTTCCATCCGTTCGACGGCTTTCGCCGCGAGATCGTCAGGCCCGATCGTTTTTGGATGGCGCGAGGCCAGCTCACCGGCTGTGGCCTTCGCAAAATCGCCGCCTTGCTGAATAAATCGCCGCAGGTCGCCGTCGGTGATGATGCCGGCGAGCTTCCCGTTGCCGTCCGTCACGGTCGTCATGCCCAGCTTCTTGGCCGTGATCTCCAAAATCGCTGCCGTGGCCGGCACGGCTTCAGAGACCACCGGCATGTCGGCTGCGCCGTGCATGAGGTCCTTGACCCGGACCAGCAGACGCCTCCCGAGCGTGCCGCCCGGATGGAATTGCGCGAAGTCCTCCTCCTTGAATCCACGCTTCTGGAGCAGCACCACGGCCAACGCATCTCCCATCGCCAGGGTTGCCGTGGTGCTTGCCGTCGGCGCCAAGCCCATCGGACAGGCTTCCTCGGATACGGAAACATCGAGCGCCACATCGCTGTTCTTCGCCAACGTCGAGTTCATCCGCCCGGTCATGGAGACGACCGGAATGCCCATCCGCTCCACGGAGGGCAGCAACTGCAAAATCTCCTGCGTCTCCCCGCTGTTGGAGATGGCAATCAGCACATCGGTGCGGCCCAGCATGCCGAGGTCACCGTGAATGCCTTCGGCCGGATGGAGAAAAAAGGCCGGAGTGCCCGTGCTCGCCATCGTCGCCGCAATCTTCTGTCCGACCAGCCCGGATTTTCCCATCCCGGACACGACGACTTTGCCCTTGCAGCGCAGCAGCACATCGACGGCCTTGCCAAATTGGCTGTCCAGCCGATCCACGAGCGTTTGCACCGCGCGCGCCTCAATCCTCAGCACGCGCCGGCCTTCGGCCAGGCTGCCGCCATTGGCCCGATCGGATGACCCGGACGACCCTTTGGCGGTCACCTTCGCGGATTTGCTGCGTCGCATATTCGCATCACCCGTTCGAGCAGAGACTTCAATTGATGGAGCGGAACCATATTGGGCCCGTCGGAGAGTGCCTCGTCCGGATTCGGATGCACTTCCATAAAGAAACCATCGACACCGGCTCCGGCCGCAGCGGAAGCCAATGGTTCGACGAACTCGCGCTGGCCGCCGGATTTCGTACCCCCTCCCCCAGGCAGCTGCACGCTGTGCGTCGCATCGAAAACCACCGGATACCCGAAGCTCCGCAAAATCGGGAACGACCGCATGTCGACAACCAGATTGTTATACCCGAAGGACGATCCGCGTTCGGTCAGGACGATGCGCCGGTTCCCCGCCTCCTCAACCTTTTTCACGGCGTTGGACATCTCCTGCGGCGACAGAAACTGCCCTTTTTTCACGTTCACCACCCTGCCGGTCTTGGCGGCGGCCACCAGTAGATCGGTCTGGCGGCACAGAAAGGCGGGAATTTGCAGCACATCGACGACCCGGCCGGCTTCGGCCGCCTGTTCTTCGGTATGCACATCGGTCAGCACCGGAACGCCGACCTGGCGCTTGACCTTCGCCAGGACCTCGAGGCCCTCCGCGAGGCCCGGCCCTCGAAACGAGCTGATCGACGTCCGATTGGCCTTGTCGAACGACGACTTGAACACGTACGGTATGCCCAGCGAGCGAGTAATTTCGGCAATGCGCCCCGCCGTCTCCAATACCAGCTGCTCGTTTTCGATCACGCAGGGCCCGGCAATCAGGAACGGCCGCTGCCCCTGCCCGACGGAAAATGCGCCGATGTCCACGAGGTGTGCCATAGCGGTTCAGTCTAACGGTTCACTCACCAGATGCTCAAACAGGAAAGGTTTCCCTCGCAGGAACGAGCCCGTGTCCAAGCAAGGCCCCAGTGAAGACAAGGCCGGAGGCGTCGTATTCTCACCCTCCCACCCCGCGCTGCCGAGACAGCGCGTTCCTCGAACGAGCTACGTTGAGGACCTTGTCGAGCCGAGAACGAAGTTGGGATCCTGTTTCAGCATCTCAGATCAATGTCCGAGTTTCTTGCGCAACGCCGCGCCGACAAACCCGCTGAACAACGGATGGGGACGGTGCGGACGGGAACAATATTCCGGATGGAACTGTGTCGCCAGGAACCAGGGATGGTCCTTGAGTTCGACGATTTCAACCAGCCTGCCGTCGGGCGAGAGACCGCTCAACACCAATCCCTTCGCCGTCAACTGCTCACGGTACGCGTTGTTGAATTCGAACCGGTGCCGGTGTCGTTCGCGAACTTCGTTCACACCGTACATTTTGTGGGCGAGCGTGCCCTCTCCAAGACGACAGAGGTAACTTCCCAGCCGCATTGTTCCGCCTTTGTCGCTCACGCCCTGCTGATCGTGCATCAAGTGAATGACCGGATGCGGCGACCGTTCATCGAACTCCGCGCTGTTGGCGCCTGCCAAACCGGCGACATGCCGCGCGAATTCGATCGTCGCGCACTGCATGCCGAGACAGAGGCCAAGGAAGGGCACCTGGTGCTCCCGTGCATACCGGATCGTCGTGATTTTCCCTTCAATCCCCCGCGAGCCGAATCCGCCGGGGATGAGAATGCCGTCCGCCTCACGGAGGATCCGTTCCGTGCCGAGTCGCTCGATCTCTTCGGACTCGATCCACGTGATGTTCACCCGCGTCTCATGGTCGATGCCGCCATGGACAAGCGATTCGGCCAGGCTCTTGTAGCATTCCTTCAATCCGGCATACTTGCCCACGAGCGCCACTGCGATCTCGTGCTTGGGATGCTTGATCTTCTGCACCATCGCGTCCCATTCGCGCAGGTTCGGCGGACCCGTTTGCAATCTCAGTTGCCGGACGATCAATTCATCCAAGCCTTCCTTGCGGAACACGATCGGCACTTCATAAATCGTTTCGACATCCTTCGCCGTGATGACCGCGTCCTTCTCCACGTTGCAGAACATCGCGATCTTGGCTTTCATTTCCGGCGGAATATAGCGGTCAGTGCGGCATAGCAAGATATTCGGCTGAATACCGATCTCCCGCAGCTTGTTGACGGAATGCTGCGTCGGCTTGGTTTTCAGCTCTCCGGCTGCGCCGATGTAGGGCACCAGCGTCAGATGCACGTACAGTACGTTTTCACGCCCGACGTCGTACGGCATCTGCCGGATCGCCTCCAGGAAGGGAAGACTTTCAATGTCGCCGACGGTCCCGCCGATTTCGACGATGGTGACATCCATGCCTTGGGAGACGCGCATAATGCATTGCTTGATCTCGTCGGTGATGTGCGGCACGACCTGCACGGTGCCGCCGAGATAATCGCCGCGACGCTCCTTGTTGATGACCGAATTGTAGATGCGGCCGGTCGTGTAATTGTTTTCTTTGGTCAACGTCAGCGAGGTGTAGCGTTCATAGTGACCCAGATCGAGATCGGTCTCAGCGCCGTCGTCGGTCACATAGACTTCCCCGTGCTGGTAGGGATTCATCGTCCCGGGATCGACGTTGATATAGGGATCAAGTTTGAGGAAAGTGATCTTGAGTCCCCGGCTTTCCAGGAGATTCCCGATCGATGCGGACGCCAGCCCCTTGCCCAGGGAGGACACAACGCCCCCGGTCACAAAGATGTATTTGCCCATCATGATCTCCCTCGCTCGAAATCGGGTGAAGGTGACTCGCATTCAGTCATAATCGGGTCGACGTTTCAAGCGGCTTGTTTAGCGCCAAGCGCCGCATGCTTTCCACGGCCGACAAGACATCAGCCGGGGTATCGATGCGCAATGACGCATGCTGAGTTTCCCACACCTGAATGGCAATGCCATGGTCCAGCGCGCGCAATTGCTCCAGTTTTTCCGCCTCTTCCAGCACACCGGTCGGCAACGACGTCAGCCGCAGTAATGTCTCACGTGTATAGATGTAGACACCTAGATGGATATAGTGCAACCCCTTGGCCGGCTGCCGATCAGGATCATCACGGACGAGTGGAATAGGCGCCCGAGAAAAATACAAGGCACGGCCCTGCCGGTCGGTGACCACTTTGACGACGGCAGCATTCTGCAGCTCTTCGGCGGTGTGCAAGGCGCGCTTCAGCGTCCCCATTTCGGCACCCGACGCTACAAAGGGTTCAATCAAATCCGTCAGCAATTCAGGGTCAGCGGGGATTTCATCCCCCTGCAGATTCAGGAAAAACCTGCCTGGACGCGATCGGGCCACGCTGGCGACCCGGTCCGTTCCGCTGCGGAACTCCCCCGTCGTCAACACGGCCTGCCCCCCGAACTCTTCCACGTGCTGCTGGATCCGCGGATCGTCCGTGGCCACCACGACCTCGGTCACGGCCCGGCAGGCGGCCGCCTGTTCATACACCTGTTGGATGATGGTTTTGCGACCGAGCAGGGCAATGGGTTTCCCTGGGAAGCGTGAGGACCCATACCGCGCTGGAATCACCACCGTTACGTCAGGTTTGGACGTCATATTAGACATGATCAATGTCTGAAGGCACCAGAGAAAGTTCAAAATGGTTACCAGCGCAGCCGCAGGGAGTGGTGAGATGACGGCTCTTTATCACATCAAACCTCTAGGAGATGCGAGAACGACGCCTGGAAAGGCGCGCCCCGGGTAAACGATTGCCAAAGCAATCGGGGGGCGGGAGGATACACGTTTCCGCCGGGGTCGGGCGGGTGCATATAGAGCTTTTTCAACATTCTGACTAGTCCCCGCCCAGGGCTTCAGACAGCTGCTTGATGGATACGGTCGCGGTGCCGATCATGCCCACGACGATGCCTGCCGCGTGATTGGCCAGGGTCGCTGCCTCCCGCATCGAAGCGCCGGTGGACAGCGCCAGGGCCAGGGTGCTCACGACGGTATCGCCGGCTCCCGTGACATCGTAGACCTGCCGCGCCTGGGTCGGGATATGCCAGGCCTCGTTGCTGCCTTCGAAGAGGCTCATCCCTTTTTCCCCCCGCGTGACCAGGACCGACTGACAGCCGAGCCGTTGGCGAATCGTTTCACCGGCTTCCTGGATTGTCTGATCGCCGTCTCCGTGAAGCCCCGCCGCCTGCGTCGCTTCCAAGTGGTTGGGAGTAATGACCGTCACGCCTTTGTAAAAGCCGAAATGTTCGACCTTCGGATCGACAATGACCGGCACCTTGCGCAGCGCCGCGAGGCGGACGAGGTCCGCCATGATTCCTGCCGTCACCACGCCTTTGGCGTAGTCAGACACCACGACACAGGTCAACTCCCGCAGGCGTGACTCGACGTAGCGCAAGATCTTCTTTTGCAGCAGAGGCTTGAGCTCTCCTTTGCGCTCGACGTCGTAGCGCACGACCTGCTGATTGTGCGCAATCACCCGTGACTTCTTGATCGTCGGCCGGTCGGCATCGGTGACGATGCCGCCGTGGCCCGTCCGTCTGGCCCCCACTTCCTTGAGCAGGAGGCGTCCGGCCTCATCAGCGCCGATCATGCCGCAGAGATCGGCCTTCCCGCCCAATGCCAGGATGTTGTTGAAGACGTTGGCGGCGCCGCCGAGCCGCACGGATTCCGACTCAACGTGCACGACGGGCACGGGCGCTTCGGGGGAGATCCGGCTCACCCTTCCCCAAATATAATGGTCGAGGATCAAATCACCGATGACGAGCACCGAAGCGTGTGGGAATCGTTGGATATGGCGCCGGAGGCTGCTGGATGAGGGTTTGTCTTGGCGGCTCGATGAACCCGCTGTCGTCGAGTCCCGTGCCGGTCTGCTCACTGAATCGCCTTCCCGAACCGTGCCCATCGGACCCACTCCTTCCATTGCCCTTGGCCGCTCCATGACCAATAAATGCGGAAGGCTTTTCCCCGGATCTTTTCTTCGCGAACAAATCCCCAGAACCGGCTGTCAAGGCTCTGGTCGCGATTATCCCCCATCACGAAATAGGAATCGAACGGCACCGTCACCGGACCGAAGTTGTCGCGTGGATTGATGGTCCCGTCGATGATTCCCGAGTCGATCCGCTGGGTATACGCCTTGTCGTCCAGGGGGACACCGTTCACCAGGACCACCTTGTTTTTGATCTGGACAGTGTCCCCGGGGCCTCCCACGATGCGCTTGATGAAATCTTTCTCCTCGTCCTCGGGAAATCGGAACACGATGATGTCCCCGCGTTGCGGTTTTCCAAACTCGATCAACGCGTGCGAGGCATAGCAATTCACCGGAGGGAAGGTCGCCTGAAACTTGCAGTCGCTCGGCCATTGAATGCCGTAGGCGAGCTTGCTGACCAAGATATGATC
>Ga0070686_100002071_pt1 | contig 11077 bp, 15 predicted proteins | sample KBSS23LmetaG_FD_65654 | JGI IMG/M metagenome (GOLD analysis project Ga0070686, IMG submission 65654) | Switchgrass rhizosphere microbial communities from Kellogg Biological Station, Michigan, USA - KBS S2-3L metaG | ecosystem: Host-associated > Plants > Roots > Rhizosphere ...
ACATTACCATTCTTTAAAAGAGCCGTCAATGTTTGCTGGGATTGTGACAAGTAACAAGTGACAAGTGACAAGTTGGAATCTTTACTCGTTAAAAGTTGTCGGTGCAATTCTTCAATTAATTCTTGCATGAATACAATTGCATCCTCTCTCTTTTTTATTTTATCCAGCTGAATGAATTGTTGCCCAATAGTATTTTTTACAAACTCATTTGTTCCCTCACTTTGAATTTTGAATTTTGACATCGAAGATGCCACAATTCTTTGAACTTTTACTATCTGGCATCTACTTACAATAGTAGGTAACACTTTTTCTTCAGATCTTGCAGTTAAAATATATATGATATTTTCTCCTGGTTCTTCCAATTGCTTCAAAAATGCATTCAATGCATCTGTTGTCGCTTCATCAACATGCTCTATAAAAAAAGCTGTCTTGGATAATGTTAATCGGGTAAGTTTCGATAACTCTTTCACATCCGCAATTTTATCTAGATTAAACGGTGTCAGTTTTGCAAGGTGAGACTCGGCGAGGCTTCGTGCTTTGTCCTTTATTAATTCCTCATCTTTCCCAATAATGATATATGCATGCATGTCTTTCATTGTAAATTTAAAATCCCAAATTTCAAATTCAAAATAGTTTCGTGGGGTTGATAGAAGGAAAAAGATACTTCATAATGAACTATGCCCAATTCTTTCTTTGCCAAATTCCCTGAAGATCTTCAAAAACAAGCACCGGATCCAGTAGCAGTGCCTTCTACTCCTCCAATTGGTGTCTCAGTATCTCAACCGACAATTCCAGTTGTTACTCCCCCACCAGCCACTCCCGTTCCTGTGCCCATTCCGGTTCCTCCACCTCCAGTTGCATCCACTTTGTCACAAAATGATTCAGTAAAAACCTTAGCAGATCTTCTTGTTACATTAGGAGCATTAGATGCCGCTCGAGCAAAACAAATTAAGCTTATTGAAGTTCAAACGGGACGTCCACAAGAAGAAATTATTAAAAGCCAAAATCTAGTATCTGAAGATGCATTGGCTCAAGCAAAAGCTCAGATTTATAACATTCCGTTCATGGATATTTCTACAGTTCCTGTTTCTCCCGAAGCACTTTCCATTGTTCCTCAGGAAACCGCTATGAGATTCAAAGTCTTCCCAATATCAGTTGATACGGCAGCAAAGACATTGGTAGTTGGAATGGCGGATCCTCTGGATTTGACTGCAATTGGTTTCATCGAGCAAAAAACGGGATACCAAATCCGACCCTATGCAGCAAGCCCTACAAAAGTAGATACATTAGTATCCACCAGTTATACCACGTCTCTTGCACGTGATGTTTCAGAAGCCTTGCGGGAAGTTTCATCAAGTGACAATGTGCGAACTCTGGATATGACAAAAGTAGGTGTCATCCGGGAAGAGAAAGTTGCTGAAATCGTATCTTCTATTCTCACATTTGCTATCAAAGCACGAGCCTCTGACGTTCACATTGAACCACAAGAAAGATCAACCCGTGTTCGGTATCGTATTGACGGTATTTTACAAGAAAAATTAACCATACCACGAGAACTCCATGATGCACTTATCTCACGTATCAAAATATTATCGGGAATGAAAATTGATGAAAAGCGTATCCCTCAAGATGGTCGTTTTAATTTCAAATCATCAGAAGAAGAAGTGGATCTTCGTGTTTCATCACTTCCGACAACATCAGGTGAAAAGATTGTTATGCGACTTTTGAAAAAGACAGGTGGGGTTCCTGACCTTGCGTCGTTAGGACTCCGTGGAGCAGCACTCAAAAATCTGCAGGATGCAATCTTAAAACCTCACGGTATTATTCTTATTACTGGCCCAACAGGTTCAGGAAAAACGACAACGCTCTACTCAATCATTCAGCGAATAAGTACGCCAAAAGTAAATATTGTGACACTTGAAGATCCGGTCGAATACAAAATGGCAGGAGTAATCAGGTACAAATCAATACGGTTGCAGGTCTTACCTTTGCATCAGGTCTTCGTTCATTTTTGCGTCAGGATCCAAATATTATTCTTGTTGGAGAAATTCGTGATGCTGAAACTGCAGATTTGGCAATTCAGGCCTCACTCACCGGACATTTAGTTTTCTCAACCCTTCATACCAATGATTCTGCAGGTGCACTTCCTCGTCTTTTGGACATGCATGCAGAACCCTATCTTTTGGCATCTTCTATTACTGCAATTGTTGCACAGCGTGTTGTCAGGAAAATTCATGATGAATGTAAGATCGAATATCCACCAGAAGCAAAGATCATTGAAGAAATGAAGGTGGCTTTAGGAACGCTCTGGCCAAAAGAAAGAGGAAAGGTTTTATATAAAGGAAAAGGGTGTGCAGGATGTGGGAATAGCGGATATTACGGGCGAATGGGAATTTTTGAAGTACTTCCCATAACCGAAAAAGTAAGCCGACTTGTTTTAGAACGAGCGACAAGTGATGACATCAATAAACTCGCTCGTTCAGAAGGTATGATTTCTATGAAACAAGATGGGTACTTGAAAGTTCTTGATGGAACCACTACAGTGGAGGAAGTACTGAGAGTTGCAGAGGAATAGAAATTCGAATTTCGATATTCGGATTTCGAATTTTTTAAAAGTATGGGTATCAAAGATCTCTTACAATTAGTCGTAGACAAGGAAGCATCGGACTTGCATATTATTACGGGGATTCCTCCGTTTATACGGAATGAAGGTGTCCTTACCGCAGTCCCTTCAGAACCTATTGTAACTCCTGAAATTGTTGAGAAGTTTGTGAAGGAGATGTTCTTGCCGGAACAGTTGGAACGGTTGTCAGTTAATAAAGAAATTGATTCTTCATTCCAATTCTCTGAAAAAGCTCGTTTTCGTATCAATGCCTATACACAAAAAGGGAATCTCGCAATTGCGTTCCGTCGCATCCCAATGGTGATTCCTCGAATTGATGAGCTCGCTCTTCCTCAGATCCTCCATACGTTTACTGGACTTCGTCAGGGATTTATTTTGGTGACCGGTCCAACTGGTCATGGAAAGTCCACTACCTTGGCTTCAATGCTCAATGAAATCAATACCCTTCGTTCTGAGCATATTGTTACTATTGAAGATCCAGTCGAGTTTATTTTTAAGCCAGTAAAATCGATTATCTCTCAACGAGAAATGGGATTTGACACCCATTCGTGGCAGATTGCACTTCGATCAGCACTCCGAGAAGATCCCGATGTCGTGCTCATTGGCGAAATGCGGGATTATGAGACCATTGCATCTGCCTTGACTGTTGCAGAAACCGGACATTTAGTTTTTGCAACACTTCACACCAACTCCGCAGCACAGACGATTGATCGTATTGTTGATGTTTTCCCTGAGGAGCAGCAAGACCAGGTGCGATTACAGCTTTCTAATGTTATAGAAGCGGTTTTCTCAATGCGTCTTGTCCCTGGTATTGATGGGAAACGTGTTGTTGCCTATGAGACAATGCTCGGTACATCGGCTATCAAAACGGCAATTCGTGAAGGTAAAACCCACCAAATTGACAACATCATTCAGACTTCAACTGAGTTAGGGATGAATACACTTGAAATGTCCATGTCAACGCTTATTAAACAAGGGAAACTTGACCTTGAGACTGCTCTCACCTACTCTTTCAGACCAGATGAATTGAGTAGAATAGTGAGAAGTAACAGGTAAAATGAAACGCTTCACTTTTAAAGCCAAGGATGAAAAAGGAGCACTTCTTAAAGGTGAGGTGGAAGCACCTAGTGCGGACGCAGCGGCAAAATTAGTTCGGAAAAGAGGTCTTGTCATCATCGAGATTAAACTCAAAGGTGGTTTTGCTATTCCTTTTACTGGTTTCCAAAATAGGATATCCAGTTCCGATCTCGCCAATTTTACTCGGCAAATGTCGACGATGGTCAATTCAGGACTTCCTATTACCGAGTCACTCATCATTCTTCGCCAAGGATCAAAACCTGCCTTGTCTGCTGTCGTTAGTACTATTTTGTCAGATGTTGAGCAAGGACAATCGCTCTCCGCTTCGATGGAAAAGCATCCAAAGATCTTCTCAAGAGCATACATTGCGCTTATTCAAGCTGGAGAGACAGGAGGAGTTTTGGATACGGTTCTTACGCGTCTTGCTGATGATTTGGAAAAGCAGGAAGAGTTTCGAGGCAAAGTAAAAGGTGCCTTGGTATATCCGGTTATTATTGTGGTCGGTATGTTCATTGTTGGGTTTATTATGATGGCTTTTGTTATTCCAAAATTAACATCACTCTATACCCAATTTAATGCAGAACTTCCTCTTTCCACGAAAATTCTTATTTTTGTTTCAGGATCCTTCGAACGGTTCTGGATCCTGTATCTTTTTATTATCTTTGCCGGACTCTATGCATTCCGTATGTACAAAAATACACCGATTGGGGCACGGAAGCTTGATGAACTCATGCTCAAAATCCCAGTCATGGGGAAACTTCAACAGGTTATTATTTTAACCGATCTAACACGGACGTTATCTCTTATGGCTGGTTCTGGTGTTTCTATTATTGAAGGTTTAACCATAACAGCAACATCAATCAATAATCGCGTTGTTTCAGAAGCACTTATGGATGTATCTCATTCTGTCGAAAAAGGTTTCCCACTCGCCTATTCTTTTGCAAAACATCCTGAAGCATTTCCTTTTTTGCTTTCTCAAATGATTGCAGTTGGTGAAGAGACGGGAAAAATTGATGAGGTTTTAGGGAAAGTGAGTCACGTATTTGAAGTAGAAAGTGAGCAGCAAGTAAAGGCTCTGACCGTTGCTCTTGAGCCAACTATTCTTATTCTTTTGGGCTTTGGTGTAGCGTTTTTGATCATTGCTATTATTTTGCCGATTTACAATTTGACAACACAGATTTAAAGCCTTGACACCTGTTCCTGAATATACAATACTGATTATAGTCATACTATTTCAGGTATTTACAACATGAATCTCTTTACTGTCCAACTTCTAGAATATTCGTTTATTTTCATTCTCTTTTGTTTTTCTTTGCCACGTTTTCTTTCTGCAAAGCAACATGCTTTGTGCATAGAAAAAGAAAATGTGATGTGTAAAGGGGGTGAGATGTGAAAGTATGATGAATTATAAAAATATAAAAAAGGGTTTCACTCTCATCGAGTTGCTCATTGTTATTGCTATTTTAGGTGTCTTGGCAGTCGTCGTTTTGGTTGCTATTAATCCTTTAGAGCAGTTAGCAAAGACTCGAGATGCTGGGAGACAATCCTCAGTTACGCAAATTGGACATGCTGCGCAAGCGTATTATACAAGTCAAAATGCAGTGTATCCTCCTGAAGCTACTTGGAATACTGTATTGACAGCTTCCGGTGAATTGAGTGCATTGCCAGGCTCTATTACCGCAACTGGCTATACAGCTTGTACAGGTAACGTTCAGAATGGTTGGTGCTATAAAATGACAGCTGCATCTGGAGCTATCGTATATGCAACACTTGAATCAAAAGCACAGAGTTCTAAATGTACGCTTCCCGCTGTTCCATACGCACTCTATTCGACACTAGACGGTCGAGGCGGTGTCGTCTGTGGAGCTGCAGGTGCTGCACTTACACCTGGTACAGCTTGGACGTTCCTTTAACGAGTAAAAGAACCAAGCGCCAGGAATGTTCCCCTGGCGCTTTTAGAGATAGGAATAGTTTAAATCGAAATTTTATAATTAGGTATGTATAGTAAATATATAAAAGTAAAGATACTTAAGGGGGGTGACTTATAATGACTGCCCAAAAAAAGGGTTTCACTCTTATCGAACTCTTGATTGTTATCGCTATTTTAGGTGTTTTGGCAGTCGTTGTTTTGGTTGCTATCAATCCTTTGGAGCAATTAGCAAAGACTCGTGATGCAGGAAGACAGTCTTCTGTTAGTCAGATTGGACATGCAGTTCAAGCCTATTATACAAGTCAAAATGCTGTATATCCACCAACAGGTACCTGGAATACTGTATTAACAGCTTCAGGAGAGCTCAGCGCAATGCCAGCGGCTGTTACTGCAACTGGATATACTGCGTGCGCTGGTCCTGCGGGAAGCCCTGTTAATGGTACATGGTGTTACAATATGACTGCTGCATCTGGTGCCGTTATATACGCACGATTGGAATCAAAAGCTCAGACATCTAAGTGTACAAGTCCAGCCGTTCCATATTCACTGTATTCCACTGCTGACGGTCGTGGAGGTGTCGTTTGCGCAGCTGCTGGTGCTACGTTAGTTCCAGGAACAGCTTGGACTTTCTTGTAAGTTTAAGTTGATGAATAGAACAAAGCGTCGGACGATTGAGATTCCGGCGCTTTTCTTTTGGTAAAATGCTTTAGTTCATCCTTGATTCTCTCCCAAAATACCTATACAAATAGATATGGATCATTCCCTTTTTAAACTTTCAAAAAGAGGATATACAACGATTGAACTGATCATTGGTATGGTAGTCCTTCTTGCGTTTGGTATTATTACGCTTATTATCGTAAACCCTCATCAACTTGTCTTAGAAGGGCGTGATGCCCAACGGAAAAAAGAAGTAATCGTTTTAGGTGAAGCACTTATCTCTTTTGCCAAAAGTAAAAATGGTGTTATTCCTCAAAGCACAGGGCTTTGGCTTTCAGATCTGGAAGGACGCGGTGAAATTAAGAGCCTTCCTGAAATAATCCCCTATGATGCCAGTGCTGCTATCTGTAAAGTAAATCAACAAAGTCAGTACTGTTATACAACAGACGGCAGACGTCCATCCAATTCAGCAATTGTCTACACAAAATTAGAATCTACCAAAGAAAATAACAAATGTAATGCATCTCTTGGAGAAACTGCTTATGCCGTATATGACATGCTTTCGGTACGAGGCGGTGTTGTGTGTACAATAGGTGTGGAACCTGTCTTTAGTACAGAAGGACAGAGGTTCCTGGATTAAAACGTATATGTTTTGGTATTATTCCTTCATCTTTCTTCTCGGTCTTGTCTTCGGTTCTTTCCTTACTTCATTCCCCTATCGACTGCTTATCGGTGAACTTTTTCCAAAAGGAAGATCGTATTGCCCACAATGTAAAAAGCAAATCAATTGGTATGACAATATTCCCCTCCTTTCTTTTATTCTTCTAAAAGGAAAATGCAGAAACTGTAAAAAGAAAATTCCTTTGGTATACCCAATTACGGAACTCTCAACAGGGCTTCTCTTTGTATGGATAGCCACGGGGGTATTGAAATGTGCTAGCTCTTCACCACTTTGTTCGATTTCATCTCTGGTTGGTTTGTGTGCACTCCCCTTTTTATTGTTTATTACTTTTTGTTTATTAGCAATTTTTATAACAGATATGGAAGAACAAATAATTCCTGATGAATTGTCATTTATCCTTTTTGTTACATCCTTTTTTGTAATTGTATTATCTGGAACAGATGGGTTATACCTCAGACTTCTTTGTGGGTTTGCTGCCAGTTTATTCCTTCTCATTCTTCACCTCATCACCCTTGGGCGTGGGATGGGACTTGGAGATGTAAAACTTGCATTAAGCTTAGGTATTATTCTTGGTTGGCCGTATGTCGTAGTCTGGCTTATGGGAAGCTTTGTTCTGGGAGCTGTGGTTGGTGTTGTCCTCATTGTGTTTGGAATGGCGAAGTTTGGGAAACATATTGCCTTTGGACCATTCCTCATCATTTCCTTTTTTATAGTATTATTATGGGGAGATACGTTGGTTCGGTTGTTTATGCCATATTTGTAATATGAAATCTTTTACGAGAAATGAAATTATTGTAACTACTCTTATTTTCCTTATCGTTGGTGCAATAACTGGTCGTGGGATGGTCATGTCTCTTCTTCGAGCACGTGATTCACAGAGAATGAGCGACCTCGGTGCAGTTTCTGATGCTTTGGAAAAGTTCCATGAAGAATATGGATTTTTCCCGCCAGCAGAAGATGGGAAAATAAAAGCATGTAAAGGAGACAATTTCGATGAAGTACTTCAGAAGCTCAAAGTTCTCCCCCAATTTAACCGTGATATGTTCCTCAGTGGACTCCGGGGATGTACGTGGGGTATTGATCCTTTTGAAAATGTTGCAACCGATAATTCGTATATGAAGACACTTCCACGCGATCCGCAAACACAAAAAGGACTTGCCTATGTCTATATTTCCAATGGCAATAGGTTTCAGATCTTAGCTTATTTAGAAGAAGGATCAGACTCGGATATCTATGATGCAAAATTGGCAGCACGGGCAATTGCATGTGGAACAATGACATGTAATGTCGGCAAAGCATATGCAAATACGCCTCTTGATATATCGATTGAGGAATATGAACAATTGTTATTAAAAAATACTGGTGGTAAGTAACTGATTTATGGTATAACTAAATATGCAAAAGAAAAATGGTTTCACTTTGATTGAACTTCTCATTGTTGTTGCCATCATTGGAGTACTTGCTCGGCTTGTTATTGTCTACTTCCCTGCCTCTCAAAAACGTGCTCGTGATGCCAGACGTCAAAGTGATATTACCCAGTACAGAACAGCAGTTGAAAAATATGCAAATAGTCATAACGGAAATTATTATGTTTCAAGTGGGACAGTAAACCCATCATCAGCGGCAGTTTGTAATGCACTAACAGGTTCTTCTACGCAATGTTCAGCAGACCCCGGATCTTTTACGTATCAATATAACGGGACCGCAACCCAGTATGTTATTTGGGCACAATTGGAAGCTCCGAGTGCGACAACCTACTTTATTGCATGTTCAAATGGAAAAGCGGGACAAGCAGCAAGCTTTGGAAGTCCACCGACTTGCCCACTCTAAATAAGATATGAATAAAAAACGCAAAACAAATTGGAAATTCGGGTTCACATTGATTGAATTATTAACTGCAAAGCAGCAAGCTCGAAATAGATCGGCTTTTACGTTAATCGAACTGCTTATTGTTATTTCCATTATTGGAATTTTAACGGGTATTTCAGTCTTTGCACTTACTGGTTCTCGTGAATCTGCACGTGATACAAAACGAAAAACCGATCTTGAACAAATCAGAAGTGCGTTGGAAATTTATAAAGCCGATTGCAGTCGGTACCCTCTATCTCTCCCATGGAATGGGACATTATATGGCGATGGGACGAATTGTCTTGCAGCGAATAAATATATTGAGACCGTTCCCCAAGATACTTTGACGGTTCAAGTGTATGGATATAAAACTTCTGGCACTCCACCAACGAGTTATACGCTCTGCGCCGCATTGGAAGGGGTTACCACAGCAGATGCTCGATGTTCTGGTGTTAGTTGCGGATCTGGTACCTGTAGTTACAGTGTTACAAACCCATAATCTTAAAAAATGACGAATGATAATCAAAGTTTGCCACTTCGTGGTAAATATCAAATGCCAAATGTCAAATCTCAAATTTCAAACACTGAACAAGAAGAAAGTTAGTGGCTACACTCTTCTCGAACTTCTCATCGTTGTCTCAATCATGATTCTTGTTTTTGTCACCGGATTTACGAGTTATCGAGATTATCAAAGGCGACAAAGTTTAGGTGCAGTTGTGCGTTTGATATATGCTGATCTCCGTTTAGCTCAAGAATATTCAATTGCTGGTAAAAAACCAGATACTCCTTCCGGCAATGTCTGTACTACATCCTCATTAAATGGCTATACTTTTCATCGAATTAATAGTAATTCGTATGAAATTCTTGCAACTTGTGTGGGTGGAGACGTTCAAGTCAAATTGGTTGATTTTCAAAATAGCTTTAGCAATGTTTCTCTCTCAACATTGTCAGGTCCTTCCTCAAACGCGATAATGTTTCGTGTATTAGGTCGTGGAACTGACTACGCTGGTGTTGTTACTATTACTTTGAATGATACCGGAGGGAGTACCCCTCCACAATCACTTACTATTACAGAATCAGGAGAAATAAAATGAACAAAGGTCAATCTCTTTTCGAAGTTATTTTTGCATTGGGAATTGCAGCTATCATCTTAGTTGCTATGGCGAGCTTGGCAACAACTTCTATCCGAAATTCGACATTTTCAAAAGATAGTGCTGCAGCAACACAGCTTGCTTCTCAGACAACTGAATGGTTAAGAAGCGAACGGGATACAAGTTGGACGCTTTTTGTTGCACGATCAACAAGTTTAGGAAAAACGTGGTGTCTTTCGACTCTTGCCTGGCCTGGATCTTCTGGAGCATGTGGTCCACAAGTTACTGGGACTATTTTTACCCGATCGGTTACATTAACTTCAAAGGATGCAGATACAAATCCCGGTGATGATACCGTTGTTGCCGATATTCTCGTTACCTGGTCAGATGCCCAAGGTACCCATGACATAAAAAACCAGGCAAGTTATACTGATTGGAGAAGATGAGAAAAAAGTGCAAAGTGCAAAATTCAAAATTCAAAGTTAATTCAGGTTTTTCATTAATTGAAATGCTTGTGGTGCTTTTTGTGTTTGCGATTCTTGCAATTGTAATGACGCAAACATTGGCTCTTTCTCTTCGAGGTTCGAGAAAAAGTGAATCGTCCAGTAACACTCGAGAAAATGTCCAATATGCACTCAATGTTATTGATCGAGTTTTGAGAAATGCACGAAGTCTCACCTGTCCATCCTCTACCCCAACGAATCGCATTGACTACACTGATGAATATGGAAACTCTGCATATTTTCAATGTATCTCAGGCACTGATTCTTATATTGCTTCAAACTCCGCGACACAACGACTCACTTCGGACAAAATAAAAATCTCCAACTGTTCAACCGTTTTTAGTTGTAAGGATGGAAAGAGTCTTAATATTCCCGATTCTTTGGATATTTCAATTACTGCAACCGATGCTACCAATGGAACAAGTGCTGAAGGTTCAAGTGTTTCTCTCTCAACAAAGATTTTATTAAGAAACTATTAAAGAATTCGTAATTGACCTGCCAAAAAAGAGTTGATACACTTTATTTACGATAATACATACATGAGGAATCTGCCTAAATACAAATATCAATCTGGACAAGCATTACTTGTCGTTGTATTGATAATGGCAGTTGCTCTCGTTGTTGTTTTATCAATTGCTTCACGATCCACCACCGATATTTCAAAAA
>Ga0070686_100002073_pt1 | contig 11075 bp, 16 predicted proteins | sample KBSS23LmetaG_FD_65654 | JGI IMG/M metagenome (GOLD analysis project Ga0070686, IMG submission 65654) | Switchgrass rhizosphere microbial communities from Kellogg Biological Station, Michigan, USA - KBS S2-3L metaG | ecosystem: Host-associated > Plants > Roots > Rhizosphere ...
CGCAAAAACAAGCGGTCGCTATTGCCCTGAGCGAGGCGCGGCGTTCCAAACGGAGGAAGTAACCGTGGTCAAGATCCGCACGCTCGTGCCGCTGACCCATCCGAAGACGGCCGAGGTGTTTGCGGCCGGCGCTGAGGTGGACGTGGCCGACGACGTGGCTGTCGACTGGAAAGCGGATGGCAAGATCTCCTTTATCGAGGACGAGAAGAAGGCTGAGGCGACAGCCAACGAGGGCAACTACTCGGCGCGTATGACCCGTGAAGGAGCGGGTGGCGAGGCGCAGGCCGAGGACAAGCCGAAGCGGAGCAAGCCCTGATGCCGCGTATGCGCTTCCTGGCCGTGTCGACCGACCCGCGACCGGACCATCCCGCGACGACGTACGGCCCTGGCCACGAGACGGACTACGTGGAAGCAGACTACGAGTACATCAAGTCGCTGCTGCTCGAGGGCAAAGCAGAGCTGCTCGATGGGCCGCCGCCACCGGAGCTCTTCGCCGCACCCAAAGAAGCGAAGCAACCCTGATGTCGAACATCGTGTTCCTGGCGCCGGCGGTGGACTCAGTGACGGCCACCACCATCCACGGCGCCGGCCACGCCGCGAGCATCACCGACGAGGCATACGTCCAGAGCCTGATCGCCTCGGGCAAGGCCGCCTACCAGGGCGCCAGCATCCGCAACATACGTGTCATCAGCCGCGCCGCCACGACTGCGCAGCTGGGCTTCACAGTCGATCAGCCATGCACGGCGATGGCGGCCAACTACGGCACCACGACCGCGTACGGCAGTAGCCAGGCGGCTACGCCTGCGTCAGGCACGGGCGACGTGGTCGTGAACCTGACCGGGCTGACCACGGCCACGCTCTACCACTACCGGATTACCGTCACGGTTGGCACGTTCGTCACGCTCACGGGCGATTACACCCTCACCACTGCATGACGCGAGCGCAGTTCCGGGACACGGTTATGGTGCGCGGGCCCACGGGCATGGTTGGTATCGCGCCGATCACGGCCACGGCCTCGCTGTGCGACGTGGGCACGCTCACCCTGATCGCGGAATCGATCTATGCCAACGAAAGCGGTACGCAGCTCCTGCCCAATCCCGTGCCGGTGAGCGTCGACGGATCGCTCGATTTCTGGCTCGCGGCCGAGCGCGAGCTCGACCTGGTGGTGACCTGTCCGGGCTATATCGACGTGCGGGTGACGGTCACCGCGGATTCCGCGATGCTTACTTCTTCAGGTCCGCCCGGCCCGGCCGGCCCGGCCGGGCCGCCAGGAGCGGCCGGCGCCACCGGGGCAACCGGGCCTGCCGGACCCGCCGGCCCATCAGGCACCGTGGCGGGTGCCGATGGTGGGGTGGATCTGGTGATCGACGGTGGCGGCGCCACGCTCACGACCGGCACCAAGCTTGACGTCGAGGTGCCGTACAACCTGACGCTCCAGTCGATGCGCTTGATGGCCGACCAGACGGGGTCCATCGTGCTCGATATCCTCAAGGCGGTCTACGCGAGTTTTCCGGGTTCAGCGGCGTCGATCTGCGCTTCTAGCCTGCCGACGCTGTCGAGTGCGCAGAAGGCCCAGGACACAGCGCTCAGCGGCTGGACGACCACGCTCAACAAGGGCGACTGGCTGCGCATCAGCGTCACGTCGGTGGCGACCATCCAGCGCTTGACGTTGTCGCTGGCGGGGGTGCGGTTCTGATGGCGCGGCTGCTGACGTGCGGGTTCGAGACGGGTGACGTGAACGAGGCAGGCGCCAGCGTAATCGGCGCCAATTATTCGCTGGCCGCGGTCAACACCAATCCCACTCCGCGCACGGGCGGCGCGTACTGCCTCAAGTTGGGCGTTACCACGGGCACGTCGATGTCCACGACGTACAAGTCTTTCAGTCTCGGGGCACTGAAAACCGACGTATGGGTGCGGTTTGCATTTCAAGCACACGGCGTGCTCAGTGGCGCCTCGACTGAACTCGCGATCTGCACATTGCTCGATAATGCGACGACGGTTCAGGTAGCTATCAGTTGGAGCGCGCAAGACAATTTGCTGCGCGCATATCGCGGCACGGTTGCCAGCGGCACGCTCCTGGGTGCTTCGTCAGCTTCGCTGGCATCCGATGTGTGGCGTTTGATCGAGGTGCGCTGGCAAGCAACCAGTACCACGGTTGGCATCGTGGAAGTCTGGCTGGACGGCAACCGCGTGATTAATTTCTCCGGTGACACGACCAGCAGCACCGTGGTCGGTCTGCAAACAGTCTATCTCGGGTGCTCGAATTCGGTGACCGGTGCGTCGACAACCGCCACTTGGCTGGCCTTTGACGATATTGCCATCAATGACACGACCGGAACCGCCAACAATGGACGCCCGCAGGATGGGCGGATCCTCCTGCTCAGTCCGACCGGCGCCGGCAGCTCGACGCAGTTCACACGCGGCGGCACCGACACCGGCGCGAATTGGAGCCAGACCAGCGAAGTGCCGCCGTCGATGACCCAGTACGTGCTCTCGGCCACGGTCGCCGACCGCGACCTGTATGCCGCGGCCGACCTGCCCGTAGCCGTCTCTGGCATCAACGTGGTCGAGGAGTTGCTGCTGGTCCAGAACTCGGACGCGGGCGCCGGCTCGATCGGCCCCACGATCAGGAGTGGTGCGACGACCAGCGAGCTCGGGCCGATCAGCCTGACCAACACGGTGACGTACGTGACCGGTCGCTGGGAGACGGATCCGAACACCAGTGCGGCGTGGACAGCGGCGGCGGTCAACGCGCTCGAGATCGGAGCGACGGTGCGGTGACCGATCGGCGTGTCGGTGGGGCCGACCTGAATGTCGACCTCAGGACGAATCCGGAACGGCGTGTGGGCGCGGTGAAGCTTCAGATCGACTACGCCTTCCCAGTCGGGCGGTCGATTGGCAGCCTGTACCTGATGGTCGAGTACGTTCCGATCGTGGCCCGCGGGCGTTCGTTTGCGATGTGGTGGTAGGTCATGCCGATCATCCTGGGCAAAGACTCCTCGATCGTTCAGCCCGGTGGCGGCGCGGTCACCCTGGCCGACATCGAGCGCGAGGTCGCGCGGCGGACCGGACCATTCTTTATGGCCTATCAGGACACGGGCGTGCCGACCTCGTCGACCGCGACCAGCGCGCTCATGCCCAGCCTCAAGAGCAACGCTCTGCTGGGTGGTCCTGAGAACTTGTGGCTCGTCCGTCGCGGTAAATTTGTCGACCCCGAACAGACGCCGATCGACGTCGATCCACTCGACCGCGAGCGCATGGTCCAGACGTTCGACTCGAACGCCGGGCGGGTGATCGTCGATCGCAACTGGCGCAATCCGATGGCGCCCGGTGAGGTCGCCGAATTCATGCATTTGCATCCGAGTCAGGAATTGCGCCCGGCGGTGCTGGCCGGGTTGCGGCGCTGCTTCTTCGAGGACCGCGGGCGGGTGTACATGAACAGCAGCTCGGGCATCGACTTGACGGCGCTGCTGCCGTGGCTGACGAACGGCGATCAGATTCTGCGCGCGCGCGGGGGCTGGCAGGGCACCGGGCCGGATCTGCCCTTCGAGGCGGTACACCAGGCCGGCCACGTGCTGCTGATCGGGGTCAACGTTGCGGGTGGCAGCTGGGTGAGTGCCATGCGGCCACACTTCAGCTGGGTCAACGGCATGGATTCGACGACCGGTCCGCAGGACGACGATGACACGCTCGCAATCGACCTCGACTACGCCGCCTCGGCTGGGCACATCGAAGCCTGGCACCTGTTCCCCTCGAGGATGTTTGCCGCGGCAGCGGGCAACCTGCAGGCCAGCCAGGAGATGGCCGCGCGTGAGTTCAGCCGTCAGGCCATGATCTGGGCGCCACAGACGCCGCGCGGCATCGCCTTCTCCGAGACGGTGCGCTTGCCGCTAGTGGGGGTGCTATGACCGTGCCGCGTTCGGACGTCGTGAACTGGAACGAGATCGACAGCACGCCCGGGAATCCCGACTACAGCACGGGACCGCCTGGTCCAGCCGGCCCACCAGGTCCACAGGGTCCGATTGGCCCGCCTGGCACGAACGGTCAGGAAGGTATTCAGGGCGACGACGGGCTGACCGGTCCCGGCTGGAAAGTTCAGCAGCGTGCGCCCAATGCTGGTGAGGTGACCGGCGATGTGCTGGGCACGATCTGGTACGACTCGATCACTGGCCGGTTCTGGACGCTGACGGACAACACCTCGCCGACGTGGACGTGGCGCTTCGACGGTAGTGTCGTTGGCCAGCAAGGCATCCCTGGTCCACAAGGTCCAACGGGTCCGCAAGGTCCGCCTGGTGCCACGGGCAACACCGGACCAACAGGTTCACAGGGAGCGACGGGTCCGCAGGGACCGGTGGGACCGGTGGGACCAACCGGCAACACGGGATCGCAGGGAACTCAGGGCATTCAGGGCCCGACTGGACCCGGAGTAGCGGCGGGTGGTGCGACCGGAACGATTCTGACCAAGGCGAGTGCGACAGACTATGCCACCCAGTGGAGCGCGTCTCTGGATACGACGCAGATCACCGATGGAGCGATCACGTCGGCCAAGATCGCCGATGGCACGATCGTGGCTGGTGATCTCGCCGACGGTGCGGTTACGTCGGCCAAGATCCTGGACGGCACGATTGCGACAGGCGACCTGGCGAATAACGCGGTTACCAATGCCAAGCTCGGTACCGATACAGCACGGGCCAACTTGTTGACGAACGGCGGATTTGAGATCTGGCAACGCGGCGCGGGGCCGTTTAGCACACTCAATGCGTTCGCGGCCGACCGCTGGATGCTCTCCTTTGGTGGAGGTGCAACGCTGAGCGTTTCGCGCGAAACCAGCAACATTCTAAAAGGATTCTACTCAGCAGCATGTGCGTCAAATGTGGGTGGTGGGTTTGCCAATCTTCAACAAAAACTTGAATATGCTGAATTACGCGGTATTGGCTCATCCCTCGCATTTTCGGTGTCTGTGCTAGCCACAACTGCCGCGCAGATATTCATCCAGATTGACGGCGTCAATACTGTGGGAACTACGCATACGGGTAACAACACATGGCAACGGCTTTCTGTATCTGTCGGTACTGTATCCGTAACCTCGTCAGTCATTGTGGGTGTGATGTTCGCCGGGAATGCAACAACGTATATCGACAACGCCATGCTGGTGGTGGGCAGCGTGGCGGCCGACTACATCCCGTTGCACCCGGCCGCTGACTTAGCGTGCTGTCTCAGATATTACGAGGTGTTCGGCAATGCACTCAACGGTTATCCAGTTATCAGTGGGTACAATGCGGCGGGTGGTGTCGTTTACACAAACGTAGGTTTCTTGGCTAAGAAAGCTGTAACGCCAACGGTGACTAAGAATGGCACCTGGCAAGTTTCTAACTGTAATCAACCTACAGTGTCTGGCGTGACACCGGAAGGTTTTTACGGAAACATAAATATGACCGCAACCGGCGCCGGTTGGTCAGTATCAGGTGCCGCAGGGCAGAACATTACCGCTGAGGCCAACCCGTAGGAGCAATGTAATGAGCGTTCGGCCGGTCACTTTCCAATCAAATGGCGACATTGATGTCGTGTATGACGAACTGGGCCACTCCGGAACCATCCTCGCCGCCGACGTTCAGTGGGCTACCAACATGCAAGGCGGGCACTCACACAACTTCATCGTGCTCGTCTGTCCCGATGGCTGCGGTGCCACCTCGACACACCCGGTCGGCGGTGGTGCCGCAGCCTCCGACGTGCAGCAGATGTTTGTCCAGAAGACCAATCGCGACGGCTGCGCGTGTGGCAATGTCGCGGCCGGCAACGAAGTGGTAGCCGACGCGCACATGCACCTTCAGTGTGACCGTATGGACGGTCCGGAGCGGTGGCAGGTATGACCCAACCAGTAGCACCCGAACAGCAACCAGCGGCAGCGCCCAAGCAATTCCAGGTGATCTATCGCAATAGCGACCGTCTGATCGTCGGCCTGAGTCCCAAGGGTGGTGGTGTTGGCTCGCAGAACAAGTTGGCCGTTATCCACGACATGGCCGAGTACGCCAACCTGATGCGCTACGACCCGGCCTACCTGGCCAGCGATGGTGACCATATTGTAGGTAGTCCACCGGCGTGAGTCTTCTCTCGTCGAGGCGCCGCCCGTTTCCGTACCACATGAGACTTGGCTCGATCCTGGGCATGCCCTCGGACCGTGTCGGCCTGATGCTGATCCCCAATCAGCAGGGGCTACTGGTCGGGCGCAAGCAGCAGATGCTCGACGGCGTCGTACCGAGCGCTCAGGAGTACGCCTCGGCGCCGGTCTACCGTGAGCGGACCTGGCCTGCCAAGCCGACCGCTGGCTACGGCGAACGCGTCCAGAGTTCCTTCGGCGACAAGCGCTACTACTGGGGCTCCGACATTCAACTGAGTGGCGGCCTGGTCGGCAAGGGTCCGTTGCTCCACCCGATCGCACCGACCACGGCGGCCGGCGGTGAGGTCGTCAAGTTCATCGACGGCTTTCACACGGGCGCCAATGTGCCCACCCAGTTCATCCTGGCCGGCACGAAGGTCTACCGCCGCGCCGACGACACGAACGGCGGTCAGGTGGTCGACAAGGGTGACTTCGCCACGGTGGTCGCGGACGGCGTGGTGTATCAGGGCGGCTTCGCTGGGGCCCTCAAGAACCTGTACGTCACGACCGTAGGCGGCCTGTTGTGGGAGCGCACACCGGCTGGCACGTGGGCCCAGGCCACCTTACCTGCTGGCTTTGCGACGTACCGCCTCGAGGTCATCGGCACCGAGCTGTGGGCCGCCGACATCGTCAACTGCGTCATTCGTAAGGTGACGGCCGATCCCAAGGTCGCGGCCAACTGGAGCGGGCCGTTCTTCGTCGGCGACCCGAGCGCACCGATTACGGCCATCCGCCAGACCAACAACGTGCTGGTCATCTTCAAACAGGACGGCTCGATCTTCACGCTCAATTCGGACGGCAGCACGAACGATCTTTTTCCCGGTCTGGCGACCACCGTCAGCGCGGAGAACGGCCAGCGCGCCCAGGCGTGGATGGGCAGTCTGTGGTTCAACGTCGGCCCGTCCTTCTACCGATTGGGTATGCCTGGCGCGGAGCTCGTTCCGATGGGCCCGGGCCGCCTGCTCGATAACGCCTCACCCGTTCGGGGTGAAGCCCGGGTGTTCTGTGGCTGGGGCGGCTACCAGGGCTATCTGGCGCTTTACAACGCCCAGGACAGTCCGCCGACGTCGTATCTGCTGAGCTACGGCTCGTGGGAGATGCGTCAGACCGAGGACGGCGCCGACGCCAAGTTCGATGACCAGTGGGATGGCGCACTCGCTCACTGGCCGAACCGTAAGGCGACCGCGATGACGACCTCCGGCGTGAGCGGTCAGGACCGTTTGTACGTCGGTTTCGACGATGGCAAGTGGGACTGGATCAAACTGGTCCGTAACCCGCTCGCCACCGGCTCGGGCGCCGAGTTCAACCTGGGCCCGGCCGAGATCGTGTTCCCGCTCCATACGGCCATGTTCCAGGCCGACCTGAAACACTGGCTGGGCTTTTCGATCTTCGGCCCCGTGCTGCGCGTGGGCGACGAGGCGACGGTCTACTACCGGGTGATGGCTTCGGCCGGCACGCCGCCGTCGCAGCCGACCGGCGACTGGCTGCTGCTGGGCGAGTTCACCCAGAACGGTCAGCGCATCGACGCTCCGTCCAACCTGGCCGGACACGGTCTGTCGCTCAAGGTGTCGCTCACCAACAGCAACAACGCGACCACGCCGGTCATCGACACGATCGCTATTCACGAGCGTGTGGTGCCGGCGTTCAAGAGGGACATCTCCGGCACGGTCGATGGGCGCGCGGTGATCAGTCGCCTGGACGGCGCCGCCTACCGGCCCAATCCTGAGACGGTCCACCAGGTCATGATGGACGCGGCGAGTTTGCCCGGCTCGATCGCCATCGAGCTACCGGACGAGACGATCAACGAGGTCGCCGTGTTCGACTACAGCGAGGCGATCACGCCCATGCAGGGTGGTGGCGGCCACGGCTGGACGATCAACTTCCAGGCCACCCAGTTCCGCATCCTGACCGTCTACGGGATTATTCGCCGCCTGCGCGGAACGAGGGTGAGCGAACTTCGGGGATACAGCATCGGGAGCCTGCGTTACCTATGAGTGACACCACCGCCGAATTGGGCCTCCAACTCGCAGTAGATGCCGATGACACTGCCGACTATCTGGTCACCTCGCTGCGTAACTCGCTCAACGTGCTCGACGGCGTGTTCAGCTCGTCGACCGGGCACAACCACAATGGCGCCCACCAGGGCGGCAATCTGGTCTTCGGCGTACTCAACACGACCAGCATCACCTTTGCCAACGGGGCCACGCTTGGCCCGTTTGCGACCGGCAATCAACTCCGCTTCCAGAGCACGAACGTCAGTTTCAGCGGGGCGATCACGGTTGATGGCACGGCCACGCTGGTAGGTCTGACCGTAAATGGCAACCCGACCGTGAATGGCACGATCACAACCGGTGCGGTCAGCACGGGCGCCTTGACGGTCACCGGTGCGGCTACGCTGTCGAGCACACTCAACGTGAGCGGGGTGACCACAGTCACCGCACTCAATGCGTCGAGCGCGATCTCGGCTCCCGATGTCACCACGACAACTGGTTGGCACCGCAACAACGCCGCCGGTACGGGTCTGTTCAATCAAGCGCTCAATGTCGGCCTGCGTTTCGACAGCGGGCGCAACGGCCCGATCATGCATGGCGGGTCGTACGACGGAGCGCGGGTCCACGGTACGCCGCACGTGCGGGCTGGCTATTTCACGACTCCGGCGGTCGCCAACGGTGCTGAGACTACGATCAGTGTTCCGTTCAACCCGGTGTTTCCGGCTGGGGCAACACCCAACGTCCAACTGACTCTGCTGCGCGGCGTGGCCGACCATATGGAGTGGCGCATCGGTCTGGAGTTTGGCCAGGGCGGTGTCGGCAATTTCGTCGCTCGGGTCAAGAACGAGACAGGATCGACTCAGAGCGTTTCGGTTGCCTGGCTCGCGTACTGGAATGAGTGATGGACACGACCACCAACGAGCGGCTGAACGACAACCACGAGTGGCGGCCCGTGGACAATGCCGACGGCGTGCCGGTCCATCCGAACGCCCTGCGCCGGCTGCACCGGCTGCACGCGCGTCTGGAGTTTGCCCAGGAGTTGGTCCAGCAGACCAACGCCCAGTTCCAGGAGGCGCTGCTGGGCATCTTCGAGGACGCGGGTATCCAGGCCAGCCCGCAGGACGGGTTTCACATCGACTGGCGCGGCGGCACGGTCAGCCTGCGCCGAGGGGAGGCTTCTGATGGCTGACTACGTGATCGGGCCGGGCGTGGCCCAGGCGATCAGCGATAACGGCGATGAGGCCCGCTCTGACGAGCAGTACGTGATCCTGGAGCCGGGCGAAAAGATCTCGCAGACCTTTGCCAGGGACGCGGTCTACTACTGGATAGAAAAGGACAACGCCGTTCGACGGTGTCCCTTTTGAGGTCGACGACGATGACTGGCCCGACGGCACCTGGTGGATCCAGGGCATGGCCCAGCCGGCGCAGTACTACAGCTGGACGTGCAGCGTGTGCAGCCTGGACTGGGTGCTTAAGTCGACCGGCATTGATCCGCGCGCGGACCTGACCGCGTACGAGTCGCGCTATGAGACCGGTCTGCAGGTCGGGTATCCCGAAAACGTCAACCCGACCTACGGACTGATGGACGCCAGCGGGTCAGCGCTCCAGGCAGTGTTGCGTTCCTACGATCAGGAGTCGACGTCAGCCTATCTCGACTTCGATACGGTGTACGCAGCCGCCCAGCACACTACGGGCATGATGTCAGGTGTTGCTTATTACCATTGGGTCGCGCTTAGAGGCGTGTCGGGGGATGCGCTTTGGATAGCTAATTCAGCACCAGGATATAAGGGCATCTGGGACGTCCTGACGAGGGCTGATTTTGAACGTCTGGGGCCGTTCTCGTGCGTACTTTTGGAGTGAGCCGGCGATGCACCTGGTGCCGCTCGTTATCTGGCACGGTGACCTGGCTGAGGCCTACCAGTTGGCTGCTGCGATCCAGAACAACTGCGCCTGTGCTACGGGTCACTGTGGAGCTCATCAGGCAATGCTCGATCAGCGCTTCATCAATGGGATTCTGTTCGCACGATCCATCCGAGAGCGACTACTGAGGGAGGAATTCAAATGCAAGTCACCACGATCGGAAACATGGCGATCACTATTGGATGGCTGATTGCGCTACTGGTCCTGATCCTGGCGATCCTAGGGCTGGTGGGCGTGGTGCCGACGAGCCCGCAGGTGCTGTTCGGCCTGATTGCGGCACTCGCAGTAGCACGGTTGACCTGATCAGGCCATGGGGTACGGCGTAGGCGGGCTGATTATCACCGTACTGATCATCATCATCCTGCTCAAGATCCTGGGGATCGTCTGACCTAGCGTGCTGACGGAGCCGACCGGCTATCCCGAGCCAACGTCGGTATCGATCACGCGCCTGGTGTGCGTGACTGTGGTTATCCTGACTGTGCTGGTCGGCGGCGGGCTGCTCTTGCTGTTCCGTCCCGAGTATTCGTCGGTGGCGGTTGCACTGATCGGGGTGGTGATCGGCGCGAGCTTCGGACTGGTGACGACCAGTCGGCCGCGCCGCAGCCACCAAGGGGGGTGAGGCCACTGCGGTGACTTGAGTACGCCATCTTGTGTAACGGTCAGCCCCGTCATTCTTGCTTTCATTCAAAAGCGTCCTGGGGTCAGAGTGGCGGGGTGTTCGTTTGTCAGACCTCTTATTTCGTGATCGGGCGTCGCATGCCAGGCATGATGCGGAGAGACGAAATGGCCGCCGGCTCTCCGCAGCGCCCGACGACACGCCCGGCAATCGTGCTACCGCTGTCCGCTACATCATCCGAAAGTCAACATCTTATTTCTTAGGTCTGACTAACCGATTTGACAGGGCGGCCGTGTTCGCTGGCATAGGCAAATGGCACGTACGTGCCCATTACTTCAAGGAGGCCGTCAAAAGCGGCGTCACGGTGCGAGTCGCATACGCCGTCGATATC
>Ga0070686_100002075_pt1 | contig 11073 bp, 5 predicted proteins | sample KBSS23LmetaG_FD_65654 | JGI IMG/M metagenome (GOLD analysis project Ga0070686, IMG submission 65654) | Switchgrass rhizosphere microbial communities from Kellogg Biological Station, Michigan, USA - KBS S2-3L metaG | ecosystem: Host-associated > Plants > Roots > Rhizosphere ...
GGTTCGAATCGAGGCCAGCTGCGCCAGCGCAACCTGGCGCTGACCGTCGGCCGCCGACACCGGCAGCCGGCCGAGCGCCTCGAGATCAGTACGGAAATCCGCCATCACTCGCACGTTGACCGGGTATCGTTCGCGGCCGGCAATCGTTGTCGTGACGTTCTCGCCGCCGATCGCGTTCTGCACGATCGTCTGCGCCTGGTCGATGCTGAGCCCGTAACGGGCGAGTTCTTCGCGTTTCCAGTCGATGTCGAGGAAATAACCGCCGCTGGTTCGCTCCGCGAACACGCTGCGCGTCCCGGTCACCTTCGGCAGGGCCGCTTCGATCTCAGCGCCGATCCGTTCGATGACGCCGAGATCGGACCCCGAGATCTTCAGGCCGAGCGGCGTGCGCACCCCGCTGGTCAGCATCGCGATGCGGCCCTTCACCGGCATCGTCCATGCGTTCGCCACTCCGGGGAGCGTCAACGCGCGATCCAGTTCGGCGACGAGTTCGTCCTGCGACATCCGATCGGAGGTGACCCGCCTCAACACCGGCTTCAGCCACTCAGGCGACCGTCCCGAGTACCAGCGCGGCACCTGACGCCATTCCGAGCGCGGCTTGAGCGTGATGATCGTCTCGAGCATCGAGAGCGGGGCCGGGTCGGTGGGCGTGTCGGCGCGGCCGGCCTTCCCGAGCACGCGATCGACTTCCGGGAATCGCTTGATGATGCGGTCGGTCGTCTGCAGCAGTTGTTGCGCCTCACCGATGGCGATGCCGGGCATCGTCGAGGGCATGTAGAACAGCGTGCCCTCGTCGAGCGGCGGCATGAATTCCGACCCGAGGCGCATGAACGCCGGGACCGTCACCAGCACCAGCGCGCACGCCGCCGCGGCCACGATCCGCGTGTGCCGCAGCGCCCAGGCCGCGACCGGCTCGTAGATGCGGATCAGGGTGCGGCTGATGGGATGCGTGTCTTCAGAGCGCACGCGCACGCTGCCGAAACGCATCACCAGGAGCCGGAGCGCCGGATCGAGAGTCACGGCGAGGATCGCCGCGACCACCATCGCCAGCGACTTGGTGTAGGCCAGCGGCTTGAAGAGCCGCCCTTCTTCGGCTTCCAGCGTCAGCACCGGCAGGAACGATACGGCGATGACCAGCAGCGCGAAGAAGCTCGGGCCGGCGACCTCTTTCACGGCGTTGATGATCACGGACTCGTGCGTGTCCTGACGGCCGGTTCGATTCCATATCTCGAGCTTCTTGTGCGTTTGCTCGACCACCACGATCGAAGCATCGACCAGCGCGCCGACGGCGATCGCGATCCCGCCGAGCGACATGATGTTGGCGCTCATGCCGAGCGCACGGAATGGAATGAACGAGATCAACACGGCAATCGGAATGGTGAACACCGGAACCATTGCGCTGGGGATGTGCCACAGGAACAGCAGGATTACGAGCGCGACGGTGATCATGATTTCGATCAGCGTGCCGCGAAGGTTGTCGATCGATCGGTTGATGAGCTCGGATCGGTCGTAGATTGGTACGACCTCGACGCCTTTCGGCAGACCGCTGGAGATGTCCTGCAACTTGGCGCGGACCCGCTCGATGACGGCAAGCGCGTTTTCGCCGTGACGCATGACGACGATGCCCGAGACGGCCTCGCCGGATCCGTCGAGATCAGTGGCGCCGCGGCGGACGTCCGGCCCGAGGCCGACGACGCCGACATCCTTGATTCGGACGGGCGTCCCGCTCTCGCCGGCGCTGACGACGATGTTCTCGAAGTCGGTGATCGACTGCGCATAACCGCGCCCGCGGACCATGTACTCGGTCCCGCCAAAATCGATTAGACGGCCACCGACGTCGGCGTTGCCCCCGCGAACGGCGTCGGCGACGCGGTTGATCGACAGGCCGTAGGCGCGCAGCCGGTTCGGATCGACGTTCACCTGATACTGGCGCACGTACCCGCCCAGGGACGCCACGTCGGCCACGCCGCGAACGGATTTCAAGTGATACCGCAGATACCAGTCCTGCACCGACCGCAGATCGGCGAGGCTGTGCGTCCCCGATCTGTCGACCAGGGTGTACTGGAAAACCCAGCCAAGTCCGGTCGCATCGGGGCCGAGTTCCGTCTTGACACCCTGCGGCAGCCGCGGCAACACCGAGGACAGATATTCGAGCGTGCGCGATCGGGCCCAGTAAATATCAGTGCCATCGTCGAAGATCACGTATACGAAGGAAGCGCCGAAGTCCGAGTAGCCGCGTACGGCTTTGACACGGGGCGCGCCGAGCAGGGCGGTGACGATTGGATACGTCACCTGGTCTTCGACGATGTCCGGGCTGCGATCCCAGTTGGAATAGACGATCACCTGGGTGTCGCCGAGATCCGGAAGCGCGTCGAGCGGAATGCGAGTAAGCGACCACCAGCCGGCAACCGCGCCGGCCAGTGAGAGCGCGACGATGGCGATGCGGTGCTTTGCCGAGAGGTCGATGATTCGGTTGATCATCGGACCCTCATCCGGCTCTCCGAATCCAGCAGGAAAGTGCCGGAGACGACGACCTGCTCCCCAGCGGTCAGCCCTTCCACTATCTGGACACGATTGCCAAAGCGGCGTCCGATCTTCACCTCGCGCGGCTCGAACACGCCGGCGCTCCGCTCGACGAACACGCTGTTGCGCAGGCCGGAGACCACGACAGCTTCGCGCGGCACTGCCACCATCGGCGTGTAGGGGACCTCGACGTTGACGTCGACGTACATGTCCGGCCTGAGGACGAAGTCGGTATTGTTCGCCTCGAGCCGCACTTTGAACGACTGCGTCACCGGATCGAACTGCGGCAGCACGCTATTGGTGACGCGTGCGTGCGCCGTCCGGCCGCCAACCGTCACCAGCGCCTCGGTGCCCGGCTTGACGCGGTCGGCGTCTCCAGCCGGAACGTCGGCAAGGATCCAGACATGGTGCAGATCGGCAATGCGAAACAGCTCGGCGCCGCGTTCGAACTTTTCACCGGCGGACACGTTGCGGGCGATGATGAACCCCTCGATTGGAGCCGTCAGCTTGATGACCGACACCGGAATGCGGGCTTTCCTGATCTCCTCAATCTGCGGTTGCGCCATGCCCAGCGCTCGCAGCCTGTCGATGGCAATCGTCATGCTCGTGGTCGCGGCAGTGATTTGCGCCGCCGCGTTGCCGCCGCTGCGGATCTCGCGCTCGAGCGAATCGACGGTGACGATGAACGCGGAGATCGGTTGTCGAATCTCCGGCGTCGCAAAGCTCGCCAGCCACTGCTCTTTGGCGACGTAGCTGCCGGTTGTCACCGCCGAGATGTCCTGGATGAAGCCGTCGAGCCCGGCATTCACCTTGTACACGCGGGTTTCTTCGGGCACCACGCGACCGTAGAGCCGCAGGCGCTCGGTGCCACCGGTAACCTCGACGGCGGCCTTGCGGACACCGGTGAGTTGCTGCTGTTCGGCGCTGACGACGACCGCCCCGGCCGGCAGGCGAGGATCACCTGCGCCGATGGAGGCCGGCTGTGAGCCGGGGAAGACCGGCTCGAGTTTCATCCCGCAGCACGGCGCCACGCCCGGTTTGTCCGAGGTGTAGCTCGGATGCATCGGGCAACGGTAGTAGAGCGGCTTGTACGGATCGACGGCCGCAGCCGTCACCGCTTCGCGCGAACTGTGGAGCGAGCCGGCCAGGAACGCGGCGCCGACGAGCCCGCACAACGCGATGGAGTAGATCGCTTTTCGAATCATCGCATCCTCCTGTAAACGAGAGGTCCGGCGATGGCGTCTGCCACGCCATCGCCGGAGCGGTGCTCGTACCTACGGCACGACCTTGAAGCCAAACATCATGTTGTGGTCTTCGTGCGCCAGGTTGTGGCAGTGCGCCACGTACGGTCCGGTGAACGTTCGGAAGTTCCGATACATCACCACTTCTTCGCTCGGCTCGAGGGCGATGACGTCCTCTCGCCCGATATCATCCGGATGATGCGAATCGAGCGGCGTCGGCACGCCGTTGCGCGAGAGCACGCGATGCTCCTCGAAGTGGAAGTGCATCGGGTGCACCCAGCCGCCGCCACCGTTCCTGATCGTCCAGACTTCCGGCTGCCCTCGCTTCGGGAACGCGAGGTCGGCGCCCGGCTCGAACTGCAGGCCGTTGATCAGCCATTCGGTCTCGCCGCCCATCGCGCCGCTGCGCTGCAGCGTAAAGGTTCGCGTCGGAAGCTGGTTGAGCTTCCGCGTGTCGATCACGGGATTCGGCCGGAGGCTGGTCGGGATCAGGCTGTTGTCCACCGGACGGTCGTTGCCGTCGATGATGACTTTCACCATCGGTACGCAGAAGCCCGGCTCGAAGTCGGGATTCGGAATGGGTGCCGGCAGCAGCGCACCCTGATCGTCGTGGGTGAGCATCGCTTCGGTACGCTTGCGGCCGTTGACCATCTGATAGGTGTTGCACAGATAAAACACCTGACCGTCGTAGGTCGGCTGGCCGTCCGACGTGATCGAGAAATCGACGATCAATTCACGGCGCTTGGCGGGCCAGATTTCCCACTTGTCGCGCATGATCGAATACGGGAGCAGTCCGCCTTCCGCAGCGATCTGCACCGGCCGGAAGCACTGCTGGCCGCCGCGATACCGCCACTGACCCTGCCGCTTGTTCGGGTTCGCATCCCAGTTGACGCTGTTGAAATCGAATCCTGCAGGGTTCGCCAGGTACTTGGCTTCGTCGTCCGGGCTGAGGCCAGCCGGCACGACCTTGCCGTCGGTCTGCCAGGAGAGCTCGTAGATGCGCGAAATCGAGGCGCCGAGGAAGCGCGTGCGGTACTTGCGCCGCTTCACGTGGAGAACGGGGTAGGCGACGCAGTTGGTCGTGAACACATCGCCGACAAACCCGTGATTCGGGAAGTGGCGGAAGTAGTGCTTGCCCCACCACTCGGGGTGAGCCTCGCCGCAGCCGTTGTGCGCGTCGCGGTGGCCGGTGACGCCATCGTCGGCCCTGAAGTCGTAGAACACGAACGGGATGTCGTACTTGGTGCGGCCCTGCTCAGGACCGTTGGGATCGGTCGGTACGCCCGGCAGCCGAAGGCCCAGCCGCTCGTCGCCAGGATCGAGAACCGGATCGTAGATGGGATAGAGACCAACGATGCCCTTGTAGACATTCGCGCCGGTGTGGTGCATGAAGTGATCGTGGAACCACATGAACGACTGCTTCTCACCGGAATCGTTCCCGGCGGGGTAGTTGAGATAGAGGTTGTCGCACCAGCCGCCGGGCAGGTAGGCGCCCGGCTTGTGATTCGGCTGGCCGTCGCTCTCGCACGCGGTGTGACCGTTGTGCAGGTGAACGAGGAAGCCCCACTCCGGTGAGCCGTAGTCCATCCGATCGAGACCGCCGCCGATTTCGAGCTGGTTCTCGAGCCGCAGGTTGGTCGGCTGGCCGTACCGGTTGTAAATCATCGCGCCGGGGAAGTGCGGCGTGTTCGGGATGTTCGGTGTGGCGCTGAACCCATAGATGGTCGTCTTGGGGAGATAAATCTCGCCCGCTCCGGGCAAGCCTGCCGGAACCGGATAGCCGTTGGCCTGGATCGGCTGGATCCTCGAGCTCGTGAAGCTGTGCTCTCCGACCTGCAGCGCGAGCCGATAGTAGAGGGGCTCCGGGTACACGAGCGTGCCCGCCTTCGTTCCGGTCGGGATCGCGTTGTACCCGATCTGATGAACGACGTTGTCGACATCCTGCTTGCCGCCGGTGACGGGGTTCGGGCGGCTCCAGTTGCGCTCGTTGCCGGTGATCGGATTCCAGGTGCGCGGATCACTTGGCTTCAGCGGCGTCGGATTCACGAACTCCTGCGTGAACGGTTCGAGCACGACCGGGCTGGTCGGCCAGACCTCCGTGTAGAGCGGCCCGCCGTCCGGGCAGGGGAAGAGTCCGTCCATCTGCTGGAAAGCCTCCGCCGCTCTCGCGGAGGTCCCTCGCAGGGCGACCAGGGCGGAGGCGAAGGCGCCGCCGCCGAGCCGGAGCAATGACCTCCGGTCCAACATGAGTGCGTCTCGTTTTTCCATATCAATCTCCTCGATAAGCGACGACTTACGGGATCGGATAGAAGGGGTCAACCGTCGAGAGAAAACGTTTAAGCGGCGCCAGTGCATTCCCGCTGCGGCCAACGGCTGCAATCGAAGTCATGTTGTCCGTGCCCGGCGTCACGTCGCCGTTCGGCACCATCAGCGATGGGTGATCGAACGGCGCCTGCTGCGTGCGCACACGCTCGTCGGTGAGCGAGAGCAGGAAGGCCACGAGCGCTCTCGCATAGCTCGACGTCAGCTTCAGCGGCACGATGCTCGGGTGCTTGGTCGGGTTGCCGAAATCGCCGGCGTCGTCGTAGAACTCGACAACCTGACCGAGGGTGGCCTTACCGCCGTTGTGGAAGTACGGCCCGGTCAGTTCGACGTTGCGCAACGTCGGCATCTTGAACGAGCCCGCGACGTCGGTCTGCTCGGTCTTCCTGAGAGAACCCGACAGGAGCGGCAAGCCGAACGAGTTGAGCAACTCGTTGGGGAACTGGGTGGCGAGGTTCATACCCACGCAGCCGAGCGTGGCGCCCGGAACCTTGATGTAGCTCGGGTCGGCAAGCGCCTGGAACAGACGCGTCCACGAGAGGGAGTTGCCGAAGGGATCGGTCCCGTCGACACCCGGATTCTCGGCAGTCGGCCGAACGCCCAGGTTGTACCAACCGGCGTCGTAGGTCCGAACCGGCAGCGGAATTGGCGGCTGGGTCGGTGCGCCCGAGATCCCGATAACGCTCGTGGCGTACGTACTCGGGTCGAAGGTGATCGCATCGGTCCCCTGGGGCACAGGGCTGATCGCGCCCGGCGGAGTCCAATCCAACTTCCAGAACTCGCGCTCCATGCGCAGGTCGAAGCCTGCGTTCGTGAACGCCAAGTGTCCCGGCTCGAGACCAGCCGTCAGTGCTCTGATCGACGCGCCCGTCGTCTCGGCGCCGAGGTGGCAACCGGCGCAGCCGAGACCGGTGCCGCCCGCGTTGATCGCCTGGGTTGCGCCCAACTCGCCCGACGAGACCACTGTCGTCAGAGGAAACGACGGCGCCGGGCCGGGAGGCATTTCGAACAACGCGAGGCCGGTGAGGATGTCGCCGACCGTCACCGTGATGCCTTCGGCGGCGAGTCGCGACACCAGCTGGTTGAGGGCGGCCGTGTTCGTCAGAGCCGGCCGCGGCACGGTCGCGCCGGCCGAATCGAGATAGCGATCCATGGGCGCGTCATCGGAGACCAGCGTCGCTTCGTACAACATGATCGAGAGGCCCCAGAAGAGCGACATGTTGGCCTCGGCCATCGTGTACGACCCGTTGCTCAGCCTGATCGACTTGGTGGTGTTCCACCATTTCGGCTTGAACGCCTGCTGAACCATCGACAGGTAGGTCGTCGTCAGACCCGTGTTCGGGTCGGCAATTGGTCCGAGCACGCTGTCGGTGGGGTCGACTTTCTGCAGCCCGAGCGGTTTCACGGCGAACAGCTTGCGACCGAGATCCGGGAACGTCCGGCCGCTGGCCGACATCTCGACTGAGTTCAGCGCGGGGCCGACGGCTTGCGACGCGAGGCTCGCGTTCTGGATCCGAATGTCGATCTGGGTCGGTCCGTTCACGCCGACGAACCACACGCGCGCGGACCCGTCGCGTGCGCCGAACGGGTTGACGCCGTTGAATTCCGGCTGCGCCCGGCCGTTCCAGAAGGCGCGGTGGTTGAACACGGCGTTGATCACCGACCCGGCCTGAATGCCGGTGACCTGGCGGACGTTGACGCCGTTGACGTTGAATACCGGATCCGGCGTCGACGTCGACGATTCGCCGTTCTTGGTGATGCCGCCGAAGATGGATTTGCGAACGCCCTGCGATCCCACGACGTTGTCGGTGTCTGGGCCGCCTTTGACGGTGAATGGGAAATCGAACGCTGTGAGGGTTCGATTCGGGCCTTGCGGCTCCCACGCGCCGTTCGCGCCGGGGTTCAGCTGATTGGTGTCACGCCCGTCCGCGCCCGCTTTGAAATGACACGTCGCGCACGCCGTCTTGTTGTCGCTGCCCGCCTGCATCTCCCAGAACAAGGCCTTGCCAAGGCGGATCGCGGCGTTCAGGTTCGCGACGTAGTCGACGAGATCGGCGCGAATCGCCGGCTGGCCGAACGCGTCCTTGGGAATGACGGGGTTGGGCACCGTCTTCAGCGACGCAAGCACGACCGGCGGAATCACGGGAGCAACGAGCAACGGCAGCTCGCTGAACCCTCCCGGGGCTGTGCATGTGTAGGTCTGGCCCTGCGCCTGCATCACCGTCGTTCCGGCCGCGGCCACGGCCAGGGCGACGAGCGTGACGGCGAGGTAGGTGACCAGCGGTGCGCGTCGTAATCGAATCGTCTTTATCATCTTGCCCCTCCCTGCCGCTCGACGTAGAGGACTCTCGACGTCTGTCAACGAAGATAAGCAGTCAGAGAAGAACTTGTTAGCCGGTGAACTTCGGTGCGCCGACGGGAAATCTACGGCGGTGGTTTGCGGAAATCTGTGGTTGGGAGAGAAAGTCTGGTTCGAGAGGAGGGAACGTGCGCCGCGACGATGAACTCGTCGCGGCGCATCAACAGCGCGATGCAGGGTCCATCAGCCCTTGCACACGTCGCTGGTCAGCGCAGTGCTCTTCGTCACGACGCCATTGGAGTTGACCTTGAACGTGATCGTCGCCTTGATCATCCAGTTGTCGAGACTCTTCGACCCTTTCATGAAGATCTTGAATGTCGACGTGGAATCGGCAAGGTCCGATCCGACGGGAAGGGGAGTCGTGAAGTTGAATTGCTCGTTGTCTGAATAGGTGTACTTCCTGGACGGGTCGAGAACATCCGCTCCAGCGCCCTTGAAGATATCGGAAATAGACAGGTGCAGGTCGCCGCTACCGGTGACATTGGTGGTGATCGTCGTCGTTTCGAGGCCCAGTATTAGGACGTTGTCGCCGGTGCACGGATCGAACAGCGTGACCTCGAACGGTTGCTGGGTCGTCTGAGCGCGCGCGGCGGTCGGCATCGCCACGAGCACGGCGAGCATGAAAACGGCGATGAAGGCGCGGCGGAATGTGATGGCAGTCATGTCAGTCCCCTCTCTGCTGTGTCGGGCGCGAGGCGCCCTCCGGTTTGGTGCGGGTGCTCGCACCGTCACGCGGAAAATTGATTGAACTCGAGTGATGTGCGCGGCATTCGATCGTCAACGAGCACCTGTCGCGAAGATAAGCCGTCGCGCGTAGACGGGGTAGCAGGTGATCTGTGGTGGTGAGGCGGGAAATTGCTGGTCGTCGAGGAGGGAAACCTTGGTGCTCGAGAGGGCTTCAGACGACGTTGCGAAATGAAGCGGGCGTCGTCGCCCCGCAGCCGCGGCTGCGGGGCGGACGCGGGTGTGGCGGGGTTAGTTGAGGAGCGCGGGATCGCAGTTGTAGGCGTTGAACAGGTAGAGCGCGTAACTCTTGATGGCATCGCTGGTGTACGGGTACTTGATCACCGAGGCAAGATACGAGCAGAACGCGGCCTGCGGATCGACGCCCCCTTTCTTCGCTTCCACTCGCGCGGTGTCCATCGCCACGCCGCCGGCGATCATCGCCGCCAGCACCACAGCCGATCCGAATTTTTTCATGCTACGCATCATGTCCTCCTGACTCTGGTAATAAGGCGCGGAACCCTCTCCCGGTCGATCGTCACCAGCGAATGTAGCCAGGAGAGGCGAACTTGTGGAGTCGGATTTCCCCGGGATGGGCGCCGGAAATCTAGGGGGGCTTCGCCGGAAAAGCCGGAGGTCGTCGGCTGAACACGAAAAGCGGAGCGGCCGCGCGCGCAGCCGCTCCGCTCCTACTCCGCCCGTACTAGGGCGTCACGGTCCAGACGAAGCTACGCGTGTAGGAGGTACGATTCGCGAACAGCGTCACGGTCGCCTGATATTGACCGGCAGAGCCCCTCCTGATGCGGCCCTTGATCAGTCCTTTGTCTTTGTCGATGTCGAGCCCGGGAGGCAGGTTCGCAGCGATGAACGCAACTTTGTCGCGCCTTGTCACGCCCGTGGCCTGGAGCGAGAGTTCCACTCGGTCGCCCTCACGGTTCTGCTGATCCGCGATCGGGACGAGGATGTTGTCGGCTGGCGGCGGCTGAACCGCCAGCACATTGATCAGCACGGTGGCCGTCGCCTGCGTGTAATTCCCCGTATCGACCGGTGTGAACACGACCGAGAGCGCCTGTCCGGAACCGACCGGCAGCACCGTGCCGAAAGCAGGCGAATACGCGAACGATCCAGCGACGTTCGCGCTGGCGTTGAGCTGCGCCGCCCCGAGCGGCGTGCCTTGGATGATGTCCGCCGGCGTTGGCCACGTCACCATGGAAACCGCCTGGTTCACATGAACCGTCACGCTGGCCGTCGAGCTGTTGATGCTCGCATCGGATGGCGTGAAGGTCGCGGTGAGCACGTGATCCCCGGCGGCGAGAACGGTGCCGGCCGAGGGCGAGTAGGTGAACGTACCGGGAATGCTCGCCGTGGCGTTCAGTTGCGCCGCGCCGAGCGGCGTGCCGTACGTCATCGCTGCCGGGGCGGCCCAGCTCACGGCGCTCGACCCCTTCGCGATCGAGAACGACTGCGGCACGTCTGTCGCTGGCAGGTAATTCGCGTTGCCGGCCTGCGACGCCGTAATCGTGCAGCTGCCGGCGCCCGTGATCGTCACCGTGCTCGCCGCGACCGAGCAGGCACCCGTTGCGCCAAACGTGACCGCGTTGCCCGACGCGCCGCCCGAGGCGCTGACCGTAAACGGCGCATCGCCGTAGGTCTTGTTCGCCAGCGCGCCGAACGCGATCGTCTGAGCCGCTTTGTCGATCGTGAAAGGCTGCGCGACGTCGGCGGCGGCAAAGTAGTTGGCGTCGCCGACCTGTGAGGCCGTGACCGTGCAACCGCCGGCGCCGGTGATGGTCACGATCGTGCCGGCCACCGAGCACGCGCCAGCCGCTGCGAAGCTCACCGCGTTACCGGATGCGCCACCGGTCGCGCTGACCGCGAACGCCGCGTCGCCGTAGGTCTTGTTCG
>Ga0070686_100002078_pt1 | contig 11058 bp, 10 predicted proteins | sample KBSS23LmetaG_FD_65654 | JGI IMG/M metagenome (GOLD analysis project Ga0070686, IMG submission 65654) | Switchgrass rhizosphere microbial communities from Kellogg Biological Station, Michigan, USA - KBS S2-3L metaG | ecosystem: Host-associated > Plants > Roots > Rhizosphere ...
CGCGGCGGAACTCGACGGATTGGTCCTGCGAGCTGGTTGAGCTCTTTGACGGATGCGGAAGGATGAAAAGACTAACCCGTGTTTCGGCCGGGAAGAGGTATTCCAAACAAGCTGCGGCCGTGGGTAAACGCACGGCCGCAACCCGAGTGAATCGCTGTTACTTTTTCGCGGCGTCGTAGTTCTTCGCCACTTCGTTCCAGTTCACGACGTTCCAGAAGGCCTTCAAATAATCGGGGCGGCGATTCTGGTATTTGAGGTAGTATGCATGTTCCCAGACGTCGCAACCAAGCACGGGCTTGTTGCCGTCCATGAGGGGATTGTCCTGGTTCGGCGTCGAAACGATTTCGAGTTTGCCCGCTTTGTTGACGATGAGCCACGCCCATCCGCTGCCGAAACGCCCAGCGCCGGCCGCTTCGAATTTCGCTTTGAATTCGTCGAGGCTGCCGAAGGTCGCGTTGATTTCGTCCGCGAGTTTGCCGGTCGGAGCGCCGCCCGCGCCGGGGCCCATCAATTTCCAAAACATCGAATGATTCGCGTGGCCGCCGCCGTTGTTGCGCACGACGTTGCGGATATCCTGCGGAATCGCGTCCATGTTGCTGATCAATTGCTCGATCGATTTGGATTCCAGATCGGCTTTGCCGGCGATCGCTTTATTGAGATTGGTGACGTAGGCGTTGTGATGTTTGCCGTGATGGATTTCCATCGTTTGCGCGTCGATGTGCGGTTCGAGCGCGTCTTTTGCGTAGGGCAGGGGCGGTAATTCGTAAGCCATAAAATTCCGTTGTTGTTAAATAATCCGTTCAACCAAACCGAGTCCAACCCGCCCCGCGTTTTTGGGAACGCTTCGGCGGCCATGGCAATCCTTGTTGCCAGAACCAAAGTAACAACTCGCGCGCGGAAAACAAGGGGCGAACGGAAAGCGACGAATCCGGGCGGCGACGATCAGCCTCGAAGCTTCAGGAATTCTCGATTGACCGCGGCCCGTGCAATCGGAAACGCCACGGCAAAATAGACCGCGTCGCCAAGATAACCATAAGCAAGGCGTGGCACGAACACCACGGCCAGGACCGTAAGAATGGCGGCGCGGGAAGGAGTTTTTGCTTTCATCCCAAACCACATCCCAATCCACGGCGCGCTAAAAAGGAGCGTTACAAATCCAGCCAACAAATAGAAACCGAAAAAGTAGTCTGTGTTGGGACTTTGCCGCGCCAAATTCGTCAACAGCGCCGCGGTTGTGCCGACGAGGACGATGCATGGCCAAAGAAAGACCCGGCGCAAACCCGCCAGATGCCCGCGGATCAAATCGGCGGAGCCCATCGGCGAGGTGAGCAGCAATTCGAAAAGATTCCATTGCCGCAATAAGGCGATGGTCCGGCTCGACGCGACGCAAAGCCACAGCGCCACGACAAACACCGCAAAGATGGCGATGACAAGGCCGCCCTCGCGCGCAATCCACATCAGAAACGCCGTGACGCAACACCAAAGCAGCACGGCCCATCGGCCTCGGTGCATGCCCATTTCCCGCAGGGTGAGCCACTCGATGGGCGGTTGTTTGAACCACCACGGCGCCAGATAACGGTTGGCCCGCATCGCCGACCCGACGTCGTGCGCGCCATCGGAGGGCGTGGGCCGATGGCCTTCCTGTTCTCGCCGCCAATCCGCGGCGAGACTCTTTCCGCGCCGGCGAAGGGCAAAAAATGTGATCGATTGTGAGGAAACAATGGCGCACCAAAATCCCAGGACCTGGTCGGTGCGCAAATCGAATTGCAACGGAAATAGAGGGTTCAAATAAATCAGGGGATTGATCCGCCAGATAAAGCTTCCCGACAAGAGGAACGCAAAAAAGACGCTTCCGACGGCCAGCGCAATAAATGTCGCAACCATCGCGGCCATCGACCTTATCGAATGGCTTGAAATCAGGATGCCTGTGGCGATTGCAATCGAGAGCGCGTGGACGAGAGCAATGATCGAGTAGAACACATCCGAGCCCAGGACGCCCCCAAGCAAAATCGACAACGCGAGGATTGGCGCGATGGCCAGCGCGCCTTGCAACGAACAAAGAAGCGTCACCAGGAATTTGCCGAAAATCAGTTCCGAGCCCGTTAGTTTCGTCAGGAGCAACAGACCGAATGAGCCTTCCGATTTTTCTTCCGCGATGCTGGAACCCGCGCGTCTCACTCCCTCCAACAGACACGCGACGAACGCCAGGGCCATGCCGGACCGAAAAAGTTCGTGCCCGCCGAACTGATCCAACGTGCTCATCGCCACGATCCACATCGCGATTGCCGCGGCAATGGATCGCGTCCAATAAGTAAACCAACGCCGGGACGTCGCCCGCAACTCACGTTGGATCACCATTTGCATTCGAATAGATAGACCCCGAATCCCGACGTTTCGCATTAAAAATCGACGCCTTTCACATTGGAAAGCGCTTGCGTTGGCGTTTTGAAATCGCAAACTCGACCGCACCCAACCTATGAATTCCAAGCATCCTTTTCATCGTCGCGATTTTTTCAAACTGGCCGGCGGCGCCGCGGTCGCGGGAGCGTTCGGCAATTTTAAATCGGTCGCCGCGACCAAATCCAAACTCGAACCCCTCGCGCCCGGCATCAAGGTGTCGCTGCAAATTTCGACGAATGCGACGGAGGAGGATTTGCAATTCGCGCAGCAGCTTGGCGTCGGTTATGTCAACGTTCCGGCCGGCGGCAAGGACGCGACGCTGGAGAATTTTATCGCGATCAAAAAGCGCGTGGAGGCGGCGGGGCTCAAGGTTTGGAACATCGGCAACAGCAATGTGCACAACATGCCCGAGGTCACGTTGAACCTGCCGGGGCGCGACCAGAAGATCGAGGAGTATAAACAATTTTTGCGCAATCTCGCGCAGGCGGGAATTTTTTATACGACGTATGCGCATATGGGGAATGGCATTTGGAGCAGCGCGCGCGAAGCGACTCGCGGGGACGCCCCGGCGCGCGCGTTCGACCTGGAAAAGGAGCCGGTGGGGAATTGGGCTGGACAGGTTTTCAAAGGCCCGCTCACGCACGGACGAAAGTTTACGAAGGAAGAACTCTGGGAAAATTACACGTATTTCATCAAGCAGGTCGTGCCCGTTGCGGAGGAAGTCGGCATGCGCATCGGGATTCATCCGGACGATCCGCCCGTGCCGGAATTGGGCGGGGTGCCGCGCTGCATTTTCGGGAATTTCGACGGCTACGTGCGCGCGCTCGAAATCGCGAACAGCCCGAACATTGGCGTCTGCCTTTGCGCGGGGACGTGGATGGAAGGCGGGAAGTTCATGGGCAAAGACGTGTTCGAAGCCGCGCGCGCTTTCGCGAAAATGGACAAGCTTTGGAAAATTCACTTTCGCAACGTCAGCGGCCCGATCCCGCGATTCGTCGAAACCTTTGTGGACAACGGCTACACCGACATGCTCAAGCTGATGAAGACCCTTTACGAAGTCGATTTCCGCGGCGTCGTCATCGCGGATCACGTCCCGACGATGGTCGGCGGCCCGCGCGCGGGGTGGGCCTACAGCATTGGGTATATCAAAGCGCTGCTCGCGGCGGTGAGCGCGAAACCTTCGTAAAAAAACTCCCCGTAGGAATCGACGGCAGGAGATTTCCCCCGTCCACACCTGTAGATAGTCTTCGTAAGAAGACTCCATTTTTTCTCTCGAAATGGTTCAGAGTCTTCTTACGAAGACTGTCCACGAGGATTGACGAAAATCTCCTGCCGTCGATTCCTACATTCAGATTTCCTCCGATTTTCGCGTTCGTTACACCCTTGCCAAAAGCCGCTTTTCGTTCTTATGGTTGGGTGATGGGACAGGAGAATCAATACGTGCCGGTTTTGTTGCTGGCCTTGGTCGCGGCGGGCGCGGCCTTTAGCATGTTGTTTTTGTCGGTCGCGGCCGGAAAGCTCGGTCGCCGCAATAAAGTCAAAGACACCCCTTACGAATGCGGCATGCTTCCGATTGGCGAGGGCCAAACGCGCATGTCGGTGAAGTTTTATTTGGTCGCGATGCTCTTCATCCTATTCGATATCGAAGTCGTTTTTCTTTATCCGTGGGCGGTGGTTTACAAGGAAATCTTGCGCACCGACCCCAACATGATTTTCGGTTCGATGCTCTCCTTCCTCGGAATCCTCTTCGTGGGATACATCTACGCGCTCAAAAAAGGCGCGTTCAATTGGAAGAATTGAATCGATTCGTGTAACGCGGTTTTCTTTCCTCGATCATGATTAAGTTCGGCACGTCAGGCTGGCGCGGGCTGATCGCTCGCGATTTCACCTTCGACCAGGTGCGCCTGGCCACGCAGGGCATCGCCGATTTTCTGAAAGCGGAATTGGCCAATACCGGTTCATCGGTTTACGGCCGCAAACCGGTCGTCATTCTCGGCCACGACACGCGTTTTCTCGGGCGCGAATTTTCGCTCGCCGCGGCCGAAGTTTTGGACGCGAACAATCTGTCGCCACTCCTCTGCGAACGCGACGCGCCGACGCCCGTCATTGCTCATAATATCCGCGCGCGCAAAGCCATCGGCGGCGTCAACATGACCGCCAGCCACAATCCAGCGGAGTATCAAGGCCTCAAATTCTCCACGTCCAACGGAGCCGCCGCGCCGCCGGAAGTGACGAAGCAAATCGAAGCGAATATCGCCACGCGCCTCCAACAAGGTTGGACCATCAAAACCGCCGTCGTCGGAACTTACAAGTGTAAGACATTCGATCCCAAGCCCGCTTACGTGAAGCAGCTTCGCAAGCTGATTGACTTCGAGGTGATCCGCGAAGGGAAACTCAAAATCGCGATCGAGTTGATGTATGGCACGGGACGCGGTTATCTCGACGACCTTCTCGCGGAATGCGGCGCCAAGTTGACCGTGTTCAACGCCGATCCGAATCCGCTTTTTGGCGGGCATCATCCCGAACCGAATGCCGAGGGCATGCAGCAAGTGCGCGAGACAATCGCGAAAGGAAAAGCGACCCTCGGCCTTGGATTGGACGGCGACGCGGATCGCTTCGGCATCGTTGATAAAGACGGCACGTGGCTGACGCCGAATCAAATTCTCGCGCTTGCGTTGTATCACTTGAAAAAGAATCGCGGCTGGACCGGCGCGGTCGTGCGCACGGTGCCGACGAGCCACCAGGTGGATGCCGTCGCGAAATTGCTGAACGTTCCCCTGCACGAAACGCCCGTCGGTTTCAAATACATCGGCGCCTTGATGGAATCCGAGCCCGTGATCGTCGGCGGCGAAGAATCCGGCGGCTTGAGCGTGAAAGGTCACGTTCCGGAGAAAGACGGCATCCTCGCGTGCCTCCTGATGGCCGAATTGGTCGCCACCGAGAAACGTTCGCTGGGAGCCATCTTGAAAGAGCTCGAAAAACAAACGGGCGAATTTCATTCCGACCGCATCAACCTCGCTTTCCCCGCCGAGAAAAAAGACGCGATCCTCGATCGCCTCGCGCAAGGCTACAAAGAAATCGGCGGCCTGCCGGTCCAGGAATTTATCCGCACCGACGGCTACAAATTTTTGCTGCCCAACAACGAATGGGTCGCCTTCCGCGCCAGCGGCACCGAACCACTCGTCCGATGCTACATCGAAGCGAAATCCAAAGCGCAGCTCGAAAAATTGCGCAAATCCTGTCGCAAACTTTTGGAAAACTGATCGATCAAAATTTATATGCCGATTCCCAGCGAATTCAAAAATGTCACCGCCGTCGCGAAGGCCAATGTTTACTTTGACGCCAAAGTCGTCAGCCACACCATTTTATTTCCGGACGGTTCGAAGAAAACGCTCGGGCTGATCTATCCCGGCAAATTCCATTTCGGCACCGATAAGGCCGAGCGCATGGAAATCGTGGCCGGCGCCTGCGACGTGAAACTGGACGGAGCTGTCGGCACGAGCTCCTATTCCGGCGGCCAATCCTTCGACGTCCCCGCCAAATCCGGCTTCGACATCGAAGTCACCTCCGGGATTTGCGAATACATTTGTTCGTTCCTCGGTTAATGCGGCATTGAGCAAATTGATAGCTCCGTCGAGTTTATCAATTAACGCTCCGCGCCGGATTTGGGATATCGTGCCGGCATGAATAGCGATTCGAATCGATCGGACCTGGCCTCGCTGAAGCGCGATCTTGAGCGCGTCGAGATGGACTTGCGCTTTCTGCGCGTCAAAGCCGATCAGATCGAAACGCGCATCGTCGCCGCAGAAAAAGCCGCCGAACCGCCGATCGCGGTCGCTCCGCCGTCACCTCCTCCCGAGCCGATTCCTGAACCGATCGTCGAGTTGCCGCCGATCATCCAGGAAGCTCCGCCTGTCATCGAAGAATTCGTCGTTCCGACTCCGGCGCCTGCCTCCGAGCCGCTGATGGCCGCGCAAACTTTTGTTACTCCAGAGCCTCCACCGTTCGCCGCGCCGCCCGCCGTTGTTCCCGTCGAAGAACCGGCTTCGTTCGAAATGCGGCTGGGGACATTTTGGTTCGTGCGCGTTGGCATCGTCATGGTTCTCACCGCGATGGTTTTCCTTGGCAATTACGCGTACCAACATTACATCCCGCGCCTTGGTCCGGCCGCGAAGGTCGGTTTGTTGTATGGAGCGAGCTTCGGTCTGTTGGGCCTTGGCTGGTTCCTGCCGCGCAAGCAGGAGAAGCTCAAAAATTACGGCCAGGTTCTTTTTGCGGGCGGTCTCGCGGCCGTTTATTTCACCACTTACGCCGCTTATCATTTTCCACATCTCCAAATCATCACCAGCGCCGTTCTCGATGGCGTTTTATTGCTCATCTGGACCGGCTTCATCGTTTGGATGGCGGATCGAAAAAAATCCGAAGTGCTCGCCGTCTTTGCGATCGGCCTCGCGTATTACACCGCGCTCATCACGAACGTCGGCAGCTTCACGCTGCTCTCGAATCTCCTGCTCGCGGCGGCCGCCGTCTTTTTCCTCATTCGCAATCGCTGGGTGAATCTTTCGTTCATGAGTTTGCTCGCGAGCTACGGAAGTTATTTTTACTGGCGCTACTACGCCGGCGCTCCCGGCATCGACGACCAATCCGCGCGCCTCGCCCTGGGCGGTTACTGGACGATTTTCACCGCCGCTGTTTTCCTGACGCGCCATCCCGATTTTCAGGGCGTGCGCCGCGCCTCGTTTCTCAGCTTTAACAATGGAGCCGCGTTTGCCCTGCTTGCTTTTTCATTTTTCCACGAACACAGCCGAAATCTTTGGCAGCTCTCGCTTTATTCCGGCGCGCTGTTTATGGCTCTCGCGCTGGCCGCCCGACGCTTTTTGGCTGAAGACGATTTTTCGCGTCGCGCTTATCTCGCGCAAGGCATCCTGCTCACCACGCTCGGAGTAATTTTGAAACTGACGGGCCCGACTCTTTCGCTCGTGCTCGCCATGGAAAGCGCCATGCTCGTCATTTTTTCGACGCAATGGAACAGCCGCCTCCTGCGCAACGCCGCCGCCCTGATCGCACTGCTCGCCGGCGGCTGGCTGCTTGCGCATCTCAATGCGATGCAGGGCGCACCCGGTTGGTGGAAAGGCGCGGGCATTTTCGGCCTGCTCCTTTTCAACGCCGCGTGGACCGGTCGGCACACCGAGGAAGGCGATCCCCTTAACTTCCGTCCGCTGCCCAGCTATTACACCATGTTGGGATTGTTTTGTTGGATCACCGTGGTCTTCTCGCTCGGGCACGCCGACTCGATCGGCCTGATCCTTTCGCTGACCGGACTCGCCTTGACCGGAACGATCTACACCGTGCGCGTCCGCGAAATCGCCCTGCTCAGCCAGGGCCTCGTCGCCGTTGCCCAGGCGCAAACATTTTATTTCGTCCTCCAATCGACGCCCCAATTCATTTGGAGTCCTCTCGCCGTGATCCTTTCTTCGATTGCGCTTTCGCTCTGGTGGAAAAAACAAACCGCCCTTGTCGTCGATCCGAACAGCAGTCTCTTTGCCCAATTGATTTCCGCGTTCGCGGGCGCGGCGATTGTTTATGCGTGGCTGCCCCAGGAAATTCACGGCGACAATTGGATTCTCGCCGCCATCGCCTCGACGATTGTCTGGACCGCGTTCGCCGCCTGGATGCGCAGTTGGCCCCTCGCCGCCGCGGGACAAATATTCATCCTGGGAACGTCGTTGATGACCTTGTTCGGCCTGATCGACAAGGACGGACCCGGCGCGTCCTACGTGACGGCGCTGATCGTGGCTCTGGTCGCGCTGGCCGCCTCGCCTCGACTCTTGAAGTTCGAAAACGCCGAACTCAAATTGATTTCGCACATCTATCAATGGCTGGCCACGGCGCTCATGGTTGGCGGCGTGGTCGTCCATGCCGACCCGTCGAATCGTTTCCTTTATTTGAGCGCGCTCTCCGCCCTTTCGACCCTCGCGGCCATGTTTGGGGCGCGTTATCTTTTCGCGCCGGGCGTGGCTCTCATCATCGCCGGATTTTTCTGCTGGGTTCCGACTTGGGAATATGCGGGCGCGGAAGTTCAACATCTTCTCGCCATTTTAATTTTTGCCCTGATGCAATTCGTCGCGCGCAAAAATCCCCATCGCCTGCCCATCGCGGACGCCGGCCACTCCGCGTGGATCGTTGCCATCTCGAGCGCCCTTTGGATTTACGTTTCGCGCTGGGTTATCGTCCATTCCGCAGGGGCGCATTTTTACCTCACGGCCAGTTGGGCGCTGCTCGCGTTTGTTTTTTTCATCGCGGGCTTCTCCCTGCGCGAACGCACCTATCGCTGGGCCGCGCTTGCCGTTTTAGGCTGCGCGCTCGGGCGCGTCGTATTGCTCGACGTCTGGCAACTCCAAACCATCTATCGCATCCTCAGCTTCCTCGCCCTCGGGATCGTTTTGTTGGCGCTGGGATATATTTACACGCGCTTCCAGGATCGGATTGCAAAGTGGTTGTAGAATGAACTCTCGTCGCAGCGCGGCGAGAGCTACCTAATCGTCGCGGCGGAATTCGACTTCCCCGCAATTCATCCACGAAAAGACGATGCGATCCTGGCCGAGCACTTTCAATTTGCCCGGGACGAAACGCGCATTGCGAAATTCGCGCTCGGCAATCTGCCCTTCGCCATAACCAGTCGCGAGATTCGCGCGCCAGGTGATTTCATCCGCCGGCACAAAATCGTCGCCCGTGATTTTCACCGCTTCGACTTCATCGCCGCGCTGAACGATGCGCACGAACTCATCGTAATGGCCGGTATAGTAGCCGACCCATTCACCAGAAAGATTTGGTTTTCCAAACTGCATGCTTTATTTTGCCCACACCGGAGCGGGAGCGCAAATGCGGCAGGTCAGGCGCTGCGCGTCGGGCATCCACCACGGGTGCATCGGGAAAAAATTGAGCGCGCCAACATCATCCGCCCCGAAAGAAGGGTTCCCACCCGGATTCGCGAACGCATTCTGGTTCTCGCTCTTCAACGCGTTCTCGTTCCAGATCATTTTGAGCAGCCCGATGATCCTTTACGCGAAGTCGCTCAACGCCAGCGCGACCGCTCTGGGGATTCTCGCCGGGATGATGCCGCTCCTGGTCATTTTTCAAATCCCCGCCGCCGCCTACGTCCCGCGCATCGGTTACAAACGCTTCGTCTATGGCGGCTGGGGCCTGCGCGTCATGTTCATTTTCCTGATGGCTCTGGCGCCGTTGACCGGACGTTTCCTCAACGACGGCGCGCGGCTCGCTTTGATCCTGGCGCTCTCCTTCCTCTTTAATCTCTCGCGCGGCATTTCCAGTTGCGCGTGGCTGCCGTGGATCACCGCGTTGATCCCATCGCGGTCGCGCGGCAAATACCTCGCCATCGACGCCGCCTGCATGAACAGCGGTAGTTGCGTCACCTTTCTCATCGCGGGCCTGCTCCTGGGGAACCAGCCGCATCCCTGGCAATTCGCCGCCGCCTTTGCCTTCAGCGCCCTGACCGGGTTCGCCAGCCTCGAATTCTTGAAACGCATTCCGGACGCGCCCGTGCCGAGGGATCCGGCAGGAACCTCGACCCAGCCCGTCCCGTGGCGCGAACTCTCCTCCTTCCCGCCATTCCGAAAATTATTGCGCATGAACATCGCGTGGTCTTTCGCCTTCGGCGGACAGGTGGCATTCACCGCCGCTTACTTGCGCGGCATGGGCAAAATGAGCGAAGGCGCCATCCTCATCGTGTCCTCCGTCTTTTTTCTCGGCGGCCTCCTCAGCTTAACGATCGGGCGCGGCCTGGATCGCCTCGGCAGCAAACCCGCGCTCACGTTCGCGGCTGGCCTTTGGCTCGTCATTATTTTCGGCTGGCTGCTCGTTGCGGGAAACATCGTTTCCCTGCACATGACGCTCGTCCTCGCGCTCCAATTCCTCATGGGCTTCGGCGCCTCCACCTTCAACATGGCCAACGTCCGCCTCGCCATGGTCATCAGTCCCGAAATGGGCCGCACCCATTTCTTCGCCATTTTTTCCGTCGTCGCGAATCTAACCCTCGGCCTCGCGCCCGTCCTCTGGGGCGTGCTTATCGACGCCCTCGGCGCCGTCAACCTCGAATGGCATTCCTTCGGCGTGAATCGTTACAGCATTTTTTACCTCGGCACCGGACTGCTCTTTGTCACGACGCTCTCCTACATGCGCGCCCTCGAAGAACCCACCGCCGCCCGCGTCGAAGAATTGATCCGCGACATCCTCGTAACCTCCCCTCAACGCTTCTGGGCCCGCCTCTTCACGCGCCTTTGATTCCTTCGTCAAATTACGGATGCAGACGTTTCGCCGCTCGCGCTTTGACCTCATCCCAGGTCAGAACCTCGTGGGGATGTTGGCGATAATAATCCAAACGCTCCTGGAGCGCCTCGACAAGAATCGGGTCCGGTTCCTCGACGCGATCATTCACCGCTTCGCGCAACAGTTCCGCGGCCAGTATAAACTTTTGCTCTGTAGAAAGAGCGCGCAGAGCGGGAATCGTTCCGCAATCATTCTTGAAGATTAGCGCAATACCTACGACCGGCAAGCTTCTCGGGCCAACAGGGTGCGATTTTTAGTGTCGGTCACCGAAGAGCGGCGCCGGAGCGCGCGCAGTCCAGAACGCTAACGCGA
>Ga0070686_100002080_pt1 | contig 11057 bp, 5 predicted proteins | sample KBSS23LmetaG_FD_65654 | JGI IMG/M metagenome (GOLD analysis project Ga0070686, IMG submission 65654) | Switchgrass rhizosphere microbial communities from Kellogg Biological Station, Michigan, USA - KBS S2-3L metaG | ecosystem: Host-associated > Plants > Roots > Rhizosphere ...
ATCGCCGGCGGCGTGATCGGCAGCCTCGCCGCCGGCTTTTATCTGCTGCGCGTGTTCGACGTCGCCATCGCGACCAGTGTTGCCGCCGCGCTCAACGTCGCCGTGTTCCTGATCGCGACGCTCCTCGCACGGCGCACGACCTACGAACCCGACGAACCGCTCGCTCCTGCCGGCGCGAAGCCCGCCGGCGCGTGGCCGGTCTACGTGGCGATTGCGCTGTCCGGGACGACCGCGCTCTCGGCCGAAGTGATCTGGACGCGGCTGCTGTCGCTGCACTTCGGCGCGACGGTCTACACCTTCGCGCTCATCCTCGCGGTGTTCCTCGTCGGCCTGGGCATCGGCAGCACCGTCGGCGCCAGCGCCGGACGCAATTCCGCGTCGCCGCGGCGGGCGCTCGGCTGGTGCCAGCTGCTCGTCTGCGCCGCGATGGCGTGGGCGGCCTACCAGCTCACCGAATCGCTGCCGTACTGGCCGATCAACCCGTCGCTCGCGACCTCGCCGTGGTACACGATGCAGCTCGATTTCGTCCGCTGCATGTGGGTGGTGCTGCCCGGCGCGCTCCTCTGGGGCGCAAGTTTCCCGCTGGCGCTCGCCGCCGTCGCCACGACCGAGCACGACGCCGCCAGGCTCGCCGGCGGCGTCTACGCCGCGAACACCGTCGGCGCCATCGTCGGCTCGCTGGCGACGAGCTTCATCCTCGTGCCGTGGATCGGCACCTCGCACGCCGAGCAGGTGGTGATCATCGTCTCGGCCTTGTCGGCGCTTCTGATGCTAGAACCGTCGTTCGCGGCCGCGCTGAAAACAGGCGCGGCCGGCGCAGAGCGCGCCGAGAAGGCGGAGCTCGCTGAGAAGAGCTCAGCGTACTCTGCGTCGGCGTTCTCTGCCTTCTCTGCGATCTCCGGGACCGCGGTACTCGCGGCGGCGATGGTCGCGGCCGGCCTGCTTGCGCGCAGCATCCATCCGCTGCCGGGACTGCTGGTGGCATACGGGCGCTACGCCGCCACGCGCGTCGGCCAGGCGGACATCATCTACGTCGGCGAAGGGTTGAACGCGTCGGTCGCGGTGTCGGAGTTGTCCAACGGCGTTCGCAACTACCACAACGCCGGCAAGGTGCAGGCGTCGAGTGAGCCGCAGGACATGCGGCTGCAGCGGATGCTCGGACATCTCACGACGTTGATTCCGGCGAACCCGAAGAAGGTGCTGGTGATCGGCTGCGGCGCCGGGGTGACCGCCGGCGCGGTCTCGGTCGACCCGGCAGTGGAGCACGAGACCATCGCCGAGATCGAACCGCTGGTCCCGCGCGTGGTCTCCACGTATTTCGCCGAGCACAACTTCGACGTCGTCCGCAATCCGAAAGTGCACGTGCGCATCGACGATGCGCGGCATTTCGTCGAGACGACGCACGAGAAGTTCGACGCGGTCACCTCGGATCCGCTCGACCCCTGGGTGAAGGGTGCGGCGATGCTCTACACGGCCGAGTTCTTCGAGCTCGTCAAGCAGCATCTCAACCCCGGCGGCGTCGTCACCCTGTTCGTGCAGCTCTACGAGAGCAACACCGAGGCGGTGAAGAGCGAGATCGGCACGTTCCTCGAGGCGTTCCCGAACGGCGTGGTGTTCGGCAACACCAACGAGGGCAAGGGCTACGATCTCGTGTTGCTCGGGCAGGTAGAGCCGACCAAGATCGACGTCGACGCGATCCAGGCGAAGCTGCAGCGGCCGGAGTACGCACCGCTGGCGCGGTCGCTCGGCGAGATCGGCATGCATTCGGCGGTCGACCTGTTCGCGACCTACGCTGGTCGGAAACCCGATCTCGAGCCGTGGCTGCGCACGGCCCAGATCAACCACGATCGGAACCTGCGGCTGCAATACCTGGCCGGGCTCGGCCTGAACCTGTACCAGGCCGACGTGATCTATTCCGACATGCTCCGCTACGTGACCAAATCGCCCGAGGATCTCTTCGTCGCGTCCGACGCGACCAGGCAGCGCCTGTTCGCGGCGATCCAGACCGCGCAAGGGCGACCGCAGTAACCTTCAGCCACAAGCCTCACGCCACAAGCCTCAAGCAGGGACAAGCCACAAAGCGCAGGCTTGAGGCTTGAGGCTGCTTGAGGCTTGAGGCTGCTTGTGGCTTGAGGCCTGAGGCTTGAGGCTGGTGTATTGTTCGCGAGGAGGTCTTTCAATGTCTGCGACGCGTCGCCTTGCGGCTGTCCTCATCATGATTTTCGGTCTTGGCGCCGCTGCGGGCGCCCAGACGTTCCGCGGCGGCATCTCGGGCCGCATCACCGACGCCACGGGCGCTGTCCTGCCCGGCGTGAGCGTGACCGTCACCAATGACGCCACGGCCGTCTCGCGGACGACCGTCACCTCGACCACGGGTGACTTCTCGGTGCCCGATCTCCAGCTGGGCACCTACACGATCGAGGCGACCCTGCAGGGCTTTCAGACCGTGCGCACGAAGGTGGAGGTGTCGGTCTCGCAGATCGCCTCGGTGGACCTCAAGATGGGGTTGTCGACGGTCGCCGAGACGATCAACGTCACCGCGTCGGCGCTGATTCTGGACACGGTGTCGACGGCGCTCAGCAACGTCGTTCGCCCGAAGCAGGTGCAGGACCTGCCGCTGAACGGCCGCGACTTCACCCGCATGCTGCAGCTCGCGCCGGGCGTCGCCGGCAACTCGGTGAACGGCGTCCGCACGCGCGGCAACAACTTTCAGATCGACGGCGCCGACAACAACGATGCGTTCCAGAACGTTGCCGCCGTCAACCAGGGCGGCGTCTCGGGGATCGCCGGGACGCTCCTGCCGATCGAGGCGATCGATCAGTTTTCGGTGCAGTCCGGCGGCCAGGCGGAGATGGGCCGCAACGCCGGATCGACGGTGAACCTGGTCATCAAGTCGGGCACCAACGACTTCCACGGCACCACGTTTTATTTCAATCGCAACGAGCACCTGTCGGCGAACTCGCCGGTCGCGCTGCCGGACACGCCGAAGCGCGAGATCCGCAACAATCAGTACGGCTTCTCGCTCGGCGGGCCGATCGTCCACAGCAAGACCTTCTTCTTCTCGACCCTCGAGATCCAGAAGCTGACCGCCGGCAACGCGATCCCGACCACCGCGCCGTCCGACGCGTGGGTGCAGCAGGCGACGCAGCTGCTCAACCAGTTCAACGTGCCGGTCAACCCGGTGTCGGTGAACATGCTGTCGCTGTGGCCGCAGAACAGCCGCACCGGCCCGGCGACGGCGCAGAATTTCGTCAGCACCGATCCCAACACCTACAGCAGCGCCAACGGCATCGCCAAGGTCGATCACAACTTCAACACGATCCATTCGCTGTCGGCGCGCTACTTCGGCGGCGGCGGCGACCAGGTGGCGACGACCAACTCGCCCTACCTCGCCTATTTCCAGGCGGTCCCGAGCCGGATGCACAACGTCTCGCTGGTCGGCACCAGCGTGTTCACCTCGCACCTCGTCAACCAGCTGGTGGTCGGCTACAACTACTTCAAGCAGACCTTCAACTCGAACGATTTCTCGGCCGACCCGATCGCGCTCGGCTTCAACACCGGCGTCACCGATCCGGATCTCGCCGGGCCGCCGAACATGACCATCAACGGCTTCGCCGCGGTCGGCGGCACGCAGCCGCTCGGCCGCGTCGACAAGACGATCCACTTCACCGACAGCATGTCCTACGCGACCGGCGCGCATCAGTTGAAGTTCGGCGGTGAAGGGCGCGTCGCCGATCTGTTCATCTTCTACGACAGCAACAAGCGCGGCACGTTCACCTACGACGGCACCGTCGGGCCGTGGGCGTCGCTGCCGACCTCGCAGGCGAGCGCGTCGCTGAAGGCGCTGGCCGACTACATGGCCGGCAGCTACGCGACCGGCATCATCGTCCGCGGCGACACCCACCACGACTATCGCCAGAACTCGTTCGACCTGTTCTTCCAGGACGCCTGGTCGGCGACGCCGCAGCTCACGTTCAACTTCGGCGCGCGCTACACGTATCCGGGGGTGCTCGGCGCCAGCGACGGGACGCTGACCAACTTCCTGCCCGACCAGGGGATGGTCTCGACCGACTCGCTCTATCCGGCGCAGAAGGACGCGATCTCGCCGCGCGTCGGCGTCACCTGGGTGCCGACCGACAGCCGCACCACGGTGATTCGCGGCGGCTACGGCCTCTTCTACGACATGTTTGCCGTTGCCTTCTTCACCGCCAACACCGGCTTCGCCAACGGCGGCGCGCTCGGCGTCGGCAACAACCCCGGCGGCGAAACGCCGGTCTTCTCGATCACGCAGCGGCGCCAGACCGTCGTCAACGGCGTGCCGATCTTCGGCACCTCGCCGCAGCCGCCGTACGGCGCCTTCGCGGTGAGCCAGGACCTGAAGCTGCCGTATGTCGAGAACTTCAACGTCAACCTCGAGCAGGCGTTCGGCCCGACCACGATCGCGCAGATCGGCTACGTCGGCACGCGCGGCCACCGGCTGGCGCTGATGCGCGACATCAACGCGTCGACGCCGGGGGCGACGCTGGCGCAATCGCGCCGGCCCTACGCGACTCGTTACCCGGACCTGGCGGCGATCAACGAGCTCGAATCGATCGGCCGATCCCAATACAACTCGCTGCAGCTGTCGTTGATTCAGAACGCGTGGCACGGGCTGTCGGGGCGGCTGAACTACACGCTGTCGCACGCCATGGACAACGGATCGGAAGCGCGCAACACGCTGCCGATGATTCAGGACAACGTCGACGCCGACTGGGGTAACGCGACGTTCGACATCCGCCACGTCTTCACCGCCGGATTCACCTACAACCTGCCGGCATTCGGCGGCGGCCGCCTCGGCGACGGCTGGCAGCTGAACACGATCGCCACGTTCCAGAGCGGCACGCCCTTCAACATCACTACCGGCACTGACGCCAGCGGCACGGGTGTTCGCTCCGACCGGCCGAATCTGGTCGGCGACCCGTACTCGGGCGTCGTCCAGCCGACCAGCGTGCCGCTGTCGCTGCAGTGGTTCAATCCCGCGGCCTTTGCGACGCCTGCGCCGGGCACCTTTGGCAATCTCGAGCGCAACGCGCTCTACGGACCGGGATTCAAGAGCGTCGACGTGTCGGTGTTCAAGACCACGAAGTTGAGCGGCGGCACGTCGCTGCAGCTGCGCCTGGAAATGTTCAACCTGTTCAACACGATCAACTGGGCGAACCCGGGTGCCGTCGTGACGAACTCGACGACGTTCGGCGTGATCACCAACACGCGCAACGCCAACAACGCGCCGGGCATCGGCGCCGGCGAGCCGTTCAACGTCCAGCTCGCGGCGAAGATTCTGTTCTGAGGACGACATCGATGGACGATCCGTTTCGCGCGCGCTCAGCGACGGCCCCGCGTAGCGCAGGCCTTCAGGCCCGCCCCCGGCCGTCGGGCAGCCCTGAAGGGCTGCGCTATAGAAATATGTGTACGTCGTTGCTGCTCATCGCTCTGCTTGCGCCGTTGGTGAGCGCGCCGCTGTCGCGGCTGCTCGCGCAACAGCCCCGCATCGATCCCACGCTCTACGGCGGTCTTCGCTGGCGCAACATCGGACCGTTCCGCGGCGGCCGGGTCAACGGCGTCACCGGCGTGCCCGGACAGCCGAGCACGTTCTACTTCGGCTCGGTCGGCGGCGGCGTGTGGAAGACGACCAACGCCGGCCGCACCTGGCTGCCGATCTTCGACTCGCAGCCGGTCGCGTCGATCGGCGCCGTCGCCGTCGCCCTCTCGAACCCGAACATCGTCTACGTCGGCACCGGCGAAGCCGACATGCGGTCGCAGATCTCGTACGGCAACGGGATGTACAAGTCGACCGACGCGGGCAAGACCTGGATGCACCTTGGGCTCGACGACACGCGGCAGATTGGCAAAGTGGCGGTCGACCCGCGCAACCCCGACATCGTCTTCGTCGCCGCACTCGGCCACGTCTACGGCGCCAACCCTGATCGCGGCGTCTATCGCTCGCGCGACGGCGGCGCGACGTGGCAGAAGGTGTTGTTCAAGAACAACGACGTCGGCGCGATCGACCTCGCGATCGATCCGGCCGACTCGCAGACGATCTACGCGTCGCTGTGGAACACGCGGCGGCCGCCGTGGAGCATCTACCCGCCGTCGTACGGCCCGGGAAGCGGCGTCTACAAGTCGACCGACGGCGGATCGAACTGGCAGCAGCTGACCCGCGGCCTGCCGACCGACGGCGTCGGCCGCATCGGCCTGGCGATCGCGCCGGCGAACCGCGCGCGCGTCTATGCGATCGTCGACGCCAAGGAAGGCGGGCTGTTCCGCTCCGACGACAGCGGTGCAACCTGGACGAAGGCCTCGAGCGACAACCGCATCTGGGGCCGCGGCTGGTACTTCGGCAAGGTGGTGGTCGATCCGAAGAATCCCGATCTCGTCTACATCTCGAACACCGGCGTCTACCGCTCGCGCGACGGCGGCCGCACCTTCGGCGAACCGTTCAAGGGCTCGCCCGGCGGCGACGACTATCACCAGCTGTGGATCTATCCCGACGACGGCAACCGGATGATTCTCGGCGGCGACCAGGGCGCGGTGATCAGCGTCGACGGCCTCGCCGATCACCCGACCTGGACGTCGTGGCTGAATCAGGCGACGGCGCAGATCTACCGGCTCGCGCCCGACAACGGCTTCCCGTACTGGGTCACCGGCGCGCAGCAGGACAGCGGCGCCGTCCGCGTCCGCACCCGCGGCCGGTTTGCCGGCATCACCATGCGCGACTGGGAGCCGCTTTGCGCCGGCGGCGAGTCGGGTTACACCGCTCCCGATCCGTTGAATCCCGACATCGTCTACGGCGGCACCGTCGAGAAGTGCAACGTGCAGACCGGCAAGGTCGACCGCATCTCGCCGGAAGTGGATCTGCCGACGCCGGCCCGTCATACCTGGACGCTGCCGCTCGTCTTCTCGCCCGCCGATCAGCATGCGCTGTATTTCAGCGATCAGTACCTCTTCAAGACGACGGACGGCGGCCAGCACTGGACCCGCATCAGCGAGGACATGACGCGGGAGAACCCGGGCGTGCCGCCGAATCTCGACGCGGCAACCGCCGCCGACGCGCCCGAATCGCAGCGCCGCGGCGTGATCTACTCGATCGCGCCGTCGCCGGTGCGCGCCCCGCTGATCTGGATCGGCACCGACGACGGCTACGTCCACGTGACGCCGGACGACGGCAAGACCTGGCAGAACGTGACGCCGCGCGAGCTGACCTCGTGGAGCAAGGTCGTGATGATCGAGGCGTCGCACTTCGACGCCAACGAAGCCTATGCCGCCGTCGATCGCCATCGCCTCGAGGACAACGAGCCGTACATCTACCGCACGAAGGACAGCGGCAAGACCTGGTCGAAGATCACGACGGGGCTGCCGCGCGGGGTCTACGTGCAGACGATCAAGGAGGATCCGAAGCGGCGCGGCCTGCTCGTCGCCGGCACGGAACTGGCCCTGTTCGTGTCGTTCGACGACGGCGACAGCTGGCAGTCGCTGCAGCTCAATCTGCCGCCGACGTCAATGCGCGATCTCGCGTTCCACGACAACGACCTGATCGTCGCGACCCACGGACGCGGTTTCTGGGTGCTCGACGACATCGGCGTGCTGCGCCAGGTGAACGCCGACGTGGCCGGCGCGAATGCCCACCTGTTCAAGCCGGCCGATGCGATCATCGTCCCGCCGGCCAGCGACGAAGGCACGCCGACGCAGAAGGACGAGGCGATGGCCGAGAATCCGCCGATCGGCGCGATCGTCGACTACTACCTGAAGTCGGCAGCCGGCGGACCGGTGACGATCGAGATCCTCAACGGCAGCGGCGGCGTCGTGCGCCACGTCTCCAGTGCCGATCCCCAGACGCCGGTGGAGCCGAACACGCTCGTCGTCAATGCCGTCTGGCAGCGGGCGCAGGAACCGCCGTCGGCGGCGGCCGGGATGCATCGCTACGTGTGGGACTTCCGTCCCGATCCGCCGGCCGGCGGCGGCCGCGGTCGCGGCGGACGCGGCGGCGGTGGTGGTGGCGGCGGCCGCGGCGGTCCGCCGCCGGTCGCGCCGGGCAACTACTCCGTGCGGCTCACCGTCAACGGTCAGTCGTTCACGCAGCCGCTCGTCGTCAAACCCGATCCGCGCGAGCGGTGAAACGCGCCGCCATTTCCGTCGAATCCGCAGCAAACGAGCACGCCACGAAAGCACGAAGATACGAAGATTTCTTTTGAAAAAGAGAGTCTTCTTCGTGGCTTCGTGTCGTCGTGGCAGCTCAAACGCCGCGAGCTTGTCTTCACGCCAGCTTTAGTACCTGCTCCATCACGAGGCGCGGACCGCGATCCGGGTCCTTTTCGACGCGGCACTCGTTGTTGAACAGCATCGTGTCGCGCGATGTCGCCGAGTACGCCGGCCACTTCGGCAGCTTCGGCGTATTCGGATCGCCGGTGCGCGCGAACGCCGCCCACGCCGCGCTGGTCTTCTCGGCGAGCGCGTAGGCCTCAGGCATCGCCGAGATCCGCGGCCCCGCGATCTTGATGTTGTTGAACACGAAGGGGATTTCGATCGTGTGCGGCGACCGCATGTGGCCGCCGCCTTCCGGCGTTTCCCAGTCGTAGCGATACGCAAACGCCGGCGCGCCGCGTTGATCGGCTTTTCGCCGGGCGAGCTCGCGCGAGTAGGTGCCTCGCGGATGATCGGTGGCGATCAGAATCCACAGGTCCCACGGTGTCGCATCCGGGTGCGCTGTGCGGAACGCGTCGATCACCCGCGCTGGATCTCCACCCAGGCGTTTCTCCGCGCGCGCTCTGAGCCCGGCCTCGTCGAGCGCCAGCGTTTCCGGCGTCGGCCGGTCGTAGAGCGTTTCCTCGGTGCGGGCATAGCCAATGAGCAGCGGGATCTGCGCGGACAGCGCCGGACCGTGTGGATCCCATGGCTGCCCGGGAATGACCGTGCCATCGACCATCGGCGAATTCGGCGTCATTCCCGGTTCACGCGGCGTGATCTGTTTCTGCACCGCCGCATTCGCCGCGAGCAGCCGCTCTATCGGGACGCTTTGCAGCTCGCGCGCCTGGCCGCGCGTCAAGCCCAGCTCCGTGAGCAGGAGATCGCTGTGCTTGACCGCATCCTCACGCGTCGTCAGGCGCAGCACGGCGCCGCTCTCGATCACGGCGCGGTGGAACAGACCCTTCGCGTCGGGCATCGCCATCAACGTCGCGACTTTGCGGCCGCCGCCCGACTGGCCGAAGATCGTCACCACATTCGGATCGCCGCCGAAATTCGTGATGTTGTCGCGGACCCACTGCAGCGCCGCGACGATGTCGAGCAGGCCGACACTGCTCGAGCGCGCAAAATCGGCGCCCATCGCGTCGCCGAGATGCGTGTAGCCGAACACATTCAGGCGGTGATTCAGCGTGACGACGACGACGTCGTGGGTGCGGGCGAGGCTGCTGCCGTCGAGAATGCGTCCCGAGCCGGAGCCGCTCGAAAACCCGCCGCCGTGCAGCCACACCATGACCGGCCGCTTCTGTCCGCCGCCGGCGGCGGGCGCGAAGACGTTGAGCACGAGACAGTCTTCGCTCTGTCGCGGCGGCGAGCCGGCGGCCGTCGTTCCGGAGTTGTCGCCGGCTTGCGGCGCGGTTGGGCCGAAGGCGAGCGCATCGCGGATCCCGGTCCACGCCGCCGGCTTGATCGGCGGCATGAACCGGTTCTTCCCGCCGGTCGATGCGCCGTATGGAATCCCCTTGAAGACCCTGGTGCCCTCGACGACCACGCCGCGGACTTTCCCGGTCGACGTGTCCGCGATCGCGTGCTCGAGATCTGAAGCGCCGAGAACATCGAGCCACGGCGCGAAGCGCGCGCCAACGACGAGAAGGCCCGCCTGCTTTGCGAACGTCCTCCGGGTTGAGATGTACGCCATGTCAGGCTCTCCAGTGCGGTGGCCGAAGCGTCCCCGCGACCGCGCGATTATCGCCCGCAATCCCGAACCGCCAGCACACATTTCGCGATCGCCGGCGCGTATACTAGCGCCTCGACCGCCGGCTATGTTCACACCTGCTGCTGTCAAACCCGCTGTGCCGCTATCGGTCCTCGAGTCGCTCGACATCCGCGTCGGGACGATTCAGGCCGTCGACGACGTCGCGACGTCGAAAAAATTACTGCGCCTCACGGTGGCCTTCGGCGATCACACGCGGTCGATCCTCGCGGGAATGAAACAGGAGCGCGCGAACCCGCAGGAGCTCGTCGGCCGTCAGGCGTTGTTCGTCGTCAATCTCGAGCCGCGAAAGATGGCCGGAGAAATCTCCGAAGGGATGTTGTTCGACATCGGCTACGCCGACGGCGTCACGCCGGTGCTCGCGACGCCGGAACGTTCAGTGCCCGACGGGACACGGGCGGGATGAGGAGAACGCGATGCCTCGAAGCGCAGCCATCGTGCTCACGGCGTCCTTCCTCGCCGCACCGGTGACCGGTCAGCCGGCGCTCGACATCACGTTGAAGCAGGGAACCCCACGCGAAGCGCAGACCCGCGATCAGCTGCGGCGGCTGGTGACGGCCTACGACGTCTCACCGTGGGTCTTCACCAAATCGATCGTCATCGACGAGCGGTCGACCCCGCACAGCCATCCGGTGCTGACGCTGCATGCCAGGCATCTCAAGGACGACGACCTCCTGCTGTCGACGTTCGTGCACGAGCAATTTCACTGGCCGCTGGCGCAGAAGTCCGAGCTCACCGAGGAAGCGATTAAGGAACTGCGCGGCATTTTTCCGACGGTGCCCGGCCGGATGCCAGAGGGCGCACAGGACGAGCACTCGACGTACCTGCACTTGCTGGTCTGCTACCTGGAGTGGCACGCCATCCAGCAGCTCCTTGGCGAACTGAGAGCACGGCAGGTGATGGAGTTCTGGGCGACCGATCACTACACGTGGGTCTACAAAACCGTTCTCGACCGCGAGCGCGACATCGGCAGCGTCCTGGCGAAGTACAAGTTGTTGCCCGCGCGACCGTCCGCGTGACGACCGCTCGCCTGAAAGGCTCGCGCTCCTGACAGCAAGCCCCCAGCCCC
>Ga0070686_100002082_pt1 | contig 11038 bp, 12 predicted proteins | sample KBSS23LmetaG_FD_65654 | JGI IMG/M metagenome (GOLD analysis project Ga0070686, IMG submission 65654) | Switchgrass rhizosphere microbial communities from Kellogg Biological Station, Michigan, USA - KBS S2-3L metaG | ecosystem: Host-associated > Plants > Roots > Rhizosphere ...
ATCCTGCACTATCAAGATTTCTCAACGAACGCGGCATTGGTGAAGAGAGTCTGGGCCCATTTGGCGCCGGGCGGTCGATTGGTCATCAAGGATCGATTTTTAAATGAAGCAGGAACCGGTCCAGCCTGGACCACTGCGTTTGCGGTTCACATTCTCGTGAACACAGAACGAGGCGACTGCTACAGGACGGCAGATGCGATTCAGTGGATGGGAGCAGCTGGCTTTCCAACCGTCACAGAACTGGAGCCGTCAGCGGTTGTGCAGGGTGTAAAGGCTGGTGAATTGTGAGCGAGACAAGCAAGACGTGCGCGATAGGCGCGACTCGCGAAGATGAAACCTCCGACCAGTCCCGCTTTTCTCTCAAGTCTCGCGAGTCCCACGTGAACGATAAGAGGACGCATGCTTGAATGGCTGAGGGAGCCGGGATTTTTTGGAACGCACGCCACGGTAGGGGCGGATATGAGCCAGCTCATGGCGACGTTCTTTACGGGACTCTTCGTGATCGGCTGGATCCAGGCGAAGAGACATCGAACGGATGCTCATCATTGGATGATGTTGAGCGGGATGATCGCTATGTTGGCGTTCTTCACAAGCTACTATTTATTTCGTCAATTAGGCGTGTTGGCCTTCGAAGGGAAGGAAGGCTTTGGTGGATCGCAAGTCCTCTACGATTATGTCTTTATTCCTATTCTGACGGTGCATATCATTCTCGTCATTCTCGGATTGGTCATGGCGATCTACATGATTGTGCTGGGTTTTCGGGCGCAACAAGTGATTGATGGTGTCCGATCGCTCAAGGAAACATTGTTGCTCACGACATGGAGGAAGGTCGGATTGATCTTTGGCACGCTCACGGCGCTGGTCATGCTGTTGTTCTTCTCGCGCATCGCCACCGCTGATTTTTCGATGCGGAAATTCGAAGTGTATCTTGGTTTGTTGTCTCTGATCGCCATCGTGTTCTCGGTCGAGATGACGATCCAACGGATCTGGCCGAACGGCGCGCGACGCCATCGCGCGCTCGGGCGATTCACGATGGTCGTGTATTGCGTGCTCTTTGTGACCGGGACCACCACCTACACGATGCTCTATCTCTTGTACCCAGGCAAAATCGGATAAATGAGGATGAGTCTGTAATGAGTGATAGGCACGCAATGAAAAGATGGCGAATACTCACTCCTTCCGAGGTGTTTCAGGTTTCAGGTTTCACTGCGCACGGTGTTTCACCATGTTGACCTGTGGCTGCGGTCGCTGGATGCATACCGAGGGGATTGAGGAACGTGTGTATGGGGATGGAACGCCCCAGTGGTTCATTCGGACGGAGTGTCGAGGCTGTGGGCTAAAAGTAGGGGTCGATGTTCCTGCCGGTCAACCTGATGGACTCGTAGATCGGGTGATGTGGACCGATGATGCAATCCATCGTCTGGACCGCATGCCTCCGTATCTTGCCCTGCTCGTGCGTGCTGAAGTCGAGCAGGATATGCGGGTGAGAGGGGAACGGGTTGTCACATACGACATCTTGCTCCGTCCAAGGCCCGGTGAACGCATTGAATGGGAACCTGAAGCGGAGCGTCGATTGGACAAGGTGCCGGCGCCTGTGCGTGCCATGGCACGCATTGAATTAGAGCGGACCGCAGCCGATCGTGACGTGGGACGGGTTACGGTCGCGTTGATGGAAGAAGTGAAGGCGCGTTATTTCGGGATGGGCGCACAGAAAACGTAAGGGGTGAGGCGTAAGGGGTAAGGCGAGAACAACGGAGCCCCAGGCACCTCACGCCTCACGGAACTACTATGTTGCATCGAATGGCGCTACGAGTGTTACCTAGTCTCAGTCTGGCCGTGACAGAACACTCTGTGCGCAAGAAAAAACGGATCGTCATGTTTGTGCCTGGGTTGGTGGCGTTTGCTGTTTATCGGGTGGCCAAGCTGTTGTTGCCGCTTTCGGAACCGATCGTGTTGTTGGCGGTCAGCGGTCTTGTCTCGTTGGTGACGGCGTTGTTGGCCTATCGTGTCGGTCGGGCCACTGCGTGGGGGAAGATTCTGCGAGATGACGGGAGTCGCTTACTGATATGGCTTGGCGGGTGGATCGGGTTCGTGTATGGGATCCAGTTGTCTCTGTTGGTCTTGGCGCTGCTCTGGCTCGTCGGGTATGACTATCTCAAACATCCGGATGGACCGGCCATGATGGCCATCATCATCGCCTGTACGTCTGTCGCGCGCGATGCCTTTGAAATTGGGCATGTGCGGAACGTTGCCCTCATGGGCCGTCCATTTCCGACGTTTCCCGATGGGGCGGCTCTCCGCACGATGGTAGGCAATCATGCGATGGAACTTGGTCCTTGGGTCGCAGTCGGTCTCATCGTCGGCGCATTGGGCGCGTCGCTGGGGTATTTTGTCGATGCGAATCAGGGCGCGGCACTGGTCCAGTTGTCCGCCGTGGCCGTGCTGGGCGGCGGTGTTGCGCTCTGTGCCTACTTTGGCGGCCTTCGTCCAAGGGCGTCATGGAGCCAAGGGCTGCTACAGACGAAGCCGGGTGAGTTACTCAAATATTGGTGGTGGCCCGGCCTCTCCTTCGCCGCGACATATTATCTCGTGGCGGCGGGATGTGTGATTTTCCTTTTGAGACAACCTGGAATTCCCACTTCCTACGCGATGGCCGGCGGCGGACTCGTGACGGGCATGATGGCGCTGTATTGTTACTATCTCGGGTTTCGTCGGCAAGTAGAAGAACAGCAGGGACACACGATGTCGAGTGCCTTACTCCGATGTCCCTTTGTCATGGGGATCCTTGGCAAGTCGACGGGAGCCGGTGCTTCAATGACGGCTGGTTCCGGTTCGAAGGTCTAAGCAGGATGCTGAAAAAGTCCGCCAGCTTCGTTCTCGCATCGTTCAGACCCTCAACGTACCCCAGAGGGTACGCCTCGGGCCTTCACTCGCTGCGGCCTTGCTGGACGAACTTTTTGAGCATCCTGCGAGAGCGTTCTACTGTTATCCCACACGTTCGAATTATCGAAGATCTCGCTATGAAGAAGAAAGTGTACGGAGTTATCGGATTTTTCGTCCTGCTGTTGGTTGTGCTAGCGGCCGTGGGGATTGGTTGGGGTCTAGAGAGTCAATCCTTTGCCGAAGAAGCCACCGATCTCTATTTCAAGACACCGGGGACCCCCCAGGGGCCTCCGGCTCCTTCTCCCCAGGAGACTGTCTACTCGCGCATCGGGTCGTTCGACAGTCGATTGCTCGTGTGGTTCATCACACAACTCCATACGTACTTCGGAGGGTTTGTTCTCGCGTTGCCGATCTTTTGCGTGTTGCTGGAATTTTTGGGGCTCAGCAGTAGAAAGCCCGGCCTCGCACTTCGCTATGACAGCCTTGCGAGAGATTTGGCAAAAGTCGCTCTCCTCGCCCTGTCGGTGACGGCCGTGCTTGGTAGCATCATGCTGGGGATATTTCTCTATTTCTATCCGAGTTTCATGAAGTACATGGGCGGGACGTTCAAGGCCTTTATGCCGGTATACGCGGTCGTGTTTGTCGGCGAATCGCTGTTGCTCATCACCTATTACTATACCTGGAACCGAATGGCTGAGCCGGCTTTGAAGTGGGGTCACGCGTCGATCGGCCTGTTAGCCAACGTGTTTGGGACGGCACTGCTGTTTTTAGCGAACGGCTGGTCGGCCTTCATGATGGCTCCGGCCGGTGTCGATGCGCGAGGGCGGTTTTTGGGAAACGGATGGCATCTACTCCATTCAGCCCTGTGGAATCCATTGAACGTCCATCGCTTCCTGGCAGACATTATGTCTGGGGGCGCAGTGGTGTTGGCCTATGCCTGCTATCGATTTTTCACGAGCAAGACCGAACAATCGCGCGCCTATTTCGATTGGGTTGGGCATGTCTTTTTGTTTGTTATGGTCTGCGCGCTGTTACCGATGCCCTTTGCCGGCTACTGGTTGATGCGATCGGTCTACGGATTCAGCCAGAGTATGGGTGTGACGATGATGGGTGGATTGCTCACCTGGCTGTTCGTCGTGCAAGCCCTTCTGATCGGTGTCCTATTTCTCGGAATCAACTTCTATCTGTGGCAGAGCATGGCTCGCCTTCAAGGGGGCGAACGATATCAGCCCTACTACCAAGGCCTGCTCACGGTGTTCATGTTGGCACTGTTTATTTGGCTGACGCCCCACACCGTCTTCATGTCGGCCGGTGAAGTGAAGGCAATGGGCGGAGCCTCACATCCCGTGGTCGGCAACTATGGAGTGATGTCGGCGAAGAACGGCGCGGTCAACGTTATGATTCTCGTGACCGCCTTGAGCTTCATGTATTACCGTCGGGCCAATCGAACGATAGTCGTACCCTGGGTCAGGAGAGGGAACATCCTCATCGGCGCACTCTTTCTCCTGGGGGCCCTCAATATTATTTGGCTTTCAGTGTATGGGTATTATCTGCCGGCGAAGCTCCGCATCGGACTGTCGGCGCCGCAGGCCGCGACCACGTTGACGGTCCTTGTGGTTGGTGTGGCGATCAATCGTATGATGCTTAAGGGGGCGCTCCTCCACGGGCCGGTCCAGTGGGGAAAGATTTCCCTCAGAGGCATGGTGGGCCTATTTGGATTGGCTGCTGCGTTTTCGTGGGTCATGGGACTCATGGGCTATATCCGTTCCTCCGGACGGTTGGCGTGGCACGTGAGTGATTTGATGGCCGATGTTTCTCCCTGGTCCTTCACGCCGGACTTCGCCTTCGCTGCGAAGATGGTGACCCTCAATATGATGGTGTTCTGGGGCGCAGTGTTCATTCTATTCTGGATGTCCCAGCGTGACCAGTCGCCTTTGATAGGAGAAGAGCCGGTCGAGGGAAGCGAGAGGGTGTTGGTGCCGCCGTCGTCGTCGCAAGAGGCATAAAACTGAGAAAGAGGTGGGTGATTATGAGGGGAGGGGTGATGGTTCGGAGATGTCTCGTGGTTGGGCTGGTGGCGTGTGGAAGCTTCGTAATGCAGGGCGCGGTCACGGCACAAAACCAATCCTTGGTCCTAGAGGATTTTCAGACGAAAGACGCAGACGGATTTCCATTGAATTGGGAACATGAGAATCAACGAAGCCAGTCCAAGGGCCGGGATGCGTATAAGGTTCAGACCGAAAACGGTGTGAACTTTCTGGCGGCGAAGGATGCGGGGCAAAGGATCAAGAAAAAGAAGATCGAGTGGGACCCGAAGGCCTTCCCAGTCCTTACCTGGCGTTGGCGTCTGCAAAAATCCACGACGGAGAGTGAGCCGATTGCAGCGATCTATGCCTCACTGGATACCGACCTGATGTTTATTCCTGTCTTTACGAAGTATATCTGGAGTGCCACCAAGCCCGAGGGCACGCTGACCGAAGGCGGCATCTTCAGCGGTTCGGAGATTGTAGTGCAAAGCGGCACGAAAGAAGTCGGTCAGTGGTTTGAAGAGCGCGTGAACGTCTATGAAGATTTCAAACGGATTCACAAGCATGAACCGGCTGCCAAAGCCTGGGGCATCTCGATCATCGCCGCGTCCGGCGTAGAAATTGATTTTGGTTCGATGGTGGCAAGCGCAGGACGCTAGAACAATGGATCGGTGTCAGTATGGCCAAGTCCGGCACAGAACGATCGACGCTTCTCAAGGCGATGGATATTCTGTTCGGTATGGTCGTGATGGGAACCGTCGGGACACTCATTGGGATGATCGCGGGCGGCGGCATTATGCCGCTAGCGAGTGGGGCGGGACTGGTGCTCGGTGGATTCATCGGGCTTATGGGCGGGCGGCGCTTTCTGGCCAGTATACTGGTAGGGACTGTGTTGGGCGGGGCGCTTGCCTGGTTCATCGGCGGCCCGGAGAGAATATCCGTGGGCGCGGGGGCCGGCGCCGCCATGGGTGGGTTTCTCGGTGTGCAGATTTCGATGTTGCTGGATATGCGCGCGGCAAAGAAGAAGGCTGCAACCGGAGGAGTATAAGACGCGATGGAAAATAAGGGAGTGCTCGTCGGCGGGATCGTGTTTGTCTTTGGGGCGTTCATCCTGATGATTAGCCTGCTGGTCTATGAGTCCTACAAGGCAAAACAGATGAAAGCGCTGGCAGCGTCGATCAGGACCGAGGCTCGACCTGCGCCGACCAGCGCACCCTCGCTGGATTATTCGATGTATAAGACAAAGATAGGCGATGAAGGGCGGGATATGGTGCAGGTTCCTGAAGGCCCGTTCATCATGGGCAGCAAGGATGGCGACCCGGATGAGACGCCGGAGCGGCAAGTGTATTTGGGCGCATTCTATATCGACAGGAAAGAAGTGTCGCAAGATGAATATGCCCGGTTCGCCAAAATGACCAAGCGTCCGCTACCGAAGATCGAAGTGTTTGAAGATGATCAATCCAAGTTGCTGCAGCCCGAGTTTGCGGCGATGAGCATGTCATGGGATGAAGCGGCGGCCTATTGCAAGTGGGCGGGAAAGCGCCTTCCCACGGAAGCGGAATGGGAAAAGGCCGGTCGTGGTGAGGGGAAGCGGAAATACGCGTGGGGCGATACCGTGAGGAACGGCCGCGCCAACGCCAATCTGGATGGGAGTGAAGATGGATACCGATATCTCGCGCCTCCCGGGTCCTTCGAAGCCGGCCGAAGCCCCTATGGAATCTATGACATGACCGGGAACGTCGCGGAATGGGTTGCAGACTCGTACGATGAGCATTACTACCAGAAAGCGCCCTATCGTGACCCGAAAGGGCCTGAACGCGCGGATTTGAAAGTCGTGCGTGGAGGGTCGTGGCGAGAGACCGAGCATAATGCGCGGCTATCCAAGCGATTTGCCGCGAAAGCATGGCGGACGGATATTACAATCGGGTTTCGCTGTGCGAGCGACGATGTGGAGGCGAGCGATAGCCCCGCGAAGTCATAACCGACATGCTCGAAACCAAATTCAAGGTGATGTTTCTTCTTGCCGTCCTCGCATTTGCTGCGATTCCTATCATGGGAATCCTCCGTGGCACTACGCTGACCCCGTTTGAAGCGCCTTCTGCCGATACCACAGACTCAACCCCATCAGGGCCGCCCGATCCTTCTCAGGCTTCTCGTGAAGAGCCGGTCCCGGAAGAAATGATCTCGATTCCGGCAGGACCCTTCATCCGCGGGACAGATCATGGGGGGTTCGATGAACGTCCGCAGCGTACGCTGGTGTTGGGCACGTTCGCCATTGATCGCAACGAAGTGACCAATTTTCAGTACCAACAATTTGTCGATGCGACTGGGCATCGCAAATCTGGTCCTCCTGCTCGCTACGCCAAGAATATGAGCAAGATGGGTAGCATCAATCAGCCTGTGGTCTACGTGTCATGGGAGGATGCGGAGGCCTACTGCCATTGGAAAGGGAAGCGGCTTCCGACCGAGGCAGAGTGGGAGAAGGCCATGCGAGGATCAGATGGACGTCTGTGGCCCTGGGGTAATGTGGAACAGCCCAACGGAGCGAATTGGGCCAGGGTGCAGGATGGTCATGAGGTATCCGCAATCGTCGGTACGGTTTTGACCGATAAGAGCCCGTACGGTGTTATGGATGGGGCAGGCAATGTGATGGAATGGGTGGCCGACTGGTATGCGGAACGGTACTTCGAAGAGGCCCCGGAACAGAACCCGCAGAGCCCAGAAAACGGGGTATTTCGGGTGCTTCGGGGGGGAGGCTATACGACCACGGGAGCCGATATTCGCATCACCAGCCGGAGCAAGATGGTGCCAGACTTTCGCGATGAGACAATCGGGTTTCGCTGTGCGGTTTCTGGTGCGAAATCAGGGAAAAGCTGAAGGGGAAGACCATGCGAAACCTACAGGAAATCAAAGTAGTAGAGAATGAGAAACACGGCCAGAAGTATATTGACAACCATACCCGCCAAAACTATAATGTCGAACACTTTTGATTTTTTTTTCATCGAGTTTCCCTTGATTTTTCGTGTGCGGCAAGGAATTTTGAATAACATATGAATATCTGTGTGTCAAGAAAATCGCTGAGCTGATTAGAGATTTATTTGGCTGTTTCAGGAGAGAAGGAGACGCGATGGCCACGGCAGCACCGGATAGCGAGATAAAGGTCAGAGTCGGCAAGATGATTTTTTACATCACTTGTGCAGTCGGTCTGTGGTTTTTTTATTGGTTCGCTGGAATTCAGTGCCCCTGCTAAGCAGGGCCACTGCAGGGCTAGAATTTTCTGAACGTCCGAAAGGTCGAGGGAGGGAGTGCGATGGGCATGACAATCGTTTACGTGGTGGTGTCGCTAGTCGTCTGCGTCGCGTATTTTACAGCGGTCGACCACTTTTTGATGGAGTCGCAGGGGCTGGACTACTGGTACCTTTTCAGAAAGTAGAGCCTGGTAGTTCTGCTGCTCCGATTCTGGCTTGTGGGTAAATTGAACGTGAATCTTTTTCAGAATGCATCAAGGAGGTATCTCATGGGACGTGTAGCCGGGAAGAAGTTATTTTCAATCATGGCGCTGTGCGCGATGGTTGGCCTTCTCCTGCTCCCCATCGCCGTATCGCTTCCGTCGCTGGCAATGGGCGCAGATGCGCCTGATGCGGTGAAGAAAGAAGGTGAGGCGAAAGTCGAGAAGGGACGAGATGTCTATTATAAGACGGAGGGTATCGTCGTCGGTGCCCCTGCTCCGAAGACCGTCGATGGCCCTAAGGATTATCCGCGGTACAACTTCGAGAGCCGTGTGTTGCTCTGGTTTGCAAACCAGCAGCACCTCTACTACGGAAGTTTCGTACTCGCAGTTCCGATCTTCTGCATGGTTATTGAATTCATGGGGATGGTGACGAAGGATAAGGCGATGGCGAAGCGGTATGACCAGCTCGCCTATGACTTCATTAAGATCAGTCTGACGGCTTATTCGATCACTGCAATTCTGGGCGGTATCCTGATCTTCACCTTCCTGACGCTCTATCCTGCATTCTTCGGCTATCTCTCCAGTATCTTCCGCCCCGTCATGCATATCTATGCGCTGATGTTTGTGGCGGAGAGCGGAACCATTTATATCTATTACTACGGCTGGGACAAGATGAAGGAAGGGTTCCTCAAGTGGATTCACGTGAGCATGTCCGTGGTCTTGAATGTGATTGGTACCCTGCTTATGTTCCTGGCGAATTCCTGGATCGGCTTCATGATGTCGCCGGCCGGCGTCGATGAGCAGGGCCGGTACTTGGGGAACATCTGGCACGTCATTCATACCGCCCTCTGGAATCCGCTCAACGTGCATCGCATTTTGGGTAATATGGCGTTCGGCGGTGGTGTAGTGGCGGCTTACGCGGCGTACAAGTTTTTGGCCTCCAAGACTGATGAGGATCGTGCGCACTATGACTGGATGGGCTACATCGCCATGGCGCTCGGCGTGGCGTTCTTGATTCCCTTGCCGTTCGCCGGCTACTGGTTGATGCGCGAGGTGTACGCCTACCGCCAGCAGATGGGGATTACGCTCATGGGCGGCCTCCTGGCTTGGCTCTTCATTATTCAAGCTACCATGATCGGCATCCTCTTCTTGAGCACGAACTATTATCTCTGGCAGGCGCTTGGTCGAATGCGCGGCGCAGAGAAGTATCAACGCTACATTAAGTATCTCGTATTTGTTCTCTGCGTCGGCTACCTGGTGTTCATTACCCCCCACACGATCGTCATGACTCCAGCTGAGCTCAAGGCCATGGGTGGTCAACAGCACCCGGTGTTGGGAAACTATGGGGTAATGTCAGCCAAGAACGGTGGAATTAACGTGATTATCACCACCACCATTCTGAGCTTCGTCTGGTACATGCGAGGCAATAAAGTCTCGACGGTATCTTGGTCGAAGTTCGGCAATATCTTTATGGGTGTCTTCTTCGGGTGCGCCTATGTAAACATCATTTGGCTGGCGATCTACGGGTATTACATCCCGGCAAACGTGCGTGTGGGTCTGTCTGTGCCTCAAGTCGCAACAACACTATCCTGTCTCTTCTTCATGTTTGCGCTCAACGGCTTCATGATGAAGGGAGCCAAGCAGATGGGGGCAATTGAGTGGGGGAAGATCTCTGTTCGATCGCAATACGCATTGATCATGCTTGCAACCGCCTTTACCTGGATGATGGGTTTGATGGGGTACATACGCTCTTCGGTCCGATTGTTCTGGCACGTGAATGAGATCATGCGTGATAACTCGCCTTGGGCCTATACGCATACGGTGGGTTTCGCAGCGAACATGATCTCGTTCAATGTGCTGTTCTTCTGGGTTACCATCCTGTTCGTCTTTTGGCTAGGAAGCCTCGGGGTAAAGAAGGCGCCTGTCGAGGCAAAGGTAGGGGTTCCAGGCGGCGCACCGCAGCCGGCTGGGGGCCACTAATCATCTTTAAGGATCTTGGTTGGGGGAGTGGAGGCACGGAGCGCGCGCTTTTCTCCTACCCGAACCTCAGGAGGTTACATCCGTGGGCGATCTGATAAAAGAAGGTTTATCGATAGGGTGGCCACTATTTGCGCTTCTCGCCGGTCTCTTTGTGTATTCATTGGTATCCGTTAAGGATGGAACTGCAAAAAAGCGCGCGTTGTTCAAACTCTTAATCGGCACGGTTGCCGCCTGCATGCTGATGGTGGCAATTGCACACTATAAGGGGAGCTTCTATGAAGCGAACCGGATGCTTCCGGTCTCCTTAGTTCTCATCACTGCGATGTGTTTTATGATGGGGATCTATTTCCCCAATCAAGCCGCATTGCTCAAGATCGGTGGCTTCATGTTCCTGGTTGCCGCGGGCCTGTCAGGATATGGGAACTGGTTGCCGCAGGTCGAAGGCGGTTTTCCTCCTGCAGAAGTGAAATTGGATTTTGCTTCTATGTCTGTCCAGGCACTTGCCGATGAAGGTGAGAAGATCATTTTCGGTGGAATTGGAAAGAATAAAGAGCAGGGGGCAGTTGGCAAGGGCCAGTGCCCTCTCTGTCACGCATTCCACGCAGGAATGCTTGGTGAACGCGCGCCCAACTTGGTAGGTCTTCCAGGGCGAGCAGGCAAGGAGCGATTAGAGGATCCAAAATATAGCAGGGGCAAG
>Ga0070686_100002083_pt1 | contig 11036 bp, 11 predicted proteins | sample KBSS23LmetaG_FD_65654 | JGI IMG/M metagenome (GOLD analysis project Ga0070686, IMG submission 65654) | Switchgrass rhizosphere microbial communities from Kellogg Biological Station, Michigan, USA - KBS S2-3L metaG | ecosystem: Host-associated > Plants > Roots > Rhizosphere ...
GCAGCCCTGAAGGGCTGCGCTACGGGTTGCATTACTTGTGCAGCCCTGAAGGGCTGCGCTACGGGTTGCATTACTTGTGCAGCCCTGAAGGGCTGCGCTACGGGTTCCATTACTTGTGCAGCCCTGAAGGGCTGCGCTACGGGTTCCATTACTTGTGCAGCGTTGAAGGGCTGCGCTGCGGGTTGCGTTCGCGGGCGCATCACTGCACCTCCAGACCGAGCGTCGTCAGCACGCGCGCCTGGGCGTGCGCCAGCTCGACGCGATGACGGGCGCGATCGAACTGCGCCGTGAGCCACTCCGTGCGTCGATCGAGATAGTCCGCCGCCGTCGTCACCCCTTCCTGGAGGCGCAGGCGCGCCGCCTGATCGATGGCGTCGCGCAGGGCGACGATGCGATCGTCGGACGCCGCCGCACTCTGCAGCCGATCGATCGTCGCGAGGTCCAGTTCGATCGCACGGCGGACGCCGCTCGTGAACGCGTGCTCTTCGGCGGCGACGATGTCGCGCTGGAGCGCGAGGGCGGCGCGCTCGCGGGCCGAGCTGCCCCAGGTCCACGCCTTCCACTGCAGCTGCACGCCGCCGAGGGCGTAGAACTCCGATTGATCGCTGATGAAGTTGAGCCCGGGCCGGCCATACCCGGCGCGGCCGAACGCCGACACCTGCGGCAGATCGGCCGCCTCGGCGAGCTCCTGCTGGCGCGTGACGCGGTCGCGCGTGCGGTCGAACTGCTCGTACTCGGGGCGGGCACGGACGCTGTCGAGCGCACGCCGCGCCTCGACCACCGCCGCGTTGAGATCGGGCAGCGCCGCGGCGGCGTCTCCGGCAATCGGATGCCCAACCAGCGCCGACAGGCGGGCCAGCGCGGCGCGGCGGGTCGCGACGAGCTCGTCGGCCTGCTGCCGCTGCCGCAGCAGCGCAGCCTCGACAGCGGCCGCCTCGCCGGCGAGCGCCGCGCCTTCGCGCACGCGCGCCGAGGTTTCACGCAGGCGCGCCTCGAGATCGTCGATCGACGCGGTCAACGCGCCGATCTGCTCCTGCAGAATCGCGGCGGTGAAGAAGGCATCGTTCACCTCCTGGCGAAGCGCGAACAGCGACGTGCGGACGCGCGCCTGCGCTTCGGCGAGATCGGCGTGCGCGAGATCGCGGCGGGCGGCACGCGACGGGTCGTAGAGTTTCTCGTCGGCGCGCAGCGACGCGTCGTACGTGAATTTCGGCGGCGCAAACGGCGGCTGGCCGCCGGGCAACACCAGCGGCAGCGTCGGGACATCGGACTGATATTGCGTCTGGGCGAGCGTGCTGATCGCCGGCAGCCGCTCGGCGTCGAGATTGTGGAGGCGCAGATCGGTCTGCGACGCGAGCAACCCGAGCTCGCGCGTTCGCGCGTCGGCGGCACGCGCCTCCTGCTGCAGCACGCCGAGCCGAAGCGCCTCACCGCCCTGGGCCGCCGCCGCCGACGGCATCGAGGCGCACAGCACCCCTGCCAGCAAACCATACGTTGCCCGTGTGCTCATGGCCGGAGCGCTCCGAGAAAGAACTCGACGAGATCGGTACGGCGCCGGGCGATGAACCGCGCGAACCCGGCCTGGTCGAGGCCGAGCATCGCCTGCAGCATCGGCCGCGCGGCAAAGGGAAAGATGCACAGAGACACCAGGTTGACCATGAACGACTCCGGCGTGATCGGCCGCATCTCGCCGGCGGCGACGCGGGCGGCGATCTGGCGCTTCAGGACGCCGAACACGCGCGGCCGGATCTCGGCCGGCGTCAGCCCGTGGGTCATCGTGGCGATCAACTGCCGGGCGCGTTCGGGGTGGTGTGCGACCTCGCCGATGATGTAGCCGGGCAGGTAGGGCGCCCGCGACAGGTGCTCGAGTTCGAGGGCGACGACGCGAGCGACCTTGTCCTCGATCGCGGCCTCTGAACCCATGACGCGGACGATCGCCGGCATCAGCTGCGAGCCGGCCCGTTCGAACGCCGCCCGCGCCAGCTGCTCCTTGCTGCGGAAGTAATAGTGCAGCAGCGCCTGGTTGACGCCCGCTTCGGCGGCGATTTCCTGCATCCGTGCGCCGGCCGTGCCGCGGCGGACGAACACCGCGTGCGCGGCGTCGAGAATCCGCTGCTCGGTGTCGGCGGAGCGCGACGATCGCGCGGCTCGCAACTGGCGCGGCTTCTTGTTTAACTGAGTCATTTAACCATTCAATTAAAAATAACGGTAGTCGATCCGAGGCGCTATTGCAAACCGACGGTTAGGCCAGGCGGGCCGGGTAGGCCGGGTGGGTCAGGTAGGTCGCACGGCCACATCTTCCCGCGGCGGTGGGTAAACCCGATCGGGGTTGAACCACACGGTTCACATGACCCGTAGTCCGACCCACCAGGCCTACCCGGCCACCAGGCCTACCCGGCCTTCCAGAATCCGAGCTGGCGCCGCAGGGCGACGATCTGGCCGACGTGGTAGGCGGTATGGTCGGCGAGGAGCAGGACGTTGCGCAGGTAGGTTTGATGCGCCTGACCGCGCGGCACGACGGCGAACAGATCCGGAGTGGTGCGCACCACTTCTTTCATCGCCTCGAGGTCGCGGCGATAATCGGCGAGCGCGTTCTTCCACGCCGCGGTCGTCTTCGGCCCGCGCGCCTTCGGCCAGAAATCGGCCGGCCACTTCAAGCGCTCTTCGTAACCCGGGTTGACCGTGAAATCGAGGATATCGGCCTGCGCGATCCGGATGTGCTCGACGAGCTGCCAGATCGAGTACTGCCAGAGCCGCGGCACGAGCGCCGCGGTTTTGAACGGCACGGCGTCGACCGCGGCCTCGAAGGTCGCGTGCGCGTCCTTCGAATCGAGCAGGTTCGCCAGTTGCGTGCGCAGCGTACGGTCGTCCATGACCCGTCCTCGTCGGCGATTATTGCGGCAGATCGGCGAGCAGTCCGCGCGCCGCCTGCGCGTGGTCGCCATGCACCCAGAACTCGATCGTGCCGGTGACCGCGCCGGAGCCGATCGACCCCTGCAGGCCTTCGTTCTTGGTGAAGTACTCGATCCGTTCGCCCTCGAGCAGCGATTTCGCGACCGCGACGACCGCGACGTTGATCGTCTCGAACACGCACACGAACTGCGAACCGCGGCCGCTGGTCATCGCCCACGCTACAGCACGCGGATCAAGTCCGAGCGGGTGATGATGAAGGTCTTGTCGGTCTTGAAGTCGCGCACCAGCACCGCCGGGTTCTGCGGCGTGATCATCGTCGACAGCAGATCGACCGGCGTCGACACGTCGACGAAGGGAAAGGCCGGCTGCATGATCGTTTCGACCGGCTGCGCTTTCACCGCCGGCTGGCGGACCAGTTCCTCGTAGAGATGCGTCTCGTTGAGCGAGCCGACCAGGCGGTTGTCGCGGGTGATCGAGATCTGCGAGAAGTCGTGCTCGCTCATCAGCCGGACGGCGTGCTCCACCGGCTCGTTCGAGTCGAGCGAGCACAGCTCGCCGGACAGCCGCATCGCCACCAGGTCGCGCGCCGCCATGCCGGTCTTCTCGATGAAGCCCTTCTCGCGCATCCACTCGTCGTTGAACATCTTGCCGAGATAGCGCGAGCCGTGGTCGTGAAAGATGACCACGATCAGATCGTCCGCCGTAAACTGCTCGCGCAGCTGCAGCAGCCCGGCCATCGCCGATCCGGCCGAGTTGCCGGCGAAAATGCCTTCTTCGCGCGCGATCCGCCGCGTCATCATCGCCGCGTCCTTGTCGGTCACCTTCTCGAAGTGATCGATGACGTCGAAGTCGACGTTCCTGGGCAGGAAGTCCTCGCCGATCCCTTCGGTGATGTACGGGTAGATCTCGTGCTTGTCGAAGACGCCGGTCTCCTTGTACTTCTTGAACACCGACCCGTAGGTGTCGATGCCCCACACCTTGATCGTCGGGTTGCGCTCCTTCAGGTAACGGCCGACGCCGGAAACCGTTCCGCCGGTGCCGACGCCGACCACCAGCTGCGTGATCCGGCCGCCGGTCTGCTCCCAGATCTCCGGCCCGGTCTGCTCGTAGTGCGCCTGCGAGTTCGAGAGGTTGTCGTACTGGTTCGCCTTCCACGAGTTCGGTACCTCGCGCTCGAGCCGCGACGACACCGAGTAGTACGAGCGCGGATCCTCCGGATCGACGTTGGTCGGGCAGACGATCACTTCCGCGCCGAACGCCTTCAGCGCGTCGACCTTTTCCTTCGACTGCTTGTCGGTGGTGGTGAAGATGCAGCGGTAGCCCTTGACGACGGCGGCGATCGCCAGGCCCATGCCGGTATTGCCCGACGTCCCCTCGATGATCGTCCCGCCCGGCTTCAGCAGGCCGGCCCGCTCGGCGTCTTCGATCATCTTCAGCGCCATGCGGTCCTTGATCGAGTTGCCTGGATTGAAGGTCTCGATCTTCGCCAGCACCGTGCCCTTGATCACCCCGCGCGTGATGCTGTTGATGCGGACCATCGGCGTGTCGCCGATCGCGTCGAGAATCGTGTCGCAGATCTTCTTCACCGACTCAGTCTATACTCACGTCCCGTGCCGAAGCTCATCGCCGCGCCGACGATCGTCGCTGCCGCCGGAACCAGACCGAAAAGAATCGAGGAATACGCCGGACGCGTCAACTCCGGCCACGCCAGCGTGAGCGTGGCGCGCATGACGTCGCCGGCGGGATGGGAAGAACCCGGCCAGCGGCCCGACTTCGAAGAGATCACCGTCGTGCTCCGCGGCATGCTGCGCGTCGAACACGACGGCGGCACGCTCGACGTCCGCGCCGGTCAGGCCATCATCGCCTCCCCCGGCGAGTGGATTCGCTATAGCACTCCAGAGGCCGACGGTGCCGAGTACATCGCCGTCTGCGTTCCCGCGTTTTCGCCCGCCACCGTTCATCGGGATTCTTAGAGTCGGTTTCGATCGCGCCGTACCGGAGCGCGCGCCTTTAGGCCGGCCGCGCGGGCAGCCCTGAAGGGCTGCGCTACGTGAATTAGCGGCCCCCGGCGACGTCGATGAAGGTGCCGGTCGAGTACGACGCCTCCTCGGACAGCAGCCAGAGAATGGCGCGCGCGACTTCGATGGCGTGGCCGCCGCGCTGGATCGGCAGCGTCGGCCCGAGGCGATCGACGCGGCCGGGCTCACCGCCGTCGGCGTGGATGTCGGTGTAGATGATGCCGGGGCGGACGCCGTTCACGCGGATGCCTTCGGCGGCCACCTCCCGGGCGAGGCCGATCGTCAGCGCGTCGAGCGCCGCCTTGGAGGCGGCGTAATCGACGTATTCGCCGGGCGCGCCGAGCTGTGCAGCGCGTGACGAGACGTTGACGATCGCGCCGCCGCGGCCGCCGCGGGCGGTGGACATCCGCCGCACGGCTTCGCGCGCGCAGACGAAGGCGCCGCGCACGTTGGTCGCGAAGATCCTGTCGAGCCGCGCCGCGTCGATGGCCTCGACGCGCGTCTGCCGCTCGAGGATACCGGCGTTGTTGACGAGCGCGGTCAGCGGGCCGAGCTCGGCGTCGACGGTCGCGAACAGCCGCTCCACTTCCGATTCGACGGCGACGTCGGCGCCGACCGCGATCGCGCGGCCGCCGGCGGTGCGGATGTCCCGCACCACATGCTCGGCGGCATCGCGCTTCGCCCGATAGTTCACGCACACGGCGTAGCCGCGTTCGGCCGCCAGTCTTGCCGTCGCCGCGCCGATGCCGCGGCTGCCTCCGGTCACGATCATCACGGCTGCCATCACCCGCATCGTACGCCGAACAGGACCACCCGAGGCGCGCCCGCGTGTAGCGCACGCCTTCGGCCTGCCATCGCCGGCGACGGATCAGCGAACCTGCATCCCCTCGGCGATCCGCTCGGCTTCCGGCTTCGTGAAGTTGCCGCTCACGATCGCGGACTCGCTGATCGGCGACCGCAGTGTCGGTGCGGCGATCACCTGGTCGTCGACGAGCAGCGCCAGCGGCGCGTTCAGGTGGGACGCCGTTGCCCGCGCCATCTTCGCGGCGCCCGCCGTGGTGAAGGTCACCGCGACGCCGAAGCCTGGCCCGTTCCCATTCGCGACGACGGTGCTGCGCAGAATGTCGTCGTTGGTGACGACCGTCTCCGCGTGCAGGTAGACAACGCCATCGGATCCGACGATCCGCGCCGGTCGCAACCCGGGCGCGAACGCATTTTCGGCAAGCCGTACTTCGAAGCGGACCGCCGCCGCGTGCAAGGTTGTGCCGCCTCCCGACCAGAAGCGCGTGATGGCGGCGATCGCGAGGATCGCCAGCATCGCGGCGACGATCAACAGCGCGGGCCGCCTCCTCTGCCACGGCGACGCGCGTCGCGGTGGCTGACTGGCGGCTGCCTCGAGTACCAACGCGCGAATGCGGTTGCGCTCTTCGTTGCCGCGCGCGGGTTCGTCGCGCAGCGGATCGGCATCGCGCAGCAGATCGCTAACGGTCTTCATTGACGTCCTCCGTGACCTTCAAGAAATCGCGCCAGTTCGCGCCGTCCAACGGACAGATGCCATCTGACGGTGATCGCGGTGATCCCGAGCAGCGCGGCGATCGCCGCGATCGGCAGCCCCTCGAGCTCGTGCATGACGACGATGGCGCGGCGCCGCGGCGCGAGCGTGTCGAGCCCACGCCAGACGGTGGCGCGGGCGACGAGCGCCGCTTCCTGACCGCCGGCAACTTGAGGTGAAAGGCGGACCGCCTCGTCGTACCGGCTCCGCACCTCCGCCTTGCGCCATTCGTCGCGCCGGATGTTGACGAGCACGCGCACGAGCCACGCTTCGGCGGCGCCGGCATCGAGCGGAACCGCAGCGACAGACCGGGCCGCTTTCAGAAAGGTCTCCTGCACGAGGTCGCGCGCGTCGTCGCTGCCCGGCACCAGCCGCCTCGCCAGCCGGTAGAGCCGTTCGTAGTGCAGATCGACCAGCGCGGAGAGGCGCTCCGCCGCCTCCATCGGCAGCATGGCGGGCACGACGTCGGCCATGGGCAATCCGTTCATACTCTGTAAACGTCCGAGGGGGCGATTATGTTGGTGGCGGCGGATAATCGAGCGTTCACACTAATGGAGCGCAGCCCTTCAGGGCTGCCCGGCCTCCGTTTAGCAGGCCTTAAGGCCTGCGCTACGAATGCTGCCCGGCGGCCGTTTAGCAGGCCTTAAGGCCTGCGCGACGAATGCTGCCCGGCGGCCGTTTAGCCGGCCTTAAGGCCTGCGCGACGAATGCTGCCCGGCGGCCGTTTAGCCGGCCTTGAGGCCTGCGCGACGAGCGGCCGCCGTGAAAGAGTTTCGCTGATGACAAATGACCAGATGACGCGGCGCCGGTTCGGCGCGGCGATTGGCTCGGCATTCGGCGGGCTCGCGTTCGGCGACGCCTGCGTGGTGGCGACACGAGACGCGGCGGACCAGACGAGGCTCACCGCCAGGCCGCGGTCGAACGTCACGACGTCGCTCGCGACCGGACCGCTCGGCCTCGGCGGACGCGACCGCGACGGCGTCGTCCAGGTGCCGTCGGCCGCTGCGAGCGGGCCGGTGCCGCTGCTCCTCTTCCTGCACGGCGCGACGCAAAGCGGCGCCGGCATGCTGCGGCGGATCGGTCCGGCGGCCGACGAGGCCGGCATCGCGGTCCTCGCGCCCGATTCGCGCGACACGACGTGGGACGCGATCCGCGGCGGCTTCGGCGCCGACGTCGCCTTCCTGAATCGCGCGCTCGAGCACGTCTTCGCGCGGCTGCCGGTCGATCCGTCGCGGCTCGCGATCGGCGGCTTCTCCGACGGCGCCTCGTACGCGCTCTCGCTCGGCATCGCCAACGGCGACCTGTTCCCGCGCATCGTCGCCTGCTCGCCGGGCTTTGTGCTGCCGACGTCGCCGAACGGCCGGCCGCGCATGTTCGTCTCGCACGGCCTCGCCGACCAGATTCTGCCGATCGAGCAGTGCAGCCGCGTCATCGTGCCGCGCCTGCGGACGATGGGCTATCAGGTGGCGTTCCGCGAGTTCGAGGGCCGCCACGAGATGCCGGCCGCGATAATCCGCGAGGCGCTGCAGTGGATGAGCGCGCGATGAAACGCGCCGCCGCGCCTGGCCGCTGACGTGCATTCGAGGCAGCAGCTCGCCGCCGATTTCCGCTCGCTCGGCGTCGCACCCGGCGGCGTGGTGATGGTGCATGCGTCGGTCAAATCGGTCGGGCCGATCGCCGGCGGACCCGACGCGATTCATCTGGCGTTGAAGGACGCGCTGACGCCGGCCGGCACGCTGGTCATGTACGCGAGCTGCCCGCAGTATGTCGACGAAGTCGGCCGTGGCAACCTGTCGCCGGACGAGGAACGCGAGGTGCTCGACAAGCTGCCGGCGTTCGACGCCGCGACGGCGCGTGCGGCGCGCGACAACGGAACACTGGTCGAGTTCTTTCGCACCTACGGGGACACGCGGGTCAACGATCACGTGGCGCGGTTCGTGGCGTGGGGACGGCAGGCCGACGACCTGTTTTCCTCGCAGCCGTGGGACTACGCGTTCGGCCGCGACTCGGCGCTCGATCGCTTCGTGGCGCTCGACGGCAGGATCCTCCTGCTCGGGTGCGATCACGACACGGTCACCTTCCTGCATTACGTCGAGCACATCGCCGACATCGCCGACCGGCGGGTGGCGCGATTCAAGGTGCCGGTGAACGAGCACGGCGCTCGCGTGTGGCGCGACATGGAGGAATACGACACGTCGGCGGCCGGCGCGCACGTCAACTGGCCCGATCGCTTCTTCGCGAAGATTGTCGACAGCCATCTCGCCGCTGCGAACAATCGCGGCGGCCGGGTTGGCGACGCGCCATCCTATCTGTTCGCGGCGCGTGAGCTGCTCGCGTTCGCGAAGCCGCTGATGGAACGCGTCGCCGTCGACCGTGCGGCCGCGAACGCGCTCTGCGAGCTGCCGCCGGTGGTCAGTCCGCGGGACGCCGGATGACGAGGCCAGCGCGAAAAATGAGTCCGGCGTGCAGGCGCTCGCCGCGGACGAACCCGTTCGACTTGTAGCCGGCTTCGACGAGCACGCGGAGGCGTCCGGCCGGCGCCGATCCCGGCAGCGCGAATCGCACCGCGCCGGCCGCGAGCACGCCGGTCGCCATCACCTGCGCGTTGGGCGGCGCGTCGAGCTCCGGCTGCCGCCACAGCCTGATCGACGCCCCCGCGGTGAGACGGCTGCTCCGCAGCACCTCGCCGGAACCAACGCCAACCTCCCAGGCACGCGCCGCGCCGGTGTGGCCAACACCCATAGACAGGTTCGTGACCCGACCATGCCGCACGATCGCGTGCTCGGTTGTGACGGCGGTGCCGTACGGCGTCATCTCGAAGTGCAGCGCCGGCAGATACCGCACGTCTCCCGGCAGCGGAATCATCGGCACCGGGCCGGTCGCGCGGCCGTGCACCATGTAGGTCACGGCCCACGCGTAGCCGGCGTAGGCCAGCATCGGATCGCCAAGCATCGCGAACGCCCGACGCTTCAGCGTCGCCGCGTCGAGCGGCTCGCACGCCGGCGGGTCGCAGCCGTCGTTGAAGTCGAGAAGAAACGATCGGATGTCGTGGCCTGGCGACGATCGCGGCGAGACGCTGCGGATATATCGCAGCCCGTCGAGCCGCGATTCGAGATAGAGCCAGGCTTCGCGGTAGTGCAGCGCCCCGCTCGCGACCGCCTCTCGACCGATGTGATCGGCGAGCACGTTCTGCGCTTCGATCCCTCCGGTATCGATGGCCAGCGCGTCGGCGCGCGTCACCAGCAGGTCGCCGGAGAATTCCGTGACCGCACCACCGGCGCCGTAGGGAATCGGGGCATCGAAGCGGTACTGCACGCCGTGTGCGCCGATCTCGCGAAGCCTGGAGCCGTGGCCGAAGATCTCGTGGCCGACGACCATCAGGAAGTGATCCTGCGGCAGATCGAGCGCGTACCATTTGCCGGCGCGGTAACCGATGCCGAGCGCGCGCTTCACCCGCGTCGATTCGTCGAAGCGCGCCGGCGGCAGCCAGCGATCTTCGACGGTGACCAGCGCACGCTGCGCCGTGAGCAGGTCGATCGTGCCGGCGGCCGGCGTCATGTCGCGGTCGGCGACGATGATAAAGGGTCGCTCGTCCTGGGCGAACGTCGTGCGCGCCGACACGGCGAGAACGCCGAGCATAGTCGCGATCGCGAGACGACGCCTTGGCACGGGGCGTATTGTCGGTGATCTGCGTCTGCGTCGGGGCTCGGGGCTGGGGGCTTGCTGTGTCCGTCAGCGGAGCGTAAACGTGAGCTCGACCGTGATCTGCACGGCGACGGGTTCGCCCAGCCGTGTTCCGGGCGCAAACTTCCACTGCTTGACCGCTGCGATCGCCTGCTGATCGAGACCGAACGTCGGATCGAGCGACCGCGCGACGCGCACGTCGGTGATCGTGCCGTCCGCGCGAACGACGCAGACGACGAGAACGGTCCCCTGCACTTTCGCTCGCATCGCGTCGGCGGTGTATTGCGGCTTTACTTCGCTGAGCAGGCGAGGCTGACTCACACCGTTGCCGGGCCTGAAGACATCGCCGCCGAAATTGCCGCCGCGGCCGAGGCCCAGGCCATCGCCCTCGCCCGGCCCGATGCCGCGGCCGGTCCCGGTGCCTGAAATGCCGCCTCGGCCCGTTCCCTGCGACAGCGTCGGCGGCGCTGGTGGACCATCGATGGCGCCCGGCAGCATGTCGTGACCGGCGGCAAGAGTCACAGCGGCAATCTGCAATGTTTCGATCGGGTCTGGCTCCGCACGCGGCTGCGTCAGGTTGAGCGACACGGATCGCGCGACCGGGACGGTGATGCGATCGCGTCCCGGCATCTCGGCAGCCCGCGACGGCTGCGCGTGTTGATTCCCGCTACCGCCGCCGCCTCGGCCGTCGCGTGGGTCTTCGAAAAACAGAATCTTCGCCGAGCTGTTGTGCAAGGCTGCGCCAGGGTCGCCGCCCGTGGTGCTCGCGTGCACCAGCATCAGCGCGAACACAACGAAGAGCGCATGCGAAGACGCAGAGACGACGGCGGCCGCCGCATTGTGCCGCGCGCCGATCGGACGGTCGTCGA
>Ga0070686_100002086_pt1 | contig 11029 bp, 5 predicted proteins | sample KBSS23LmetaG_FD_65654 | JGI IMG/M metagenome (GOLD analysis project Ga0070686, IMG submission 65654) | Switchgrass rhizosphere microbial communities from Kellogg Biological Station, Michigan, USA - KBS S2-3L metaG | ecosystem: Host-associated > Plants > Roots > Rhizosphere ...
TGTTGCAGCACGGCGCGATCGCGCCGCTCGTCGACTACGGTCTCGTCGGCGAGACGGCACGATTCGAAGCGTTCGACTGCGGCGTCGTGCGCCGCGGCGCCGTGGACGATGCGCGCGCGGTGCACGGCCGCGCGCTGCGGTTCCTGCATGGAACCGGCAGATCGACCGCCGCCTTTGCGCACGATCGGATCCGCACCCGTGCCGACGGCCGCGCCGTGTGGCTGCCGGATGCGAACAGCGGATACGAACGGGAAGATGCGACCCCGCTGCCGATCGTGCCGCTGCCGCACCGTGGCCTCCGGATCGTCGATCGGCCTGCCGTCGCGATGCTGGCGGAGATGTTTCGCGCCGACGGCGCGCGACCGTTGACCGCCACGTTGTGGGGGCCGCCGGGATCCGGCAAGCGGTTCGTCGTCCGCGCGCTGGCCCGCGCCGCACGTGCCCACGGGTTCGTGCCGATTGCAGCCGCGATGCTGGACACGCCGGTTGCGGAGATCGTGCGCGGGCGATCGCTGTTCGTCGTGGCGGTGGACGGCGGCCGCGCCGCGTGGCGAGCATTCGTCGCCGCGACGATCCGCACCGCGCGGCCACACGTCCTGCTGATCGTCAGCGAGCGCGAGAGCCGCTTCGTCGACGGCGTCGGCCTCCGCCGCCTGGGCGTCGACGCGCTCATCGGGTCGATCGTGCCTCCGGTGATCGGAACGCCGCACGAAGCGGCGGCGCGTCGGGCGGCGGAGCGCGCGCAGGGCCTTCCCGGCCGGTTCGCCCGGGCCCTGCAGCCGGCGCTGGCGGGCGCACGCGGCGCCGGGTACGTCGTGCAGGATGTCTCGCTGGCTGCGGAGCGGGCGATCACCTACGGCACCGAAGATGAAGCTGCGGTGTTCGCGCCGGATGTGTCGACGCCGGCGGCGACGTGGCCGGCTCCGGGCGAACTCGCCGGCCTCCGCCGCCGCGCCGCGACCGCGGTCGTCCACATCGGCCGCGGACGGCATGCGCCGGGGACACGCGAGTTGCGGCACGCGGTTGGCGGCTTCGCGCGCCGCGGCGCCTGGCTCGACGCCGGGCAGGGCGCCTTTGCGCTCGCGGCCGCGCTGCTGCGCCGTGGCCGCGTTCGTGACGCGCAGGCAGCGATCGAGCAGGGGCACGGCTACGCAACCCGCGCCGGCAGCGACAGCCTGACGGTGGATCTCGCAATGCTGGCCGGCCACGCGTGGATCGACCTCGGACGTCTCGACGAGGCCGAGGCGACGCTGGCCACGGCGGCCGCGGCCGCGCGCGTCGCCGGCGACGCGACCCGGACCGCCGCCGCGTCGCTGTCGATGGCGCGGCTGTTGTACTGGCGCGGCCGATATGCCGACGCGGACGCCACACTGCGGCAGATCGCCGATCCGCAGCCGCGCGCGATCCAGGTGCAGCGGTCGCTGCTGGGCGCGCGCGTGTCCACGGGCCAACGCGACTACAGCGGCGCGATGGCGGCCGCCTCGGCAGCGCGGCAGGCGGCGACCGACGCGAATGATCCGGTGCTCGTTGCAGCGGCGGCGTACGCCACGGCCTTCGTGCATATGGCCGTCGCCGATTGGGCCGCCGTCGATCGCGACAGCGCGGCGTCGATCGTCGCCGCGCGTACCGCGCACGATCCGCTGCGCGCGATCCGCGCCCGGTTGCTCCGCGCCGAAGCCGAGCGACGGCAGGGCCGCGTGGCCGCGGCGCGCGCCGACCTGCACCATCTCCGGCGGATAACCGCGACGCTGCCGCCGATCCTGCGCGTCCGGTGGCAGGCGGCCACGGCGGTCGTCGAAACGCCCGGCGACGCAGAGTCGATCGTCGCGCGCCATGTCGCCGGGTCGATGTTCGGCGCGCTGCCGCTCTACGTCGACAGCGCTGCGCAGGCCGCGCGAACCGGCGGGGGCGATCCGTTTGTCGAGCAGCTGATCGGCATCCTGCACGTGTGCCAGACCGCCGACGAGGACGGCGCGCTCTTGAAACAGGTCTGCGAGCGCGTCCGCTCGCATCTCCACGCGGCAGCGGTGGCGGCGATCGCGACGCGCGACAACCGGCCGCAGTTCCTCGCCTCCGACGGCTCGCACATGAGCGCCGACGTCGCCGCGCGGGCCGCGGACGCGGCCATCGTCGTCGCGCCGCACCGCCGCGACGCCGGCGTCGAGGCGGCGGCGCCGGTCGTGTACGGCGGCGCGGTCCTCGGCGCGTTCTGCGCACGCTGGACGCTCGGCTCGACCTACGACACGTCGCGCGCAGCCGCGATCCTCGCCGCAACCGCTGCCGCCGCGGCGCCGATCGTCGCTGCGGCGCTCGCGAAAGCGGAGCAGCCGGCCGGCGCCGCGCTCGTCGATCTGCTCGGCACCACGCCGGCGATCGCGGAATTGCGCCGCGGTGTCGAGCGCGCCGCTGCGGCGCCGTTTCCCGTGCTGATCGACGGCGAGAGCGGCAGCGGCAAGGAGCTGATCGCGCGGGCGATCCATCGCGGCAGCGCACGGCGGCACAAGGCGTTCTGCACGCTCAACTGCGCGGCGCTGCCCGAGGATCTGGTCGAGTCCGAACTGTTCGGACATGCCCGCGGCTCGTTCACCGGTGCAGTCGCCGACCGCGCCGGCGTGTTCGAGGAAGCCGACGGCGGCACGTTGTTTCTCGACGAAGTCGGCGAGCTGTCACTGCGGGCGCAGGCGAAGCTGCTGCGCGTGCTGCAGGAAAGCGAGCTGCGGCGCGTCGGCGACACCGTGTCCCGGCGGATCGATGTCCGGATTGTCGCCGCGACGAACCGCCGGCTGGCGCAGGAAGTCGATGCCGGCCGCTTCCGTCTCGATCTGCTCTATCGCCTCGACGTCGTTCACGTGACGGTCCCGCCGCTGCGCGAGCGGCGCGAGGACGTTCCGGCTCTCGCCGAGCATTTCTGGCGTGACGCGACGGCGCGTGTCGGCAGCCGCGCGGTGCTGGCGTCGCCGACCGTTGCCGCGCTGGCCCAGTACGACTGGCCCGGGAACGTCCGCGAGCTGCAGAACGTGCTCGCGGCGCTGGCGGTGCGCAGTCCGAAACGGGGTGTCGTGCCGCCGTCAGCGCTGCCGCCGGCCTTTGCCACGCGCGCGCCCGCCGATGCCTGCCGGCTCGAGGATGCGCGGCGGTCGTTCGAGGAGCGGTTCGTCCGCGCCGCCCTCGTGCGCACCGGCGGACACCGCGGCCGCGCCGCGGCGGAACTCGGCGTCACGCGTCAAGGTCTGGCGAAGCTGCTGGTGCGGCTGGGAATCGAATAAGGCGGTTCCGGCTATTTATTTCCTGAGCCGCCGCGCGGCGAGGCGCTGCGCGATCGCGGCTCGAGCCGAGGCCTCGGCGCCGGCTGGCGCAATCGCGTCGTACTCGGCGAGCGCCTGGTGCGCGGCGTCGAGATGGTTCTGGCGCTCGGCCGTCGACGCATACAGCAGGAGCGCATGCGGATCGATGGGGTAGCGCGTGGCCGCGGCCTGCAGCACGCGCTCGGCGCCTTTGACGTCGCCGCCCTGCAGCAGCGCGCGCGCGTAGAGGACCAGCGTCTGGCTCGTCGCCGCCGGGTTGGCCGCGACGCGCTCGAGCGCTTCGCGCGCCTTGCTCAGGAACGCGCCATCGTCGCGCGGCCGTTCCAGCCAGACCTGTCCGAGCGCGCGATAGAGCTCGGGCTCGTTCGGACTCCGCTCGATCGCGCCGCCCAAGGTCAACACCGCGAGGTCCCACTGGCCGGCGCGGGCGTGCGCCATCCCGACTGCTACCTGGCGCGCCGCGCGATCGCGTTCGAGCGCGGCGAGCACCTGCAGCTGTTCGAGTTGCTCACGGTTGCGGCCGATCGCGCCATAGAGGTCGGCAAGCTCCTCGCGCGCGGCGAGCATCGCCGGTTCGAGCGCGGTCGCCCGCTGAAGCGCCTGCACCGCCTCCGGCAGGCGGTGGCGGTCGCGAAGGCAGAGGCCGCGAAGGTAGTGGGCGTCGGCCATGCGGTCGTCGAGGCGTACGGCATCGGCCAGCGCGCCGAGCGCGCCATCGAGGTCGTGCTGCCGATAGCGGGCGAGGGCGAGGCGATAGGTGACGCGGGCCGATCGATCGTCGAGACGCAGGCATTTCTCGTACGTGTCCTCGGCGCGGGCGTATCGCTGCAGCTGATACAGAGCGTCGCCGAGCGCTTCGAGCGGCCGCGTTGCCGTCGGGTCGAGCGCCGCCGCCGTGCGGAAGTCGCGGGCCGCCGCTTCGAGGTCACCGCGGTCGCCGCGCCGCTGGTAGGTCTGGCCGCGGCGCAGGTAGGCGAGCATCGAATCGGGGCGCAGCGCGATGGCGCCGCTGTAGGCCTCGATGGCCCCGAACGTCTGGTCATCGCGCAGGGCGGCGTCGCCGCGGGTCAGGAACGCGGCGTAATCGCGTTGCCGGGCGGTCGCCTGGTAGGCGAAGGCGCCGCCGATGGCGAGCCCCGCCAGCACGACCATTACAAAAAACGCCCGTTTCACGCGGCACCTATCCTACTGCCACCGGAACCATCGGGCGCGGCCGGGGTCTAACTTGGTATAGTGGAAGTCTCTGTGAAGCAGGCGCGGGTTGCGAGCTGGTCCGACGTCGGCGGCCGGGAGGCGGTGCTGGTCCAGCGCTGCGCTGCCGGCGAACAGCTGGCCTGCACCGAGCTTGTCGCCGAGCACCAGCGCATGGTCGTGCAGCTGGCGATGAACCTGCTGGGGGACCGCGACGAAGCCCTCGACCTCTCGCAGGAGGTTTTCCTCCGCGTCTTCCGCACGATTCACCGTTTCCGCGGCCAATCGAGCCTTCGCACCTGGATCTATCGCATCGCCGTCAACCAGGCCCGTAATCGCCACCGTTTCTGGCGGCGACGCCATCGTGCCGATCAGGTGTCGCTCGATCAGCACCTCGCGTCGCACGGCGACTTCCTGTCGGGCGGCGAGTCGACGCCGGATCGCGTGCTGGCGCAGAAGGAGCTGGCCGAGCGGCTGCAGCAGGCGCTCGATCAGCTGCCGTTCGATCAGCGCACGGCGATCATCCTGCGCGAGATCGACGGGTTGAGCTACGAGGAAATCGCGTTCTCGCTCGGTGTGGCCGTCGGCACGGTCAAGTCGCGGCTGACGCGCGCGCGCCAGGCGCTGCGCCAGGAACTGCGCGAAGCGAGGACCCCATGAAGCCGCTGAACTGCGCCTCGGCGCGGCGGCGGCTGCAGGCGTTTCACGACCGCGAACTGCCGGTTGCCGATCAGATCGCCGTCAGCGCGCATCTCGAGTGGTGCGATCCGTGCGCCGAGCTGCTCGCCGACCTGCGGTCGGTCGGCGGCATGCTGCAGGCGCTCGCGCCGCGCCGCGCATTGCTGTCGCAGGATGAAGCGGCCGTTTTCACCTCCACGGTTGTCAGCCGCGCCAAGGCCGAAGACGACGCGTCGTTGTTCACGACCATCCGCCTGATGTTCGAGGACATGCACCTGGTCTACGCCGGCCTCGGGGCGGCGACCGCCACCGCGGTTTGCCTCGTGATCATGCTCGGCATGATGCGGTTCGCGACCACCGACCGTCCCGATTCGCTCGCCGCCGTGATGACCGTCCTCGCCACGCCGCTCGAATGCCAGTCCGGCAACGACATCACCGATGCGTCGGGATGCCGCGCCCGCTGGAACGAGCGCTTCGCGCGGGCGAACGAGTGGGACGAGCAGGAAGCCGTGTTCGCCCTCGAAGCAGTGGTGACGCAGCACGGCCGGCTGGCGAATCTCGCGCTGCTTCGCCGTGCGCGGCACAGCACTGCCATCGGCGATCTCCAGGTGATCGAGGATCTTCTCGACGTTGTCTCCCGCTCGCGCCTCGACCCGCGGCTCTCGAACCGCCTGGCCACGCCGATCTGGCTGTTCGAGCAGACCACCGTCCGCGCCAGTCAGCAGCCCGCCTCAATCGACGTTCGCCTCCCCGCCCGCAATAAGCGCGCGTAGGTCGCGCCTGAATTCAGCGCGCGGCGGCGAGCGTCAAGCCACAAGCCACAAGCCACAAGCCTCAAGCCACAAGCCTTTGCTTGAAGCTTGTGGCTTGAGGCTTGTGGCTTGCACCCCAGCCCCGACAGCGCGTTGGCGAGAGCCGACGCGTCAGCGTCGCCGTGCCGGCGCGTCGACGTGGGCCGTCGACACGTTGTTCATCGCGTCGCTGGCCCGCAGCGTGAGGCCGCGCTCGGTCAGTTCGCCGTCGATCGGCAGCTCGTAGTGCTCGTCGCGTGAATCGGCGATGCCGTCGACCGGGAACACGCCGCGCCAGCGCTGGCCGTCGTCCGAGAATTCGACGCCGCGAATCGGCGAGTGATCGTCCTTCACGTCGAAGGTGATGATCGTCCGGCCGGAGACGACGCGCACGCTGGAGACGGTGATCGACGGTGGCGTGTTGTCGACTTCAAAGGCCGTGCTGTCGAGTTCGCCGCTGAGCGCGGTGGCGAGCGGGTTGGACGGGGCGTCGGAAGCGACAATCTTCACGAAGTAGGTGCCGTTCGGGATGGTGGTCGTGTCCCAGACGAGGATCGTCTCGCTGACCGCTTTGCGCAGCGTCTTCCACTGCGTCTCGCCTTCGCGCCGATACAGCACGTCATAGGTCAGGTCGTCGTCGTTCTCGTCGTCGGCCTTCCACTGGAGCGTCTGCAGCCCCTTCTGATACGTGCGCCGCCCGAGCGACGACGAGGAGCCTGACTGCGCGGCGGCCTGAGCGGCGAGCTTACGCTCGGGCGTGGACTGATCCTCGAAGCCGGCGAGGTCCGGATCGCCGGTGGAGAAAGGCTTCTGGAAGACGATACCGGCCGGCTGCACGGTGATGCTGCGCACCACCGGCCGGAGATTGCGCTGCAGGTAGGCGGCAGTCACTGACGTCAGCACCGGGCCGTCGTTTTTGCCGCTGAGGACCGCGCGCCACTGCAGGTAGCGCGCCTTCGGGCTCGTGATCGGCGACCCGTCGGCATTCGTGTACGCCGACGACCAGTTGCTCCAGGTATCGTCGGGCGTTTCGGTGTTGCCGCTGCGGGTGAACAGCTCGATCTTGCTGCCGTTGGGCGACGTGCCGCGCCAGCTGATCGCTCCCCACGTCGACACCATCTGAGCGTCGCGCGTTTCGGACTCGTAGGTGCCGCGCGGCGCGCGCTCGGACGACAGCCGGAACACCTTGCCCGGATTCGCGGTCGCGTAATAGAGGCGGCCGGACGGGTCGCGATGAAACGCCGTGACCTGCTGTGCCGCGGCGCGGGCGAGCAACGTCGCCCGCAGCGGATTACCCTCGAGCCGGTAGATCTTGCCCTTGTTGCCGGTGCCGACGATCAGCGCGCCGTTCGGATCGAACGTGAGATCGTAGGGCGAATCGTCGCGCGACTCCCACAGCTGGTCCCACACGCCGTCGGCGGCGATGCGGTAGACCGCCCCTTTCGGCGAGCGCCGATCCTCGGGCGTGGAGCCGCGAGCCGAGGACCCGCTGCCGACGTCGACAATCGACATCGAGGTGATTTCCGCCGACACCGACGCGACCGGCGTGCGCGACGGTTCGCTGGTCGGCCGATCGACGAGTTCAGTGCTCACCGGTGCGCTGCCCGAGCCCGGCCGTCCGCTCACTGCGGCGACGTACAGCGCGCCTTTGTCATCGAAGCGGAGCGCGCGAATCTCCTGGAACGGCGAATCGAGCAACACAAACGCCTTGCCGTCGCTATCGATGCGCAGCACTTTCCCTGGCGTGCCGGTGCCGGCGAGCAGGTTGCCGCTCTTGTCGAAGGCGAGCGACGTGACGTGGGTCGCGTTGGTCTTGTAGAAGACGGAGTCTTTGCCGTCGGGCGTGATCTTGCGAATGACGCCTTTGTCGCCGGTCGCCGCGAACAGGTTGCCCTTCGCGTCGGTGGCGAGTGCCCAGATGTACTTGTCGTCGCCGTCGAAGAACGGCTTCGCGTCGCCGCTGCGATCGACCTTGTAGATCCGGCCGTCGGGCGACGTGCCGACGTAGAGGCCGCCGTTCGGCGCCAGCGCCAGCGCATGCGCTTCGAGTTCGGTGCTATCGAAGAACAGCGATCCCTTGCCCTGTGGATCGATCCGGAAGACCTTGCCTTCGTTGCCGGTGCCGACAAACAGCGTGCCGTCCGCGGCGGCGAGCATCGACCACAGGAACGGCGCCGAGGTTTCGTAAACGAGGTCGGTGACCGGACCGAGGGTCAGCTGACCGTGGGCATCAATCGACAGGTTCTCGACGTCGCCCTTGAGGAATTCGTTCTGCGTCGCGGCCTGAAAGAACTTCGGGGACGATGCCTGCAGTGGAAGGAGCGTGACGGCGGCGACTGCGGCCGCCGCCAGAACGCGCAGACGAATATGCATCAAATCAGTTCTGCGAGACCGTGATCGTCAGCGTGCGCGAACCGGCAACGGCGTGCTCAGTCGGCAGCTCCCATTCGGCGATCGTCGCGCTGTGGAGCGGGTTGAAGTTGCCGCCGTTGCGATCGCCTTCGAGGACTCCGAGCACCGACGGCGGCAGCGACGAGAGCAGCTCGCCGTTGACGACCGCGCCGGCGTCCGAGCCGAGGAGCTTCACGTACAGCGTGTTATTGCGGCGCGCCTTGTTCAGCGCCTTGATCGCCTGGTCGACGCTGCGCGGCTGCGGCGAGCGCGTCTCGCGCTGCTCGGTCTGGCCGAGCCGCTGGCCGTCGGCAACGAGAATCGACAGCGAGCCGTTCGCGTTGGCGGGAATCTGAATCGGCAGCGTGCGGACGACTTCGTCGCCGCGATAGGTGCGGAACAGGACCTTGAGCGGCACCGTGCGGCCGGCCCGCGGACGCGGATCGTCGAGCCACACGCGCTCGAGCGTCGCGGTTTTTGGCTCCTCAGCAGTCGCGAAGGTGATGTCGATGCCCTCGACGTCGACCTTCTCGTAGTCGTTGCCCATCAGATACGTGACCGGGGCGACGATATAGGCGGCCGCGGCGATCGAGGACTGATCACCGGAGAAGATGTTGTTGAAGGCGATGGCATCGTGCTTCTTCACCTTCGCCGATCCGCGCACGGTGTAGGTCGCGGAGCCGAACTGCCGCTCGTACGAGCCCAGCGTGTTAAGGATGCTCGCGTAGGTCATCAGCGGCCCGAACAGCTGATCGTTGACGACGGTGAAGTTGAAGGTCTCGGTCTGTCGCCGCGTCGACTCGAGCGTCACCTTGACCGGTATCATCCGCGGGGCGGGCCCGAGACGGCCGGCAATCGCGGTCGCGCGATCCTGCAGCACCGTACCGATCACTTCGCCGGTCGACGACAGTTTCATCGACGAGAAGAGGCTCGGCAGAATCGTATAGACATAGGCGCGGGTCATCGGGAATTCGGTCGGGCCGAGGTTGTACATCGGATGCCCGAACGCGTAGACGTGGTCGCCATCGATGTGCGTCACGGTGCCGGTCGCGCCGAGTTGCAGATCGCCGCCGACCAGCATCACGCCGACCGCGTCACCCGGCTTGAGCGGCCCTTCGTACGGTTTCTCGCCATAACGCGCCGTCGTCGCGGCGTTGCCGCCGGTCGGGATGAAACCCTGATCGCGAAACGCCGGCGCGAAGACGTCGGCCACTTCCGGCTCGAAGCCGGACATCACGAGCGGCGTCGCGATCGGACGGAGCAGCGTGCCGAGCTCGCCGCCGTTCACGCCCATCACGCTGTTGATTCCGCTCAGCTGCACGTCGCCGGCACGGTCGGCAAACGGACGGTTCCAGTTGAGCGCCTTGCGGAACGCCGCGGTCAGCCCGTCGCTCGTCAGCGGATATTCGACTTTGACTTTCGCGCCAGGCGGCCGTACGTCCGAAAAAGTCGTCGAGTCGGTCATCTCCGCGATTGGCGTGATGCCGGCGATCGGCTCTTTGGAAAAGCTGCCGAGCGCGTAAGAGACGGCGCCGACGAGTCGGCCGTCGATATAGACGGGGCTGCCGCTCATGCCGGCGATGACCCCCGTGTTGGCGAGCGGTCCGCCCTCGAGCTTCGCGAGAATCAGGTTGCGATGCGTGCCGATCACGTTTTCGAGCACGCCGATGATGTGCGCCTTGAATTCCTCGACGTGTGTCCCGTCGAACACCGTGTGGCCGACGCCGACCATGCCGGGCCGGATTTCGCCAATGGGCATCTGGGTTGTCGCGCCGGACAGCACGACCGATACCGCGAGAGAGACTCCGGCCAGAGTGACGAGCGTCCGACGTAAGGGCATGCGTTCATTTTGACATGGATCCCGGGCGTCTGGTATGGTCTGAACCTCTGATGCCGCAATCATTTGGCCTTCACCTGAACCGCGTCCGCGCGGCAGCCGTGTGCACCGCGGTCGGCAGAGCCGTGTGCGGCGGGGCGTCGTGGTGGTATTGGGGCCAGACTGAAGGGGCATCCGCCTTGGCCTAGCCGCCATCGCGCGACGAGATTCCGAGCCTCTTCAGCCTACCGGTTGAAGAGGCTTTTTTATTTGGAGCGCGAGCCTTTCAGGCGAGCGTGCTGAGCCGTGGAGACGCGCTGACCGAGTCATGTCCAAGCCGATGCTCTGCGTCACCGTGACGGGCGAGACGACCGCCGAACTGCGGCGGAAGCGCGACGCGGTCGCCGACGCCGACCTGATCGAGATGCGGCTCGACACGGTCCGCGATCCGACGCCGGCGGCGGCGCTGGCCGGCCGTCGGCTGCCGGTGATCATCACGTGCCGGCCGACATGGGAGGGCGGGTCGTTCAGCGGCGCGGAAGAAGATCGCAAGCGGATTCTCGCCGACGCGCTGGCGCTCGGCGCCGAGTATGTCGATCTGGAATGGCGCGCCCGCTTCGACGATCTGATCGCCGCGACCGGCGGCCGCCGCATCGTCCTGTCCTCGCACGACTTTCACGGCGTACCGATCGATCTGACGGCGCGCGTTCACGCGATGCAGTCGACCGGCGCCGAAGTGATCAAGCTTGCCGCCACGATGTCGTCGTTGAGCGACTGCGTGCCGCTCCTCGAGCTTGGCGCGGCCGCCGGGCGGCGCGGCGCGATCATCCTGATCGGCATGGGGCCCTACGGCGCTG